>Ga0224723_1001602_pt1 | contig 13469 bp, 12 predicted proteins | sample Balambano_FR2_Me_FD_161647 | JGI IMG/M metagenome (GOLD analysis project Ga0224723, IMG submission 161647) | Freshwater sediment microbial communities from Lake Towuti, South Sulawesi, Indonesia - Balambano_FR2_MetaG | ecosystem: Environmental > Aquatic > Freshwater > Lake > Sediment | place...
TGTAGCCTGTCAGTCGCACCGCGATTGCCCCGCCCGGCCCTGCCCCGTTAGTCTGCCGCCGATGAGCGCGACCCCGATCCGTTCCGCCGCCTGCGGTGGTGCCATGTTGCTGGCGGCACTTGCCGGTTGTGCCCAGCCGGCCGGGCCCGACAAGATCGCCGTGGCCCCGACGACGGAGGTGCGGCGCACGCCGTTTGCGCGGGCCGATGGCTTCAACGTGGTGCGGCTGGAAGCCCAGAACTGGCTGGGATGTACCGCGGTGCGCCGCGTCATGGCCACCGATGGCGAGCTGGATGGCGCACATATCGGCCTGGTGCGGCTCGACACCGGCATCGAGATGCTGGCGCTGGGCGGCATCGAACCCGGCGCGACGCTTGGCGAGCGCCGCCAGGTGCCGGTGCGGGTGGATGTGGCAGGCCAAAGCGATACCGGCACGGGCTGGCTGGAGAACCAGTATTTCAATGCCTTCACCTCGGCCGATCAGATGCCCGCCCTGCTACGCGGCTCGACCGCGACGCTGCGCTTCGATGGCGGCTTCACCGTCGGCCGCAGTTTCCGCGCCAGCGTGCTGCGCGAACTGTCGCGCTGCTACAGCGAGACACTGATGCTGGCGGGGCTTGGCCCTGCCACGACCGGCCGGGTGCCGGTGGCGCGGCCCGCGCCGGCCCGGCCCGCCACCGGCGGCCTGACCCCCGACGTCGCCTCCGTACGGCTGGAATAGCGCGCCCCGTGGGCGCCGCCGAGCCGCCGCGCGACTGCGCCGTTTGCCCGCGCCTGAAGGCCCTCCGCGATGCGAACCGCGCGGGCTTCCCCGAGTGGTTCAACGCGCCCGTGCCCGGCTTCGGCCGGCACGATGCGAAGCTGCTGATCGTCGGGCTGGCACCCGGCCTGCGCGGCGCCAACCGCACCGGGCGCCCCTTCACCGGGGATTTCGCGGGCGACCTGCTCTACGCCACGCTGCTGCGGTTCGGCCTGGCAAGCGGCCGCTATGGCGCAACCCCGGACGACGGCCTGGAACTCACCGGCGCGCGGATCGTCAACGCCGTGCGCTGCGTGCCGCCCCAGAACAAGCCGCTGCCCGCCGAGATCGCCGCCTGCAATGCGTTCCTGGTCAACGAGCTGCGCGCCATGCCCGGCTTGCGTGCGATCCTGGTTCTGGGGCGGATCGCCCACGATGCGGTGTTGCGCGCGCATGGGCTTCGGCCATCGCGCATGCCCTTCGCGCATGGTGCCATGGGTGGGCTGCCGGGCGGCGTTCGGTTGGCGTCGAGCTATCATGTCAGCCGCTACAACCAGAACACCGGTCGGCTGACGCCCGGCATGTTCGAAGCCGTCGTTGCCGCGTTGCTGCCGGCGCTCGCCGCGCCATGACCGTTGAGGGTGCGGGCCATGGCGCCCGCCCGGCGCGACAGGCAGCACCCGTGGCAGTCTGGATGCTGGCGATGATGACGTCGCTGGGGCCGCTTTCCACCGATCTCTACCTGCCTGCGCTGCCGCTGATCGGCGCCGACTTCGCCGCCAGCCCGGCCGCCGTGCAGTGGACGCTTTCCGGCTTCCTGCTGGGATTCGCCCCCGCGATGCTGCTGTTCGGCCCGCTGGCGGACCGGTTTGGGCGAAGGCCGGTGATGCTGGGGGGCGGGTTGCTGTTCCTGGTGGCCAGCCTGCTGTGCGCCATCGCCCCCACGCTGCCGGCGTTGGTCGCGGCCCGTGTGCTGCAGGCGATCGGCGCCTGTTCCGGCCCGGTGCTGTCCCGCGCCATCGTGCGCGACACCATCCCCGAAGCGCGCATGGGATCGGTGATGGCGACGATCAGCGGCATCATGTCGCTGGCGCCGGCGGTGGGGCCGGTGCTGGGCGGCCTTGTGCTGGCGTTCTTCGGCTGGCGCGCCTGCTTCGTGCTGCTGTCGCTGGCCGGCGCCCTGCTGCTGCTGGTGCTGTGGCGGCGCCTGCCCGAGACCGCGCCGGTCCTTGATCCGCATGCCACGCGCGCGGCGGCGCTGCTGGCCAACGGTGCCGAGTTTGCGCGGAGCCGCATTTTCCGCCTGAACTGTGCCGTCGCCACCGCGTCCTATGCGGCGCTGTTCGGCTTCATCTCGGGCGGCACCTATGTGATCCAGCAGGGGCTGGGCATCTCGCCCGCCGGGTTCGGCCTGTGCTTCGGCGCGGTGGCGTTCAGCTACTTCGTGGGCGCGATGATCAGCCGCAGTCTTTCCACCCGGCTTGGCACCCGGCGCATGGTTCGGCTGGGCGCGGCGATCGCGGCCGCTTCCGGGGCGCTGGGGCTGGCGGCGCTGCTGGCGTTCGGGGCGTCGCTGGCGACCGTGCTGATCCCGCCCGCGGCCACGATGATCGGGTTTGCCTTCACCCAGCCCAACGCCATGGCCGGGGCCGTCAGCCCGTTCCCGCACATGGCGGGGCGGGCCAGTTCGGCACTGGGCTTCGTGCAGTGGGGCATCGCCGCGCTTTCGGGGCTTGCGCTGGCGCTCGTGCTCGACCTGGGCGGCGTGGCGCTGGCGAGCTTTACCGCCGGCTGGACCGTGCTGGCCCTGCTGCTGGCACTGCGACTTTAGCTGCGCGGCAGCACGGCCTCGATGGCGCGGACCAGGTCGGGGCTGTCGGGTGCGACCCGGGTGGGGAAATCGCGCACCAGCCGGCCATCGGCCCCGACCAGGTATTTGTGGAAGTTCCAGCGTGGCTCGCTGCTTTGCGCCGCCGCCCAGCGGAAGAACGGGTGCGCCGACTGACCCCGCACATGGCTTACCGCCGCGAGAGGGAACTCGACGTCGAACGTGTCGCACACCTCGCGCACCTTGGCGGCGTCCGCGGCTTCCTGGTTGAAATCGTTGCTGGGCACGCCGATCACCGCGAAGCCCCGTGCGGCGTAGCGATCATGCAGCGCCTGCAGCGCGCGGAACTGGGGCGTGAAGCCGCAGAAACTGGCGGTGTTCACCACCAGCAGCACGCGGCCCCGGAAGTCGGCCAGGTTCAGTTCGCCGCCTTCCAGCGAGGCGAAGGTGAAGTCGTGGGCCGACTGGGCGGCCGCCGCCGTTCCGGTCACGGCAACGCCACCGCACAGCGCAACGAAAGCCCGACGCAGCATGCAGACGGCCATGGCGACTGATCCCCGAGGTTCCACATCGACCGATACGTGCGTGCACCATCTTGCGGATGCAAGGGGCGGCGTTCAGCCTGCGCCCATGCTGCCCGCCGCCGTTTCGTACCCCGAGCTGCTCGCCCGGTTCGCCTGGGACATCCCGCCGCGGCTGAACATCGCCGAGGAGGCGTGCGCGCGCTGGGCGGACGGCACCGGCCGGCAAGCGCTGGTGGTGCCGCGCCCGGCGGGCGAGCCGGACATCTGGAGCTTCGACCGGTTGGAGGCCGAAAGTGCCAAGCTGGCCAACGTGCTCGGCGGGCTTGGCGCGACGCGGGGCGACCGGGTGGCGATCCTGCTGCCGCAGCGGCCGGAGACGGCGGTTGCGCACCTGGCCGCCTATCGCCTGGGCGCCATCGCCGTGCCGCTGTTCGTGCTGTTCGGCCCCGAGGCGCTGGAATACCGCCTGAACGATTGCGGCGCGCTGGTGGTGCTGACCGACGCGGCTGGTGCCGCCGCGCTGCAGCCGCTTCGCAGCACCCTGCCGGCGCTGCGGCACGTGCTGTGCGCCGATGGCCCCGGCCCGCGCGCCCTTGACTGGCCGAGCCTTGCCGACCGCGCCGCATCGACGCATGCCATCGCCGACACCGCAGCCGACGATCCGGCGGTGATCATCTACACCAGCGGCACGACCGGCGCGCCGAAGGGTGCCTTGCACGCGCACCGGGTGCTGCGCGGCCACCTGCCCGGCGTGGAACTGCCGCACGATTTCTTCCCCCGCCCCGGCGACCTGTTCTGGACACCGGCCGACTGGGCCTGGATCGGCGGCCTGCTGGATGTGCTGCTGCCCAGCCTGTTCCACGGCGTTCCCGTGCTGTGCCACCGGTTCACCAAGTTCGAGCCGGACGCGGCAATGGCGCTGATGGCCACGCACGGCGTGCGCAACGTGTTCATGCCGGCCACCGCGCTGCGCCTGCTGCAGGCCGCCACGCCGCCTGCAGCGCTGAACCTGCGCACGCTCGCCTCGGGCGGCGAGACGCTGGGCGGCGCGCTGCTGGACTGGGGCCGCGCCGCGCTGGGTCTCGCCATCAACGAGTTCTACGGCCAGACCGAGTGCAACCTGGTCGTCGGCAACAATGCCGCGCTGTTCCCGCCGCGCCCCGGCAGCATGGGCCGCGCGATCCCCGGCCATCGCTTGGCGATCGTCGATGACGCGGGCAACGCGCTCGCCCCCGGCGAGCCGGGCGAGATCGCCGTCGCCGCCCCCGACCCGGTGATGTTCGTGGGCTACTGGAACCGGCCCGAGGCGACCGCGGCAAAGTTCCGCAACGGCTGGATGCTGACCGGCGACACGGGGACGCTGGACGAAGAAGGCCATTTCCATTTCGCCGCCCGCGCCGACGACGTGATCACCTCGGCCGGCTACCGCATCGGCCCCGGCCCCATCGAGGATTGCCTGTGCCGGCATCCCTCGGTCGCGATGGCGGCGGTGGTGGGCGTGCCCGACGCGCTGCGCACCGAGATCGTCAAGGCCTGGGTGGTGCTGAAGCCCGGCGTGGCGGCATCCGGGGCGCTCGCGGGCGAGTTGCAAGCCTGGGTGCGCGACCGCTTGGCCGCGCACGAATACCCGCGCGCGATCGCCTTCACCGAAAGCCTGCCGACGACCACGACCGGCAAGATCGTGCGACGGGAGCTCCGCGCGCGGGGCTGACGCTCAGCGCCGGAGCGACACCTCATCCGGCCAGGGATAAAGCCGCGCGCCACAGAAATGCACGTCGGGCTTCAGCAACGCGGCAAGCGCAGGCGGCAGCGCGCCAAGACCCCGTGCGTGCGGCGGCGGTTCGCCTTGCCACTCGGCAACCAGCGCGCAGCGTGCGCGGCGCGACGGCAGCGTCGGATGGTCCCTGCCCCGCCGCAGCAGGCGGATGCGTTGTGCTCCGAGCGCCCCGAGCTGCGCCGCCCCGTCGGCACCGAGCCAGTCGGCGAGTGCTGCTTCCGCCTCCTCGGTGGCGTCGAACCGCGCCAGCGTGACGAAGTCGGCATCCAGCCGCGCCTCGCGCCGCGCCGGATGCTTCGCGTGGTGGACATAGACAGTGTGCGTGAAGTCGGTGCGGCCCTGCAGCGCCTCCTTCGCGTAAACGTCGCGCGCCTTCATCGCGCGGTAGCCGTCGCTGGCCAGGATGCTCCAGTCATCCGCCTCGTACATGTCCACCACGTCCATCGCGCCTTCGATGGCGCGATAGGACGTGCAGGAGTGGAAGCCGAGCAGGAACAGGTCGGGCGCGTGGCGGCTGGCGTACCAGGCGCTGAACGCCGGGATTGCAGCATCGGCGATCGCCAGCTCGGCGACATAGAAGATCGGGTCGGGCAAGCCCGCGCCTAATCGATCTGCAGCCGCAGCGGCTCGACCACGCCGCGCCAAAGCGACTTCTCCTGCTCGATCATCGCGGCGAACTCCGCGCTGGTCATGTCGCCGGGCTCCAGGCCATCGGCGATGAAGGCATCACGCAGCGCGGGCGTGCGCACCGAGGCGGTCACTGCCTCGTGCAGCCGCGCGATGACGGCGGGATCGGTCGCGGCGGGCACGCCGATGCCAAACCAGCTGTAGGCCTCGACCTGCGGCAGGTCGCTTTCGGCCATCGTCGGGATGTCGGGCGCGGCCGGTGCCCGGCGCGCGCTGCATATCGCCAGCGCCTTGACGCGGCCGGCGCGGCTGCTGGCGAGCGCGGTGGGGATGCCGTCGAACATGATCTGCGCGCGGCCGGCGACCAGATCAAGCGTGGCCGGGGCGCTGCCGGTGTAGTGCACGGGCACGATCTGCACCCTCGCGTGCGCGGCGAACATCTCGCCGACCAGGTGCGCCGAACCGGCCCGGCCGTGGGTTGCAAGGTTGGCGCTGCCGGGATTGGCGCGGCACCAGGCCACCGCCTCCTGCACCGAGTTGGGCGGCCACAACGGCGACGTCACCATCACGAAAGGCATGCGCAGCACCAGCGCGACCGGCGCGAACTGTTCCGGCCGATACGGCAGGTTGCGCGAGATCAGCGGATTGATGGCCAGCGTGGTGGAGCTGACCATCAGCATCGTGTGCCCATCGGGCGCGCTGTTCGCGACCGCGGCGGCGCCGATCGCAGTGGAGGCACCAGGACGATTCTCGACAACCACCGGCTGGTGCAGCAGCTCGCTCATGGAAGTGGCAAGCCGCCGGCCGACGATATCGGTGGCGCCGCCCGGCGGAAACGGCACGACCAGCCGCAGCGACCGGCTGGGAAAGTCCGCCGCGATCGCGGGGCGGCCTAGCGTGGCGGCTGCCATCGCGGCCAGTACCGTACGTCGTGTTGGCTTCATGCTGCGTCCCTCCCCTGGACCCGGACTATGCAACCACATGATCGAACATTCGCGGCCCAGGCACCACGCCCAGGCCCGCGTCGGTCGGCAGCGTGTAGGCGCCGGCCGCGCAAGCCATGTCGGTCTCGATCAGGCCAAGGTGCCGGTCGAACACGCTGTGCTGGTATTCGTGCCAGGGCACGTTCGCGCAGACGCTCGCGCAGTGCAGGCTGGCGGCCAGGAAAATGCCGACGCCGATCGTCGCGTGCGGCGCGATCGCCACATGGTGCGCGTGGCACAGCGCGGCGATGCGCATGAATTCGGTGATGCCCGTGCGCGCCATCTCCGGCTGGGCGATGCTCATGCAGCGGTGCTGGAAGCGCGGCAGCCATTCGAACGCGCTTCTGAGCTCCTCGCCCAGGGCGATCGGCACGGCCACCGCGCGCGCGACTTCCGCCTGGCCGAGCACGTCTTCCGGCGCGCAGGGAGCCTCAGCGAAGGCAAGGTCATGCGGCGCCATCGTGGCGATCACCTGTATCGCCTCGGCCGCCGAGTATTTCCAGTGCAGGTCGGCCATGATCCTTGGCCCCGGCCCCAGCGCCTCGCGCAGGGCGGCGATCTCGGCAACGGGGCCGCCATCGGCGACCGCGGCGGCGAATTTCACCGCCGCGAACCCCTGGTCGCGGAAGCGCACCGCCATGTCGCAGCGCTCGCGCAAGCTGGCCGCGGGCAGGCCGGAGACGTAGGCGGGCAGCGTTGCGTGCCGCCGTCCGCCAAGCAGCGTGGCGATCGGCACGTGAAGTTTGCGGCCCAAGAGATCCCACAGTGCGATGTCCACGGCCGCCAGCGCATCGGTCCAGAAACCGCTCCAGAACCCGCGCACGCGCATCAGGTCGTACAGCATGTCGTGCGCGGCGGCCGGTGCATCGGCCGAGACTCCTTCCAGCGCGGGGGCGACGACGTCAGAGATGAGCTCGGTGACGGCGCGGGGGGCGACGATACCGTAGGTCTCGCCCCAGCCGACCGCGCCCGACTCCGCCGTGACCTTCACCAGCACGCTGCGGTCCTCGGTGGGATAGAGCGTGCGGTTGCCGCGCCGCACGATGTAGCCGGCGCGATTGACCCGCTCGCCTTCCCGCAACGGCCCCAGATACGGCGTCTCGCGCGGGATTTTGACGATGAAGGTCTCGATGGCGCGGATCGTGTCGATGTCGCTCATCGCGCGGATGGCAGCGCAAGCCGTTCCAGGATGGCATCCCACTCCGCCAGGTCGCCTTCATCGGGCGCCGGGCCGGCGGCCCGCGTGATGCTGTTGGCCAGCAGGCCGCGGCGCATCAGTACGTGCTTGGTCAGCCGCCAGCGGAACACCATCTGCTGCGTCAGCAGCGGCAGTGTCCGTTCGTAGAGCGCACGCGCTTCCGCTCGGTCGCCGCTGTGCCACAGCGCCCATAGCCGCGCATGCAGGTCGGCAATCTCCAGCGCCGGCATGGTGCCGCAGGCGCCGCGCGCGAGTTCATCCAGGATGAAGCGCGCGCCGGCACCGCCCAGCACGCCATCGATCCCCTGGCCAACGGCCGCCAGGATGCGCGCGACATGCTGGCCGCAGGGCAGCGTCTCCTCCTTCACGTAGCGGATGGCCGGCACCTGGGCGCAGATCGCCGCGACCGCCTGCGGCGACAGGCCGGCGCCACCAGGCGGCGGCGCATTCTGCAGCATCAACGCAACCCCTGGCGTCTCGGCAGCGATGGCCGCGAAGAAGCCGGCCTGCGCCGCCACGTCCTGCCCGAGCCCGTGCGGTGCCATCACCATCGCCGCGACCGCGCCGGCCGACACCCCCTCCGCGATGCGCGCCGCCGACAGCGTCGGCTCGGGCGAGGAGGCGCCCACGATGAACGGCCTCCTGCCCGCAAGCCGCACGCCGAGTGCTGCGACCATGGCGGCGCGCTCCTCGGCGCTCAGCGTCTCCACCTCGCTCGCCATGCCGGGATAGACGATGCCGTCCACGCCGGCGCTCACGGCGAAATCGACCAGCCGCATCAGCGCGTCGGGGTCGGGCTTGCCCTCGCTGGTGAAGGGGGTGGGCAACACGGGATACACGCCGGCCAGTTGCGCCATCATCACGCCTCCCCTTGCCGGGCGCGGCCGCCCGCCGTCTGATGCGGTGGCAACATTCGGCCGCCGTCGCGCCCGCGACAAGGCGGCGCGGCGCAGGAGACACAAATGCGGCTCACTCGGCGAAGCGTGCTTGCGGCCCCCGCAATCGTGGCACTCCCCGCGCGCGCCCAGGGTGCCTGGCCCGAGCGGCCGGTGCGCTACATCGTGCCGTTCCCGCCAGGCGGTGCCGCCGACATCGTCGGCCGCATGCTGGCCGCGCACCTGCAAGGCGTGCTGGGCCGGCCGTTCGTGGTCGAGAACCGCGCCGGCGCGGGCAGTTCGATCGGCGTCGATGCGCTGGCCAAGGCCGCACCCGATGGCTACGTGATCGGCATGGGCAACATCGCCGCGAACGCCATCCTGCCGGCGGTGCGGCGGGGCAACGTGCCCTATCGCCCGGTGGACGACTTCGCCCCGGTGACCAACCTGGTCTTCACGCCCTGCTACCTGGCCATCAACCCTGCCAAGCTCGATGTGCGCGACGTCGCGGGGCTGGTCGCCTTCGCCAAGGCGAACCCCGAGAAGCTGAATTTCGGCTCCTCCGGCATCGGCACCAGCCTGCACCTGGCGATGGAACTGTTCATGCAGGCCGCCGGCATCCGCATGACGCACGTGCCCTTCAACGGCGGCGGCCCCGCGCTGCAGGCGCTGCTGGCCGGCACGGTCGATCTGATGATCGACACGGTCGCCACCTCCTGGCCGCAGGTGAAGGAAGGGCGGCTGCGGGCACTTGCCACCACCATGCCCACCCGCCTTGCCATCGCCCCTGACCTGCCGGCGCTGGAGGAGATCTATCCCGGCACCTCGATGGCGCCGTGGCACGGGCTGCTGTTCCCCGCCGGGGTTTCGCCTACGATCGTCGAGCGCGCATCGGAAGCGGCGCGCGCGTTCCTCGCCTTGCCCGACACGCAGCAGAAATTCGCCGCCCAGTCGCTGGACGCCTCGCCCAGCGCGCCAGAAAGTTTCGCGCGCTTCATGCGCGAGGAGTTCGCCAAGTTCACCGCGGTGGTGGAGCGGGCGAACATCCGGGTGGAGTGAGGCGGCCCGGTCCCGCGGCCATGCGGATCGCGAAACTGGAGACGTTCCCGGTCAACATCGCCTACACGCGGCTGGAGAAAAGCGCGCTGATCGCGCGCGCCGGCGTCTCGGACGTGGTGGTGAAACTCACCACCGACGACGGTTTGGTCGGCTGGGGCGAGGCCTGCATGAACAGCGAGACCGCCGGCATCGTCGCCGCGGTCGAGGCCGCGCGCCCCTTCCTGCTTGGTCGCAGCCCGTGGGAGGGCGAGGCGATCGCGCGCGACTACTTCATCACCGGCGGGTGGCAGTTCCAGGCCACCACCGGCAACTTCGCCTTCGCCGGCATCGACATGGCGCTGTGGGATTTGTGCGGCAAGGCGGCCGGCCAGCCGATCCATCGGCTGCTGGGCGGGCCGCTGCGGGATAGCGTGGATTACTTCTACTACCTGCAATGGGGCAGCGCCGAGGATGTCGCCGCGCAATGCGAAGATGGCGTCGCGCGCGGCTACCAGGTGTTCTACATGAAGGCCGGCGTGGACGAGGCGGCCGAGGAAGCGATGCTCGCTCTGGTGCGCGACTGCATCGGGCCTTCGCGAAAAATCCGCATCGATCCCAATCAGGCCTGGACGGTGCCGCAGGCCGCCGCCCTGATCGCGCGCTGGCATGCCAGATACGACATCGACTTCGTCGAAGGCCCGGTGCTGGCGCGTCCGTTCGATGCCATGCTGGATTTGAAGGCGCGCAGCCCCGCGCCGCTGTGCCTGAACGAAGGTCTTTGGGGTGTGCCCGAAGTGATCGAAGCGATCACGCGCCGTGCCGCCGACTATCTGTGCTTCAGCCCATACTGGGTGGGCACGGTGCGGCGATTCATGATGCTGGCGCAGCTCGCCGCCGCCCAAGGCATGCTGGTCTGCAAGCACACGCACGGCGAGTTCGGGCTTGCCGCCGCCCTGGGCCAGCATCTCTGCCTGGCGATCCCGAACGCCAGCCTGGGCCACCAGCAGACCGCGCAGATGATGGCAGGCGACATCCTGGCTGAGCGCCTGCCGATCGCCGATGGCCCACGCTGGGGCATCATCGAGGGCGCCGGCCTTGGCGTGACGTTGGACGAAGCCAAGCTTGCCGCCGCGCACGAGGCGTATCGGCGCAACGGTGCGTTTATGCCCTACGGCACGCGGGATTGAGGCTGGGCGTCAATCCTTCTTGGCGAGGCCGGAGAGCACGGCGGCCAGCAACAGGCTGGCGACCCAGCCGAAGAGGATTTCGAACCACATCACGCGCTTCCGTTCGCCGCCAGCACTCGCCCCCGCGGTGGGTCTGGCGCCGGTGCTGCGGCAGTCGGGACGATCGATGACCCATCAAAGCCAGACGAGGCGATCGCGATCTCAAGCCCAATCCTCTTCCTCAGCGCCTTCACCACCTACTTGGCCCATCCGGAAAGCCGCGCCCACTACGACTGCAAGCGCCACGAGTGGAAACATCATGCCCAGGGCTTGATCACCCTCGCCGAAACCGTCACGTTCTGGCTCGATCAGTGAGTCCTGAGCCGAGTCGCCAAGCTCCAATCTGACAATGTCGGCGGCCGCACTCTGAACGGCGCATTACACGATCGAAACCCTCCGCGGCCAGGATGAACCCGAACTCGCCGCCGTGTCTTGGCACTGGACACGATACCCGCTCCGCCATGCGCGGCACCAACAGGGACCTCTTGTCGCGCTACAGCTTCATCACGCCAAAGCCCGATATTTCGAGACGCTCGATCACGTGCTTTGCGGCCGACTCAACCGGCCAAGTGGGGCCGGGTCCCTTGACGGCTTGCTGCGCACGTAGCGTAACGCGACCGCCGGCTCCATAATACGTATTCGCGCGTCGCTGGGCGCATTGCTTCGGCGGACATGCGCACAGGCTGGTGTAGTCCAGTAGAACGAAATACGAACAATGCCCCAACCAGTCGGCGAATCAGCTGAGTTCGCGCTAGTGTCCAAGGATCGAATTGCACTGCACTCCAGCAGGATCAGACCATGTCTAACCAGCCTCGGCCCGTCCCAAAGTGCAATGACGGGCAAATCGTGCGGTTTTTCCGCCGCTTAAGTTCTGAACTCAACTTCACTCCGGCTAACCTCCAGGTGCTTGGGACGCAGCCGCCGCTGAGCGAGCCGCAGGACAAGGATCTGATTGATAGTATCAAGCAGACCAACGGATTCGCGATTTCGCACGCCTACGCCAATCGACAAGCAGACCAGAATGCACAGCAGGATAATCGGTTCAGCGTAGCATTCCAAAGGGGACGACCTACCAGTAATACGATCGAGCCTTCTCTGACTGTAGATACAGTTCGGATAGATTCGATCGAAAAGGTAAGTGCCGGGACTGCTCTCAAGATAAGCCAGATTATAGAAGAGGAATTGATCGTCACTGCTGCCATTCCGCTGCCGGGCGCTGACGCCTCCACCCTCGCTGACCTAGTGCTGGTGCATCGCGAACTCATACTGAAACTCAATCAGCAATCGGCTGAGATCAGCGAGCAATTTACGAAAAAGCGCCTTGATCTTGAGGAGGAGATCGCAAGCCGTAAGACGGCACTTGAGGAAAAGTTCGACGAGGACAGAGCAAAATTAGCCGAGGAGCAAAAGATCCAGCAGGATCGCCTGGACGCCGAACGTGAAGCGTTGAACCAAGACAAGAAGCGTCTCGATGACCGCGATAATACCCATGTCCGGCGGGAACTGCGGCAGAACCTCAATGCCAACCTCGCGGACTACAAAACGAATTTTGAACTCTCAAAAGGGACGAGGGACCTTCGACGACCCGTTGGCTACGTCGTTGGATTGATCGAAGCAGCCTGCGTAGGCCTGCTCGTATTCTTCTTCGTGACGATGCCCCTAGAGGCAGATGTATGGGAGCGCGCATTCTTTTGGGCAAAGACTGTCACCCTAACATTCTTCGCCGCCGGAACGGCGGTCTGGTATCTGAAGTGGTTGACGCAATGGTCGTCCCGCCATGCCGATGGCGAGTTTCAGTTGCGGCAACTGGAACTGGACATTGATCGCGCAAGTTGGGTGGTCGAGACCGCTTTCGAGTGGAAGAGCAGTCAGGAGAGTTCCATCCCGCAACCGCTTCTCGACGCGATTACCCGAAACCTCTTTGCGTCTGGCGAGGCACGCATCGACACGGCTGACAGCCCCGCCGACCATCTGGCGTCGGCGCTTCTAGGCGACGCTTCAAAGGTCAAACTAAAGTTCGGCGACTATGGAGAACTTGAGATGGATCGATCCGCGATCAAGCGCGCGCAACGACCTCACGGCACGAGTTGATGCAGCCGCACCCGCATCAACTCTGCCGGCGCCCCGCCACCGATAAGCATTGCGTAAGGTAACACAATTTCGTCAGCTTCCGCGCTCGAACTACTTTGACCGCCTCTACGGCGCGATCGCCCCCAAACTCCTCCCACTGGTCGGCAGTTTATTGCAGTTCCACGACGACGCACACCGGGAATTGCACGCGACCCAGCAGTTTACGGTTGCGCTGCGTTCCTGGGCATGATGTCCTATTCCCCTGTTCTTTGAACCCGCCTTCGGGTCGCCTGCCTGCGTGCCCGCATCCGTGCTTCACCACCCGCCGCGCTCCCTCGCGCGGTCGGGCAGGTGCCCATGCGTGCCGATACGAATTTGTCCCGAAGGCGGCTGCTGCGCTGTAACGGTCTGAAAGGACCAGGCTTTTCGAATTTGTCGAAAATCCGCAGGGCGCAAGGCTCGCCCCCTCCCTGTCCCTCCCCCGCTCACGCTACCCTATTCACACATCTCATTGCGCTCAAGAATCCAAAAATTGGAGTCGAAATGCAAGCCGCCTCAAAGGCCGGGTTCCCAGGCCTGCGGCA
>Ga0224723_1001603_pt1 | contig 13467 bp, 4 predicted proteins | sample Balambano_FR2_Me_FD_161647 | JGI IMG/M metagenome (GOLD analysis project Ga0224723, IMG submission 161647) | Freshwater sediment microbial communities from Lake Towuti, South Sulawesi, Indonesia - Balambano_FR2_MetaG | ecosystem: Environmental > Aquatic > Freshwater > Lake > Sediment | place...
CAGTAGCGCGGGTGAGGCGAACCGACGCAGCACGCGCGTGAGTGAATCGGTCATGCTGATCGGACACAACAGGCCGAACTCGGCGGTCGCGGTCAGGTACTGCAGCGCATACTTGACGATCGGCGGCAGCGGCTGCGGCCAGCCCAGCACGCCGCCGCGATGGCTCATCGCATGCAGCCCGAACTCGCCCATCAGGATTTTCTGAGCCTCGGCATAGGCGGGGTGGTGCTCCACCCGGAAATCGTCGCGGCCGTAGCGGTCGCGCGGGTGCAGCACCGGCCCGTTCGCGTCCATCGCGCGGGCCAGCGCATCGAGTTCCCCGGCGGCCAGCCCGCCCAGCCGGTCGAAGGCGGGCGCCAGGTGGGCCAGCAGCCGCGGCACCATCCTGAGCGCCAGCAGGTCGGACAGCGCCGTATCGTCGCGCCAGAAATTGCCGCCCGTGGCATCGGGCGCCACGCCGGCGGCTGGCAGCTCGGCTTGCGGCAACGCGTCGGCCATGTGCTTCCTTCCCTTTCCGGCCGATGATACAGCGCAAACCCGAGAATTTCAGTCAGGGAGCAGACGTGTTCGAACCCGGGCTTCTGAAGGACCGGCGAATCCTGGTCACCGGCGGCGGCACCGGCCTTGGCCGGGCCATGGCCTGGCGCTTCGCCGAACTGGGCGCGAAGCTGGTGCTGTGCGGCCGGCGCGAGCCCGTGCTGGCCGAGGCGGCGCGCGAGATCGAGGCCGCGCACGGCGCCATCGTGGAGACCTTCAGCCTTGATGTGCGCGAGCCCGAGAAGATCGAGTCGATGATGGACCGTATCTTCGATTCCGGCGGCCTGGACATCCTGGTCAACAACGCCGCCGCCAATTTCATCGCCCGCACCGAAACCCTGTCGCCGCGGGCGATGGACGCGGTGCTGAACATCACGCTGCATGGGCCGATGTACTGCTCGCTGGCGGCGGGACAGCGCTGGATCGCATCGGGGCGCGGCGGCGTGATCCTGTCGATCGTCGCCACCTATGCCTGGCACGGCAGCCCCTATGTGGTGCCCAGTGCCGCGGCGAAGGCCGGCGTGCTGGCAATGACACGGAGCCTCGCGGTGGAATGGGGGCCGAAGAACATCCGCACCGTGGCGATCGCGCCCGGCCCGTTCCCCACCGCCGGGGCGTGGGAGCGGCTGTTGCCGCGGCCCGACCTGGCGCAGCATTTCGAAACCCGCGGGCCGCTCGGCCGGCCGGGGCGGCACGGCGAACTGGCCAACCTTGCCGCCTATCTGGTCTCCGACATGGCTGCTTACGTGAACGGCGAGTGCGTGACCATCGATGGCGGGCGCTGGCTGAAGGATTCCGGCAATTTCAGCTTCCTCGAAACCCTCTCGGACGAGGACTGGGAGAGTTTCCGGCCGAAGAAGGGCTGATGCCCCTTTACCTGAAGCCGCACCGTGAGGAGCAGGAGACGACCCAGGCGGTGCTGGCGAAGCGGGTGGGCGTTTCCGTCGGCACCATCCGCCGCTGGGAAAGCGGCGCGCGTACTCCGGGCGCCGACGACATCGAGCGCATCGCGCGCGCCATGTCGCTGCATCCGGGCGACCTGTTCATGCCGCCGGCCTCGCTGCTGGCGGCCATCCGCGAGCGCCAGGCGGCCCAGCTCGCCAAGGAGATGACCGACGAACTCGCCGCCATCTGGCTCGAGGTGGGGCGCACGCTTGTGCGGGCGACGCCTGGCGGGGCGCGGCGTCGGCGGCGCGCGGATTGACGCGCCCGGGCCCGCGCGCCAGCGTTCCAACCGGAAACGACCAGGACATTTCGACCATGCATCGCCGCCTGCTGCTTGCCGCGCCCGCGCTCGCGCTGGCACGCCCCGCCGTTGCGCAAGGCTTTCCGTCGCGTCCTCTCCGGCTGCTGGTCGGGTTTCCCGCCGGCGGCACCAGCGATGTGCAGGCACGGCTGGTCGCCGCCGCGCTGGAAAAGTCGCTGGGCCAGCCCGTGGTGGTCGAGAACCGACCCGGTGCAGGCGGCAACATCGCGGTCGATGCGGTGGCAAAAAGTGCGCCGGATGGCCACGTGTTCGGCGCCGCCAGCGTGTCGAACCTGGCCATCAACCCGCACCTCTATCGCAGCATGCCGTACGATCCGCTGAAGGACCTTTCGGCGCTGTCGCTGATGGCGATCAACCCGAACATGCTGGTGGCCCGGCCCGACTTTCCCGCCCGCGACCTGGCCGGTCTGATCGCGCACGTGAAGGCCAACCCCGGGAAGGTCACTTTCGGCTCGCCCGGCATCGGCACCAGCCAGCACATGGCGGGCGAACTGCTGAAGGTGGCCACGGGCCTGGACATGGTGCACGTGCCCTATCGCGGCGGCCCGGCCGCCTATCCCGATCTGCTGTCGGGGCGCATCGACCTGCTGGTCGATGTGGTGGTGACGGCCTGGCCGCAGGTGCGCGAGGGCAGGGTGAAGGCGATCGCCGTCACCACCGCCGAGCGCGTGCCGCTGGCTCGCGACGTGCCGACCATCGCAGAAACCATTCCGGACTTCATCGCCGTGAGCTGGCTTGGCTTCGTCGCCCCCGCCGGTGTGCCGGCGCCGGTGCTCGATCGGCTGGCGGGCGCGGTGCGCGAGGCGATCCGAAGCCCCGATGTCTGGGCGAAGATTGCCGAAAGCGGCGCCGTGCCGGTCGGCAGCACTTCGGTCGAGTTCGAAAAATTCATCCGCGAGGAGCATGCGCGCTGGCTGCCTGCCGTGCGCGCTTCCGACGCAACCGTGGAGTAGCGTGCGCGATGTCGATCCCCACCGCCGCCACCCTGACCACGATCCTGCTGAAGGAGCATGGGCTGCGCAATACCGCGATCCGCGGCGTGGCGCCGATCGATCCGAAACGCGCAACCTTTTCGGGCCGCGCGGTGACCGTGCGCTACCTGCCGCTGCGCGAGGATCTTCTGGCCGCGCAGTCGCTGTCGAACCCCGATGCCACCATGCACCGGCTGCTGGATTCGCTGCGTCCCGGCGATGTGGTGGTGATGGACGGGCGGGGGCACGACGACAACGGCCTGATCGGCGACATCATCGGTGCCCGCATGCACGCGATCGGGGTTGCCGGCGTGGTGATGGACGGCCGCGTGCGCGACGCCGGCGAGATCGCGGGGCTGGGGCTGCCGGTGCAGTGCCGTGGCGCCGCGCCGCCGCCGTCCTTCGTGAACCTGATGATTTCCGACATCCAGCTGCCCGTGGCCTGCGGCGGTGTGAGTGTGTTTCCCGGCGACCAGGTGGTGGCCGACGGCGATGGCGTGACGGTGGTGCCGGCCGAGCTGTGGAACAAGGTCGGGCCGGCCGCCATCGAGCAGGACCGGGTGGAACGCTATATCCGCCTGCGCGTGGCGGCGGGCGAGAAACTCGCCGGCCTCTATCCGCCCAACGATGCCAGCAAGGCGGCCTATGCCGCATGGGTCGCGCGCGGCGAGCCGCCGGATCGGCTGGTCTAGGCCGGGTAGTCGGCTATCGAATCGGCACGGGCCGCGCAGGCCCCGCTCCGGCCAACGAGGCTGCGCGCCCCGCCCATGACCGCGCCAGCTACGATGATCCGGGCGGCCTATACATGCCGGCGTAACCGCAACGCCACACAGATGCACGCAAAAGGCCGAAAGTTGACGAACCGTTAAAGATTTTACTTCCGCCGTTCCCGGTATTTCTGCTTGTTGCGGGCATGCGATGGCTGCCTGAGCGACCTGCCCGACGCGCCGATCCGTTCATGGTGCTGGAAGACCGCATCATGCTGGCCGCCCAGCCGGTCGTCAGCATCGATGGTGGCGGCAGCGTCACGCTGGGCGAAACGACGACCATCACGCTGACCTTCGACAACCAGCCCGATGGCAGCCCTGGCAGCAATGTCGGCTACGCCCCCTATATCGACTTGGCGATACCGCAGAACGGCGCCGACGGCGCCGGCGTGGGCAGCACCCCGCCCTTCGAGAATGATGGCCTGACCTTCGTCTCGGCGACCTATCTGGGCCAGGCCATCCAGTCGACCGTGCTGGAATTCGACGTCAATGGCGAGGCGACGCATCCCTTCGCGCGCGATGCCACCGGCGCGCTGCGCGTGGTGCGGGCGGCCGATTACGGGCTTGGCCCCGGTGACCAGCTGGCCGTGCTGACACTGCCCTACGGCTCGTTCACGGCCGACCAGACGCCGGCGCAGGTCTCGGTGACGCTGCAGAGCTCGAACCTGGCCGACGTGAACGTGCCGCTGCCGATCAGCGCGCAGGGTGGCTTCGCCTTCGGCCGCGACGCGCTGAACAACCCCACCACCGATCCGCCGGTGCTGGGACCGATCGACACGCTGACGGTAACGCCGACGCTGCTGCAACTGTCGAAATCCTTCAGCGGGCGTGATGGCGAGACGGTGACGGGTCCGAATTTCCCCGAGAGCTACACCCTGTCGCTCGACATCGCGCCCGGCCAGACGCTGCAGAACCTGGTATTCCGCGACCGCCTGGCGGACGGCATCGTCGTGACCAACACGGCGATCGTGCAGGGCCCCGCCGGCACGCTGGTGCTGGACCCGCTGACCAACGACCTGACCGTGACCTTCGCCGGCGCGCTGGTGGGCGTGGCGGGTACCGATGTGCGGGTGCGGGTCGATTTCTTTGTCGGCGAGTTCCTGACGCCGGGCCAGCCGACGATTCCGGTACTCGATCCTGCCACGGGTGCGCCACGGCCGATGCTGAACGACCTTTCGGCCACCGCCGACTGGACGCCGATCGACCCGCGCGACCCGCCGACCACGGTCACCGTTGATCCGCCCGGCCCCGAGAACGTGTTCACGGCACGGGCACTCTCCGTGCAGAAATCCGGCAGCGTGGTGGGTGGCGGCGCGCCGGAACCGGGCGACACGATCCGCTGGACGCTCACGTCAGAAGTCAGCGACTTCTTCACCTTCGGCGGCCTGGTGCTGACCGACACGCTGTCCGATGGCCAGCGCGTCGATCCCGCCACGCCGTTCCTTACCGTGCGCGAAGGCGGTGCGGTGATCTATGCCGGCGCCTTCGACCCGGCGAACGTCACCATCACGCTGAACCCGGATGGCACCACGTCGATGGCCTTCAGGGTTTCCGATGAGCTGGCGTTCCGCGGCCTTGATCCCGAACTGTCGGGCGGCCGCGTCGGCGCGCCCACGGGCGCGGCCACGTTCGATGTCACCTTCGAGTCCGAAGTACAGCGCTTCTACGCCAACGGCGCGCCGCTGCTGCAGGGCGACGGCCTGGGCAACAATGTGGCCGTGGCCGGCATCCTGCCGGGGTCCGGCGCCGGGGTGACCGACACGGGCAATGCCGGGCTTTCCCTGGAACGCGGGTTCGCGCTGAACAAGTCGATCTATCTGGTGAACGGGCAGCCGCCCATCTCGGCCACGCCGCCGATCACCAACGCCGATGTCGTCGTGTTCCGGCTGCAATACACCCTGCCTACCGGGTCGGCGAACAACTTCACGCTGACCGATTTCCTGCCGCTGCCCGTGCTGCAGGTGGATGGCACAGCCGGGCCGCTGACCTTCGTCGATGTGCGCAACGATGGCACCGACCCCGCCACCATCCCGGCGGCCGGCAGCGCCTGGTTCCATCCGGACGAGACGTTCGACCTCAACAATCCCGTCGGCTACGCGGGCCAGCCGGATGTCATCCTGAACGTCGCGGCCAACAGCATCACCTTCGATTTCGGCGATTTCTACATGCCGGTGCCGACGGAACTGAAGGTCGATATCCTGTTCCGTCTGCCGATCGAGGACCGGCCCTTCGGCGACAACCTGTTCCTGACCAACCTGGTGACCTCGCGCGAGGAGAACACGCCAGGCCAAGCGGTGACCGACAACGACATCGTGCAGATCGTGCTGACGCAGCCGGCGCTGAACATCACCAAGGGCGTGATCGGCGTGACCACGGGGCAGACGCAGTTCCCCACCCCCTTCGATCCGGCAACGATCGGGCCCGTTCCCTTCCAGCCGCCGGGCACGGCCGGCGCGCCGTTCGCGGGCACGATCACCAGTGCCGCGCTGGATGCGGCGCCGATCGACAGCAACCTGGCCGGCGTTGATGCCGGCGATCTGGTGCGCTTCGCCCTGGTCGTCGAGAACACCGGCAGCGGCATTCGTGGCGCCCACGACATCCTGATCCGGGACAGCCTGCCGGCCGGGTTCGAGGTTCCGCCCGGCGGCCTGAACCTGACCGTCACGCGCGGCGACGGCACGGTCATTCCCTTCGTGCTGGAGGGCGCCGGCCTGTTCGACCCGGCCGGCGGCATAAGGCTGCTTGATCCCACCGATACCGATCCGCTGAACCTCGATGGCGCGCTGACGCGGCTTTCCCCCGCCACCGCCCCCACCGGCAGCAACCTGGCGCTGATCACCTATGACCTGCGGGTGGCCGACGCGACAGCGGCCAACGGCCTGGTGATGACCAACACGACCGAGATCGCCTTCTACGCCGCGCAGGAAGGCGGCGCCGATTTCGCGATCAACCTGCTGGACGAGGACCGGCTGGACGACGCCACCGTGTCCACCGGCGACCTGACGCTGGACAAGGTGCTGGTCTCCACCAGCCTGCCGGAAAGCACCGATCCGTTCGTGCTGATCGGCGAGGAAGTGGTGTTCCGCATCACCGCTTCGATCCGCGAGGGGCTGACGCAGGACCTGGTGCTGACCGACCTGCTACCGACCACGCCGGGCATCCTGCGGCTGCTGGACTGGACGCTGGTGGGGCTGGGCACGAACCTGACCTTCACCGGCACCGCACCGCCGCTGAACACGCCGCAGGGTGTGGGGCCGATCCGCATCGACCTGGGCGATGTGACGAACCTCGCCGACAATGTGTTCGACGCGCGCGACCAGGTGGTGTTCGAGGTACGGGCACTGGTCGACAACGTGCCGCAGAACAACCGCGGCGACGTGCTGGTGAACCGCGCCACCGCCAGTTTCACCGATGCGCTGGGCAACGCGCGCAGCATCAGCGACAGCGACAGCGTCACCATCGCCGAGCCGGGCGTGGAGGTGACCAAGGTCGCCAACCGCGCCACGGCGGACGCCGGCGACATCATCACCTACACTGTCACCGTCACCAACCCGGTCACGGGCGGTGTCGCGGCGCCGGTGTTCGACCTGAACACCCGCGACATCTTCAACGACCCCGACCTGTTCCTGGTGCCGGGTTCGGTGGCGCTGAGCGGCAGCGCGGCGGCCAGCTCCGCCATTCTGCTTGGCAACAATCCGCCCGACATCAGCATCCGCGTGTTCACGCCGCAGCTCGATCCCGGGCAGACGCTGATCATCACCTATCAGGGCCGGATCAGCGACGTGGTGCAGAGTGGCCGCGCGGTGCTGAATACCGCCATTGCGCAAGGCGACAGCGCCCCCGGCGACGTGCCGGGCCAGCGGGTATACGAGGACCTGGGCAGCGCCACGGTGCGCATGGCCGCGCCCACGATCACCAAGGTCGTGCAGTCCACCAGCCTGCCGGAAACCGGCAGCGGGCAAGGAAATCCCGGCCGCCCCGACCTTGCCTTTGGCGAGGAGGTCGTTTTCCGCGTCACCACCCGCTTCGCCGAGGGCACCACCACCAATGCCACGCTACGCGACGTGCTGCCCACCGCGCTGCCGCTGGAGGTGCTGTCGGCCACCGTCATCGGCATCGGCGCCAACCTGACCGTGCCGGGCGCCGTGGTGGGCAGCACCGCCACCCTGTCCGACCGCAACGGCGATGGCTTCAACGACTCCGCCACGCTACCGCTTGGCACGGTGCTGAACACCCCCGACGGCATCGCCAACGCCGGCGACCTGATCACCCTTGACGTGGTGGCGCGGCTGCGCGGCGACCTGGGCGCGGCGCCCGGTGTCACGCTGACCAACCGTGGCGAACTGAACTACTTCGCGGAAGCCTCGTCGCGCACCGTGAACGACACCGCGGCGGTGGAAACGGTGCTGCCGCGCCTGACGATCGAGAAGGCGGCCGACCGAACCAGCGCCGACGGCGGCGACGTCATCACCTATACGGTCCGGCTGCGCAACACTTCCGTTGCGTTCGCCGCACCCGCCTTCGACATGGCGCTGGTGGATGCGCTGAGCGACCCCGACCTTCAGCTCGTCGCGGGCTCGGTCACGGTCTCGGGCGTGCCGGCGACGATCGTGCGCGGCAACAATCCCGGCGACACCTCGGTCGAGCTTGCCATCGACCGGATGCTGATCGGCGAGACGCTGCTGCTGACCTATCAGGCCACCATCAGTCCGCTGGTCGCGGCGGGCAGCCGGGTGGACAACACGGCCGAATTTGTGGGCGATACCTATCCGGGCGCGGTGCCCGGCCAGGTGCTGCTGACGGGCCGCGACAGCGAGTCGGTCAGCATCGGCGTGCCCTCGCTGACCAAGGTGGTCAGCGCCACCAGCCTGCCGGAAACCGGCAGCAGCCAGTTCAACCCCAGCCTGACCGATGTCGCGATCGGCGAGACCGTGTTCTACACCCTGACGGTCACGCTGCCCGAAGCGGCGAACGTGGCACTGCGCACGATCGACCAGTTCCCCGTCGGCGCGGCGGGGGTCATTGAGCTGCTGTCCTATTCGATCGCGCCGCTGCCGCCGACCACCAACCTGGATTTCGTACCTGGCACCGAGATTGCCACCTTCATCGATTCCGATGGCGATGGGGTTCTTGACCGGCTGGAGGTCGATTTCGGCACGGTGACGAACGTGCCCGACAACCGGACCGACCAGGACGACCAGATCGTGATCGGGGTCGTGGGCCGGGTGATCGACGTGGCGTCGAACAGCGACGGCCGGGTGCTGACAAATTTCGGCCAGACCTTCCTCAATACCTTGCCGCAGGATCCCGTCACCGCCTCGGTCGAGGTGGTCGAGCCGCGGCTGATCATCGCCAAGTCGGCCAGCATCCCCAGGGGCGATGCCGGCGACGTCACGACCTTTACGGTCACCGTGCTGCCGGACCCGCGCATGACCGGCCCCGCGTTCAATGTGCGACTGACCGACCTGGTGCCGCCGGACATCGCGCTGCTTCCCGGCACGGTGATCACCACCGGCGGCACGGTGATCCGCGGCAACGGCCCGGCCGACGACACGGTCGAAGTGCTGCTGCCGACCCTGCTGCCCGGCTCCAGCGCCATCACCGTGACGTTCGAGGCGCGCCTGCTCGATACCGTGCAGCCGGGCCAGATACTGATCAACACCGCCGACCTGGATTATCGCTCGGCCCCCAGTTTCGCGCGCGATTACGACGCCCAGGCCACTGCCGCGATCTTCGTTGCGATGGCCCCGGGCATCTCGAAGGACGTGGTGGTCACCACGCTTCCGGAAACCAGCTTCGAGTTCTTCGACAGCAACACACCCGATGTGGCGGTGGGCGAGAGCGTGATCTACCGCATCACGGCCACGCTGGGCGAAGGCACGCAGACGCTGCGGCTGAACGACGTGCTGCCGGGCGCGGGCAATCTTCGCTTCATCGAGGCGCGGGTGGATTCGATCGGCGCCAACATCAGCGGCAGTAGCCTTGCGGTGGGCGATCCCGGCGTGCTGACCGGCAACACCGTCGCGTTCGATTTCGGCACCGTGGTGAATGCCGGCGACAATGTGATCGACGACCGCGACCAGGTGGCGATCGTGGTGCGTGCCCGGGTGGCCGATATTGCCGCCAACATCGCCGGGCGCGTGATCCAGAACGACGGTGTCGTGAACGTGGGCGCGCCGTCCGACCCGGCGGTCGATATCCGGATCAGCGATCCCGCGCGCGTGGAGGTGGTGGAGCCGCGGCTTGCGATCTTCAAGGACGCAACGCCCGACACCGGCGACGCCGGCGACGAGATCGAATACCGCCTTACCGTGGTGAACGTGCCGGGGGCGACCGGGCCGGCCTATGAACTGATCCTGACCGACCTGCTGCCCGCCGGCATGACGCTGATTGCCGGCAGCGTGGTCGCCGACCGTGGCAGCGTGGTCACCGGCAATGCACCTGGCGACACCACCATCCGCGTGTCGCTGGCCACTGCCCCGCTGCTGCCATTCACCAACCCGCAGACCCCGTTCGACGACACGCGCGTGATCGTCACCTATCGCGCGCGCCTTGATGACAGCGTGGAACCCGGCCAGCTGCTGGTGAACGATGCGCGCTATGCCGGCGTCAGCGCGCCAGTAGCACAGGCCGGGATCGACGCCCGGCCGCTGACCGGCAACGTGACAGATACCGTTACTGTGGTCATGCCCGTCACGCTCGACAAGCAGATCGTGGCGACATCGCTGCCCGAAACCGGCAGCGGCGCGTTCGATCCTGCCAACCCCGATCTCGCGATCGGCGAGACCATCACCTATCAGCTGACCGCGACGCTGTCGGAAGGCACGCAGACCCTGGTCATCGAGGACCTGCTGCCGGCGGGCTTGGTGTTCGACAGCGGCCGGGTGGTCAGCGTGGGCGCCGGCCTGCCGCCGGGGCTGACCGCAACCCCCGCCGTTGCCGGCCAGCGTGTGACCTTCGATTTCGGCACGGTGGTGAACACCGGCAACAACGTCGCCGGCGACGGCACGGTGGTGGTCGAGATCATCGCCCGCGTGGCCAACGTGCCGGGCAACGTGGCCGGCACGGTGCTGACCAATGCCGGCACCGTCACCGTCGCCTCGCCCACCAACCCCGGCGCTCCCGGCGGCACCGAGACCGCCACCGACAGCACCAGCGCCGAGGTGGTCGAACCCGCCTTCACCGTCACCAAGACGGTCGATCGCACCACCGGCGATGCGGGCGACGTGTTCACCTATACCGTCACCGTCACGCCCGATGCCGCCAGCACCGGCCCGGCCTATGACGTGGTGGTGACCGACGTGCTCGATCCCATACTGTTCCCGATCAGCGCCGTCGCCAGCACCGGCACCGCCAGCATTTCCGGCCAGACGATCCGGCTGGAGATACCGCTGCTGCTGCCTACCGCCGCGCCGGTCGTGCTGACCTATCAGGTGCGCTTCACCGATGCGGTGGAACCCGGCCAGGTGGTGGGCAACGTGGCGGACCTTGGCTTCAACTCCGCGCCCGGCGCGGGCCGGCCGGGCACCGGCAGCGCCACCGGCCCCGACCTGACCGGCGTATTCGACCTCGCGCTCGACAAGACGATCATCGCGACGTCCTTCCCGGAAACCGGCAGCGGGCAGTTCGACCCTGCCAACCCCGATCTCGCGATCGGCGAGGAAGTGACGTACCAGCTGGTCGCGACCCTCAGCGAAGGCACGCAGACGCTGGTCATCGCCGACACGCTGCCGGCGGGACTGGTGTTCGTCAGCGCCCGCGTCGCTGCGGTGGGCGCCGGCCTGTCGCCGGCGCTGCTGGCCACGGCACCCAGCGTGACGGGCCAGGTGGTGACCTTCGATTTCGGCACGGTGGTGAACACCGGCAACAATGTCCTGGGCGACGGCACGGTGACGGTGGAGATCGTCGGGCGCGTCGATGACGTGGCCGGCAACCAGTCAGGCACGGTGCTGAGCAACGCGGGCAGCGCCGTGGTGACATCGCCGACCAGCCCCGGCGCGCCGGGTGGCACGCTGACCGCAACGGACAGCACCGATGCCGAGGTGGTTACCCCCGCCCTGGTGCTGGACAAGAGCACGCCGCCCGGCTTCGCGCGCCCGGGCGAGATCATCCCCTATACGCTGACACTGGCACACACGCCCGGGTCGACGGCCCCGGCCTATGATCTTGTGATCGCCGACGCGCTGACGGATGCGAACCTGGAGCTGGTCACCGGCAGCGTCGTTGCCTCGGCCGGCACGGTGGTGATCGGCAACAATGCGGGCGACACCACCGTGCGGGTCGAGCTCGCCGTGCTCGATCTGGGCCAGGTGGTGACCGTGACGTTCAACACGCGCGTCGCGCTGGCGGCGTCGGTCGGGGGCACGGTGACCAACACCGCAACTGGCGATTTCGATACCGCCCCCGGCCCTGGCGGCCGCCCTGGCAACACCGATGACGGCGCCTCGGTGCCGCTGGCGCCGGGCTTCGACAAGACGATCACCGCCACCTCCATCCCCCAGACGGTCGATCCCAACGTCGCGATCGGCGAGCAGGTGACGTACGAGCTGGTCGTCACGCTGCCGCAGGGTGCGATCGACGACCTGATCATCGCCGACCTGCTGCCGGCGGGCCTGTCGCCGCTTTCCGCAACCGTGCTTTCGGTCGGCGGCGGCATCACCGGTGCCGCGCTGGCACCCGGTGCGGCGGGCACCATCACCGGCCAGCAGGTGCGGTTCGATTTCGGCGACATCGTCAACACCAGCCCCCCGGCGATCGACGATGCCGATCGCATCACCGTGCAGATCGTGGCCGAGGTGGCGAACGTGCCCGGCACGGTCGGCGGCACAGTGCTGGCGAACAACGCGACCGTCGATTACGTGATCGGCGGCGAAGCCGGGCAGGAAACCGATGCCGAGCAGGTCGTCGTCGGCGAGCCGGCGCTTGCCGTCGCCAAGTCGGTCGATCGCCTGACCGGCGATGCCGGCGACATCTTCACCTATAATGTCACGCTGACGCCCGGCGGCACCGCGCCCGCCTTCGATGTCGTCGTCACCGACCTGCTGGACCCCGTGCTGTTCCCGATCAGCGCCACGAGCACGCTCGGCACCGCGACGATCACTGGCCAGACCGTGCGGCTGGAGATTCCGGTGCTGCTGCCGACCGACCCGGCCGTGATCCTGACCTACCAGGTGCGCTTCGCCGATACCGTCGAACCGGGCCGCGTGGTCGGCAACACCGCCAATCTCGGCTTCGACAGCGCGCCCGGACCAGGCGGGCGGCCCGATACCGGCAGCGCCAGCGCGCCCGACCTTACCGCGGTGTTCGGCATCGACCTGACCAAGGCGATCGTCGCCACCTCGCTGCCGGAAACAGGCGCGGGCTTCTTCGATCCCACGCTGCCCGACATCGCCATCGGCGAGAGCGTGACCTACGAACTGGTCGCCACCCTGTCGGAAGGCACCCAGCGCGTTGTGCTGCGCGACGTCATCCCCGACGGCATGGCGTTCGTGCCCGGCAGTTTCACGGTGGCGGCGGGCGCAGGCATCAGCGCCGGTGCCGGCGGCACGCTGACGCCGATCCCCGTTCTGGCCGGCACCACCGCGACGCTCGATTTCGGCACGCTGGTGAACACCGGCGACAACGTGACCGACGCCGGCGACCGCATCACGGTGCGCTTCCAGGCGATCGCGCTGGATGATCCGCTGAACGTCGAAGGCCGGCTGCTGCGCAACGATGCCGACATCGCCATCAGCTCGCCCTTGGCACCCGGCGCCCCGGGCGGCACGGTGACCGACACGGCCTTCGCCGATGCCGAGATCGTGGTCGTGGTGCTGGCGCTGGAAAAGTCCGTGGTGCCGACCGCCGGTGATGCCGGCGACCTGTTCACCTACACGCTGACGCTCGATCACCTGCCGCCGCCGACCTCGACGGCGCCGGCCTATCT
>Ga0224723_1001604_pt1 | contig 13458 bp, 13 predicted proteins | sample Balambano_FR2_Me_FD_161647 | JGI IMG/M metagenome (GOLD analysis project Ga0224723, IMG submission 161647) | Freshwater sediment microbial communities from Lake Towuti, South Sulawesi, Indonesia - Balambano_FR2_MetaG | ecosystem: Environmental > Aquatic > Freshwater > Lake > Sediment | place...
AATGCAAGTTCTTGGTGCTGTTATGCGTAAGCTCTTGCATTTTGCCTTTGGCATTTTAAGATCACAAAAGCCTTTTGACCCCAATTATCTCAATACTACCTCTTGACGAATCAAGACAGTATCTACAGGCCCGCATACCTGACACGGCATACCGAACATCGCACATCACGCACTGGACACCGTACTCTGCTTAAAATTTGTAACTCAGTACCTGGATGGCTGGGGTTTCTGATAAGCTACCAGAATTTATGGTAATTGTGTCGCTATTGCTACGACTTACTGTTGTACCCTGCATTAAATTGAGAAAATCTTCTACAGGAGATATATCACAAGCACTAGGGTCAGCGGCTTGTGTACGATAATGAGTGGGAATAACTAATTTCGGATTTAATGTCTGTACCGCTTGCTTTGCTTCTTCGGCATTGTAAGCCTTGGCACTGCCACCTACTGGTATTAGTGCCACATCGGGACGCCCCATGAGTATTTTCTGCTCGATGGAAATTGGTGCTGCTGCTCCTCCAAGGTGCAAAATGCTGATTCCATTTTGCCTCCAAGCCCAAGCAGTGTTTACACCAAATTGCTTACCACCTTTACGATCATGGTCTATGGCAATTCCTTGTAATTTTATACCTTTAAACTCGTAAACACCTGGCTCATAAATAAGCTTCGGATTTCCTGGTAGTCCTTCTACAACACCTTCATCCAATAGTTGACTACTGATTAATACTAAATCAGCTGCAACTCTTGGCAGACGATATCCAGCAGTACAGCCAACTGTACGAAAGGGATTAACTAGAATTTTCGTACCACCCCCTGTAAACAGAAAGCAAGTATGACCCAACCACCGAACTGATAATGAACCGCCAGATTGCGCCTTGGCTTGAAATCCGGTAGCCAAGTTAGCTACTAATGTACTTGCTAAACCCGCGCCAGCGTAACCCATCAACTGTCGTCGTTTCATTAATCACTCTCTTGACTGTAGTTTTTGCAGAAAGTTTCGCAATAACTGCTTCCCTGAATTAGTCAGGACACTCTCTGGGTGAAACTGGACGCCTTCAATATGAGGATAGTTCCGGTGTCGTACTCCCATTATTGTGCCATCTTCTACCCAAGCTGTAATTTCTAAAACTTCTGGGCAGGTTTGACGGTCTATGACCAAACTATGATACCGGGTTGCGGTCATTGGATTTTCTAATCCTTGGAAAACACCTACGCCAGTGTGATAAACTTGCGAGGTTTTACCATGCATTAATTCGGTCGCAGGTACAATACTACCACCAAATACCTGACCTATGCTTTGATGACCCAAACATACACCCAAAATTGGTAAGTTCGCACCGAATTGCTCAATTAAGTCTAAGGAAATTCCCGCATCGTTTGGACGACCTGGACCTGGAGAAATTACCAACCCATTTGGTTTTAAGACGCGAATCTCGTCTAAGGATATTTTGTCGTTACGAAAAACTTTAATATCTTCGGCTACGGGAAATTCTCCTGCTAGCTCTCCCAAGTATTGCACTAAGTTATAAGTAAAACTGTCGTAATTATCGATTACTATAACCACGGCAAATAACTCCCTTGATAGCCTTCATTTTAGACTATAAACTACTGCGCCAAGTTGATAGTATTAAGGTTGCTAAAGGAGGAAGTAACAGTATAGCTGCGACTAATAAGGCAACTAAAGCTGAAACTAGTACGGCAGCGGCTGCACAGTCTTTAGCAATTTTGGCTAATTCGTGATATGTTTGTTTAACCGTTAGGTCAACTATTGATTCGATCGCTGTATTCACTAGCTCTAATGCTAGAACTAAACCACTGGTGACACCAATGATTGCCACCTCGACAGCACTTAGCCGTAAAAAAACGCTCAAGCCAATAGCTAGAGCGCAAACGCATAGGTGGATACGAAAATTGCGTTGAGTCTGAAAACCATAAGTAATTCCAGCCCAAGCGTATTTAAAGCTGGAAAATAAATTTGAGGCTACTTTCCAGGAAAGTTCTCTTTCTTTGGTCACTATTGTTTCTAAACCATTGGACGTTGGTGGAGATGAGAGTTTCTGAGACATAGGCGTAAAATATAACAGTTAGTTAAATTAATTAATGGTTTTTACGGTTTTTAATAAAGAAAAATATCTCTAGACGATTTCCTGCACAAATATTATAAGTGAACTTAAATTATTATTGCTTTACATATATTAAGTATTAATTGCTATAAAAGATTTACTAGTTGAGCTTGACGCTCTTTTAACAGGCACTATTACTATTCTATGTCAATAGAAATACCTATTGTCTTCAGTAAAATTACTTGTTGTTTCAACATTCTCAGCAAACTTTCCTCATCAGGATGATCCCAGCCTACTAAGTGCAGTAAACCATGAGCCATCAACCATATTATTTCTGTTTGTAAAGAATGTCCTTGCTCTTGAGCTTGACGTTTGGCTGTATCAACAGAAATAGCTATATCACCAAGATATAAAGGTAAGTCCTGAAGTATTTGAGTTGGCTGAGGGAAATTAGTCTCTAGTGCTGCAAAGGCAAGAACATCAGTGGGTTTGTTCTGGCGGCGATACTGAGTGTTTAGTCCTTGAATTTCAACATCGTCACACAACAGTAACCCAATTTCATACATAGGGGCTGGGGGAATATCAGGTAGCAGTTCTAACCAGCGACGAAACCAGTTTTCTCCATTTTCAGCAGTAAGCAAGTTATCTGCATCCTCTTGGGATGACTTGTAATAAGAATCTTGCAAATATAATTCTACTTGCACGTCTTTCACTAAGTCTCCTATGTGTTGAGTAAAAAAATAAAATAGCTAGCGATCGCTTCACAGAATTCTCGTTCTTTAGACACAACAGAGAGCATCCTGTGATAGCTAATAAACTTGTGACAGTTTATTAGCTATCAATTAGCGGGTTAAGTAAGCAAGGCCAATTAAGACAGCTAATAATCCTACTGTAGTTAGGGCAAAATGTTTCAAAGATGTGCCACCCTTTTGCACCATGTTTCGCATGGCGAGTTTTACATAAGACGGTTTTTGTTCTTGTTGATGAGAGTCGTTCATGATTATTTGATAACAAATCTCTTTTATAACTGTAACAGCTTGTTTTGAAGGTAGAAGGAAGTTGTTTATAAGCTCCCCGACTTTTTTTGAGGTCGGGGAGTTGACTTGGGCTTATTATGAGGCAGTAACTCCTTCGGTGAGTTGATTTTCCTGCCTGAGGAAAGATTGGATAAACAAGTCAAGTTCACCGTTCATCACGTCAGCGATCGCTGTAGTTTCTACGTTGGTACGTAAATCCTTAACCATCTGATAAGGATGGAAAACGTAGTTACGGATTTGATTACCCCAAGATGCTTCCACCATATCACCACGAATTTCCGCTATTTCAGCGGTTCTTTGCTGCTGAGCAATTACTAACAGTTTAGCTTTTAGGCGGGTAAGAGCTTTCTCTTTGTTTTGTAATTGGCTACGTTCTTCTGTACAACGTACTGCAATACCCGTGGGAATATGAACAACACGCACCGCAGTTTCCACCTTGTTGACGTTTTGTCCTCCTTTACCACCAGAGCGAGATGTAGTAATTTCCAAATCTTTATCTGGAATATCCAATTGGACATTTTCGTCTAATTGTGGCATGACCTCTATACCAGCAAAGCTGGTTTGCCGTTTCCCATTGGCATTAAAGGGTGAAATTCTTACTAAGCGATGGGTACCTGTTTCCGAACGTAAGTAACCATAAGCATAGCGACCAGAAATTTCTAAAGTTGCAGATTTAATTCCGGCTTCATCACCCTTAGACTCGTCCGTTAACTTGACTTTATAGCCGTGGCTTTCTGCCCAACGAACATACATTCGCATCAGCATTTCTGCCCAGTCTTGAGCATCCGTACCACCTGCACCAGCAGTTATTGTCAACACTGCACCTTCTTGGTCGTAAGTTCCCGAAAGTAACTGTTGTAATTCCCACTGGTCAAGTTCTTGATTGAGCTTGGTGATAGTAGATTCAGCTTCCTGCAATAGCCCTTCATCGGATTCTAACTCTAAAAGCTCAACAACGGCTTTGGTATCTTCCAAACTGACTCGCCACTGACGATACTGGGAGAGGTGAACTTTAAGTTCATCAAGTTCTCGCAGCGTTTGCTGGGCCTGATTTTGGTTATCCCAAAATTCTGGCTGGGCTGTTATTTGTTCCAAATCTTGGATTTTGGCAGTGAGTGCAGGTAGGTCAAAGATAGTCCTGGGTTTTACCCAGGCGGCTAGATAACGTTTCGATTTCCCGTTTGATTTCTAGAACTTCCATAGTATTTTGTGCCATGAAGCGCTTGATATTGTAAGTACGCGCTTTCATTCTATTTTCTTATTTGATTTTAGACATACTTGCTCGCTACTTTCCATAAGTAATGGCAAGAAAATTTACGGTTATTTTATTGTTTCTTTACATACTTCATCATTTTATTTGTGTATTAGGGGTGTAATAAAGATACATACTTCTGTACTGAAAATTCATGAGAAGGTTTTGCTATCACTCAAAATGCAGGTAGTAGTCTGACTTTTGCGTCTATGACGATTATTAATGGGTGACACAGAGGTTTAAAACTAGGATGGGGAGGAATTATTAATTTGTCTAAACCTGATATGTTCGATATTCGTCCCTGTCCACGGTAATTGATCTCATTTGATCAAGGTTTGTTGAGATGTTATTTCTCTTCAACGCTATACACTCATCAAGCCTTGAAAAATATGGTCAAAACAGATATGAAACAGATATTGGTACAAAAAGTATGCGTGTAAACACTGAAATGTCTGGTTAGACCCCTCATAAGTTCAGTAGAACGACGATGGTTTATTCTGCGTGAAGTAAGGAAAATAATTACATCTTTGATGAAATTTTACGCAACTCCATTTTTTTCGGAAAGGGAGTTACTACAAGGGAATTTATATGGCAACTTGTCAGTCCTATTTGCGGTCTGATGGTATGGAATTATTGCGTTTATACCATAAGAACCCTTCCATTAAACTTCGTAATCAATTGGTGCAGTTACATACTGGCTTAGTACGTAAGATGGCTCATAAATTTAGCCATCAATGTAATGAGCCTTATGAAGATTTGGAACAAATCGGTTATTTTGGTTTAATTAGGGCAATTGAGCGCTTTGACCCCAATCAAGGATATGCTTTTAGCTCTTTTGCTGTGCCTTATATTCGTGGTGAGATGCTGCACTTTTTACGCGATCGCAGTACTCTATTAAAGATTCCCCGTCGTTGGCAAGAACTATACAATGAGGGACAAAAAATTCGTAAGGAATTAGCGATCGCTTTGGGTCGTCCTCCTAAGGATTGTGAAATTGCTAATTTACTAGAAGTATCTCTGCAAGAATGGCAAGAGACTAAGTTAGCTGCTCAAAATCGGATGCCTTTGAGTTTAGATGCTACAGTAGTTCATTACGTAGATTGCCAAATTACTCTAGGTGAAGCGCTTCCTTGTCCTCGTTCTGCTGTACAGCAACAACAAGAGGAAGAACGGCAACAGTTGCAAGGGGCAATTAATATGTTAGAAGAAAAACCCCGTATGGCTGTGGAAATGGTCTATCTAAAAGAATTTTCCCGCAAAGATACTGCTAAGAAAATTGGTACTAGTCCGATGACAGTAACACGTTATCTCCAAAAGGGTATTCAAGATTTAATGTGTTTTCTACACCCCCACACTTTATCAGCTGGTTCATAAGGAATCATGGGTTCGATTATTCCTCCCCACAGAATTCCCAAAGGGCGACTAAAATAATATCATCCTATCGAGATTTTAAATCTGCAATTGCGCCCTTTGTCATAGCTGCAATAGCTTGATCAGTGGCTTTGGGTAAATGATAATATTTTCCTCCCGCTGTCTGTGCTAGTTCTTTAGCAAACCCAGTAGAAACAAATTTACTTTCGGTATCAATTACCAACAATTGCATACCTAAAGCCCGAATTCTAGCGGCAATTTCTAATAATTCTCCTTTAATATCCGGTTTTTGATCAGGTTCAAGCAATAGCTCACCCAAAGAACGGGCTAAGGGAATATTACCCCGCCCATCAGTTATTGCGACAATTACTATTTGCCCAATATCTCCACTCCTAATCGCGTTCATCCCAACCCGCACAGCTTGGGTTAAACCGTGGGCTAATGGTGAACCACCTCCACAAGGTAATCTTTCCAAACGATTCCGCGCTAATGCAATCGAACGTGTTGGTGGTAGTAATACTTCTGCTTGTTCACCTCGAAATGGTATTAATGCCACTTGATCCCGGTTTTGGTAAGCTTCGTTAAGTAGCTGCATAACTGCACCTTTAGCTGATTGCATCCGGTTAAGTGCCATGGAGCCGGAAGCATCCACTACAAATGTTACCAACGCTCCTGCTTTGCGTACTAAACGTTTAGAACGGATATCTCCTTGTTCTATAAAGACGCGACCTTTTTGATCTGAACGTTCCCGCCGTGCTTTTTGATACGGTGCTGCGGCTCTTAATGTGGCATCTACGGCAATGCGACGCACCTTTCCTTTGGGTAACATCGGCTTGGTGTAACGTCCTCGGTCTTCTGAGTAGATTAAACTGCGGCTACCAGATTTACCTTGACGTTGTGCCATTTGAGCAAAATAAAGCACACTTTCATCCAGTATGACTCCTTCTGGGTCAAAAATGAATTCTTCTGGAATGCTGGGAGATTCTTTCTCTTGTTCCTCTTCTTGCTCCTGTTGTTCCTGTTCTTCTTGATTCTCGTCTTGGGGTTCTTGTTGTGGTGGGGGTGGTGGAGGTGGTGATTCGGGAGGTGGTGTTTGAATAACTGTTGCTCGTGGTACAATTACTAGCTCTACTGCACGGCGTAAATCTTCGGCGTTAACTTGGGTGCGTCCATCTAGCGCTGCTGCTGCTTTGGCGACACGTACAGCGAATAATTCAGCGCGATGTCCTTGCACTTGTCCGCGAATTGCCTCATCTACAAGGTAAGCTATTTGTTCGTGGGTGATGGAGACTTCTTTTAGCCATTCTCGTGCCAGAATTATTTGAGTTTTTAGGGAATCAATATCTTCGTTGTATTGTTGGAGGAATTCTGTGGGTGATTGGGAATAAGCGATCGCTACTTCTACTGCTTGGACTCTTTGGTCTATGCCGAGTACTCCGTCAGCACTTAAGCTGATAGCGATTCTATCAAGTAAATGTTCTCGTAGTGTTCCTTCTTCTGGGTTATAAGTGGCAATAAATAAGGGTTTACAAGGATGTTGAAAACTTATTCCCTCTCGTTCAACTTGGTTGCGTCCGTCAGATAATACTGATAGTAGTTGATTGCTGATTTGGTCATCTAGTAAATTAATTTCATCTACGTAGAGTACACCCCGGTTAGCAGTTGCGAGCAATCCTGGTTGAAATACTGTATCTCCAGCTTTTACTGACTGTTCCACATCTACAGAACCTAAGAGTCTATCTTCTGTGACTCCTAGAGGAATTTGGACAAAAGGTGCGGGTATAATTGTGGAATGTGGAGTGTTAAGGTGTGCGGGGTGTTGAGGCGTTTCCCATTCTTCTGGATGATGGGGATCACAGTTACTTACTGTACCTTCAACTACTTCAATTGGTGGTAATAGAGCATGAATCGCACGAGCCATAACAGATTTTGCTGTACCGCGACGACCGGCGATCGCTACTCCTCCTAAACCTGGATCCACGGCTGCTAATAACAATGCTAACTTGATCGCTTCTTGACCAACGACAGCGGTTAGGGGAAAAGTAGTAATACTAGAGGTGACAGTAGACGCGGGCATTTTTTTAAGCTTTGCTTATCTAATGTTTTATCATACCAACCTTCTGACACATTCCTAAATTTATGACTATAAGTGAATTATTACAAAAAATTCCTTTCCAAGATGCTTCTCTTCTACTTGGTGCGCTAACCCATAGGTCATATCTCCAGGAACATCCCAATTCTGTAGAGTGTAATGAGCGACTGGAATTTCTTGGTGATGCTTTACTTACTTTCTTAAGTGGAGAATATTTGTATCGTCGTTTTCCGGAAAAAAGAGAAGGTGATTTGACTCCTTTACGTTCTCAATTAGTCGATAAACCACAGTTAGCCAAATTTGCCAACAGTTTAGATATTGGTAAGTGGATGCGACTAGGTAAAGGTGCGGAAAAAGATGGTGGACGATTACAACCTAGATTACTTTGTAATACATTTGAAGCAGTTGTGGGAGCTTATTTTCTCGATTCTGGTATTGAAGCTGTGCGTGATTTTATAGAACCTTTATTTGAGGAGGCGATAAGAGAAAAATCTTCTACTAATCATAGCTTTAAAAGTGATTCTAATAATCATATAGATATCAAAAACCGTTTTCAAGATTGGGCGTTTAGAAGTATACAAATCAACCCGCAACGTCAACCTCCTGAATACATCATAATTGCTGAATCAGGCCCACCTAATGCAAAAAATTATACAGCAGAAGTACGTGTAAATAGTATTAGCTATGGTATTGGTTATGGTCGTAGTAAAAAAGAAGCTGAGAAAGCTGCTGCTGTTGATGCTTTGGCTAAGGTGGAGGGTAAGAAACTAGGCTGTTGATTTTGTTAGAATTCTGTCCAAGACCAATCATACAATTTTGATGTTGAAATTAGTAGGGTGCGTTACGGCACGACAATATTAAAACCAAAACCAGTAACGCACCGTTAATCAGAAAGCGGTGCGTTACGCTGACGCTTAAACGCACCCTACTACCAACACATTTTTTGCATGAAGTCTCGCAGGCAATTATATTACAGAATCAACAGGAGAAATATTGGCAATTAATGATTAAACTTCTTGCACAAGTTTTCGTGATGGCTAAAAAATAATATGCAAGAAGTCTAATATTTTAAGAATCAGACAACACTAATGGTAAAGTAACTGTAAAAGTAGAACCAAAGCCTAATTCTGATTTTACTTCAATTTCTCCTTGGAGGAATTTGACTAATCGAGATACTATCGTTAACCCTAATCCCGTACTATCGGGAAAACGAGATTTATCACTACATTCAACACGAAAATACGACTCAAAAATTCGGTTCTGATCTTCAGGTGCAATACCAATTCCAGTGTCAGCAACTGATAATTGCCATCTTTGTTCGCTGATTACTTGACTAGTAATTTTAATTGTCCCCTTTTCTGTGTAGCGAATTGCATTGCTGGCAAGATTTGTGACAATTTGCTGTAATGTTATGGAGTCAATAAGGACTTCCTGAGGAGCATGACAGTTTATGATCATCTGTAAATTTTTCTCATAAGCTAATGGCTCTAGCATTTCAGAGATATTGTTGATCAACTCTGGTACATTAACTAGTGTGGATTGTAGCTTTATTTTTCCTGCTTCATATTGTGAAAGTTCCAATACATTATTTATCAAACGTAAAAGATGTCTACCGTTGCGGAGTACCCGCTCAATGTGTTCTAATTCTCCATAAGTATTTTTGAGATGAGGTTGTTGCCGTTGCTGACGTAAAAATAAATCTGAGTAACCAATAATCGAAGTTAATGGACTTTTTAATTCGTGGGCTAGATGAGATAAATTATCTTGATTGGTACGTACTAAGCGACTTAGTTCTTGATTATTCAACAGTAATGATGAATGTAATTGCTGTAATTCTTTCAATCTTTCTTCAAAATAACTATTAAAACACGCTCGTATTGCTTCGTCGATGACAGCATCTATTAAGCGCATAGAGCGAACTATTTCTTTGGGTGTTCCCTGTAGTAAATCAGCTTCTAATGTATCAAATATTACATTTCTTAACAAACGATATTCCCGTGCTATTTCTGAAGGGTCGAAACCTTGTTCTGCACGTAAGACTCCGTGTTGTAAACTTGCTTGTACCATAGTCTTAGCATCATCCAGAGAATCAGAAAGTACTGTTGACATTGCTCTAAGGACATCAGGAACATGATTTTTTATTGCTGTATAAGATAGCTCGTCAGCGCTTTCAATTTGCCGATCAAGACGAACTGCTGCAACCCATTTTTCGGTAATGGTCTGACTTTTTTCAGCCAACAATTGACTAAAATTCATTTATATGCTTTGTTGGGTTATGTATGATTAAAATTTCCCCATAATAATATCTTAGCGATCGCCAAAATATTAATGTGGAGAGTCAGAGCAATTTTCAATTAGTCAGCTAATAGATAGATGCATTTGTTTGGTAGTCATGGTAATATAATTTTTTGGTCAGAGTAAGTCAGCTTAATCTAGTATACGCAAATACTAGAGCGGAGGAACCAAATTATGGGGCGTATCTTTGATAGGGTAAATCATTAAATATGATGTTTGGTGCAACTTTAGGAGGTAATGGCACTCTAGTAGGAGCATCTTCCAATATCGTAGCAGCAGGAGTTGCAGAACAATACGGACGAAGGATTTCATTCAAAACATTCTTGGATTATGGTATACCAATAATGTTCTTACAGCTTATAACTTCTGCACTCTACATATTGATTCGTTTTTTACTTTAAAGTATGCATTAAATTTCTTAGCAAATTGGATCAATAGTCAACATTCATAAAACTTATAGTTTTTCAGTCTACGGAAGGATGCGGTTAGCAAACTGTTTACAGGATGCTAGCCGCAGCCATATAAAAATAAAATCTAAAATGTGGTAAAACATAAGCAATTGTATATTTTTTGATTAAGAAAGGATTGAATGTATGAACACACAAGAAGAGAAATATTTGAGTAAAATTAATAATTCAGTAGAGCCAGGAAGAGAAACGCTGATTCAAGATGCAAGTAAACCCCAATACAGTAGTATAGATATAAGAGAAAGTAATAATCTAGATAAAGTTAGAGATATTCTTGTTGGTAATCAAATGCGCGAGGTAGAAAGAAGAATAGCAAGAATAGAGGAACGTTTAGTCAAAGAATCAAGTAATTTACGCGATGAAACTAAAAAACGGCTTGATTCTTTAGAGATGTATATTAAAAAAGAAGTTGAATCATTAATAGAGCAACTCAAAAATCAGCAGATACAACATAGTGAAGCATTAAAAGAAATAAACGAAGAGCAAAAAAATGTTAATAAAGCCTTAGAGAAAAAGATAAGTCAGCTTGATGACCAAAATAATATTTCTCAAAGAGAAATTAGAGAGCAAATTCTCAACCAATCAAAAAGCCTTCAAGACGACATTCAGCAAAAATACGAAGAAATCTTATCATTGCTACAACGAGAATCTCGGGAACTTCGTTATAGTAAAACAGACCGTTCTACACTAGCAGCATTATTTAACGAAATAGCTATCAGATTGAATCCAGACCAGTAAATCATTTGGATGCATCTACTAACTAGAATCAGTTGCAAAAATTGACACAAGTCAAATAACCTCTCCCCCTCTCTTTACTTACCGCTCTCCATGTCTGGTGCGGTTCCATAAAAAAAAGATTGTTATGAACGACGATTCAAAAAATGGATTAGCTCAAATAACTCCGGGCAACAATCATACCATAGACATTGACGAACTTGGGGAACTAAGGACATTACTGCTAGGTGTTCAACCAAACGATTTAACCAAACTTTATGAGCGGTTAAACAACCCTGATATTGCAGCAGAAGATATAAGTCGTTTGCTTCCCGAAGCAGTAATTCTTCGTTCACTTAAAGATAAACAACTTGGGGAAGCGATCGTTCCCACAGTTGAACAAGCAATAGATTCTTCAGTTAAAAAAGACTTAAATATTCTTTCAGATGCGATTTTTCCAATTATTGGCCCAGCTAGTCGTAAAGCCATTGCCGTTGCTTTAGAGGAAATGGTTCAATCATTGAACCAAACTCTAGAACATAGTTTATCACCCCAGAGCTTCAAATGGAGACTAGAAGCGCGACAAACTGGGAAATCATTTGCAGAAGTCGTCTTACTCCGTACATTAGTGTATAGAGTAGAACAAGTATTCCTAATTCACAAACATACTGGATTATTACTACAACATATTTTAGCTAGTCACGTCACCGCTCAAGATCCTGATTTAGTGTCAGCAATGTTGACAGCTATCCAAGATTTTGTTAAAGATTCTTTTCACATCCAAAAACAAGAAGTTTTACAAAGCTTGCAGTTTGGAGAGCTGACAATTTGGGTAGAAGAAGGGCCAAGTGCAATTATCGCTAGTATTATTCGGGGTAATGCTCCTCAAGAATTACGTTTAATTTTTCAAGACGCTATTGAAAAAATCCACCTGAAGTTAGGTAGAGAACTTGATATTTTTCAAGGAGAAACTGACCCATTTGTCAAGAGTCAACCTTATCTAGAAAATTGTCTACAAGCGAGATACGAAATACCAGAGAAGAAAAATTATACTTATGCATATGCCTTAATCGGTATTTTGGCGATCGCTCTGGGAACTTGGAGCTTTTTCAGCATTAGGGAGCGAATACGTTGGTCAAGTTACTTAGATAAACTCAACCAAGAACCAGGGATAGTCGTGGTTAAAACAGAAAGACGCAATGGAAAACGCTTCATTTCTGGAATGCGTGACCCGTTAGCAACAGATCCAAATCTAGTTATGCAACAAACAGATATTAATCCCCAAACAGTTATGACTCATTGGGAACCTTACTTATCGTTGAATCCAGAATTTACTGTTAAAAGAGCAGTAAACATACTGCAACCGCCAAAAAGTGTATTATTAAAAGTAGATGAAAACGGGGTTTTACAAATCAGTGGAACTGCACCTCGTAAATGGATACAGCAAACGCAAGGATTATGGCGTTTTGTTCCAGGTGTAACTCAATATCAAGATAAAAATCTTGTTGATGCCAATTTTGACCAACTGCAAATTTATAAAAAGCAGATTGAAGAAGAAATGCTGCTATTTTCTGAAGGAACAACAGAATTATTACCTGGTGAAAAAAATAAACTGCAAAACTTAATTAGGCAAATAAAACAATTGCAAGAAATTGCCACATACCTAGGTGTAGATGTGAGTATGCAAATAAATGGACATACCAATACTATTGGCTCAGAACAACAAAACATGATACTAAGCAAAAAACGCGCAGATGTAATCTCAGCTTATGTAAAATCTCAAGGAATAAAATTAAATAATATTAGTATAGCAGCTTTAGGTTCTAATGAATTATTCAGGGGAAAAGATAAAAAGTTTAACCGCAGAGTAACTTTCAAGGTATTACTAGGTACAAAAAAATGACAAATTATCTAAAATTATGCTCCAAAAAAAGATTTGTATGATCGGTGCATTTGCTACTGGTAAAACTAGTTTAGTATCACAGTTTGTACATAGTATTTTTTCCGAAATTTACCAAACTACTGTCGGCGTCAAAATTGATAAAAAAATAGTTAAGATTGAAGATAAAGAAGTGAATTTGATTCTGTGGGATTTATATGGTGAAGATGAATTTCAAAAAGTCCGTATGTCGTATTTAAGAGGAACATCTGGCTATTTAATTATAGT
>Ga0224723_1001605_pt1 | contig 13456 bp, 15 predicted proteins | sample Balambano_FR2_Me_FD_161647 | JGI IMG/M metagenome (GOLD analysis project Ga0224723, IMG submission 161647) | Freshwater sediment microbial communities from Lake Towuti, South Sulawesi, Indonesia - Balambano_FR2_MetaG | ecosystem: Environmental > Aquatic > Freshwater > Lake > Sediment | place...
CCAGATAGGCCACTGGCCTGCCCCCGGCGCTCAGGCCAATGACGAAAAGCAGCGCCACGCTTCCAGCCAGGAACAACGCCGAGGCATAACGCGCCGCCAACAGCAGATCGCGCTGTGGAGCGTGCCCACTGGCCTGATTGTAGGCCCAGTCCGCACCCCAATCCCACTGTTCGTTGAGATCATCCACGCTGAAGCCCGCCACATCCCACGCTGCGCCGAAGATGTATTTGGTCAGCGGGGCCGCCACCAGTCGCAGATGTTGTTCCGTGGCGCTGACGGGCGGCTCCTGGTAGCGCAGCCGATCGAGATCACGGGCGATGACGAGATAATGATAATCACGGCTCATCCAGAGGGTGGTCGATTCGTCGCCGTGGAAGGGGACGCCGCGCACCCCGGCCAGAATATAGCCGCACAGGATGATCAGAAACAGGGCATCAATCGCGCGCCGGTAAGAAGTCAAGCGTTGAATCATAGCGGCTGCCGTGTGTGAGTTCGGTATTTTTGCTTTAGGCCGCAGCAGTGTAGTGGATTTTGCCGCCGCTGAATATGATCAGTCCGCTGCTGATGGCTTTGACCGGGCATCGCCGACATGCACCGCATAGTAATCACAGATATCCGTCAGCGGGCAGCGGGGGCAGCGCGGCGCGGTAAAGACGCAGATCTGCTGGCCGTGTTTGAACAGGTTGCGGTGGAAGTTATATAACACCTGGGGATCATCGCCCAGCCGATCGCGCAACAGGCCGTGGGCCGCTTCCGCACTGGTCCTAGGCTGGATCAGCCCCACGCGCTGGCTGACGCGGTGGACATGCGTATCGACCGGCAGCACATCCTTATGAAAACAGAACAACAGCACCAGCGAGGCCGTCTTCAACCCCACGCCGGGCAGTGACAGCAGCCAGTTCATGGCATCCGCCGTGTTGAGATCGGCCAGAAAGTCGAGCGACGGTTCGCCGCGTTCCGCATAGATGCGCTTCAGCACGCCCTGAATATAAGGCGCTTTGCGTTCCGGGTAGCGGGATGGCTCCAGCAGCGGGATCAGGTCCCCTACCGGCGCGTCGCGGATCGCCTCCCAACTGCCGTAGCGGTTCCACATCGCGTTGAAAGCGGCCAGTTCGTCCTGGCGCGTGGTGCGGTGAGAGAGAATAGTCAGGATCAGTTCGCGGAAGGGATCGTCGTAGGTTCTGAGGGGATGGTGTCCGTAAGTGTTCAGCAGCCGCATGTAAACCTGATCGAGCCGGTCAGAAGCCGGTTGATCGCTGGCGTTCAAAAAGTGTCTCCCTTATCAGCGGGCCGGTTCGCTAAAGCTGCGAAAGCACCTGCGCCCGTTTGCGATCATATTCCTCCCGTGAGATTAACCCGGCATGGTAGGCGTCTTGGAGTTCGCGCAGTCTGGCGGAAAGATCAGCCTGCTTTCCCGTCAAGCCGCCTGTGTTGATCAGGTTGGCCTGACCCGGCATCCCGACCAGCGCGGCCTCCTGTTCGCGGGCGCGAGCAGTGGCCCTGCGGATCACTGCGGCCAGCAGCACCGTGTCTATGATCACCAGCGGCGAGATCGCCAGGAAGACCCACGCCGTCACCTCGCGCTCAGCCTGTGTTTCCGCCGACCGACACACGAATCCGTAAGAATAGCCGTCTCCTTCCACCCCACGCACCTCCGTCCGGCGCACCTCCAGCGTCTCATCACCCCGGCAGAAGATCGGCGCGATCGCATTCCGCACGCCAGCGGACGCCAGCGGGATCAGGATGACGGCAAGGGTCAGCACGAAATTGATGATCAGCAGCAAACCCAGCGGCAGCATGGTACTTTTTCGGGCGGGTCTTGATGTCACAGTCAAGTCTCACGTGATGGTGATCAGGATTTTCTTCTGCTCAACGCTCTGGCCGGGTTCGACACTGACACGCTGGACGATACCGGCGCGCGGCGACTTCAGCTCGTTCTGCATCTTCATCGATTCCAGGATCACCACCGTCTGCCCGGCAGCCACCTCCTGCCCTTCTGTCACCGGGATGGCAACCACCAGCCCCGGCATCGGCGCGCGGATGGTGATCTCACCCGTTTCCGTAAAGCCGCCGCCCCGACGCGAGGCCATCAACTGCGCGCGTTCGTCCATCACGCGCCCGCTGAACAGATGCCCGCCGATCAGCACCTCGACTTCACCTTCACGCTGCTCCACGACGACCTCATGCGAATTGGTCTGCATGATCAGCGAGTAGAGCGTTTCGCCCAGCGGCAGAAAATCGATCTCGCGTGGCTGCCCGTTGACGATCAGGCGGCCGTCATTGGTGATCTCGATCTCAAATTTGCGATCGTTGATGGTCGTAATGTATTTCACCGCCGCATCCTCTCGTAGCGCGTCAGCCACTTCCAGTTGCTGGTATCGCGCGTGTTGGCATTCACGACCTGGCTCGCCAAGCGCCGGTTGCGATCAGCCACCAGCGTCGCCGCGATCGCCGCCGCTTCGATCTCTTCATCGGTGGGCGGTTCCTGATACGTGTTCATGCTGAAGCGCTCTTCAACAAATTTTGTATCGAACTGACCGGCGATAAAGCTGAAGCTGTTGAGCAGGTTCAGATGGAACGGGATGTTGTGCTTCAGACCCATGATCGTGAATTCCGCCAGCGCGCGCCGCATCCGCAGCATCGCCTCTGAGCGTGTATCCCCCCAGCAGATCAGTTTGGCGATCATGCTGTCGTAATAAGGAGTGATCTCGAAGCCGCTGTACATGCCGCTGTCCACCCGCACACCAGGGCCGGTCGGCGTGATCAGCGTGCTGATCCTGCCCACCGACGGGATAAAGTTGTTATACGGGTCTTCGGCGTTGATGCGGCACTCGATCGCCCAGCCGTTAGGCTCCATCACACTCTCCAGCGGCCCCATCCGCCGCCCGCGCGCGATGCGAATCTGCTCCTTGACCAGATCAACACCGGTGACCAGTTCAGTCACCGGATGCTCGACCTGAAGGCGGGTGTTCATCTCCAGGAAGTAGAAGTTGCGGTCTTTATCGACCATGCACTCGATGGTGCCGGCGTTGACGTAATTGACCGCCTGCGCCGCCCGCACCGCCATCTCACCCATCCGCCGGCGCAGATCATCGTCCAGAAACGGGCTGGGCGCTTCTTCCACCAGCTTCTGATGCCGCCGCTGGATGCTGCATTCGCGTTCGCCCAGGTGGATCGTGCTGCCGTGCAGATCGGCCAGAATCTGGAACTCGATATGCCGCCCGCCCACCAGGAATTTCTCAATGTAGACCGTGCCGTCGCCGAACGCGCTTTCCGCCTCGCGCCGGGCCGTCGCCAGCGATTCGGGCAGGTCTTCGGCCCGATGCACGACGCGCATCCCCTTGCCACCGCCGCCGGCAGACGCCTTGACCATCAGCGGGAAGCCGATCTGCCTCGCTTCGGCGATCAATTCCTCGTCGCGCAGACCGGGTTCCGTGCCTGGCACAACCGGGACACCGGCCTTTTTGACCGTCTCGCGGGCGGTCTGCTTGTCGCCCATCTTCTCGATCGCATAGGGCGACGGGCCGATGAAGGTGATCCCCGCGTCGGCACAGGCGGCGGCGAATTCGGCCTTTTCCGCCAGGAAGCCGTAGCCGGGATGGATCGCGTCCGCGCCGGTTTTGCGGGCCGCGTCGATAATTTTGTCGATGCGCAGGTAACTTTCACGCGGGGCGGGCGCGCCGATATGCACGGCCTCGTCGGCATAACGCACGTGCAGCGCGGCCCGATCCGCATCGGAATAGACCGCCACCACCGGGATACCCAGATCGCGGCAGGCGCGGATCACCCGCACCGCGATCTCGCCCCGGTTGGCGATCAGCACTTTCTTAACTTTGTTGAGGGAGAGTTCTCCGGTCATGTTCAGCCTTTGGCGGTGAGCCTACAGCAGTGAGCAAAAGAATACAGCACATGCAAGGTTTTTGTTTTTTGCAGAGGTGCAAGACCTTGCGCCCGTCCAGACGCCGATTTCTGAAACAGATTCTCGTTATCTACCGTTAAGCAGTTCCGCCGTGTCTATGGTCTGCCGGAATACCGGCGAGACAAACTGCGTGCCGGGCGTCCAGCTTCCCCGGTAAGCATATTCCGCGCCGCTTAGCTCCCACTGTTCGAGGTGAGGCACGTCAGGATCAATAATCCAGTATTCGGAAACGCCATACTTTTCATAGGTCTGGAATTTCTGCACGCGATCACGGCGCGCGGTGGACGCTGATGCCACCTCAACGACCAGATCAGGCGCGCCATGCCAGCAGCCATCCTCACGCAGCACACAGCGATCGTTCTCTGGCCCGACCCAGAACACATCCGGCTCGAAAATGTTGATCTCGTCGAAGATCAGGCCAGTTGGAGCAATCCACACACTACCGCCCAGCCCCAGCAGGCGCAGGTAGAAATGAATGTTGCCGACCACCTGCTGATGAATGGCTTTGGGCGGCGCCACGATAACTTCTCCATCAATGAGTTCTTGGATCTGGTTCGTCTCCGGCAGCGCGAGAAATTCCGCCGCCGTGACGCGGGTCACAGTCTCAGACACAGCGATTCCTCTCCACCCACAGGGTCAATCGTCCTGGTTAGCCGTCATGCCGTCCGAGCAGCACAACCTGCATACTGACACCTTCATCGAGCGAGTTCCAATGAATACTGGTGTGGTGATTCTCAAAATCCTGCCGCTGATCCGGGGTTGCATTTTCCAGCCAGGGGAACCAGGCTATCGGTACATGGATGACTCGCTGATCGCGGGTGGTGACAATCACATGACTCGCAGTCACCTGAACATCTATGGCGTCGTTACGATCGGCATACAAGCCGCTGTATGGCTGAACAGATTCTGTGATCTTACCGGTCGTCATTGTCCTTCACCTCATGCATACTCGTCCGTGCCGCCAGCAGAAGCGGTAGATTTTGCACTGTCAATGTCTGCACCTTCGTGATCTCGGCTGCGTTAACCATCCCTGTCACTCTGCGCAGCGACCCCTCAGTGTCGAGGTTGATCACGATTATGCCATCGCCGACTTTGACATGCGCGTGCGGCGGAGGATGGTCATGTGTATAGATACGCCAGATGCATCCTTGCAGCCTCAACACCGTTGGCATTGATCACAGCGGCATATTGCCATGCTTGCGCGGCGGGTTCTCATCGCGCTTGTTTTTGAACACTTCCAGCGCGTTGATCAGCCGGGCGCGGGTATCGCGCGGCTCGATCACATCGTCGATGTAACCCCGCGCCGCCGCAATGTAAGGATTGGCAAACTTCTCGCGGTATTCGTCTGAAAGTTCCTTCTCACGCGCGGCCCGGTCAGCAGCCTGATCCAGCTCGCGCTTATACACGATCCTGACCGCCGCATCCGGCCCCATCACGGCGATTTCCGCCGTCGGCCAGGCCAGGTTCAGATCGCCGCGAATGTGCTTGCTGCTCATCACGCAGTAGGCCCCGCCATACGACTTGCGCATGGTCACGGTCAGTTTGGGCACGGTCGCCTCGCAGTAAGCGAACAGCAGCTTGGCGCCAGACATAATAATCCCGTTATGTTCCTGATCCGTGCCGGGCATGTAACCGGGCACATCGACCAGGGTGAGAATCGGGATGTTAAAGCAGTCACAGAAGCGGATGAAGCGCGCCGCTTTAATGCTGGCGTGAATATCCAGCACGCCCGCCAGCACCATCGGTTGATTGGCGACGATGCCGACGCTGTGCCCGCCCATGCGCGCGAAACCGACCACGATGTTCTGCGCATATTCCTGGTGAACCTCGTAAAACTGGCCGTCGTCCACCAGATGGCCGATCACATCCTTCACGTCGTAGGGTTTATTGGGGTTTTCGGGGATGATTGTGTCCAGTTCCGGGTCGGCGCGCAGCGGATCATCACTGCTGGAGACGAAAGACGGATCGTCCATGTTGTTCTGCGGCAGGTAAGCCAGCAGTTCGCGCACCAGCAGCAGGGTTTCGGTCTCATTTTCGCCCACCATGTGGCAGACGCCGCTCTTGGTGGCGTGGACGCTCGCGCCGCCCAGATCTTCGTGGCTGACATCCTCGTGCGTCACCGTTTTGACCACATCCGGCCCGGTGATGTACATATAACTGGTGTTTTTCACCATGAAGATAAAATCCGTCAGCGCCGGGCTGTAGACCGCGCCGCCCGCGCACGGCCCCATGATCACGCTGATCTGCGGGATCACACCGCTGGCAAGCGTGTTGCGCAGGAAAATATCGGCATAGCCGCCCAGCGACTCCACCCCTTCCTGAATGCGCGCGCCGCCGCTGTCGTTCAGGCCGATCACCGGCGCGCCGGATTTCATCGCCATGTCCAGAATCTTGCAGATCTTCTGGGCATGGACTTCGCTCAGGCTGCCGCCCATCACGGTGAAGTCCTGGGAGTAGACGTAGACCAGCCGCCCGTCGATCGTCCCCCAGCCCGTGACCACGCTGTCGCCGGGGAAGCGCTGCTTGTCCAGCCCGAAATTGGTCGAGCGATGTTCCACAAAGGCATCCAGTTCGCGGAAGCTGCCGGGATCAAGCAGAATATCCAGCCGTTCATAGGCGGTGTTACGCCCTTTTTCGTGCTGACGTTTTATCCGCTCCTCGCCGCCCCCGGCGCGGCTGGCCGCACGACGGGCGCGCAGAGCTTCGATCCGGTCGTTATCCGGCGCTGCTCCGTTAGAGGCCGCCTGATCCGTGTCAACTTTTGGGTTAAGAGCCATGCTTATCCTCTCCAGCCAGATTAATTTTTACCCACCCATGTGACGCCGACGAAGCCACAGCGTCAGTCCCAGCACGACAAGACCCGCGACGATCGCGGCGGCGACGAGAAACGGCAGCCGCGCCCGGTCATAATCTGCCCTGGCAAACAGCGTCAGCCGCGCTGCGTTATAGATCATAAACCCGGTCAGCAGCCATAGGGCACGGATCAACGCGCCGCGACGACCCCAGATCGCCCCCAGGCCGGTGATACCGAACGCGATCCCCCACAGCGCCCCTTCTACCACGCGCAGGCCGGGCGGAACACTGAGCGCTTCGGCGACTTCGGGCGGGAGACTCAGCGCGCGGGCCGCCGAGTCGATCAGCAGCAGCGCCAAAGCGATCAGCGGCAAACCGATCACCAGCCGCCAGAACAGGGTGGGGCGTCTGCGACCAGGCGGGGTATCCGTCGTCATCGCGCGCGGGATTATAACAGGTTCCATCGCGGCGACAGAGGATCGCTTTTGGCATCAATCAGCGTCATCACGGCGTGATGCCGAAGCGATTCAGCAGTTCGACGATGGCGTTGTTGTAGGCCAGCGCGCTTTCTTCCAGCACGCGGATGGTGTGGGTGCTGCTCAACAGCGCGTCGAGCCTGGGCGGCAGCGCGATCTCGCCGGAGCGGTAGGTGAAGCCGTTATGCCAGATCGGGATGATCGCGGCGCCGCTTTCCAGCGCCCAGGTCAGTTCCTGCTGGACGACTTCGGACGCCAGCGACCCGCGCCCCAGCAGCGCCACAAAATACTGCCGCTGCCGGACCTGATCGCGGAGGTGCTGCTGCCAGTTATCCCCCGGCTGGATAGTCAGGTCGACAAACGCATCGAGGCCGTGTTCCTTAAGCCGGGCCAGCACGAGGAGCGCAAACGCGCTGCTCTCGCTGCGTTTATAACTGATGAAAATCGAGGCGGGTGCGGCTTCTTCCAACAGGTCAAAGGCGGCTTTGGTGAGCTGATAGCCAAAGTTGAAGCGATTCTGTTCCCAGGTGGTCAGGTAGCCGTTATCCACCAGCAGATGCAGCTTAGGATATTCGTTGTTCCAGCGGCGCTGTAAATAGGCACGAATATATTCACCGCGAAAAGCGGGCACACGGCGGACTTCGGTCTCGCTGATGACCTCGTTTTCCTCGGTCATCTCGATGGCGGACGGCCACACCTCCTCGACCGCGCCCTCGGCCAGTTCCTTCGCCAGCAGCCGCACCCGCGCGATCGGCGGCCTGGGCAGCGGGCGTACCAGCACACGGGTCAGAAAGGCGTCAAAGTCGGGCATGGTTCAGTCCTTTGGGATATTGTGACGGATCGAGTCGAGCAGAGCGGCCAGCCGTGCCTGATCATCGGCGCGGTAGCGATTCAAAAAGGTTGGATTCTGCGCGTAATCAACCAGCAGGCTGTAAAAAGCGGAACTCTCAAAGGTGTACTGATAGACCGCGTTCAGATCGATTGCCACGCCGTCCGCCCCGGCCAGCGGGATCACGACACGGGGCAGCGGTTCATCCACACCGACCCCGTAAATCGCGGTCAGCCCTTTATCCAGCGTGGGGCGGGGATCGCTGATCAGGATCAGGTAGGGAAACGCGCCTTCCGCCGGATACGCAGCCAGCCCCTGGATCACCGGCGGCGATTCGTGCAGATAATCAAGTTCTACCAGCCGCAAACCGGCGCTGAGGGTCTGGTAGCGTTTGACCAGGTACTGTTCGTAATGGGAGCCGCCGGGCTTATTGGACGGCGACAGCAGTTCGATGCGCGTCACCGGGCGACCAAGCCCCCCGCCTTCACCCGCCTGATAGATCACGACCCCACCCAGGGACTCCGTTTCGGGAAACGTGTCGAGGATAGGCATGGTCGCCGTCGGGGTCGCCGGTGAGATCTGCGCTGCGCTGCTGGCTGTGCCAGATGCTGACGGATGGCGCTGAAACACGGCCACATCTGGCTGGGTAGTGGAACGAAATTCAGCACCAGTGCGTTCATCCATCCCCGTGATCTGGATCGATGCCTCGGTGCGCGTGAAGTACCCTGGCGGCAGCACGCGGCTGAGGGCGTCGTCCAGATGCGTGACGTGCTTGTGATGAAAGCTGATCCACCCATCCGGCGCGTTTTGCAGCGCGCTGTTCAGATGCGCGTTGATGCCGGGGTAGAGATTCTTATCGCTTTGGATCGCCACGGCGGCTCCTGAAACAGCCCTACACCACCAGGCTCGGACGGTACTCGCCGAAGACGGCCCGCAGCGTGTGCGCGATCTCCCCCAGCGTCACGTCGTGTTCGACACATTCGACCAGCAGCGGCATCAGATTTTCTGTGCCGCGCGCCGCGTTTTCCAGCCGATCGCGCAGTTGGGCCACGCGGGTGTTATCGCGCCCCGCCCGCAGATCGGCCAGCCGCTGGCGCTGACCCGCCTCGATCGCCGGATCGACCCGCAGCAACTCCGGCTGCGGATCATCATCGACCGTAAACTGATTCACCCCCACGATGATCGCCTCGCCCTGTTCGACCGCGCGCTGATACTCATAGGACGCGGTTTCAATCTCGTTGTTGATGTACCCGGCCTCGATGGCCCGCAGCGCCCCGCCCAGAGCATCGATCCGGCTGATGTATTCCCCGGCGCGTCTGATGATCTCCGCCGTGAGATGCTCGACCGCATAACTGCCCGCCAGCGGATCAACCGTATCGGCCACACCGGTCTCATGCGCGATGATCTGCTGGGTGCGCAGCGCGATCTGCACGGCTTTTTCGGTCGGCAGGGCCAGCGCCTCGTCCATACTGTTGGTATGCAGCGATTGTGTGCCGCCCATCACCGCCGCCAGCGCCTGGATCGCCACGCGCACGATGTTATTCTCCGGCTGCTGCGCGGTGAGCGTGCTGCCGCCGGTCTGTGTGTGGAAGCGGAGCATCCAACTGCGCGGATTTTTGGCCTTGAAGCGATCGCGCATGATCGACGCCCACAGCGCCCGCGCCGCGCGGAATTTGGCGACTTCTTCCAGAAACTGGTTGTGCGCGTTGAAGAAAAACGAAAGCTGCGGGGCGAATTCGTCCACATCCAGCCCGGCATCAATGGCCGCCTGGACATAGGCGACTCCATTGGCGAGCGTGAAGGCCACTTCCTGGACGGCCGTGCTGCCCGCCTCGCGGATGTGATAGCCGCTGATGCTGATCGTGTTCCACTGCGGCACATGGCGCTGGCAGTAGGCGAACACATCGGTGATCAGCCGCATGGATGGCCCCGGCGGGTAGATATATGTGCCGCGCGCGATGTATTCCTTCAGGATGTCGTTCTGCACCGTGCCGCGCAGTTTTGACGGATCAACACCCTGGCGTTTGCCGACCGCGATCACCATCGCCAGCAGGATCGCGGCGGGCGCGTTGATCGTCATGCTGACGGAGACCTTGTCGAGGGGGATGCCATCGAACAGGCGCGCCATGTCATGCACGCTGCTGATGCTGACGCCGACCTTGCCGACTTCCCCAACCGCCATCGGATCATCGGCGTCATAACCGATCTGCGTGGGCAGGTCAAATGCCACAGACAGCCCCATGCTGCCCTGCGCGATCAGATACTTATAGCGCGCGTTGGATTCTTCCGCTGTCGCGTAACCGGCATACTGGCGCATCGTCCACAGGCGGCTGCGATACATGCCGGCGTGAACGCCGCGCGTGTAGGGATACTCCCCGGCCTGGCCGATCTGCGAGTCGGGATCGGCAGGCAGATCGGCGGCGGTGAACGACTCCTTCAGCGGGATGCCGGACGAAGTGACAAATTCAGGTTTGCGTTGATCGCTCATGCGCGTGATGTCCCTTGCAGTGGGCCGGGCTGAACCGCCTGTGATTATAACGCATCATGGGTTGCGGCCCGACGCGGCATCACTCAACCGGTGGACGCCACGCCGCAAACTCGACCCGCCGGTCAAGCTCGATGGCGGAGACGATCAACTGTTCCTCGCCGCCTTCTGAGGGGATGATGTACAGTCCCGGCGTGTCACCATTGGTGCGGAGAAAGGAGATATACGCCCCATCCGGCGACCAGTCCGGCACATATTCGAACAATTCCTCGGTCTCTACCAGACTTGTTTCATCACCGGTGGCAAATTCGACCATGTACAGATCGGTGTACATGCTGTCGTCGTCCAGGTCATAACCGACAAATGCCAGCCGCGCATCATCCGGCGACACATCGGGATGAAACTCGGCGCGATCCGAAAACGACAGGCGCTGGTACGGATCGGGCTCGGTCACATCCAGGATATAAAGCTGCAAATGCTCAGTCTCCGCAGTAGACGCAAAAGCAACGCCATCGCCGCTGGAGTTCCAGGTCACGATCGACTCCGTCCGGCCCTCGGTCTGGGTCAGAGGTTCGCGTACGCCGCTCTCCAGATCGAGCAGCGCCAGTTCAAAGCCGCCGAATTCATCGGTCGTGTAGGCGATCTGCCCGCCAGCCGGCGACCACGCGGGCAGATAATCCCAGCCTGGATTGACCGTGATCGGCGTGATGACAGCAGTGTCCACATTCAGCACGAACAGGTCATAAGGCGTTGCCGTGCCGTCGTCCATGATCTGCGCGCCAAAGACCAGACAATTCCCGTTGGGCGACCAGGACAGGTTGGAAATGATGTCCCAATCGCCTCCGGTCGGCGGCGGGTTAAGCGAAAGCTCGGTCAGGTCGCCCGTAGCGACATCGACGAGCAGAAATTCATAACCGGTCAGCCGCGAATAGGCGATAAAGCCAATCTCTCCCTGCGGATTATCGGCAGGCTCCGGGGTAGACTCCGCCACGTCTGGCAGCGCGGTACAGGCGGACCCGATCAGCGGCTGCTGTGCGCTCGCTGACCAGGACGTGGATATCAGCGCCAGCATCACGGCGATCATGAGAAAGCGGGCAGTGCGGATCATCAGGTATCCTTATGAACTCAGTAGGTTGAATAGCCCAGGCTGTTGAGCAGTTGATTCACAGCCAGCTCGTAACCCAGGGCGGTTTCCTCAGTCACAACGATCGCATGGCGATCCCGGAGCTGAGGCAGTGTCGCATCGCTCATGCGCTGACCGTTATGCCAGATCGAGATGATGGTGCGATCGCCGGCGGCTGCCCACTCCAATTCCTGCATCACATGCGGCGACTCCAGCGTCGTCCTGCCGATGAGACACACGAAATATCTGCACGCCTCGATCTTCTGCCGGAGCTGCGCGTTCCATTCTTCACCGGGAACCAGATTCTTGTCGATAAACGGGTTCGGATTGCCGACCAGCTTCAGGCGCGCCTCGATCAGGAGGCCAAACGTGCTGCTCTCGCTGCGCCGGTAAGAGATGAACACGCTGGGCGGGCCGGCCGGGCGCTCCAGCAGTCGAAATGCTTTCTCCGTCAGCAGGTAGCGGGAATGACCACCCTCGCTGCCATGTTCCTGAAAGTATCCGAAGGACAGCATCAGGTATTCTGAAGGAAAGTCGCCACCCCATTTGGGCCTGAGGTACTGCGCGAAGATGCGGCTGTGGTGGCTGATCTCCGGGTTAAGCAGTTTCTGCCAGTGAATCTGCGAATGCCACAGACCAAGTGTTACGCCATAGGCCAGATCACGAGCGAACGCGTGGACACGCTGAAGCACATCAGCCGGGACGCCTTGCTCAAACGGATTCTCCAAGTCCCCCTCCCTCTTGCGTCAGAACAGCTAAGGCCGTGGCCGCAGCATCGACCGGACATCGAGGCGTTTATCCAGCGACGGCCAGTACAGGCTGAGCGATTCCAGGTCGATCAGCGTCTGATCATCAGGCGGCGCGCTGACCAGCCAGTCATACCACGAGACCGGATTACCGATCACGCGGCCGTCGGCCAGCGTGACCCAGATCATGCCACCGCGCACTTCTGCAAACACCGGTTGATCGGCGCGCTGACGCTGATCCGTGTGGCGCGGCGCGAAACCTCCATCCACACGCAGCACAAACACTCCCCACCCCAGATAACGCCGACCGCTGGTCACGTAGGTGCGGCGGTTGCGCGCAGACCAGGCACGCAGGTCGGCGGCTTGCGGGTCATCGGGGTTCTGCTCCAGGTAATCGTAAACCGCTTTCCACTGGCGGGCCTCGTAGCGATCCCAGTCATCCGGCGAGGACAGCACCATCTCGACCAGCGACAGCCCGGCGGCGTCGAACCGATCCAGTGTGCCCTCCAGCGTGGTGAACAGCTCCGGCTCATACCCCTGCGCGTCTAATACCCAGGCGGGCGGATCATCGTGCCAGTACGGTTCGCCGACCACCAGCGCCCCGCCCTGCGGCTTGAGCGCGGTGCGCATCAGATCGAGTGTGCCGGTCAGCCCGCCGCCGATCCAGGTCGCGCCCAGGCAGCAAACGACATCGAACTCATGATAATCCTGCGGATAATCCGCCGCGTCGCCTTCGATCCAGTTGACCTGGCTGACGACATCCAGTTCGTAAGCTCTGGCCCGCGCCGCTTCCAGAAATACCGGGCTGATGTCAACCCCCACGCCAGTGATGTTAAATGCCTGCGCCCAGCGGATCAGCGTCTCGCCCTTGCCACAGGCCAGATCGAGTACGCGCATCTTCTCGCGCAGATCGCACGCCTGCCCGACCTGCATCAGCTTATGATCGCTGAAGGGATTCAGGATGGTGTGCTTCGTCTCGGCGATCTCGTGGAATCGGAGCGACATATTCGGCCTTCCCGCTGCGCCGTGCCGTGTCTGCCGTCGTTCAGGAATAAAACCTGTTCTGAACAACCCATTTCTGGCGG
>Ga0224723_1001606_pt1 | contig 13455 bp, 6 predicted proteins | sample Balambano_FR2_Me_FD_161647 | JGI IMG/M metagenome (GOLD analysis project Ga0224723, IMG submission 161647) | Freshwater sediment microbial communities from Lake Towuti, South Sulawesi, Indonesia - Balambano_FR2_MetaG | ecosystem: Environmental > Aquatic > Freshwater > Lake > Sediment | place...
CCGCCCGCGCGCAAAACCAGCGCGACCTATAAGGGACTGCCCGCGCGCAATGTGCAGACCGAGATTATTGAGGGCGATCCGCAGACGCAGGCGGCCAAACTGGTAGAGAAACTGTTGGAGGAAAAGATTCTGTGAGCGCCGTTTATACCTGGATCGAGACGTTTCAAGGCAAGCCAGTCAGCACCAGTTGGGAAGCACTTGGCGCGGGTAAATCGTTGGCCGATGGGCTGGGCGTGCCGCTGACCGCGCTGATATTTGGCGAGAATGCACATGCAATCGCCGCCGAAGCCGCCCGATACGGTGCGGCGAAAGCGATCGTCTGTGACGACGTGACCCTGAAAGATTTCCGGTTAGAGCCGTATGCCGCGCTGCTGACGAAACTGGTGAGCGAGAATCAGCCGAAAGCGGTGGTGGCCGTGGGGACTGGCCGCGCCCGCGAACTGCTGGCGGCCGCCGCTGCCGATACGGAGTCCGCCATGCTGACGGATGCGATCGAACTGACGCTCGATAACGGGACGATCAGGATCGCGCGGCCTGTCTACGCGGGCAAGCTGTTGAGCGAGGTGGCTGCCACCAGCGATGGCACACTGTTTCTCACGATTCGCGGGCGCGCCTTCAAGCCGAATGCGGTCAACGATGGCGCGGCGGCGGAGATCACCAGTGTAGCTCCGGTTCTTTCCGAGGATGCCATTCCCAGCAAAGTGGAAAGCTTTGAGGCGGAGGTGGGCACAGTGAACCTGACGGACGCGGCGATCATCGTCTCCGGCGGGCGCGGCCTGGCAAACAACCCCAAAGACCCCCCGGCAGGCGTGGCCGATCCGGCGGTCTGGAAGGCGCAGGACGGCTTTGAGCATACGCTCAAACCGTTGGCGGATGTGCTAGGGGCGGCGCTGGGGGCCAGCCGCGCGGCGGTTGATGCGGGTTATATCCCCTATGCGCATCAGGTCGGGCAGACCGGCAAGACCGTCAGCCCTGATCTGTACATCGCGTGCGGCATCTCCGGCGCGATTCAGCATCAGGCCGGGATGCGATCCAGCAAAGTGATCGTGGCGATCAATAAGGACGCGGAAGCGCCGATCTTCAAGCTGGCGCGCTATGGGTTGGTCGGCGACGTGTACGCCATCGTGCCAGCGCTGACGGCAGAATTCAAAAAGCGGCTGGGCAAGTAACCTGTCGAACCGGATCATGGCGACACTTCCACGGCAAGCAGGGGGCGGCAGCGCGTCTCGTCCCCTGCCTTTTCTCCCCTACCTGCCGCTCATGCTCGTCGTGATGCTGGTCGCGGCGGCAGTGCGTTTTCATCTGCTCGGTGCGCAGTCGTTGTGGCATGATGAGGGCAACAGCTACGTCCAGTCCACCCGATCTCTGGCGGCCATCGCCGATCACACCAGCCGCGACATTCACCCCCCTGGCTATTACTGGCTGCTGGCAATCTGGCGGGTACTGACCGGCAGCGGTGAATTTGCGCTGCGATCATTTTCCGCGCTGGCAAGCCTCCTGACCGTGGCGCTGACGTATGCCATCGGCGCGCGGCTGATGAACCGGGCCAGTGGCGCGATCGCCGCCGCGTTGGTGGCGCTCAATTCCTTCAGCATCTATTACGCTCAGGAAGCGCGCATGTACGCCCTGCTGACGCTGTGGGCCGCCGCCGCGATGTGGGCGCTGCTGGGGCTGCTTTATGCCGGGAAGCGTGGGGAACGTGCCCTGATCAGATGGGCGATCGCGCTGGCGCTGCTGAACGCGGCCGGGCTGTGGACGCAGTATGTCTATCCCCTGGTGATGATCGTCCAGGGTGTGATGTTTGCCCTGTGGATCGGCGGGGAGGTGTGGCAGACACGCATGATGTCGCCAGCGCTGCGGCGGCTGATCACGCTGTACATCGCGGCTAATGCCCTGACGATCGCGCTGTATCTCCCCTGGCTGGGGACGGCCTGGCAGCAGGTGACGAACTGGCCCAATACCGGCCAGCCGATCCCGCTGATGGAAGCGCTGGCGACCATTCTGGCCTGGTTCGCGCTGGGGCTGACCAGTGAACCCGGCATCAGCGCGCCGGTGGCCTTTTTTCTGCTGTTTGGCCTGCTGATCCTGCCCGAACGCCGACCGCGTGACGGGTGGCGGATGCTGCTCCCGGTGCTGTGGGTGGCGGTGATCTGCGGTGCGTTCCTCTTCCGGGGCCTGTTCCGCGAAGCCAACCTCAAGGTGATGCTCCCTGCGCAGATCGCCTTCGCGCTGTGGCTGGCGCGCGGCCCGTGGGTGCTGTGGCATCTGCAACCCCGGCGCGAGTCGGCCATGCTGATGGCTGCGCCCAGGGCGGCGGCGGTCGTCGGGACGATCGCGGTGCTGGCCGCCATGTGGAATCAACTGCCCACGCTTTACAGTAATCCTGCGCATCAGCGCGACGATTATCGCGGGATCGCCGCCGCCATCGAACTCAGCAGTCAGCCCGGTGACGCGATCATCCTGAACGCGCCTAATCAGCAGGAGGTCTTCAGCTATTACTACGAGGGCAGTCTGCCGATCTATCCCCTGCCGCGCGGTCTGGGCGGCGATGACACGGCGGCGCTGGCCGAAACACGAACCGTCATCGAGTCACATGAACGGATTTTCGTGGTGCTGTGGGGCACGGAAGAACGCGATCCCCGGCAGATCGTCGAAGGTGCGCTGGATACCTCCGCGTTTGAACTCGATGATCGCTGGTACGGCAATGTGCGTCTCGCGCGTTATATCACGCCGGCGAATCTCACAATGATCGACTCACAGACATCGTTTGGGGCATCGATCTACCTCGAACGTTTTGGCGTCAGCGCGATAAACGCTGTCCCAGGCGACGTGCTGCTGATCCAGTTGGAGTGGTCTGCCAGCGAGACGATAGATGTGCGTTACAAGGTCTTCGTCCAACTGCTGACGCCACAAGGCACGCTGGCCGCACAGCGAGATGCGGAGCCGGCGGGCAGCCGTGTCTGGACGACCACCTGGACGCCAGGCGAAACCATCACCGATCGCCACGCGCTGATTGTGCCAGCGGATGCCGCGCCCGGCGAATACCGCTTGATCGTGGGTCTGTATGACATAAACGATCCCTTTGCGCGCCTGCCAGTAAACAACAGCGATCACCTGCTGCTGGCGACCGTCCTTGTGACGGCATGGGAAGACTGATCCGCCCCCGTGCGAGTCCTCATGGTGTCCTCATCAATCCTCTGTACAATGCCGCGCGTTTTAACATCAGCGCTCGCAGCGATTCTGCGGCACGGTTGTTTCTGTTGTTAACAACCCCAAGGGAGACAAGGGTATGCGCGTCGTAATCACCGGTGGAACAGGGCTGATCGGGCAGCGTTTGGTCAAAAGCCTGGCGGAGGATGGTCATCAGGTCGTGATCCTCAGCCGCAATCCGCACCAGGACGGCCCGCTGCCAGCGACGGTAAGTTTTGCCAAGTGGGATGCCAAGACTGCTGAGGGTTGGGCGCAGCAGGTCGATGACGCGGATGCGATCGTCAACCTGGCCGGTGAAAGCATCGCGGGTGACGGTTTCCTCCCGGCGCGCTGGACGCCCGACCGCAAGCGCGCTATCGTCAACAGCCGTGTGAACGCAGGCAAAGCTCTGATCGAGGCCATGCGCAAGGCCGTTAACAAACCCGCCGTGCTGATCCAATCCTCCGCCGTCGGCTACTACGGCCCGCGCAAGGCGGAAGAGATCACAGAAGACACGCCCGCTGGCAAGGATTTTCTGGCGGATGTGTGCAAGCAGTGGGAAGCCTCTACCGCTGAGGCCGAGGCGATGGGAATCCGCCGCGCTATTATTCGCACCGGCGTCGTGCTGAGTACCCAGGGCGGAGCGCTGCCGAGGCAGTCCTTTCCGTTCAGGTTGTTTGCAGGCGGGCCGTTGGGCAGCGGCAAACAGTATTACCCGTGGATTCATATCGACGATGAAATCGCGGCGATCCGCTATCTGATCGACAACCCGGCGGCCAGCGGAGCGTATAATCTGACCGCGCCCAACCCAGTGACCAACGCTCAGTTCAGCCGGGCGCTGGGGCGGGTGATGAAGCGCCCGTCGATCGTGCCGGTTCCAGGGTTCTCGTTCAAACTCCTGTTTGGCGAAGTGAGCACCGTGCTGCTGGATGGTCAGCGGGCGATCCCGGCGCGGCTTAAGGAGATGGGCTACGACTTCCGTTTCCCGCAGCCAGAGGGCGCGCTGCACGATTTGTTTCATAACAAGAAGTAACGAAGGATGACCATGCGCCGAGGGATGCTGGGTGGGCTGGCTGTCATTGGACTGACAGTGATTGTAAGTGTCGCGCAGGAGGCGACGCCGGAAAGCGAGGGTTCGCTGGTCGCACAGAACGTTGAGATTACTGCCGAACGCGACCTGTTCGGCCAGGTCATACGTCTGGCGCAAGGCGAGTTGATCAATGACAGCGACAGCGCCTTTACTGCCATCACTCTCTTTGCTGAAGTCTACAACGCCGACGAGGTGCTGATCGGCGAGGGAGTCGGGTATCCGGTCGATGCCTGCGGCGCCGGGCTGCTGCCGGATTTTGCCCTCCAACCAGGAGACTCGCAGGCGTTCCGTGTCACGCTGGAACTGTATGAGCCGGAAACCGACATCGACCGCGTGGAGGTGATCCCGGAAGCAGAGGCCACCGAGGCTGCGGAGACTGTTTCGGCGCCTCCCCTCGTTGGGATTACGACCGTCAGCGAGCAGGAAGTGGTCAGCGTCGAGTGGCTTGACGACGAAACCCTGCGCTTCGGTATCGGTTGTTATCAGGATGTATTCACCAACCTGTCGTGGAACCAGCACAACGTCGATGATGGTGAAACATTCCCGATCGATCACCCGAGCGCCGGCTTAGTCACGGATGCGCTTATTCAGCAGCTTGGCCTGACCGATCCCTACTTTTACAACCGCTCCTTCCTGACTTTTCCGCTCACGTCGCGGCGAATTCTGTATCAGGACGACATTAACACCGTGATCAGCGCGGAACCGGACGGGTCGTTCAAGCGGTTGATCTGGGACAATCTGTCGCGCATCAGCCTTCAGGGCTTTACCTGGCTGCCGGAAGGCCGCTTTCTGGCCTACTACTTCGGAGCCAGCGGCGAAGATGTGCGTTACTTTACGGCCAGCGCCGAAGGCCAGCGAATCAGCGGTTCGGTTTATGACTCGCTGCCGTCACGCATTATTCCAGGGCCGACACCCGATGGGGCGCGCGCTGTGATCGCCGCTACGATTGACGGTGTGACCGGATACTTCCTTCAGGATGTCATCTTTCAGAGCAGCGAGCTGATGTTTGAGGCGGAACCGGCTGGCAACAATTATCCCGCGCCACTTTACTGGGTGGATGAGGGAGATCAGCGCTATGTATACATCGTGCGACCAGAAGACGATGCCACGCTGCTCCAATGCTATGATTTCCAGTCACTTCAGCTCAGTACCCTCACCACCCTGCCGCTGCAACCTGACCTTCAGCACCGCGCCTGGATGTGGCTTTCGCCGGACAGAGATACGCTGGCGCTGGCGGCGAATGGGTCAAACGGGGGGCTGTGGCTGCTAGATCTTAACGAACTGGGCCGCTGTGGGGTCGGTGCGGTCGGGTAAATCGTGAGCGCGCAACGAGCATCGCGCAATACGTTAAGACATAAATTTATCCTCTAGGCAAGCTAAAGCCAATTGTCCTGCCAACTGGCTTTTTTTGTGTTACGCTTACGCGAGTTGTTGCATTCCAGATTACAGCACAAAAGTAAATAAGTGGCTGACTTCACCAGACCGGATTCCGGAGCAGGTTCCCGTTCTGTCATCGTCGAAGGGGGCGTATCTTGCTGCGAGTCATCATTTTTGTATTTTCTCTTTTTATCATCAGTGGATGCAACACGAGTAACACAACCAACATTCCCCCAACGTCACCAGGCACACCGCACATCGCGGACCTGACTGCTGAAGCGCAGCCCGCCTTCATCACTGCCGAGCCGCTGGAGGATGTCTCCACGACGGACGACGGCGACTACTATGTAGCCGTCAGCTACGCACAGGATTTTGTCCCCGAAGGCGTACCCGCTCCCCCGGCAGGTCAGATGTGGCTGGTTGTTGTCGCCACGCTCGGCAATCAAAGCGGGCCAACCGCGCAGGTCGCGGCGGAAGACCTGGCGCTGATCGATGAAGCAGGCGGCCGGATCGCGCCGGAGCCACCCGATGACACCACACAGCCCGCCATGATCGGCGCGGCGCTGGCAGAGGGGCAGTCGATCCTCGGCATCGCCCGGTTCGCGGTTCCCGTTGGCACAACGCCGTCGAGTTTAGCCCTGGAGTGGTGTCCGCTGCGCGCGGATGATGACTCATGTCCAGAGCCGATTCGATCTGCGATTCCCTAGCAATCTGAACTGTCCAGTTCTGCTCATCAACGCACCGCGCTCAAGGCCGGAGGAGGCCAACCGCATGACAACCTGGCACAAATTTCGAACCAAACGACCGTCGGCGCTTGTGCCCGTAATCAGCCTGATCGCCCTGTGGCTGTTCGGAAGTGCCATCACGGTGGACGCGCAGAATGGGGTCAGCTTCAAAGCGCCGACCAACCTCGTGGGCGAGTCACTGTCTAACCCCACCTCGCTGCAATTCGGGCCAGATGGACGCCTGTATGTCGCGCAGCAGAACGGCCAGATCAAAATTTACACGATCCAGCGTAATGCCCCTTCCAACCCAAGCCAATCGGGGTCTTACGTTGTGACCGCTACCGAAACGCTGACGCTCGTGCAGCAGATTCCCAATTACAACGACGACGGGACACGCAACACCGGCATCAACACGCGCCAGATCACCGGTCTGCTGGTCATCGGCACGGCGCAGAACCCGATCCTCTACGTCAGTTCATCCGATCCCCGCATTGGCGCGGGCGGCGGCGGCAGCGATCTGAACCTGGACACCAATTCCGGCATCGTCTCGCGCCTTACATGGAATGGATCGGCATGGGCGAAAATCGACCTGGTGCGCGGCTTACCCCGTTCGGAGGAAAATCACTCGGTCAATGGGATGCAGATCAGCGGAAACGTGCTGTACCTGGCGGTCGGCGGTCATACCAATGCGGGCGCTCCATCCAACAACTTCGCGCGCATTACCGAGTACGCCTTGTCGGCGGCAGTCGTCTCGATCGATCTGAACGCGATCAACGCGCTGCCGACACTCACGGACGCTTACGGTCAGCAGTACAAATATGATCTGCCCACGCTGGATGATCCGACCCGCCCGAACACCGGTCCCAACGGCGCTGATCCCGGCGATCCGTTCGGCGGCAATGACGGATTGAATCAGGCCATGCTTGTCCCGAATGGGCCGGTTCAGATTTATTCATCGGGCTATCGCAATGCTTACGATCTGGCGATCACGGAAACACCAGGCCGCGCAGGGCGGATGTATGTGATCGACAATGGCCCGAATCAAGGCTGGGGCGGGTATCCTCAGAACGAAGGGCCGAACGGCATCTGCACCAACAATTACGTGGTCGGCGAACCGGGATCTAATGGCCCTGGCGTAGACGATGGCAACGGCCCGCAGGACGCTCAGGTCAATAACCTGGATAACCTGCATCTTGTTACCGGGCCAGGCTACTATGCCGGCCATCCCAACCCGGTGCGCGGCAACCCGGCCGGCGCTGGGCTGTATACATTCTCCGGGTCACTGAGTACTGGCACAGGGGTCTTCCGCACGACAACCGGCGGGGCCAACCCCCTGCCCGCGAACTGGCCGCCCGTGCCCGTCAGCATGGCAAATCCGGTCGAGTGCGATTATCGCAATCCGGGCGTGGATGATGGCTCGCTGATCGAATTCAACACCTCGACCAACGGCATCGCCGAATACACGGCCAGCAACTTTGGCGGCGCGTTCCAGGGCTGGCTGCTGCTGGCCGGTTTCAACGGCACGATTTATAAGGTGCAGTTGAATCAAGCCGGGACGCAGGTCATGAATAACAATGGCAATCCACAGGCGTTCGCGTCCAATTTTGGCTCTAATCCGCTGGATGTCACCACTCAGGGCGACGGTGAAATCTTTGCCGGGACGATCTGGGCGGCCACCTATGGCTCCGACAACATCACGATCTGGGAACCCAGCGATTTCTCTGACGTGGCGTGTACGGGCGCATACAGCGACATTGACGAGGACGGCGACGGATACACCAACGCCGATGAAATTGACAACGGCACTGATCCGTGTTCAGCGGCAGACGCGCCCCCGGATTATGACGGCGATCTGGTTTCTGATCTGAATGACCCGGACGATGATAACGATGGCATTCCAGATGTTGCAGACGCCTTTGCGCGCGATGCGACGAATGGCAGTGCCACCCACATCCCGGTGTTTTACGGGTTTGAGGCGGCCAGCCATCCTGATACGCTGCTGAGCCTGGGCTTTACCGGCCTGATGACCAACGGCAGCAGCGACTATCTGACCCAGTTTAACGCCGACGATATGATCGCGGGCGGCGCGGGCGGGGTGTTCACCGTCAGCAGCGTGACCAGCGGCAGCGCAGATGGCAGCGACAACTCTCAGCACAACGCTTTCCAGTTCGGCGTCAGCGTGAGTACATCAACACCCCCGTTTATGGTGCATACGCGCCTCAACAGCCCATACTTCAACGGCAACACGCCGATCGACAACCAGGCGATGGGTGTGTACATCGGCAGCGGCGATCAGGACAATTTCCTCAAGCTGGCGGTGATCGCCAACGGGGGGCAGGGTGGGCTTCAGGTCTTTCTGGAAAACGGGGGCAGCATCCTCCAGAACACGATCTACGGGCCGAACAAAAGCGGCGCGCTGAACATCCCCAGCATTCTCGGTTCGGTCACTATTGATCTGTATCTGTTGGTTGATCCTGCTGCGGGGACGGTGCAGCCGGCCTATTCGACCGACGGCGGCGCGACCATAACCCACCTGGGCACATCGATCATCCTGCCCAATGGCAGTCTGAAGACAGCGCTGCAAAATCCGCTTCAGGCGCTGGCCGTAGGTGTGATCTCAACCGCCAGCGGTTCAAACACATCATTCGGCGCGACCTGGGATTTCCTCAACGTCCAGCCGCAGACCACTACTGCCGCTGCCGCCATCACAATTACACCCAGCGGCGGCATCAACGCCAGCACCTACGGCGCGGGGTCGTTCCAGATCACCAATAACTCGGCCAGCGGCCAGTTGATCGAGCGCGTGGTGATTAATATCGGCGAGGCGCTTTTCCCCGATGTGGCGTTCGATCCGGTCGATGGGACGCCCGCCGGTGACAACGTGGGCAAGAACTTCACCCCTGACAGCGGTTCTGGCAGCACAACCGGGGTGACAGGCCACTCGTTTTCGGTTGATAACGCCGGTGGATGGGAAATTCTGGAGATCACTTTCAGCGATTTCGATCCTGGCGAAACACTGCTGTTCTCGATCGACATTGATCCCACCAGCGCGAAGGGCGACGGTTCGCCCGGTAACAATCACTCTGGGAGCATCAGCGGCGTTGAACTGATCGGATCGCACGTTACGGTTGAATTCAGCGACAACAGCACACTGGTCGGTGAACCCTATCGCATTCCGGGCAGCAGCAGCGGCTCCACCACGACGATCGCCTCTGGCCTGCTCCCCGCGCCCACCACGCAGATCCTCAACGTGCCGAACCTGCCAGCCGTGATCAACGCGGCGAGTCAGACCGTGCGCGTCAGCGGGCGACCCAACACCGCCGTGCGGCTGCTGCGTGTCGAAGGCGCGATGTATGTGCCGCTTCAGGGGCCGTACAACGGCGTCGGCTTCGATGTCGATCCGTTTGAAGCCAATACCGCGATCGTGATCAGCGAAATCACCAACGCCACCACCAACGGCAGCGGCCTGGTGGATCTTCCTGTCACCCTGACGCGCACCAACAGCAATGCTGGCTTCAACTATATCGTCGCCGTGTTTGTAGACAGCCAGGGACGCACCGGCCTGGTCTCTGCCCCGCTGATCACCGAGTACAACCCCAGCGCCTCGACGCCGACGCCGACTTCAACACCATCCCCAGATGCCGCCATCCGCATCAACGCGGGCGGGCCACAGGTCACAGTCGGCGGGGTGACGTGGGGCGCAGATCAGTATTTCAGCGGCGGGCAATCCTACACCAACCCCAGCGTGACGCAGATCGCAGGTACGACCAGCGATGTGCTGTATCTGACCGAACGCACCGCCACCAGTAACTTCGGTTCGTTCAGTTATAACATTCCGGTCAGCAGCGGAAGTTACATTGTGAACCTGTACTTTGCTGAAATCTACTGGGGCGCGACCGGCGGCGGCTCAGGCGGAACGGGTAAGCGCGTTTTCGATGTAAACATTGAAGGCGGCGCGATCGAACTTGATGACTTTGACCTCAACGCGGTCGCCGCGCCAATGACCGCCATCGTGCGCAGCTTTGATGTGCTGGTCAACGACGACAGTCTGAACATCGCCTTTACCGCCTCGGTGGATCGACCCAAAGTGTCGGCGATTGAGGTCATTCCGGTTCCGCCCAGCGGCAGCGCGCCGATCGCCAACGCGGGGCCGGATCAGACCGTGGCAGACACCAATGGGATCAACGGCGAGCCGGTGCAGCTCAACGGCAGCGCCAGCACGGACAGTGACGGAACCATTGTCAGTTATGTGTGGAAGGAAAACGGCGTCACGATCGCTACCGGCGTGACCCCAACAGTGACTCTGAGCAATGGCCCACACACCATCACGCTGACTGTTACTGACAATGATGGACTGACACACACCGATACAGTGCTGATCACCGTGCAGGCTCCGCCACCCGTCGGGCCGACTGTCAGCAGCCTGACGCTGATCAACACAGTGACGAACCAGCCGATCGACGTGATTGAGGACGGCAGCGTTTTCGTGTTGTCCGAACTTCCGGCAGGGATCAACGTGCGCGCAGATACGAATCCGGCAGCGGTCGGCAGCGTTGTCTTCGGCTACGATACCCCGACCACAAACTTCAACCCCAGCTTCAAGGTGGAAAATATCGCGCCTTACGCCCTGTTTGGAGACAGCAGCGGCGCGTACAACCCCGGCACATTCCAGGTGGGCGAGTACATGATCACCGCCACGGCCTATACCGGCAGCAGCGGCAGCGGAACGGCGGGGCAACCAACCAGCGTCAGTTTTACGGTGGTCGCCACACCGCCCAATCAGGCCCCCACCGCCGACGCCGGTGCGCCGCAGACCGTGATCGATGCAGATAACAACGGTTCGGAACTGGTGACACTCAATGGCTCTGCCAGCGTTGACGCGGACGGGACGATCGTCAGCTATCAGTGGTATGAAAACGCCGCACTGATCGCTACAGGCGCGACGCCGACCGTTAGCCTGACAGTCGGCACACACATCATCACACTGATCGTCACGGACGACGACGGCGCGACCGATGATGACGTTGTGGAAATCGTGGTCGGCGCGGGATCGACCCCGACCGACAGCGCAACCCCTACACCATCCGCAACACCGACCGCGAGCGCCACCCCCAGCCCTGCCCCAACCAACGCCGCACCGGTCGCCAACGCCGGGCCGGATCAGGTGGTGACGGATAAAAACGCTGTCCCTGGCGAAAGTGTCCAGTTAGACGGTTCCGCCAGCGCAGACAGCGACGGGACAATCACCAGCTATCAGTGGTACGAAACCGGCGCGCTGATCGCCACGGGCGCGACGCCGATCGTTAACCTGAGCGACGGCCAGCATGTGATCACGCTGGTGGTTACAGATGATGACGGCGCATCTGCCAGCGACACGGTGACGATCACGGTGCAGGCTCCGATCAGTGGGCCGGCCGTCGTCAGCCTGACGCTGATCAACGCCATCACTGACCAGCCGATCGGCGTGATCCAGAACGGCGCGATACTGGCCCTGTCACAGCTTCCGGCAGCCATCAACGTGCGCGCAGACACGGTTCCTGCCACGGTCGGCAGCGTCGGCTTTGGTTATGACACGCCTTCCACCAATCTGAATACCAGCTTCCGAACCGAAAATGGCGCGCCCTACGCCCTGTTCGGCGACACCAATGGCAATTATGCTAACGGAAGCTTTGTCGTGGGCCAGTACACCATTGTCGCCACAGCCTACAGCGGCGCAAACAAAACCGGCACGGCCAGCCAGCCGCTGACGATCACGTTTACGGTGGTCAGCCAACCGCCGACACCGACACCAACCGCAACGGCGACACCAACGGCGACGCCATCAGCAACCCCAGCCAATGCCGCGCCGGTCGCCAACGCCGGGCCAGATCAGACGATCAGCGACACCAATGGGGCGGCGGGCGAAACCGTGTTTCTTAGCGGCGCGGGCAGCACGGACAGCGATGGAACGATCGTCAGTTATGTATGGACGGAAAATGGGGCACAAATCGCCACCGGCCCGACGCCCAGCGTGGTGTTGAGCGACGGCATGCATACGATTACATTGACGGTGACGGACGATGACGGCGCTTCCAGCAGCGACACGGTGATCATTACCGTGCAGGCCCCCGCCACCGGGCCGCGTGTGGTCAGCTTCACGCTGATCAACGCGATCACCGATCAGCCCATCGGCGTGATTCAGAATGGCGCGGTGCTGGCGCTGGCGCAGCTGCCAGCGGGGATCAACATCCGCGCAGATGTGGCGGGCGGCGGCATCGGCAGCGTGGTGTTTGGGTGGGATACACCCACAACCAACCTGAACCCGTCGTTCCGAATTGAGAACGGCGCGCCTTATGCGCTGTTCAGTGACAACAACGGCGACTATTTCAGCGCGACACTCACCGCCGGCCAGTATACGCTGATAGCCACACCGTACAGCGGCGGCGGCGGGACAGGCACGCCAGGTCTCAGCCTGACGATCAATTTCTCCGTAGTGAGCGGCGCGGGCAGCGGCAGCAGCGGCCCGACAGCGCCGCTTCAGATCGCGCCCACGGAGGCGATCGCGCTGCCTGCCACACCGTCCGCTTCCACGCCAGAAGGCGAAGAAGCGCCGGAAACCACCGAGAGCGGCGATTAACCCAAAATCCTGAATACGGAAAGGCCCTCGGCATCCGCCAGGGTCTTTTTGTTTCGCGCCAGCCAGCGCCAGTCTGAGATCCACTGAATATTCTGGCGGTGGATTACGCCCAAAGCGTGGCAGGGTCGGTCGGAAAGCGTACAATTAACGGTTGAGGAATCGCTGCACAGGCAGGAGAGATACGCAACCGATGAAGCTCTATTTTTTGCGCCACGGCCACGCAGAAAGCGCCACCAGCCAGATCAGCGATCACGATCGCACCCTGACCGATGAAGGGGTGCGTCATGTCACGAACGCGGCGCGGGTCATGGCGGCCATGCAGGTGCTGCCGGATCATGTATTCAGCAGCCCACGCCTGCGCGCTCGCCAGACAGCGGAAATCGTGGCCGGAAGACTGAGCCTTCCGGTGCAAACGCGCGATGAGGTCAACTTCGGCTTTGATCTGCACGGCCTACAGC
>Ga0224723_1001607_pt1 | contig 13454 bp, 10 predicted proteins | sample Balambano_FR2_Me_FD_161647 | JGI IMG/M metagenome (GOLD analysis project Ga0224723, IMG submission 161647) | Freshwater sediment microbial communities from Lake Towuti, South Sulawesi, Indonesia - Balambano_FR2_MetaG | ecosystem: Environmental > Aquatic > Freshwater > Lake > Sediment | place...
GCTCCACCCCCACCCCTGGATAGTGCCCCGCCTAGCGGCAGTGGGGAGGACTAAGAAGTTTGAGATGTGCGGTCTTAGGAACCGGGTATGGGGTTGCAGGTTTTTTCTTGACTCTAATGCCCAGTATCCATACCTAGCCAGCCAGGTATTGCGTCACCGTCTTAGCAATGTATTGCGTCCAGTGATCAACTAGCTCTTGGTGCAGAGCTTCAACCATGACGCGAATCACTGGCTCGGTACCAGAGGGACGCACTAGCACGCGGCCTTCACTACCCATAGCCTGCTCAGCGGCTTCAATCGCTTGCTGGACAGCCGCGCAGTCTTGCCAGTTGAGGCGGCGATCGCGATCCACCACCTGCACGTTCTGCAACCGCTGAGGATAGGTTTGAAAGCTCTGATCCACAAGGGCCGCCAGAGAACCGCCCAGGCTCTGAACCAAAGCGGCCAGGTGTAGCGCGGTAAGAATGCCATCACCGGTCAGACTGTAGTGGTGGCAGAGAATGTGGCCCGATTGCTCACCGCCCAGCTTGGCGCCCCGGCTAATCATTTCGGCATGGACATACTGATCGCCGACCTTAGTGCGAATCAGGGTGCCACCCAGTTTTTCCCAGGCTCGTTCAAATCCCAGGTTCGCCATCACGGTGGACACGACAGTGTTATCAGGCAGACGGCCCTGTTCTTGCAGGTGCTTACCCCAAAAATAGAGGATGTAGTCGCCATCCACGACCCGGCCCTGGGCATCGATGGCCATTACCCGGTCGGCATCGCCATCGAAGGCAAAGCCCAGGTCAGCTTGGTGCGCCTTGACCACTGCCTTGAGCGGGTCAAGGTGGGTAGAGCCACAGCCAACATTGATCAAATCCCCATCGGGAACACCATGAATAACAATCACCTCCGCCCCTGTAGCCTCAAACACGGCCTCAGCCAGTCGCGTGGCCGATCCCCAGGCCAGGTCTAGAACAATCCTCATGCCCCTTAAATTAAGCTTGGGCATCAGAGGCTCTTCCAAAAAGCTAATGTAGCGGTTCACCAGTTCGGGACGATAGTAGCACTGACCCCAAGTCGAACTGGGTTCCAGGGCTAACGCCTCGACTTGGCCACGTAGAGCCGCTTCAATCTGGCTTTGCAGGGTGCTGCTGAGTTTGGTGCCATCGCGACCAAAGAACTTGATGCCGTTGTCCTCCGGTGGGTTGTGGCTGGCCGACACCATAATGCCGCCCAGGGTATCGCAGGATTCGGCCAGATAAGCCACGGTGGGCGTGGGGCAGAGCCCAATATGCCAGACATCCAGCCCCGCTGAGGTTAGCCCAGCCGAAAGAGCCATCGCCAGCATATGACCAGAGTTGCGAGAATCTTGGCCAACGACAATGGGGCCTTGGGTTAGTCCCTGATTACGCAGCACTTGCCCTGCCCAATAGCCAACCTCCATGGCCAGGGGAGCCGTTAGCAAGTCCCCAGCTTTACCACGAATGCCATCCGTTCCGAATAGAGGAGCACTGGACAGCGATACGCCGCCTAGTCCATGCAAAAATCCTTGAGAGCGGTCATCGAGCCGCTGCCCTACGGGTGAGCTACCCGCGGGCCTTACCGGAGAACTTACCATACTCACGTTTCCTCATCACACACACTCACAGTGGAGAATACCACCTCTGCCTTAGGATGAAACTAGCGTTCTGTGCCAGTTCTCCCTGCTATGCCCGGTTTTGTTAGCTCAGATACCCCTTTGAGGGAAGGCATCGCTCTGTTTAACCAGGGCCACTATTACGACTGCCACGATGTACTGGAAGCCCTGTGGATGGAAGCGGACTCTGTAGACAAGCCCTTCTATCAAGGCATCTTGCAGATAGCCGTGGGGTTATACCACCTGGGCAACCACAACTGGCAGGGGGCCAGCATTCTATTGGGGGAAGGGGTAAACCGCCTGCGCCCCTTTGAACCGGCCTATCGGGGCATAGCCGTAGCCCGCCTGGTAGACTGCGGCTGGGCCTGGCTAATGGCGCTCCAGCAAGCCGGAACCAACCAGGTGGCAAATCTGGCCCAATCCATCCCTTCACCTCAGAATCTAACCTCAGCAGACATTCCGCCTCCATCAACAGAGATAACTCTCACCATCAATGGCAAGCCAGTCACTCTGCCAATCCCCTGGATTTACAGCGCCGAAACCACCCACCCCAACGACTAAAAAGCCAGGGTTTCAGTCACTATCGCTGTAGATGGCCAAAGTATGCAGCCTGTCAACTCAAATGGCCTACTCCACCATAAAAGTTAATGTTCCTGCACCAGTCAGCCCCCAAATCCCAATTTGAAATTCAAAACCGCCCGCCCGCTTTCTGCTCCCCCGCCACCCAGCAGGCTGCCTCACTCCTGCTAGGATGGACGTTGGACAGAAGCCCCGTCAGAACGACGGCTGGAGAGAGTTGGGTCAATGCAAATTTACCTGGACTATAGCGCCACTACGCCGCCCCGACCAGAAGTTATGGCTGCGGTGCAGTCCGTTATGGCTGAACAGTGGGGCAACCCCTCTAGCTTGCATCAGTGGGGCAACCGGGCGGCCACTGTGCTAGAGCAAGCGCGATCGCAGGTCGCCAGTCTGATTGGTGCTCCTGATGACTCAATCGTGTTTACAGCAGGTGGAACCGAGGCCGATAATCTGGCTCTAATGGGTGTGGCCCGACGCTACAGTCGTCCGCAGCATTTGGTCATTTCATCGGTGGAGCATGCCGCTATTGAAAAACCGGCCCAGCAGCTTGAGCAAATTGGCTGGCAGGTGAGCCGACTGCCAGTCGATCGCCAGGGTCGGGTACAGCCCGATGATCTGCGGCGGGCATTGCGAGACAATACCGTGCTGGTATCGATTATTTACGGCCAAAGCGAAGTGGGTACGCTACAGCCGATTGAGCGGCTAGGGCAACTGGTACGCGACCACGGGGCACTGTTCCACACCGATGCTGTACAGGTGGCCGGGCGGTTGCCCATCAACGTGCAAACGTTGCCGGTAGATTTGCTGTCCCTATCCAGCCACAAAATCTATGGCCCTCAAGGGGTAGGAGCCTTATACATAAGGCCAAGAGTAACGCTGCTACCGCTAATTGCCGGTGGCACCCAGGAGCATGCCCTGCGCGCTGGAACCCAGGCACTGCCCAATATTGCTGGGTTTGGGGTGGCGGCTAGGGTGGCGGCTGAAGAGTTGAGCCAGGAAGCCGTGCGCCTGGTGGAACTGCGCGATCGCCTCTTTGATCGGCTGGCCAATGTTGCCGGCCTGGTACCCACAGGCGATAGACTGCATCGCCTTCCTCACCACGTCAGCTTTTGCCTGACCACTGCTGATGGGGAGCAAGTCAGCGGCAAAACTCTGGTGCGGCAAATGAACCTGGCCGGAATTGGCATTAGCGCTGGAGCTGCTTGCCACAGCGGTACCCTGACGCCCAGCCCTATCCTGAAGGCCATGGGCTACAGCGATCGGGCGGCCAAGTGTGGCATTCGCCTTACCCTGGGGCAGCACACCACTGCCGAAGATATCGACTGGACGGCCATGGCACTGCAACAAGTTCTGAGCCGCGCCCTTCAGTCCCTCGCCCTATCGTCGCTTTAGGGTTGGTCTAACCACCACCATCGTTTGACTATCTCGTAAGATTTATGCTTCTGGACAATGGTTATGACTGAGATTCCTGCCAGCTTAGAGGATGCCATTGGGCAAGCCCGCGAAGCCACCCGCGCCGCCATTACCACTGGGGTGCCCCGGATGACGGTGGAGTTCGTCTACCCCGAACTGAAGGGCATGCCCGTAGCAGAGCAGTTTTATTCAGTGCTGCAAGATTTGGGGCTAACCTTCAAGCTCTACTTTCCAGACGCCGGAGCCGCGGCCCTGGCCCGCCGCGACTGGGGCGACCCCGACTTTGTGGTGCGCGGCATTGGTGAACTGAAGGGCCAGATGGAGCCTGACGACCAGGCTTATTTGTTTGTAGAACCTTCTTCCGTAGAAGTCAGCCAGGTAGAAGAGATGTGCAACGCCGCTGGGGATAAGTTTGTGATCATGCTTAACCCGAAGCTGGAGGATATTGCCACTATTGGCATTGGCTACGCTGGGCGGCAGTTGCGCGAACGCTTTCTCAGCACGCTGGAGCCAGTCTATTACCTACGACCCATGGAGGGCGCCGTGCTGTTTCGTTGTTATCCATCCCCCTGGCAAGTGTGGCAGGAGACGCCGGATGAGTCCTATACCCTGGTGGCCGAACTGCCTCAAAAACCCTCTGGGGAAGCACTGGATCGGATTTTGTTGGGAGAACCCTCTATCGACAGCAGCGCCGCAGAGACCAACCCAGTTGTACGACCTCGGCAGCGGGGTGGGTTTCTCACCGAACTTCAAAGCTTCATTCGAGCTTTGACTCAGTAGCCTTTTGCCTGGGGAGTTAGTGTCCTAAGACGCTACAGCCAGCCGCGAAACATTGCATAATACCGAAGTAGGCATTGTGTCATCTCGGCCATTGGTGAGTTACTCGCTTATCTCAATAAGCAAGAGACAGTGCCTAAGTGGAGCCACTTTCATACTATGTCCGCGACTCAAATGTCCGGGTTTGCTTACAAACCATCGACCCTGGTTTAAAACTGCTTGGTATGCCTCCTAAACTGTGGATATTTCATTTCTGCTATCCCAATGGGCTTGGCCAGAATGGATAGTGGCAGTTCAGAAGAGGTCATGTCTTTAGGCTGTCGGCCATCACTGACCTTCAACACTGGTGAGTAACTACAAGCTATGCGAATTCTTAAAACCCAGACCTTGCGAGGGCCTAATTACTGGAGCATCCGCCACCCCAACCTAATTCTGATGCGGCTGGATTTGGAAGATTTGGCTGATCGCCCCTCTGACCAAATTCCTGGGTTCTACGAAGCGCTGGCTGATACGCTACCCAGCCTGATCGAACACTTCTGCTCACCGGGGCATCGGGGCGGGTTTCTCAGCCGCGTGCGCCAAGGCACTTACATGGGTCACATCGTCGAGCATGTGGCGCTGGAACTGCAAACCCTGGCTGGAATGCCCGTGGGGTTTGGCCGCACGCGCGGCACGGTAGAGTCGGGAGTGTACCAGGTGGTGTTTGAGTACCAGAACGAGCAGGCAGGGCGCTATGCGGCTCGGGCGGCGGTGCGCCTTTGCAACAGCCTGGTGGAAACCGGCCACTATCCCAAGGCCGAGCTAGAGCAAGACCTGGCTGATTTAGAGGAATTTCGCCTCGATGCTGCCCTTGGTCCCAGCACCGAAGCCATCGTGCGAGCGGCGGAAAGCAAGGATATTCCCTGGATACAACTGTCCACCCGCGCCATGATTCAACTGGGCTACGGGCGCTATCAGCAGCGGGTGCAGGCCACCCTAAGCAGCAAAACCAGCATTTTGGCCGTTGAGCTGGCTTCTGATAAAGAAGGCACCAAGCAAATTCTGCGCGATGCAGGCGTGCCCGTACCCCGTGGCACTGTGGTCTATTATCTGGATGAACTGGAAGAGGCGATCAACGCTGTGGGCGGCTACCCAATTGTGGTTAAACCCCTGGATGGCAACCACGGTCGCGGCATCACCATCGACATCGACAACTACCAGGCCGCAGAAGATGCCTACGAAGCGGCTAAGGATGTTTCCAATGGTGTTATCATCGAGCGCTTTTACCGGGGGCGCGACCACCGGGTATTAGTGGTAGATGGTCGGGTAGTAGCCGTGGCCGAGCGGGTACCGGCTCACGTCGTAGGCGATGGCCAGTCCACTATCGAGCAACTGATCGACATTACTAATCAAGATCCGCGCCGGGGCGAAGGCCACGACAACCTGCTGACCCGCATTGAGGTAGATCGTACCACCTGGCAACTGCTAGATCGCAAAGGCTACACCCTCGATACTGTGCTGCCCAAGGGGGAAGTCTGCTACCTGCGGGCTACGGCTAATCTGAGCACGGGCGGCATCGCTATCGACCGCACCGATGACATCCACCCTGACAATGTCTGGCTCTGCCAGCGTATTGCCAAAACCATTGGCCTGGATATTGCCGGAATTGATGTCGTCACCACCGATATTTCCAAGCCTCTGCGCGAAGTGGATGGCGTGATTGTGGAAGTCAACGCCGCACCCGGTCTACGCATGCACATCTGCCCCAGCCAGGGCATTGCCCGCAACGTGGCCGAGCCGATTTTGGCTATGCTGTTTGCCCCTGGCACCCCAGCTCGGGTTCCCGTGATTGCCATTACCGGCACTAACGGTAAGACCACTACCACCCGCCTGACGGCCCATATCTTTAAACAAACGGGTCAGGTTGTTGGCTACACCACCACCGATGGCATCTACATCGGCGACAACCTGGTAGAGCCGGGGGATACCACCGGGCCTCAGAGCGCCCAGGTTATTTTGCAGGACCCCACGGTAGAAGTGGCCGTACTGGAAACCGCACGGGGCGGCATCCTGCGCTCTGGGTTGGCCTTTAAGGACTGCGATATCGGCGTGGTGCTGAACATTGCCGCCGACCACCTGGGTTTGGGCGACATTGAGACGGTGGAAGATTTGGCCCACCTCAAGAGCGTTGTCATAGAAACAACCCGACCCAGCGGTTACGCAGTGCTTAATGCCGACGATCCGCTAGTTTCGGCTATGGCTCAGCGGGTCAAGGGCCAGGTCGCCTACTTCTCGATGAACCCTCACAATGACTTGGTGCGAAAACATACTCAGCAAGGTGGACTGGCTGCCATCTATGAGCACGGCTACCTGTCTATTCTTAAGGGCGACTGGCTGCTGCGGATTGAGCAAGCCGAGAAGGTACCCCTGACGATGGCCGGGCGGGCTCCTTTCCAAATTGCCAATGCTTTGGCCGCCAGCTTAGCCGCCTTTGCTCAGGGTGTTAGCATTGAGCATATTCGCCAGGCGCTTCATAGCTTTGAGGCGTCTACTCAGCAAACACCGGGCCGCATGAACCTGTTTAACCTGGGTCGCTTCCACACCCTGGTGGACTATGCCCACAACCCGGCCAGCTACCAAGCCCTGGGGGGATTTGTGAAAAATTGGCCAGGACGACGAATTGGGGTAGTGGGCGGCCCCGGCGATCGCCGCGATGATGACTTCATTACCCTTGGCAAGCTGGCTGGTCAAATGTTTGACGAGATCATTGTCAAAGAAGACGACGACACCCGTGGCCGCCCCCGTGGCGATGCGGCTAAGTGGATTGTCCACGGTCTGGAAGAAGCTGCCAGTGCCGCCAGCTACCGCACTATCCTGGACGAAACCGAGGCCATCAACGCCGCTTTAGACACCGCCCCCGACGATAGCCTGGTCGTGATTTTACCGGAAAGTGTGACCCGTGCCATTGACTTGATTAAGGCTCGCAACCCCCTGCCATCCATGTCTTCAGGCGAGACGAGCAATGGGGTAGAAGCCAGTGCGAATTCAACCAGCAGAACAGAGGTGGATCAGTACGCTGAAGCACATAGTTAGGTTGTCAATTTTTTTCTCTGAGCAGTCTAGTTCCCAAATTCATAGCTATAACCCTGAGGTTCTTTGTCGATAACTTCGAGTAGTAAGTCGATACGCTTGTCGGTTGCCTTATGATGGTTGCCTTTCATCCGTTCATCGATCAAGCTATCTAAGTTGCTAGGGTCTCCATGCACAGACCAGTACGCCAGTTTTCGCAAGGAACAGTCGGGCAAATCTGCTATCTCCTGCTGAGTCCTTCCATCCAAGCATGGCGACCCGCCCATCGCCTGAGCTTACTTACTTGTATTTCAAATAGCATTTTCTTTCAATAAAACGGCAGGGACTTTGGGCCATAAACACGGCTGAGTTGGGGTTGCTGACATGGCAGACTTTCTTGCCGAAGTCATTACTAATCAATCGGCGTAGGTCAAGCATTCTAAGGGCATAGCTTCCAAAAAAGTAAAGGAGCGAGAGGTTGTAGCGATAGTCTACAATATGCTTCATCTCTGTTGTTAGATGAACCGACCACCTATTTGGATTTGGCTCACCAAATTGAGGTGCTGGATCTCCTTCACGCCCTCAACCGCGAAACCAAACGCACCATCATCATGGTTTTGCATGAGCTTAATATGGCAAGTCGCTACAGTCATCATCTCATTGCCATTCAAAACGGTGTAGTCATGGCCCAAGGCCAACCTCACCGAGTCATTACCGAAGCTTTGGTGCGTGAGGTGTTTAATCTAGATAGTCGAATCATTCCCGACCCCGTATTCAATACTCCTCTTTGCATACCTATTAGCCAATCTCTGTATTAATGGTTTACGCAGGCTAATAGGGGCACCAGTCTACACACAGCAAATTAAAATCCCAGGATTTTGCAAAACCCTGGGATTTAACTCAACAAATTTACACAAGAGCCATTTACACAAAGGCAGGAATCTTCACCCCAGATAGAATGCCGTCCTGCATAGCCATGTGCAACATCAAGTCGAGCACTCGCATGGAGTAGCCCCACTCGTTATCGTACCAGGCAACGACCTTGAAGAAGTTGTCGTTCAGGCCGATGCCAGCCTTGGCATCAAAAATGCTGGAGTGGGAATCGGTGATGAAGTCTGAGGACACCAAATCTTCTTCGGTGTAGCCCAGAATGCCTTTCATGGGGCCTTCGGCGGCGGCTTTCATGGCGGCGCAGATGTCGTCGTAGGAGATAGACTTTTCGGTCTTAAAGGTGAGGTCTACTACCGATACGTTGGGGGTCGGCACCCGGAAGGCCATCCCAGTGAGCTTGCCTTTCAGTTCGGGTAGCACCAGTGTCACGGCCTTGGCTGCACCAGTGGAGGAGGGGATAATGTTCTGGCCTGCACCCCGCCCGCCCCGGAAGTCCTTCTTGGAGGGGCCATCTACGGTGGGTTGGGTTGCAGTGGCCGAGTGCACAGTGGTCATCAGCCCTTCAGTGAGGACGAAATTATCCTGAATGACCTTGGTAATAGGCGCCAGGCAATTGGTGGTGCAGCTAGCGTTAGACACAATCAAGTCGTTAGCAGGGTTATAGGTTTCGTGGTTAACCCCCACCACCATTGTGTGAACCTTGTCGGGATCTTTAGTCGGAGCCGAGATAATTACCCGCTTAGCCCCAGCATCAATGTGTTGGTGGGCCGTATCAAAGGTGGTAAACAAGCCGGTAGATTCCACCACGTAGTCGGCTCCCAGGTCTTTCCACGGCAGTTCAGCCGGGTTGCGGACAGACATACAGGGCACTTCCTTGCCATCCACAATGATGGCATTGTCTGTAGCCTCAATGGTGCCGTCAAAGCGCCCGTGGGTGGAGTCATACTTGAGCAGGTAAGCCAGGTTAGATGCAGGCACCAGGTCGTTAATGCCGACAAATTCAATGTTGGGGTTTTTGACTCCGCCCCGAAATACCAGGCGGCCAATGCGGCCAAATCCGTTAATACCAACTTTCAGAGTTGTCATGTTGGATAGTCCTTCGCGTAGGTGTGCATCATTCACAGTAAAGATGATGTTTTCTAAGAATGCAGGAATTAGATAAACCTTTAGTAAAGAAGACCACTAAAGCTTGGGATGGCGGCTGTTGATAACCATCGACAAGGGGACGGAAAGAGCGACAAGAGCTGAAATTAGAGGGTTAAAAGTATCAGAGAGGCAGGAGTTGAGAGGCGACAGCCTTAGTCAGGGAATCCTGAAAAGGCCAATTGGCAAAGGAAAACTGGGCTAGTCTAGCAGGAGCCCTAGAGTCGGGTGCCCATTGCAGACAGAACCTCGTAGAGTAGGTTAAGCCCGGATTAATTCCAAGTCGTAAGCTGGTGGGCCATGCCCACCCACCCGTTGTAGACGTGAGCCGGTGGGCCATGCCCACCCTGCCTGTGTTACTGCGTTCTTCACTCCAGCCTATGTCTTTAGCACGCCTTCAAGAGCAGTTAGACCGTTACTACACCCAGGTCAAAACCGTAATTTTGTCGCGGCAGCATCCGGTTAGTGGGTTGATGCCCGCCAGCACGGCAGTCAATAGCCACGGTAACTATACCGATGCCTGGGTACGCGACAATGTCTACAGCATTCTGGCCGCATGGGGCTTAGCCCTGGCCTATCGCCAACTTGACGACGACCAGGGCCGCACCGTTGAGCTACAGCAGAGTGTTGTAAAGCTGATGCGGGGGCTGCTAGTAGCCATGCTGCGACAAGCCCACAAGGTAGAGGGTTTTAAGGAGCGGCAAGACCCCCTAGAAGCGCTCCATGCCAAGTACGATACGGCTACCGGCAACCCAGTTGTGGGAGATGACGAGTGGGGCCATCTGCAAATTGACGCGACTTCGGTGTTTTTGCTGATGTTGGCTCAAATGACCGCTTCTGGGCTGCAAATCATCTACACCCAGGACGAAGTCAACTTTGTCCAAAACCTGGTCTACTACATTGGCCGCGCCTACCGCACCCCAGACTACGGCATCTGGGAGCGGGGCAACAAAATCAACCACGGCAAGCCAGAACTTAATGCCAGTTCCGTAGGTATGGCCAAGGCTGCTCTGGAAGCCATGCGCGGCATGAACCTGTTTGGTATGCGCGGTGGGCAGGCTTCTATCATCCACGTGCTCACTGACGAAATTGCCCGGGCTCGCATTACCCTGGAGTCCCTTCTGCCCAGAGAATCGGGCTCAAAGGAAGTAGATGCCGCCCTACTCAGCGTCATTGGCTTTCCGGCCTTTGCGGTGGAAGATGCTGACCTAGTCGGCAAGACCCGACAAAAAATCGTCGATAAACTCCAGGGTCGCTACGGCTGCAAACGGTTTCTGCGAGACGGCCACCAAACGGTTCTCGAAGACACCACCCGGCTCCACTACAAGCCCGAAGAATTGCGCCAGTTTGAGCACATTGAGTGCGAATGGCCGCTGTTTTTTACCTACCTGTGGCTGGATAGTCTGTTTACAGGAGATCGCGAGCAGATTGACTTCTACCAGGAGCGTCTGGCCGCTCTAGCCATTGAAGAAAATGGCCTGGGCCTGTTGTCAGAACTCTACTACGTCCCTGCCGAAAAGCTCGACCTGGAGCGCCAAAAACCTGGCAGCCAGACCCGCATGCCCAACGATAACGTGCCACTGGTGTGGGCGCAAAGCCTCTACATCCTGGGGCAACTCCTCTATGACGGCTTACTCAAACCTGGCGATTTAGATCCTCTGAGTCGTCACCTCAAAATTGGTGAGCAGCGCTACACAGCGGTGCAAATTGCCCTCCTGTCAGAAGATAAAGCTCTGCAAACTGAGCTCAGTACCTGCGGCCTGCCCACCCAAACCCTGGAGGAAATTGCCCCAGTCCAGGTATTTCCCGCCACCGAACTCTCCGCCATCTACGCAGAAATTGGCAAAAATGCCGCCCTTGGCCTCAGCGGTCGCCCAATTCGCCGCCTGCGTAGCCTCACCACTTCTCGTGTCTTTCGTATCAAGGGTGATGCGGTGGTATTTTTGCCCTCGTTTTTAGATCAGCAGCGGTTTTACCTCACCCTTGACTACCACTTCCTGGTGGCCCAAATTCGCAGTGAACTGGCTTACATTTACGACCACTGGCGCGAACCAGGGCGACCTACGGTGACGCTAATGCTCACCCATGCCATGTTTCAACTGGGGCACAAACCCATTCACCAGTCGCCGCTGCTGGCTCTGATGAAAGAACTCATGGCTGAACGCTGCGACCATGTGCCAGTCAAGGTTGGGCCGCTGCACCAGTTAATGATGACCGCCAGCCTGGAGCGGATAGACAACGTTAACAGCTACCAACTGGGCAGCACCTCCGTGGGCTACAACCCTCTTTGGATTGCCTACCTGGGTTTTGAGCCGGGTCGCGATGGCCCCCTCACCCTGCTAGAGGAGTTTGACCTAGAACGCGAGACTGACCTGGAACGCCTGCTCACCCAACTGCGGGAATCCAACAACATTTACGAGCAGATAGAACTGCTTAGCACCTTGAAAAACCTAAGGGGGATGACCTTTGACACTGGTTTGGGTGGCCCCAACCGCCGCGTCACCGTCGAAAACCTGCTAGACGAAGTCTACGCTAAGGCCAGCCAGCTCGAACAGTGGGATATTCTGCGGCGAGCCGCAGGGCTGCTGGAGAAGGCTGATATCACCCTTTCCGATGCCGTAACTGAGCTGCTGGTGCGCCAAAAGCAAATTTCTGTTGGCAAATCCTACAGCGAAGACTCGCTAATTACCGACCCCATGGCCCACGGCGAAATCATCGAGAAAATTCGCACCTTCTGCGGTGATGACGTGCGCGACCACGTACTCACTCAGGAAATTCTGATCGATCTCAGCATTTTGATTAAAGCGGAACCTTCGCTCTTCAATGGCCTACTGACCCTGCGAGTGGGCTATTTGCTGCTACTACTCACTAGCGAACTGGCCCGCGAGCGCGAGATTCCCCAGGACGAGGCCTATGGCCAACTGCTGGGGCTCAGTCCCTTTGAGCTAAAAATCCGCTTACAGAAGGTGCTGGCCGGGTTTAGTGGCCTCAACCAGTCGATTTTTCAACGGGAGTCCCTGCACGTCAAAGCCCCTGCGGACATCAATTGGCAGGTGGTGCCCGATGATATTGAACCCGCCCTTGCCGAAACTCCGCCCACCCCCCAGGACTGGTGGCGCATGCGGGTGATTGATGGCGAAATTGCCCGCATTCCCCAGGAGTTTTATACCCAGGTGTGGGAGGTGCTGAAGCACTCCAAGGGCATTGTGATTGGCAATAAGTTTGACCGTAAAAACCGGCTGGATAGCGATCACATCCTCTCTGAGATGACCCCTGGCGAACAAAACTTCGAGCGTTGTGTTACCCATCTGCTCAGCAAAATTCAGGCCCCTGAATATCGCCACGTTAACCTGGAGGCCCTGCGCGAACTGGGTGAAATTTTTGCTGTCAATCCCGGCCTCTATTTTGAAGACTACATCTACCTGGACGTGCTGGTTGGCCATGCGGTGCGCCTGGGCTGGCTCGACCAGCAGCCCGAACGCAGCCAAACCTATGAATCTGACAAAGCTGCGGCCTGGCAATCCTTCTACCAACTGCCGCCGACCCAGTGCGCCACCTACATCGCAATGGCGCTCCAGTTCCTAACGGTGCTGGGCAGAGCCGAGGATGAGTTGGAGGTAGTAGCGTAGTCTAGAAACCGGGTTGCTGACCCACTCAAGGGCTTGGGATAGGATGGAAGCGACCTTCCCTACCGAACCCTATGACCGTCGCTCGATGGTTCGCCACCTCTCGCCTCAGCCAACCTACCGACCCCAACCAAGTCGAAGACTCCATGCTGCTGCGGGTGTTGGTGCAATGCCTGGTGACGTTGGGAATTGCCTCTGTAGCCGTAGCGGCGGCGGGGGTGACCCAAACCTCGCTCTGGAACTTGCTGGCCATTCCCCTCAGCGCAGTGGGAGGGCTCTATAGCTGGCGGCGGCGACGATATCGCAATGTAGCGATTAAGTTTTTTATTGCCATTGGCATGCTGGTGGCCCTGGCC
>Ga0224723_1001608_pt1 | contig 13453 bp, 12 predicted proteins | sample Balambano_FR2_Me_FD_161647 | JGI IMG/M metagenome (GOLD analysis project Ga0224723, IMG submission 161647) | Freshwater sediment microbial communities from Lake Towuti, South Sulawesi, Indonesia - Balambano_FR2_MetaG | ecosystem: Environmental > Aquatic > Freshwater > Lake > Sediment | place...
GGGGTGAGGATGCCAGGAAGGGGCGAGTGCAAGTTTGCAGATGCGCTCTCAGGTTCACAACGGTGCGATACCGATTATTTTTCTGTAGAGGCGCAGCGCGCCGCCCCTTGACTCACAGGATGACCTTGATCGCCCTGGCCGCCAGCGCCCAGGGAGTTGAACAAATTTTCTGATTCGGTTATACTTCAGGGCAATCGGTGAACCTGGAGTCGTGCCCATGATCCCTGGACTGATCCTGCTCGACCGCTATCTTTCAGCCGAAGCGGAAGCCGATTTGCTGCGCCACATCGACGGCGAAATCTGGCTGACCGATCTTAAACGCCGTGTGCAGCATTACGGCTATCGCTATGATTATCGCAGCCGGTCGATCGACGCCTCGATGCATCTGGGGCCGCTGCCAGCCTGGGCGCAGCCGCTGGCGGATCGGCTTCACACGGACGGCCTGATGCCCGCTGTGCCAGACCAACTGATCGTGAACGAGTATCACCCCGGCCAGGGGATCGCCCCGCATGTGGACTGCGTGCCGTGCTTCACGCGCACCATCGTGTCGATCTCGCTGGGGTCGCCGTGCGTGATGACGTTCGAGAAGCTGCGGGCGGGGGATCGGCTCGATGTGCTGCTGGAGCCGGGCAGCCTGCTGATCATGCGCGACGAGGCCCGCTTCCAGTGGAAACATGGCATCGCCGCGCGCAAAAGCGATATTTACGATGGGCGGACGATCGCACGCGCCCGCCGCATCTCGCTGACGTTCAGAAATATCATCCCGGCTGCGACGCCAGTGCCTCGATCGTGGGTTCCGCACGAAGCGTATTGACGGGGCGGCTTTCCCGGCCGATCCAGCCCGCCGCGTTTTCGCGCACCAGATCGGCCATCGCCGCCAGCCAGCGCGGATGATCGTTGAGGCAGGCGGCCAGCCTGTAATGATCGCCGTGACCGCCGCCGTCCTCAAACTGTTCGCGGCCCTCGTTGCCCAGTTCGTCCAGCGTTTCCAGACAGTCGGCGGTGAAGCCGGGTGAAAACACCAGCGGAGCCTCGATGCCGCGCGTGTGCAGCCCTTTCAGCACGTCCTCGGTATACGGCTCCAGCCATTTTTCCGGCCCGAACTGCGACTGAAACGAGAGCGTCCACTGATCGGCGCGCCAGTTCATGACCGCCGCCAGATGATCCGCCGTGGCCTCACACTGCGCCCGATACGGATCGCCGGTGCGCACGTAGCGGTTCGGGATGCCGTGGAACGTGACGACGATATGATCCGGCGCATGATCCAGACTCGCAATCGTGTCATTCAGCCGGGCCGCCAGCGCGTCGATATAACGCGGATCGTCGTAATACGGTGGGACAAAGCGCAGCGCGGGGACGAAGCGCTTGCGGGTCGCGCCGCGTGTGCCAGGGCGACCGCTGGCGGCTTCAAATACCGCGTCGTAAAGGGCCGCCGTGGTGGTCGATGAATACTGTGGGAACATCGACAGCACGACGATCCGGGTGATGCCTTCCGCTTCCAACTGGCGCAGCGCGTCGGGGATCGATGGCTGGCCGTAGCGCATCCCCAGCATGACGCGATAATCGCCGCCCAGAAGATTTTGCAGCCCTTCGACCTGCAAGCGCGAGTAATGCAGCAGCGGCGAACCCTGATCCAGCCAGATGCGGCCATAGAGCCGGGCGGAACGGCGCGGGCGCGTGCGCAGGATGATCCCGCGCAGGATCGGCTGCCAGATCAGCGGCGCGTAATCGATCACACGGCGGTCAGAGAGGAACTGCCGCAGATAAGGCCGCAGCGCGTCGGCTGTGGGAGCGTCTGGCGTACCCAACTGCGCCATCAGCACCCCAATGCGTGGATTTTCTGTATGCGTCATGGTCATGCCCTCAGCAGTCATGCCCTCAGCCCGCCGATCCGATCGACGCCGCGCCGATCGCGCTTTCGTAAGCCGGTTCGCCTTCATGGTAAACACGCGCCGCCCGCACCTGAATTCGCGCCGTGAGCGTCAGGGCGACGAGCAGCAGCGCGCCTTCCAGCACGAAGACGACGCCATACGCGCTCAGGTAGCTTGATCCGACCGCGAGCAGCAGATCGACGATTACGCCGCCGAACAAACCGCCCAGCGATCGCCCTAGCACCATCGCAAAACCCCACACGCCCATCAGCAGACCGGCGCGCGCCGCTGTCGTAAAGCTGAGGACACTGGTCAGCAGACCGGCCCCGGCCAAACCTGTGCCTAGACCCATCAGCAGCACCATGCCCCGGAACAGATCAACGCTGCCGTTGATCCCCGCCAGCAGCACGCCGACGAAAACGGGGATCGTGAGCGCCAGCCCGACCCGCAGCACTGCGACCTGACCCACGCGCGGGATCAGCACGATGCCAGACACGAGCATAGCGCCTATCACCCCCACGCCCCAGAACGCGGTCAGCCCGGTTGTATCGTCCACCGGCATCCCCAAGACGAACGCGCCATAAGGTTCCAGCAGCACATCCTGGGCCAGCGTCCCCAGCGCCACCAGCAGAATCAACGTGAAGAACAGCCGCACCTGACGATCCGCCAGGATAAGCTGGCGCAGCGCCCGGCCAAAGGGCGCAGAGGGCACAGGGGCAGCGCGGTCAGCCGCGCGGGGTTCGCTGCCCAGCGATGCGATCACCGACAGCACGAAGCTCGCTACAGAGACGCCGACGGTGACGCCCACCAGCGCATTGGCGTTATATGGCTCCAGCGCGCTGCCGATGCCGCCTGCGCCGATCGTAATGCCCAGCAGCAGCACGATCTCATAGAGTGTAGCCGCGCGGGGGCGCTGCCGATCCGGGAAGCGTTCTGCCAGCAGCGCCTGAAAGCTGTTATGCGCCAGATTGCGCCCGGCTTCGTGCAGCAGAAAGAACGCGAATACGCCAGCCAGCACCGGCAGAGCCGTCGGTGTGCCGCTGGTCAGCAGCAGGATCGCCAGGACGACGCCGACACCAGCCAGCAGCGAGCCGCCGATCATATAAGGCACACGGCGCAGACCCGTCACCGGGTGGCGATCGGTATAATCGCCCATCCAGGCCCGCAGCGGGGCGATCAGCAGCGGCGCGGCGAACAGCAGACCAACCGCCGACTGCGCGATCCCCATCTCAACCGCCATGATCCGGTTGAGTGTACCGCCGATCAGCGCGCTGGTCAGCCCGTAACCCAACGAGAACAACCCCAGCCTGACCGCATTCAGATAATTCAATCCACGTGTCATCGTTCCATCACCTTATCAAATTGTGAGCTAAATTGAGCGGCGGCTGTGGCAGCCTGCCGACCCTGACGAATACAATCCGGGACGCCCAGGCCCCGGTACGAACACCCCGCCAGCCAGACTCCCGGCGGCAGCCCGGCTTCAATGGCGGCCAGATGGTCGAGATGCCCGGCCCGCGCCAGCGGCCAGGTCTGCGGCCAGCGGAAGGCGTGCGCTGCGACCGGTTCCGCCGTAATCGCCAGCAGATCGGCCAGGGCGCGCCGCGCTTCGCCCAGCAGCGTCGGGTCGTCTGCCGCCACGAGATCGGGCCGCGCGCCGCCGAAAAAGACCCGCACCAGCCCATAGCCGGGTGTGTGATTTGGCGCGATCGTCACTGCGTCGATGGCCTGTCCCTCGCCGCGCGGGATCATGAGCGCCTGAATGGGAGCGGTCACCCGCAGATCGTCCGAACGGTACATCAGCGCCAGCGTGCCGATGCTGCCGTGTTCGATCTGCGCCAGCTTTTCAGCAGCCAGTGGAGCCGCGGCGCGCAGCAGGGCAGCGGCCTGATCCGCCGTCACCGCCACGATCACACCGCCCGCGTCCCAGGTCTCGCCAGAGGCCAGCGCCACGCGGAAACCCTGTCCCGCCGGGATGATCGCCTCCACCACCGTCCCCAGTCGCAGATCGCCAGTCAGCCGTTCCACCAGCGCGTCGATCAGGGTTTGCGCGCCGCCCCGAAACGTAAACGATCGCGGCGGCATGATCTGGCCGGAGGCACGTCGTTCTCTGGCCGCGCGCAGCATCGCCAGCATCCCGCGTGTGAGGCTGCCGTAGCGGGTTTCGAGATCACGCATGTGCGGCGCGGTGATTTTCACGCTCTGCCGGTTGGGGTCGGCGTTGTAAATCCCGCCCAGAATTGGGCCGATCAGCCGGTCGGCGGCCTGCACACCCAATCGCCGCCTGGCAAAATCGACCAGCGTCTCATCGGCAGTGTCGCGCCGGGGCGGGATCAGCGGTTCCGCCAGCAGCCGCAGCTTACCGGGCCAGGTGAGCAGGCGTGACGATAGCAGGGCGCGCGGGCTGACCGGGATGGGGTGAATACGCCCGTTGTAAAGCACATGCGCGCCGGAAATCTCGTCAGCGCGTGGGACGATTTCGCCCTGTATCCCAAGTTCATGCGCCAGCGCCCAGGCTTCTGGCTTGCGGGTGATAAATGTCTCCGCGCCCCCGTTGACGATCACGCGCGCGGCGTTGTGTTCCAGCACGGCGGTGATCACCTTGCCGCCCCAGCGCATCCCCGCCTCCGCCAGCCGGTAAGGAATCCCCTGCTGCTGAAGCTCCCAGGCCGCGCTCAGCCCGGCTGTGCCGCCGCCCACAACGACGATGGGTAAAGCAGTCATCCGTTAACCTCGGAAAAATGTGAGTCAACCTGCGCTAAATCCATATATAACCTGTGTAAATCTACCACACTGCTACAGATTTTTGTAGATTTATGTAGATTTTCTAAGGATCGACCCTGCGCGGGAGTAATAGAGCAGATAAGTAAAGTTGCCTGTTTACAAAATTCATATATCGTGAGAAAATTGTTAGCGATAGGGTAGAAAAAGTCGTCCTGGCTAAGACTGCCTCCTGCGCGATCCGCGTTTGTGCCGAGCCGCCGCCGAGCCTGCCTGCCACGTTTGTTTCTTCCCTCTCTCGTGTCCGCTGCCTGTGCAATCTGGAGTGCTTTCATGTCGAAGAAGTTGTATGTAGGCAATCTGCCTTTTAATGCCAGCGCAGAGCAACTTCAGGAACTCTTTTCGCAGGTCGGGGAAACCACCGACGTCACCATCATCATCGATCGTGAAACTGGACGCTCTCGCGGGTTCGGTTTTGTGGAAATGGCAAACGAGACGGACGCGCAAACGGCGATCCTCCGTTTCAACGGCTACCGTTTCGAGAATCGTCCACTGACGGTGAACGAAGCGCGCCCGCGTGAACCACGCGCTGGCGGCGGCTATCGTGATGATCGCCCGCGTTCGGATAACCGTTATTAAACCGGCTTTCATAAGCATCCAGCCATTGACCGCTTTGGACAGGGTCAGTCGCCCGAACTGAATATCATTTAACCAGCGATCAACAGCGCGGAGAGGATGACCTTTCCGCGTTGTTTTTCTCAGCCGTTTGTTGCCCGGCAGCAGGGCGTCCTGGCGCGCATTTCCGCCGACTGTAACAATCTCTATAACATCATTTGTAGTCAGGACGATTACCCGTTATCCTGTGGCTGGCCGTTTAGCGACCTTATGGGGAATCACATGACACAAACGCTTGAGTACAATCCGTTTGCCCCGCATCAGCTTGAAAATCCCTATCCCATCTACGCTGCCTATCGCAGCAGCCAGCCTGTCTTCTTCAGCCCCATCTTCCAGATGTGGATCGTGACCCGCTATGATGATGTCGTCACCGTGTTGAAGGACACCGCGCGCTTCTCGTCGATGGGATCGACCGCCGGTTACGATGCCCTGCCGCAGGACGTGATCGATACCCTGATGAAAGGGATCCCCGAAATCCCGACACTGGTCGATAACGACCCGCCCAGCCACACCCGTATCCGCAGCCTGTATAACAAAGTGCTGACCCCGCGCCGCGTCGCCGAGATGGAACCGGCCGTGCGTGAGACGACCACCCGCCTGGTCGATCAATTTGCCGGCGACGGCCAGGGCGATCTGGTGCGCCAGTTCGCGTTTCCGCTCCCCGCGCTGACCATCGCCGAAGTGCTGGGCCTGGAAAAAGAGCGTCTCGACGACCTCAAAAAGTGGGGCGATGACCGGCTGGCGCTGATGGCCCCCGGCAACCTGTCGCCGGAACGCATGGTGGAATGCGCGCAGAGCTACGTCAACCTTCAGCTTTACCTCAAATCACAGATCGAAGACCGCCGCCAGAATCCGCGCGACGATCTGCTGTCCTCGCTGATCACCACCACCTACGACGACGGCACGAAGCCCACGGACGACGAGATCATCTTCTCGCTGGTGCAGATGCTTAACGCCGGGCACGAGACGACCACTGATCTGATCGGCAATATGATCGTGCTGCTGCTCAATAACCCGGATCAGCTTCAGGCGCTGAAGGAGGATCCCACCCTGGCCGAGAACGCGGTAGAGGAAGCGCTGCGGATCGAAGCGCCGGTGCAGGGGTTGTTCCGCACCGTGACGCAGGACACCGAACTGGGCGGCGTGCAGTTGAAGGCCGGGGATAAGCTGGAGATTCTCTACGCTTCCGGCAACCACGACGAAAGCAAGTTTGAGAACGCGATGCAGTTCGACATCCGCCGCAAGAACGCCGGCGATCATCTGTCGTTCGGGCGCGGGATTCACTTCTGCGTTGGCGCGCCGCTGGCCCGGCTGGAAGGCGTGGTGGCGCTGCAAACGATCATCGAGCGGCTGCCGAACCTGCGCTTTGTGGACGACTCGCCGCGCCTGCTGCCGCATTTCTTCCTGCGCGGTTATGAATATCTGCCGCTGGCGTGGGATGTGCCCTGACGACAGCGCCTGAAAATATCCTTCGAGGGGCATGATCGCTCATGCCCTTTTTTGATCATTTGCTCTGCACTGTGCCGCTGCGGGGTGTAAAGTCCTGCTTTCCTGGCTGGCTGATACGCATTTCCCGCCGCACGGATCCATTCCCTACTTCACCAGGTTCAGGCGGCGCAGATCATAAAGCAGCACGCGCTCCCACGGCTGATCGGTCACGAGGGGCAGGAACTGCACGCCGCGCCGGGCACAGTCCGCGCGCAGGCTTTCGCGCCATTCCGCCACGCGCCGCATATAAAGCGCGCGCATCGCGCCATCCACGCTGACCTCCTGCGCCAGGCCGGTCTCGACATCAACCAAGCGCAGATCACCGGTCAGCGGCGGCTCGACCTCATCCGGCGACAGCACATGCAGCGCCACCACTTCATAGCCTCTGCCCAGCAGCGCGTTGATCCCTTCCAGGTAACCGGTCGGCGAGAAGAAATCGCTGATCACAAAGCACAGGCCGGGGCGAGCGGCACGCATGGCATAATCTCGCAGGGCGTTGTTGAGATCCGTCACGCCGCCGGACTTCAGCGCGTGGGCATAACGCAGCATGGGCAGGCCGAACTGACGCCCGCGTGATGGGCCGAAGTTCCGGGCCGTCTCTGCGTCAGAGAGCGCCGCGCCGGAAAGCGCCGTCATGGTCACACGGTCATTGCTGCCCAGCCCGATGTAGGCCAGCCCGGCGAACAACCGGCGGCCATACGTGAACTTGTGGTGACTGGGATCGCCGTCCGGCGGCCAGTCCATGCTGGCAGACGCATCGAGGATCAGGTGTACGGCCAGGTCTTCTTCGTCTTCCAGCAGCTTGATATACGGGCGTTCCAGCCGGGCGTAGATGTTCCAGTCCATGCGGCGCAGGTCATCGCCTGGGGCGTAATTGCGGTAATCGGCAAATTCCACACTGCTGCCGCGCTTTTTGGATCGGCGGTCGCCCTTGACCGCGCCGGATCGCACCTTGCTGGCGACCAGCGTCAGTTGATCCAGCTTACGGCGGATCGCTTCTTCCAGCAGCAGTGGATCGTTGCTCATGACATGCTCCTCGTCGTCTTGATCAGCGCGATCTTACGCGCAAACCCACGGCGCGCAAAGGCTCAAGGCTGGCGGGCACAGGGCAAACGCCCGGCGCTGGTTGCCGATCGCGCCACGCTCGCCTATAGTTATAGGCCTGAATCGCATTGTGCCAATCCGGGGTTCGGTGTGCCCCCCATATTCAAAGGAGCCGGCAAATCATGAGCGAGGCAGCAGGCATGATCATCGCGGTAGACAGTCTGGTCGCCAATGAATTTGAAGTGGAGATCGACGGGGAAAAGCTGCTGGGCGTGTTTCGCGTCAGCGGGCTGACGCCGTTCAGGATCGAGGTGCAGAGCGCCGAGACCGCGCACCGCATCCATGAGCCGTTTCAACTGGTGAAGATGGTGCAGCGCGACGGCAACAGCCCGTTCAACAAATGGCTGCGCGAATCGGTGGCGACCAAAAGCGGCCCGCGCCCGCGCCGAACCGTCTCTGTGGTGGCGATCGATGACGGGCAGGAAACCCGCCGCTGGACGCTGCGTGGCGCATATATCACGCAGGTGAGTTATTCGTCTTTTGATACGGCCTCGTCTGAGATGGTGCAGGAGATCATCACGCTGCATTATGACGAGGTGGAAGAGACCTGGCCCGCCACACCGAACCTGAGCTGAGATCGCCGCCATGAAACGCATCCTGATCGCGGGTCTTGCGGCTGCGGCTGTCCATCGCTGGCGGCGTCATCGGCCTGAGTCGCTGCGCGGAAGGGTCGCGCTGATCACCGGGGCATCCGCCGGGATCGGGCGAGTCACAGCGCACGCCTTCGCCGCCGAGGGGGCGCACGTCGTCCTGGTGGCGCGGCGGGCTGACGTGCTGGACGCGGTGCGCGCCGAACTGGATCGCTACCGCGTGCCGGTGATGACCATCGCCGCCGATGTCTCGCGCGATGATGACCTTCAGCGGGTGGTCGAAACAGTCGAAGGCGGCTGGGGCCGGATCGATGTGCTGATCAACAACGCCGGATTGTCCCTGGGCGGGCCGCTGGAAGCGATCGACCCGGCGCAGATCAGACGGCTGATCGACCTGAACCTGTACGGCCTGGTGCGGCTGACTCAGCTTGCGCTGCCCGGCATGAAGGCGCGCCGCTATGGACGGATCGTCAATGTGAGCAGTGTGTCGGGGATGGCAGTGCCGCCGGGGTTTCAGGTTTACGGCGCGACCAAAGCGGCCGTCGATGCGTTCGGCCAGTCGCTGCGGCGCGAACTGATCGGCACGGGGGTGCGGGTGCATACGATTCGCCCAAGCTGGACGCCGACCGACATGATCCACGAACTCAATGGGGACGCGCTGGCCGCCGCCCGGTTGATCCTGCCGCCATTGATGCACATGCATGAAGCCGAAACGGTTGCCCGCGTGATCGTCGATGCGGTGCGTCGCAATCATGGGGAGGTGATCATGGGCGGGCCGGGCTTTTTCGCTGCCGGGTTCAGCACCCTGCTGGCACACAATGTCGTAACTGCCTATTTCCGCGCGGCTGGCATCCGGCGAGTCGTCAATACGCTGCGTGGGGCCGGGGTTTAGTGCAAGTCATCTCATTGGGGGTAGGGACAGGCCCGTGCGCCTGTCCCGGCAGTTTGAGGTTATTCCGCGTCTTCTTCGGCGGTCTGCTCCTCACGCGGGGGCAGCTTGAGCGCGATCAACTGCTGGATCAGATCACGGAAGGCTTCTTCCGGCAGCGCGCCCGGCTGACTGAAGACGATCGTGCGCTCTTTCAGCATCATAATGGTCGGGATGCTGGTGATGCGGAAGGTCTGCGACAGCATCGGGTTTTCGTCCGTATTGACCTTCGCAATCCGAATCTGCCCGGCAAATTCCTTCGCCAGCTTTTCCAGCGCCGGGGCGACCGCGCGGCACGGCCCGCACCAGGGCGCCCAGAAATCGACCAGCACCGGCAGCGGATGATCGATCACCTCCTGCTGGAAGGTCTCGTCCGTCACCGTGACCGGCTTATCGTCGTGCACGATCGTCTGCGGAACAGAATCCATCTCATCATCCTCCTCATCATCGGGCAGATCAGGGTCGTCGGCAGCCAGTCTGCCGCTCAACAGTTCAATCGCCAGCGGCACATCACTGCCCCACGGGCGGACGCGGCGCGTCACTTCTTCTCCGCAGTACAGCGCCAGCAGCACCGGTTTATCACCAATGACCCCGTAGCGCGCGGCAGCGGCGGGATTGCGGGCCGGGTCGATGCAGGCAAACGCGATGTGGCGCGTATCGCCGGCGGCTGTCCTGAACGCGGTAGAGAAATCACCGCGCAGGCCGTCCCCAGTGGTGAACAGCACCAGCGCGGCCTTCTGCTGGCTCAGCACCTTCTCCAGGTCGTTCTCGTTGAGAGTCTGAATCTCCGCCATGACGTTCCTCTCTAAGGCGTGGTGTGATCGTGCAGGGGCGACCGTTAACTTTCTAACCGCAGCCGTTAAGGGCCAGGAATTCAATGATCAAAACGTTAGTAGGGTGAATTATAATAGCAGCACTGTCACAGACCAACCCGCATCAGGGCTATCATTCTATGGTCGGACTCGTCCAGCCAGCGCGGGCAGAGATTGATCGGCTGAATGTTGAAGCGTGGGAGCAAATCGACCGCGACCCTTCTGTTGGACGCGCCCTGGCGGAGAAAACTTACGATGCCGCGCTCACGCTGACCCCGCCTTACCTGGAAGGCATGGCCGCCAGCCTGACCAGCCAGGTCAAAGCCAGCCACGCCCAGGGCGATAATCTTGAAGCCGTCGAACTCGGCGCGCGGGCGCGGGCGCTGCACGAACAGATCGGCCAGCCGACGGTGTGGTGGGCGCGGACGCTGCATGAAACCGGGTTTGCTTTGCAGCGCCTGGGAGATATGGCCGCCGCGCTGGAGGCCTTCTTCCAGATGCTGACCCTGGCCGAGGCGCTGCAAAACACCGAAGTGCGCGGACGGGCGCTGCTGCGGATCGGCACGGCCCATCTGTTACAGGATCAGGTTGACGACGCGCTTTCCTATCTTGATCAGGCCATCGCGCAGTTTGGGCAAATCCAAAGCCTCGGCGGCCTGGCGAGTGTTTATAACAACCTCACCGTGTTTTACGTCCGCAAGGGGTTGTGGGAGCAGGCGCTGGACGTGGGCTACCGAGCGCTGGCGCTGTTCGAGCAGGCCGGGCGGCTGAACGGGCAGGCGCGCATCCACAACAACCTGGGCGATATCTATTTCCACCGCCACGATCTGGAACAGGCCGAGCATCATATCCGCGCGGCGATTGATTTCGCGGTCGCGTGCGGCAACACCATGACGCAGCTCTCGGCGCTGATCGATCTGGCGCGGCTGGAAGGGGCCAAAGGCCAGCCGTCCGCCGCCATCAAACGGCTGACCCAACTGCGCGAGCAGGTCGAACACAGCGGCGATCTTCACCTTCAGCGCAGTCTGCTGCGCGAACTGGCGCAGCTGCACGAAGCGATGGGCGACTTTCAGCAGGCACTGGCCTGTCATAAGCAGCTTGCGGCTATCGCTCAACAGATTTACGACGAAGACCGTCTGCAAAAGATCAAAACGCTGGAAGTCGTCCACAAGACGCATCAGGCCCGCGCCGAGGCCGACCTGCAAAAACGCCTGCGCGATCAGGATCGGCAGTATTTTGAACGGCTGGCGGCCATGAAGGATGACCTGATGCTGACCGCCTCGCACGATCTTAAGAATCCGATCGCGTCGATCGTGCTGTCGCTTGATCTGCTGCGCCGCCGGAGTGATCCGTCCGACACTTATCTGCAACGCTATCTCCGGCAGATCGAAAACGCCACCGATCATATGCGCTATCTGATCACCGACCTGTTTGAACTGGCGCGGCTGGAAACCGGGCGCGCACTGACCCTTTCCCCGCACGATCTGGTGGCGCTGGCGCGGGAGGTGGTGCGGCTGTTTGAACCGCAGGCTTTCAGCCAGGGGATCGATCTGCGCCTGGTCTGCGAGGTGGACACGCTGATCGCTGAGATCGATCCCCCCAGTCTGCGGCGCGCGCTGGACAACATCATCGGCAACGCGCTGAAGTACACGCCAGCAGGTGGATCGATCGATGTGCGCATCACGGTCGAACGCGGGCAGGCCGTGATCCGCGTGCAGGACAGCGGCCTGGGCATCCCGGCGGACGATCTGCCGCATATCTTCGAGCGCTTTTACCGCGTTCAGGATAAAGTCCACCAGGCGATCGAAGGGACCGGGCTGGGGCTGGCGATCGTCAAGACAGTGGTTGACCAGCACGGCGGCAGCGTCAGCGCGCAGAGCAGCGAAGGCGCGGGCACGACGATCACACTTCGCCTCCCCGCTCCGGTCTGATCCAGGCCACTTACCCAGGCAACGCTGTCCCGCTTCGCACCCCGGTTCCTGACCCGTAGTCACAGAATTTGAAGGATAAAGCATAGACATGAGCACTTTTCTCAAACGCCACCTGCTGCTGATTGCGCTGAGTATTCTCGCTGGTACGGCACGGATCGCGGCGGCGGTGGCAAGCGACCCGGCGGACTACCTGCCGATTACGGCGGAAACGCTGCCCGACCTGGCGCCGATTGCGGACTTTGCGTGCGGCGATGACAGCTTTTCTCCGCAGGGTGTGGCGATCCTCGGTGATGAGATCGCGTTTTCGTGTAAAGAGGCGGAAATACCTTTTGAAATTGGCGCGATTTCGACCGGAGCGGTGATCTGGCAATTCGAAACCGAGCAGCGGCTGGTGGTTGATCTCACCTGGCTGGACGAGGGCGCGGCGCTGCTGGCTGATGTGCAGGATGCCGTGATCCGCATCGACCGGGAGACGCAGGCGGTAACGCATCGCATTGAGAAAATGATCAATAGCGAGATCGCCGTCAGCCCGGATGGTGCGCTGGTGGCGTTGATCACGGAGGCTGAATTCCCCGGTCAGCCGGACGGCCCAAAGGTGGTGGTGATCGACGCGGCCACGCTGTCAGACGCGCGGTTCGTCCATCCGCTGCCGGATGATCGACCCAATCTGACCGATCTCGCTCTTGGACTGCGCGGCGATCATCTGCTGCTGGGCATCGGCCAGGTCGATACCGCGCTTTATGTCTACGATCTGACCGAGGAAACGCTGCTGATCGAGCCGGAGCGGACGCCATTCGTATTTCTGGAGGCTTATGGCGCGCTGGTGTTTTCGCCGGATGGGGAGTATCTGCTGGTGAGCCAGTGTACTATCGCGCAGATGGGCTGCGTGGAAGGCGGCCTGTCGCGGATCGATCTGACGACCGGCCAGACGACGCAGACAGCCGTCTTCCCCGACCGCTTCTGGGAGATGGTCTACGCGGTCGATGGCTCGCTGATCTTCGCGCTGAGTTATGCGCGGATCGATTTTCTGGATGCGGAAACGCTGGAGATCGTCGAGCCGTCGTTCGATATGCCGTGGGGGATCAGCTCGTACCAGCTTGCGCTGAGTCCTGATGGGCGCTTTCTGGCCGCGCTGGAAGACGCCGAACGCTTTATCGTCTTTGGCGTGCCGGAATGAATCCTGTGCGAGAATAAATCACGCAGGATTCGCCGCCGCGTAGAGCACGGATTCATAGGCGGCCAGCACCCGCGCCGGATCAAAATGCGCCTCGGCATAGGCCCGGCCTGAGCGCGCCATCTGTGAACGCAGCCCGTCATCCTCCAGTAGCCGCAGGAT
>Ga0224723_1001609_pt1 | contig 13448 bp, 18 predicted proteins | sample Balambano_FR2_Me_FD_161647 | JGI IMG/M metagenome (GOLD analysis project Ga0224723, IMG submission 161647) | Freshwater sediment microbial communities from Lake Towuti, South Sulawesi, Indonesia - Balambano_FR2_MetaG | ecosystem: Environmental > Aquatic > Freshwater > Lake > Sediment | place...
GGGTAATGGGGGTGATGGGGGTTGTAGAGACGAAGAAAGTGGGTCGTCTCTCGTGGGATATAGAATGATCATGAGAAATACCTCACCGATGAACAACAGCACCACGAGTTACACCAAGTTGGTTGTGTAATTTTAATTCGCGCCAAACTTGGGAACCTGTGATATTTCCTCGCAACAATTGCTGGTAACGCTGTATTGTTTGCATCACTTGCTCTGGTGTTTCATTGACAAATTCAATGCGAAAATTCCGTATACCATGCTCTACAAGATGCTGTACGTACTCTGCTCCTGTTTGGGCTGTACCATTGAATACTGTGTTACGACAACCTGCGTCCGCTTGGAGGATGTGTTCTGTTCCTGTGCGATCGCGTAATTTCACTTGATGCTTTTCACAAGGGCGTCCACAATCAGTATAATCTTTGCCGTCTGATAAAAAGGCACAGAATACACAATGCTCCATATGAAACATCGGCATATGTTGATGAATTGTGACTTCATACCAATCAGGAGGGGAAGTATGAAGTAAATCTTCGAGTTGAGAAATATTTAAATCATAAGACGCTGTAACTCGTTCTAAATCAAATTGATATTTGAAATAATCTGCCGTTAACCCATTAGCAACATTCAAAGAAAAATCACCGATACATCTATCTTGAGCGAAAAACTCTAAATGATCATAATTCCGCACCAAATAACCATCAGCATTGCAAGCACGTACTTGTTTTAAAATCCAATTTTCTCCCGGTTTGGTAATGCGGGGAAGTGCTACAAAGATGGTAGATTGAGTTTGTCGTACCATTTGTACAGCTTCACGATATTTGCGGGTATCTTCAAATTCAGAGTAAATTGTCTCCACACCCGCTTTCAGTGTTGCTTCCAATTGCTTAAGATTGCGTACTAAAACGATCAGATTAGAGACGACCCGATGGGTCGTCTCTACAATGTCAGGTAACAAATCCTCCAAACGAGCATTTGTATTTAATTGCCAAAGCTTAGGTTTTGCTCTCAATGCTTCTAACTGAGTAACAATTTCTCGTCGCATCCGATTTAACTCGCTTACAGGTAACATCACATTACCTTGGAGATGATTTTTTAGTGTTCCTAAACGTAAAGGTGTATTACCCAGTCGTCCCAATTGTTCTATAAGACGTTCTGTAGTTAAAGGTTTGGTATGTGCTGCAACAAGAGAAATAGAAGATTCTATTTTGGTAACGTTACCCAACTCATCATGAGCGATCGCCGTCAAATTTTCTCCAACTTCCCCGTACACATCTATATCTATGGGACGTTGAAATTGGGGTGTATCTCCACTGTAACTTTGATGCAACCGCTTATCTAACTCAGGGTCAGAAGTTTTCCACAGGCGATCGCCAATATGTACTCGTCGTAAATTCAAATCATCCCGACCAAATCTTAATATAGCTTCTTTACCTTTACTTTCCACCGCGTAAATCCGTCCACCTTCTTCCTTGGCTTCCGGATGTCCACAATCAAACACTACACCATCTCCTGGTTTTACAGGTGCTTCCAATTGTATCGTCACATCTTCATGACGCACACGAGTTACTACACCCAAATAAACCCCCCGTTTCTTACCAAACCGAGCATGAACCAATTCTTGATTGTTAATTCCCCGGAACCAACCTGTATAAATTCCGCGAGAAAATGCCATTTCTAAATTGTAGCGTTCTTGATTTTCTACTTTAGGAGCAGGTATCTGCGCCATCACTCTATCTAGCGCTTTACGGTAAACTTGCGTGACATTAGCTACATACTCTGGAGCTTTTAACCGTCCCTCAATCTTCAAACAAGCCACCCCAGACTTCACCAAATCAGCTAAAACATCCAACCCCGCCAAATCTTGGGGACTGAGGAGATATTTTTTATCCCCCAAATTCACCACATCACCATCAGAAATTAAATCATAAGGCATCCGACAAGCTTGGGCACATTCTCCCCGATTTGCAGAACGTCCACCCAGCGCTTCCGAAGTTAAACACTGTCCAGAATAAGCCACACACAACGCTCCATGAACAAATACCTCCAAAGGTAACGATACTTGCTGGTGAATTTTCTCGATTTCTAAAAGTGAACATTCCCGTGCCAACACTACCAAATTACACCCCAATTTCTCGGCAAATTCCACACCAACAGCGCTGGTAATCGTCATCTGTGTAGAAGCGTGGATCGGAAAATCTGGAGAAAGGTGACGAATTAGACGACAAATACCCACATCTTGGACAATTACCGCATCCACACCAGCAGCGATAATTGAACGTAAATAATGCTCTGCTTCTTGCAATTCTTGGGGAAAAATTAGCGTATTGAGAGTGACATAACCCTTCACACCGCGACGGTGCAGATATTCCATCAATTCTGGTAAATCTGCTTCCGTAAAATTTTCTGCTCGCATCCGAGCGTTAAACTTATCCAAGCCACAATAAATTGCATCAGCACCATTTTCCACAGCAGCTTCAGCACATTCCCAGTTACCAGCGGGAGCGAGCAGTTTGGGGAGATTATGGATTGGGGTAAATTCGGCTTGCATAAGTAGTTAAGAATTGATGCCACATTAGTGATTGTATCGTCGCTCTCGCAAGAGCAGACTGCAATATACCAAAAATCTCTCCCTAATTTCCTCTGCGTTGCGCCAGATGCCTTGCGGGGGTTCCCCCCGCAAGGCACTGGCTTCTCTGTGTCTCAGCGGTTCAAAAAAAGGTCTATTGTCACCTTACGGTAATCCACAACACTTAGCAATCATCGGTAAAAGATTACCGCAAGTCTTTACTAAACCAACCTTTCTTTGTTAGACAGCATCATTTATTCTCTCGCGGGTCATAATATAAGAGCGAGAATGATGGCAAATATTAAGATGTAAGGATTAGTTTTAACCTTCCTTACTATAAAAATCAGCTACAATATCTAGGATTTCATTTGTATCGACATCTTCTTGGTCAGACTTAGAATAAATTGTTAGTAGCAAAATACTTGTAGGTGACTCAACTTGATAAATTAATCTGTATCCAGCACTCTTACCTTTTTGAATATTACTATTACGAATTCTTAGTTTGTAAACAACATACTCTTCCCCAACGCCTTTAATCCTATCTCCTAAAACATTTCCTTGTTGCAACTGCTCAATAATCGGTTGAACATCAGAGCGAATATTGCGAAATCTCTTAGAAAGGTCGCGTAAATTTTGTTTATATTCAGGAGTTAACTCGATTAATACTAATGGCTGCTCATTCGGCATCAATTCCCTCCCACATTTGAGATAGTGGTAGACGCTGACCAGTTTTTGCTTGCTCTAAGGCTCTTCTCAAGCTAGCTTTTACTTCCTCAGTTGGTGTATCATCAGTGTCAACCTCTTCTGCTTCCCCCTGTTCTGGAACCAAAACAATTACCCGAACTTGGTGAGGATAAGTTGTTCCCTGAATCGGTTCGTCCAGAACTAAGTTTCCCAATGAGTCAATTTTGCCAGTAACTTCAATTGCTTTCATTTGTCATCATTTTGCTTTGTTGGATATCTAGCACTCCAGCAAGCCGCAACGGTAACTAGTGGACTGTCTAGATTAAAATGATTTTAATCTAGACAGTCCAATATACCAAAAATCTCTCCCTAATTTCCTCTGCGTTGCGCCAGTGCCTTGCGGGGGGAACCCCCGCAAGGCACTGGCTTCTCTGTGTCTCAGCGGTTCAAAAAAAGGTCTATTGTCACCTTACGGTAAACCAAAACACTTAGCAATCATTGGTAACAGATTACCGCAAGTTTTGACTAAATCTAAAGTTGACGGCAAATCAGCGACAATTCCTTTAATAAAAGTCAGAGCCTTTCCGGACTTTAACATCTTTTAAATATGTAGAATCAATCCGTGCTTGGTCTAATTTCTCCGCATTTAGCCAACAAGTACGAGTAAGAATTGCCTTGCGAAAATCTACACTTTTCAGGTTTGCTTGGGTAAAATCTGCATCTGTTAAATCTGCACCACAAAATTTGGTTCCACCTTGGGAAACAATACCAACAGCAAGAGCGCGGATGAGAGCATATTTCTTATTATCACATATAGCTTGCCAACCGACGTAGCTACCTAAAGAAATTGCAGCCAAACCAACTATCCCTGCTACTACATAAGCGCTAGGATGCGATCGCACTCCAAGTAATGCACCCAGTACAATACCAAATAATGCCATGAATCCTGTTACACTTTGCATACCAGGCAAAGTCATCACCCGGACTACAGCAACAGCCAAACCCATATTTACTAGTCCCGCTAAAGTCCCAGCCAAAGCGATGACTGTAAATATAGTACCAATAATCAGTGAGTCAATAACTTGACCTTCAGTTTCTGGTAAAAAAGCGAGTACAATAATTAAAAAAGCTGCGATAACTTCAGCTAAAATTGCGACTATCGCTCCTAAACCTTGCCAAAGAATTATAACTAAAAAGGTAATTAAAGTAATTACAGAAATAATTCCAAATAATGTATGTCCAGGAGCTTTACCTGCGAATAAATCACCAATAAAAGCACCTGCATAAGCGGCAATTAAACCAGCCAATAATGATAAAATTATAGATAAAACTACTAAACCAACAGTCCAAATAATCGTTAATCCAGCTTTAGCATTACGAAAATTTGCACCTACTAGCACCACACCAGAGAAGTTTGTACCTCGAATATCAGCACTGCTAAAGTCTTCACCAGCCAAGATTTGACCTCGGAAGTCATTACCTTGTAAATTTTTCTTCTGGATTTTACCTACCATGTCTGCTTCCCCGTTGTGGATAGTGATTATTTTTACCTTGGGGACATTTCCATTTGAAGATATCCTGCAATCCTGATATTTGGCATACTAACGGTAAGTTCTTATCTGTTATCGGTTGTCTGTTATGACACCCTGATTCTTGGGGATTATACCTGTAGTTTAGTAAGGTGCAATCAATTTGCATTGGTGAAGCAGTGTTTTCAATATCTTCTGGTGGTGGTACTTGAATTGCTGGGGTAGCGAGTGTTTGGGTAGTTGGAGATGCTATACCCGCTAGTACAGCGACGATGAACGCAGCTATTGTTGATTTTCTGTGCTTGCTAGCCATCATCAACCTCCTATTGAGCTTTTTTCCAAAAATTTTAGAACTATATTACTACTACCGTTAGCTTACGTAAAATTATGCAAGCTTATGTACTATTTAACTAAAATATTAGCTTCTCGTTTATCGAGAGCATTTCCATTTGAAAATACTGCGGAGTGTTGGTATTTGACATATTAGTGGTGATTGTGTTGGAGCAATTGACCTTCCTATACCCCTTGTTCCTACTTGTAAAGAATCTACAGGCTTTACAGCGTTTCTAACACGACCTGTACCGCTTACTGGTGTATCAAGTATAACATCAGTATGTGCAAGGGTGAGATTACCTTAACTAAGCCTTGATTCTTAAGCTTTGTAGTTGTGAATATACTGTTTTTAGTAGCAATGAGTGTTGAATGCATAGCACACCTCCTTCTACAAAATAGTTACTTAGTAAAATGTTGATAATTACATCTTACGCTCGTAGTAACACGTAGGTAGGATACAAACTATAGTTGTATTGTTCCGGATAAGACGACGCATTGAAGCATATCAAGTTGGATAAAATGCCACCAGCGCATTTCTTCGCTCAAGGCGTAAAGATGGCTTAACATTGAGGTACAGATTGTCAGTAGCCTTATGACACTATCACCTACCCCAACAAAACAATATATTAAAGAACGTCAGGGAGGATACTGGATTGAGGAAACCCGCGTTTCCCTAGATTCAATCGTTTATTCCTTCTTAAACGGAGAATCCCCAGAAAGCATAGCCCAAAATTTCCCTTTACTTTCATTAGAGCAAGTATATGGCGCGATCGCCTTCTACCTCGCTAACCGAGAGATGCTTGATGCTTACTTAAAACAAGGTGAAGCAGAGTTTAAGCAACTGCAACAATCCTTCAGAGAGAAAAATCCACTGCTGTACCAAAAATTAAAAACGGCTCAAGAGCGCAAACAAGCTACGGTATGACGAAAGTTCGATTCCAAGCCGATGCCGATCTCAGACAAGCAATTGTAGTTGGGACTACACGTAGACAACCCAACCTAGATTTTCAGTCAGCCAACGAAGCAAAGCTTGAAATGTTGGCTCACTTTAAAGTTATGGTATGATTATTATCATACTTTAAACATACTTTATATAAGTAGAAGGAATAAGCATAATGGTGATGATGCGGAAAACTATTACTATCCCTGATGTGATGGATGAATGGGTTAAAGCTCAAATCGAAAGCGGACGCTATGGGAACGATAGTGAATACTTTCGTGATTTGATACGCCGTGATCAAGACAAGCGACAAGCAGAACAAAATTTGCTTTCTCTTATTGAGGAAGGCTTAGATAGTGGCGTAAGTGCGTCTAGTGTACATGATATTATGAAACGAGTAGAAGATCGGCTCAAAAATAATGGCAGCTTACCAGCTCACTAATCAAGCCGAAAGCGAAATTGAGAACATCTACGAATACTCAATTTTTAACTTTGGATTACAAGTGGCACAAGATTATGTTTCTGGGCTTCATGATTTCACATTATTAGCAAACAATCAAAGTTGGGGCAGTAACTATGATTTTATTATATCAGGGTTATTTCGTTATGAATACCGTTCCCATTCCATTTATTATCAGCCCACAGAAGACGGTATTTTGATTGTACGTGTTCTTGGAAATAAACAAGACCCTGCACGACATATGTGATATGTGTTAAAGCGCTTTATTAGACAGCAAGCTATTAAAGACTCACTTCGCTACCAGTTCTAACAATTGGAAACCCTGATAGATTCGATGAGAGTAGCTATCGGCAAAAATGTGCCACTCGTCTAATTGAGTTGCTCTATCTGGAAAACTATATGGGAGTAGGTCGAATTTTCATTCCGTAAATTTTTCACATCATAATGAAATTCCACTAAATTGTTGAAACAAACTTGTTGCAAAATAATCAGTCATCCCAGAAACATAATCTGTTACTTTCAGCATTTTATGATAAGCATTGTCCCCAGGTTCTGGACGATATTCTTGGGGAAGCATATAGTAAACTAACCTTCCTTTTTCAGTACTCTGCAAAGCTGCATCTACAAATTCAGTAAATAATCTACCCAAAACTTCATACCCAGCAATTCGCATTCCCACAACATCTGGATGTTGGAAAACAGCATCACGAGTTATCTCTCCAATTTCTTTGAGATGTTTTGCGTAACTACTAATAGATAATAAATCTTTGTCAAATTTACCAGCTAAAATTTCTTTCTCGTGTTCCAAAAAAATTCTAGCCGCTTCTTCAATTAATCTATTAATAGATTTACCACGCAAACGCTTGATTTGTTCTGACTCAGATTCATTATGTTTACCCGCGTCAATCTTGGCAATTTCATTCAGCAATTCCCGTGCTTGGACAAAAGGTATGTAACCCATGCGCGTTGCATCTTCAACATCAACTATGGAGTAACAAATATCATCTGCTGCTTCTACTAAAAAAGCCAGAGGATGTCTACACCACCATGCAGCATCAGGATGACGACGAATTAAACCAACAGTTTCTGCTAACTCTGTAAATAAGTCTTTTTCGGCTTGAAAAAAACCATATTTTTTCACACTTACACCTGAGTAATCATTGAATATATGCTTAGGGATAAAAGATTCTCTAGGATATTTTGTAAAAGCGGCTAAAGTTGGACAACTAAGTCCCATTCCTCCTCTTCTATAAGGCATTTCTAGTTTAGTAACAATCCGAAAACCTTGGGCATTACCTTCAAATAAATTAAAGTCTTCTTGTTGATGTGTATTAAGAAGTTCTTTCCCCAAATTCACAGTATTATACCAAGATACAAAGCCTGCACGGATAGCATCTTCTCCCGAATGACCAAAGGGAGGATTACCAATATCATGAGCTAAACAAGCAGCACAGACAATATCACCAAAGTCGGAAGCACTTAAACCCCATTTATTCAGTTTATGTTCGTTAACAATTTCATAGCCTACTATCCTACCAAGAGAACGACCGACACAGGAAACTTCTAGACTATGAATCAGACGAGTGCGGATGTAATCATTTTTGGGTAGCGAAAAAACCTGTGTTTTATCTTTGAGACGACGGAAAGGTGAAGAAAACACTAGGCGATCGTAATCTTTATGAAAGGGAGTTCTGTATGTTTGGATATCTTCTGGTTTTGTTTTACCAAGTCTTTGGGGTGTGAGGAGTTTTTGCCAATCCATCATATTTTATTGCGAGTAAACAACGTCCGTACTTTTTGCGTAGAATGGACATTGCCACGCCACACTGTAATTTTAGTGTTTCTTTGGTGACAGGGAAGGTGTATACACAATTTTTATACTTTAACTTCAACAGTAAGTAAATTTAAGTAGCGACAGTTTTCACAATGGCACAATCTGACTTCTGAATCTCAGCAAACCGTTGGATAATGCCAATGGTGATATCTACCACTTCCATGACCGAACAACGTACTGATTACGATAACCCTTGGAAACAAGTCATTGAAGACTTTTTTCCCGATTTTTTAGAATTCTTCTTTCCAGAAGCTTATGCTGTGATTGACTGGACAAGAGGATATGAATTTTTAGACAAGGAGTTACAACAGCTAGAAATTGGAAATTAAGCTTAGTGCGAATGTTATTTCGTAAAGGGTATGAGCGGGACAAGATAATCAACTTATTCCGCTTTATTGACTGGATAATGCTTTTACCTCAAGAGTTAGCACGTAGTTTTAAAGCAGAACTGAAACGAGAAGAGGAGGAAAATAAAATGCTCTATGTTACAAGTATTGAGCGTTTAGCAAAAGAAGAAGGAAAGATTGAAAAATCACGAGAATATGTGATTAAAATTTTGCAAATGCGCTTTGGAAGTTTGACAGAACAAGTCGTAGGCGCTATTAATCAGATCGAGGACTTATCCTTGCTGGAAACGTTGCATACAAGTGCGATTACTATTGCTTCTTTAGAACAGTTTCAACAGCTGCTAGATTAAATTAGAAACAATGAATTTTTTTGGGTGCATCTGAATGATAACCGTGATTACCATTAGGATCATACTGCTCAATACTTTGACCCAAACACCAGTTAGTTTTATTACTCTGCTGATTTTGAACAGATTGACTTGGTATAACTGTATACTCTAGGCTATCATCATCGTGACCAGATTTTTGAATCATAAAATAATGTATATTTCTTGTGATATAAAATATTATGCCGGAAAATACCTTATTTTACAGTTCGTCCATATTATAGTGTATTCACTTGTATCATCTTGTAATTATAAGCACGGCAAAAAATAAAAAAGTATGTCTTTAGATACTTGACAACAAGCGGCGTAATTCAGGGATGGCAACACCTGAACCGCGATCGCTCGCAGCTTCCAAGCATTCAGTAACAAGAGTTTGCAAATCTACATCAGGAAAGTAGCGACTAGTTAGTTGCAGATGGTACTTTGTTTCCTGCAAGCCATAAATTTTTAACTCGTTACGTTTAAACACCCAAACTTCTGGGACACTATAAGGAGCGAAATCACTAACATCAGTGTATGAAGTAACATCAATCTCAATCACTAAATCGGGTGATGGGTCGATACCCCACTGCAACCTATCTCGTCCTGCTACTACTTGCCAATTATCAATATAAAAGCAGTAATCTGGTTCAATGCCACCTTCTGAAGATAATTCTATTGTGATCGGAGTAAATGCTTCGTAATTGCGATTTTGGACATCAAGTAAAACTTTAACAACATCTGCCAGAATATTAGCTTCACGCCCATGTTTAGGTAGTGGTGACATCAGTAAAATTTCTTCACAGCGATACTTGATGCGGGGAACAGAAGAATCGCCCCGACTATTGCAAAGAGTTTGATATAATTGCCATGAACCTGGCATTCTCACCACCGTTCCTGGAGGTAACTGAATCTTATCACTTGAAATTACAGCGTACATACTTTGATTAATACAAGTGTGCAATTGTAGTTGCCTTTAAAGCTTTCCTTTCTAAGCATTATCACTCTGCTCAACTACTTCAAACGAAATTTTATTGTATAAATCCTGTAAGGAAATTTCAAACGGGACAGTCGCTAAAGAAATCACTTTATCTTCTTCGTCATACTCAGAAAATGACCAGTGTTTTTTCCCAGTTTTAGAATATTGCCCAACTCGTATCTGTGTTTGGTCAATCAACAGATATTCTGCAAAAGTATCTATAGTTCTATATACATGAAATTTACCCTCACGGTCATATTCTTGGGTAGATTTAGATAAAACCTCAATAATCACCTGAGGATTAGTAATCATATCCGTGCGATTATTGAAAAATTCTGGCTCACCTGCGACAATCATCACATCTGGATAAGTATAGATACGGTGTTGTGGAATCCACAAACGCATATCACTCATAAATACTCGGTAGTTTTGCTTTTTAAAGGCAAAGTTTAACTCAGTACTAAAGTTGAGTGTTAACTGATTATGATTTGCTGTTCCACCTGCCATCGGAATTATTTCCCCATCAATATATTCGCTCTTGTACTCAGCACGTTCCTCTAGTGCGAGGTATTCCTCTGGGGTGTAATGTTGTTTTTGTGTGACTTGCATAAATTCAAAAAGCATAAGCGCTTATTATTAGTTTAACTTGTTTCGGCAATTTCAACCCCACAAGCGTCTTCCACTTTTGCCCTTCAAACGATTATGGCTATCTTCCAATAAAGTGGGAATATCTAAATTTTCTGGACATTTGGGTAAACATTCACCACACTCTGTACATTTATCTCCTTTCATTCCCCAAAACCAATGTCCAGCATTTTCAAACATTCCGTAACGATATTGTCCGTAGTCGTTCATATCATAAGCTACAGCTAAATTCCGTAAACGCAGTACTTCGGGAATGTTAATATTCTCAGGGCAAGGCAAACATTCATAACACTGACTACATTTTTCAGTACCTAATGCCTGATTGATGTAGTTTTCTAAACTTTTAAATACTGCAATTTCCTCTGGTGTCAGTTCTCCAATATTGTCAACCTTCAGAGGTACAATTAACTCTTCTGCATTTGCAGCACCGACGCTCAGAGTTGTAATTCGTGGGTTACTAAGTAAAAATCTGTAATTTAACTCTAGAGGCGAAAATGGATGACACAAATCTATTAGTTTCTGAGGAGGAGTGTATAGCTTACCACCTTTATCCCCAGGAGAAATGATGAACACGCCCATGTCTTTTTCTGAAGCTAAGTTGATTATAGGGGCGTGACGCTGAAAAAAATAGTAATAATGCAGATTGACAAATTCAAAAAAATCTGTATTAACTGCGGCTTGAATTAATTCTAAATTACCGTGGGTGGAAAAGCCAACATGACGCACTCTCCCATCACCTACGGCTTCCCATACAGCTTGCATACAGCCATTTTTGGCTTGCACCCAATCTAGATGCTCCCAAGTATTTAAGCCATGAATCCCCAGACAATCAAGATAATCCAGTTGCGATCGCTTTAGGGATTCATCGATGTACCGACGCATTAAGTCAGCATCTGGTGTGGGAGGAATTTTAGTGGTGATGTACAGTTGCTCACGCTTAGACGGTACAGATGCTATTGCTTTTCCAAGATACTCCTCACTTTTGCCGTAACCTCTGGCTGTTTCTACATGATTTATCCCCAGCGTTAAGGCTTTAGCAATGGTTAAATATGCATTATCTTCATCAGCTAAATAACGCATTGTCCCCAAAGAAAAGACTGAGAGGTGGAGATTGGTTTTCCCAAAGCGTCGGTAGTACATTTTTGGTTTTAAGAAGGGAACAGGGTTGAAGGAAAATGCGGTAACTTACTACCCTACCCAGTACGGGCAGGTTTCAAACCCGCCCCTACCCAGTACGGGCAGGTTTCAAACCCGCCCCTACCATTTTCAACTATCATTACCACCGATGCGCTTAATCAAATCCTCAGGACGAATATTAGAGAGAAATTCGCGGAAAGCTTGTTGGTCTGCTTCGTCTGCGTCGCGGTCAACAGGAATGGAAGCATCGGCGATGACTTCTTCCATTACCCAGATCGGAGCGTTGGTGCGGAGAGCTACGGCGATCGCATCCGAGGGACGGGCATCAATCTCTTTTTTGACTTCTCCTTGTCGGACTATCATAGCAGCATAAAACGTATCCTTTTGTAATGAATGAATGATAATCCGCTCCAATGTCATGTCCCACATTTCCAAAATATTCATAATCAAATCGTGGGTTAAGGGTCTTGGCGGCTTCTGGTTGTCCAGTGCGCTCATGATAGCCTTAGCCTGTTCCTGACCAATATAAATCGGTAAAGCACGGCGGTCTGAAGCATCTTTCAAAAGTACAATCGGACTACGGTTGATGGCATCTAATGCTATGCCAGCGACTTTCATTTCAATCATTGGCTAAGCCTCTACATCCTTTGAGCGCTAAGGGGTGATAAGTAACTAATTATACCCTTTACGGGTAGAGCGGGGATCAACAAAAACATAAGCGTTTAATCTATATAATTGCTTCTATTAAACTCCCAAATGGTTGTGAATACCAGAGTAAATTAAACAGTCCTATTGGACAAGAATCTACTAATCTAAGTATGCCCTGTATTAGCTGTTGTGTTAGTGATATTACGATACAAATCAAAGTTAGAAATTATACTCAAAAATCTAACATTCATGTAGTAATTACTAATTGATTTTCAGCGAAATTAGACAATAAATAGAGTTAGTTTTACTAAAAAGCCGTGTTTACAGGATTAATCCAAGCATTAGGAACTATAAAACCCCTAGGAGGGAATTCTTGGCAAGTTACTTGTCTAGGTCAATCTACTGCCATTATGCAAGATTTAGCTTATGGTGACAGTGTAGCTGTAGACGGGGTTTGTCTGACGGTGGAATCTGTCTTAAAAGATGGTTTTCTTGCTACTGCTTCACCGGAAACCCTAGCTAGGACAACCTTAGGACAAGAGCAAATCAACCAGAGATATGTAAATCTAGAAGCTTCCCTACGTGTAGGTAGTAAAGTTGGTGGTCATTTCGTGATGGGACACATAGACGGAATTGGTCAATTAGTATCAGCAGAGCAAACAGCTACCTCTTGGGAAATGACTTTTACTGCACCAAGTGCGATCGCTCGTTATATTGTTCCTAAAGGTAGCATTGCAATCAACGGCATTAGTCTCACAGTTGCTAATTACGACCCAGAACACTCGCAATTTCGAGTCGCAGTCATTCCGCTCACCTACGCTGATACTAATCTCCGTTACCTCACCTCTAGTAGTTGGGTAAATTTAGAAGGGGATATTTTAGGTAAATACGTCGAAAAATTCCTTTCCCCTGATAATCAGCAAAGAGAGGATATATCCTCTGCGTTTTTAATGGAGCATGGGTATTTGTAGAGGAGGAGAG
>Ga0224723_1001610_pt1 | contig 13442 bp, 6 predicted proteins | sample Balambano_FR2_Me_FD_161647 | JGI IMG/M metagenome (GOLD analysis project Ga0224723, IMG submission 161647) | Freshwater sediment microbial communities from Lake Towuti, South Sulawesi, Indonesia - Balambano_FR2_MetaG | ecosystem: Environmental > Aquatic > Freshwater > Lake > Sediment | place...
CATTCCGTGGCGATTGACGGCCTGCCCGTCGGCGTCCCGCATTTCTACCGCGTCGTCGCCGTGGATGAGGCGGGCAACGTGGCCGTGGATGACAACGCCGGCCGGCTTCACGAGGTCACGCCCGCCGCCGCGCCGACGGTGCTGCTCGTGAACCTCGTCGAGAGCAGCGACCTCTTCGACCTCGGCTCGCTGGCCGGCTGGGAGGACGGGCTGCTCGCCGCCGGCGTGCCGTACGAGGTGTGGGACATCCTGGTCGAGGGCCGCCCGCCCACGCTGGCGGAGCTGCGGCCCTTCCCGGTCGTGGTGCTGCGGCCGGACGAGCTGGCCATCCCCGAGGCCGCCGCGGTGCGCGCGCTGAGCGACTACGTGGCGCAGGGCGGCGGGCTGCTCGTGGGCTCCTTCGAGTACCTCAGCCGGCTGGACGAAGGCGGCTTCACGAACTTCCGCAGGCAGGTGCTGCACGTCGAGGACTTCAACGCCGACCAGCCGCTCGACTCGGCCTGGGGCGCGGAACACCTCTCGATGACCAGCGGCGTGGACTTCGCGCTGGACTACGAGCCCTATGAAATCCTCCTGCTCCTCGGCCTCCAGCCGGCCGACACCTTCCAGCCCACCACGAACGCCGCGCCCGTGCTCTTCAGCGGCAACGACCTCCGCCCCGTGGGCCTGCGCGCCCCGCGCACCGGCCAGGACGCCGCCGGCCGCGTCGTCTTCCTCAGCTTCCCGCTGGACGCCCTGCCCGCCGAGGGCGAGCCGCCGAACACCCGCGGCGACCTCGTGCGGCAGTTCCTCGGCTTCCTCGCGCCCGGCCTCGCCGGCGAGGGCACGCTCGCGCTGGACCGCGAGGAATGCACGCTGCCCGCGCGCGTCGCCGTCGAGCTGGCGGACACGGACCTCGCCGGCCGCGCGGCCGTGGAGGTCGAGGTGGCCACGGACACCGGCCCCGCGCCGCGGACGCTGCGGCTCGAGGCCGCGGGCGCGGCGGGGCGGTTCCGCGGCGCCTTCACCGTGGCCGCCACCAACCCCGCCGGCGCGCCGGACGTGCTGCCCGCCACCGACGGGGACGCCGTGCGCGTGACCTACCGCGACGCCGCGCCCGCGCGGACGCTGACGGTCACGGCCTACGTGGACGTGTCGCCGCCCGCGATCACGGGCGTGAGCGTGGACCCGGACTACACCGAGGCGCTCGTGCGCTGGGAGACGGACGAGCCGGCCGACGCGACGGTGCAGTTCGGCGAGTCGGCCTTCCTGAACCGCACCGCCTACGCGGCCGGCCCGGACACCGTCCACGAGGTCCTCGTCACCGGCCTGCTGCCGGACCGCGAGTACGTGCTGCAGGTGGTGAGCCGCGACCCCGCCGGCAACGCGCGCACGGAGGACAACGGCGGCGCGCTCTTCCGCTTCCGCACGCTGCGGCCGCTCACGCCGCCCTTCGTGGACGACCTCGAACAGGGCGGCACGAACTGGACCGTCGCCGTCGAGTCCCTGGACGCGGAGACCGCCTCGATCTTCTACTCCTCGACCTGGGAGCTGGGGCGGCCGGACAACGAGCTGGCGCAGGCCGCCTTCTCCGGCCTGGCCGCCTACGGCACGAACCTGCGCGGCGAGGCCAACGACTTTGCCAACGCCTCGCTCATCTCCCCGGCCATTGACCTCACCGGCGGCAACCGCGCCAGCCTCCGCTTCGCCCACAACTACGACTTCCTCCCCCGCTCCGAGATCGGCGACATCCTCGAGTACGGCGGCGTGTACGTGACCACGAACAACGGCGCGCTCTGGCAACCCCTGCGCGAGTACGGCGACTTCTCCCTCGGCTGGGAGGTCGAGGAGGTGGACCTCACGCCCTACGTCGGGAAGGTCGTGCGCCTCGGCTGGGCCTACGCGCTCTTCTCCATCGAGAGCATCCCGCACCCCGGCTGGCTTGTGGACGACGTGGCCGTGACCGTCACCAACGTCACGCCCGGCGTCATCGTCATCTCGCACAACCTCCACCAGGCCGGCGTCGCCGTGCGCGGGCCGCTCAGCCACGTCGGCCACGGCCGCACGGTCACGCTCTCCAACGCGCCGCCGGGCGCCTACGTCTTCGAGTTCGCCGAGGTGCCGCACCACCTCGCGCCGCCGGCGCAGACCAACCTGCTCGCCGCCGGCGAAACCCTCCGCGTCACCGGCCGCTGGACCTTCCCGGACGCCAACGCCAACGGCCTCGCCGACTCGTGGGAGGAGCAGCACTTCGGCGCCGCCGCGCCCGGCCGCCCCGGCACGCTGGACACGGACGGCGACGGCTTCAGCGACCTGGCCGAATTCCTCGCCGGCACAAACCCGACCAACGCCGCCGCCCGCCTCGCGCTGCGCCCGCCCGTGCCGGTGGCCGGCGCGCAGCTCCTGCTCGGCTGGGACGCCGCGCCCGGCCGCGGCTACCGCGTGCAGGGCAGCGCGGACGGGATCGCCTGGAGCGCGCTCACCGGCTGGCTCCGCGCCGCCGGCACCGCCCTCACCGCCACCGTCCCCCAGCCCACGAACGGCGCGCCCCATCTGTTCCGCCTCGAAGTGGAGCCGTGATGGAAAATCCTTCTTGCGGCCCGCGCTCCCGATTTCTAGCTTGCCGGTGCGGGGTGGAGCAGCCCGGTAGCTCGTCAGGCTCATAACCTGAAGGTCGTTGGTTCAAATCCAACCTCCGCAACCATTTCCGAAGGCCGAAAGCACAAAACGCTTCCGGCCTTCATTTTTTCCCCTTCCTCCCGTTTTGCGGACGGGCATCCGCGGGTAGGCGCTTGTGGGGCTGGCGGCAGCGGAGCAGCGCCCCGCCCCCGCGCAGACGGCGGATTCCAATCAGGAAAGCAGGAAGGCAGGAAACCCTGATTTGCTTCCTCATTTCCTGCCTGCTTTTTTCCAGGCCTGTCCGGCGGCTTGCCCAAGGAGCGCCGAGCATCGCCCGGCCCGAGGAAACCGCCGGCATTTTCCTGCCGGGCGATGCCCGGCGCTCCAACCGCCACCGCTTTGGGCAACGAAACAGAGAGAGCGTTTTCAGTTTCGTCTGTCGCCCGGCGCCGTCGTGGCAGGGCCGCGCTGCGGCGAGGCCCCATGCTCCCGCCCGCCCGCGGAGCGTGGCGGACGGGCTTGGAGCTGCCCCGGCGGTCCGGCCCTCGCGGCGCCCGGCCGGGCGACGCGAGGGCGGCGCGGCCGAAAGCAGCCCCGGCTTGAAAGCCGGGGCGATTGCCAGTCGGCCCTGCGGGCCGGCCACGGCCGCAGCTCGTCTTGGCCACGGACCGGACAGGCTGGTTCATTCAAATCAGGACTGCGCCTGGTGATGGCACGCGTTTGGCCGATGTCGCGATGGCAAAGCGCCGGTCTGCGATCCGGCGCGGGGGCTTGTTCGGGCCGCACCCGCCGGGCCGGAGGCCGGCGCTCACCTTGGCGGGCCAACTGAGCCGCTGCCGCGCGGGCTTGCCGCTTGTTGGGCGGCGGTGCGGCGGCCTACGGTCGGGCGGCATGGGCAAGTACCTGCACGTCGCGAGCCTTGGCCTCCAGAGCACGCTGGTGTACCGCGCGAACTTCTTCTTCCGCGCGCTGTTCGCCCTCGTGCCGCTCACCGCCATGCTGCTGCTGTGGCGGGCCGTCTTCGAGGGGCGCGACGGCGCGCCGCTCGGCGGCTTCACCCTCGACCAGATGGTGACCTATTATCTGATCGTGATGGTGGTGGACGCGCTCACCGCCGTGACGGAGGACGACTGGCAGATCGCCGCGGACATCAAGGACGGGCGCATCAGCCAGTTCCTGCTCAAGCCGGTGGACTACCTCACGTACCGCTTCTGCCTCTTCGGCGCGGGCCGGGTGATGTACACGCTCTCCGCCGCGCTGCCCGTGGCCGCCTACCTGCTCTGGCAGCGCGCCCATCTGTCCGCCCCGCCGGACGCGGCGGCCGGCGCGGCCTTCGCGGTGTCCGTGCTGCTGGCGCTGGCGCTGCAGTTCCTCATCGCCTACACGATGGCGCTGCTGGCCTTCTGGGTGCTGGAGGTGGCCACGTTCATCTTCATCCAGTTCGCGCTCGAGTACATCGCGTCGGGCCAGCTCTTCCCGCTGGACCTGCTGCCGCCGGCCGTGCAGCGCGTGCTCGAACTCACTCCTTATCCCTACCTCATGTTCTTTCCCGTGAGCGTGTACCTCGGCCGCATCTCGGGCGACGCGCTGTGGCGCGGCCTGGCGATCCAGGCGGCGTGGGTGGCGCTGGCCTACCTGCTGGCCAGGTTGGTGTGGAGCCGGGGGATCCGGAAGTACTCGGCGGCGGGAGGGTGAGATGAAGCTCCAAAAACCAGGCTCCATGTTCCAAAGAAGCTCCAGGCTCCCGCCGCCCAGACTGCGACGGGAAGCATCTTGGCGCTTGGCCTTTGGAGCTTGGCCTTTGGAGCTTGGGGTTTGGAGCTTGGCGCTTCCATGAAACGCTACTTTGGCATCTACGCCGCGCTCTGGCGCAACGCCCTCGTCCGCGAGCTCCAGTTCAAGGTGAACTTCCTGCTCTGGATCGTGGTCGAGCTCGCCTGGTTCGCGCTGCAGCTCGCCTTCATGGCCGTCATCTACGCGCACACGGACCGCATCGCCTCGTGGACGAAGTGGGAGGTCGTGCTGCTGGTGGGCGCAAACCACTTCATGCAGCAGGTCTTCACCGCCGTGTTCCTCAACAACTGCATGCAGCTCTCGGAGCGCGTGCGCGCGGGCACGCTGGACTTCCTGCTGCTCCTGCCGGTGAACACGCGCTTCCTCGTCTCGCTGCGGCATGTGGACTTCGGCGCCTTCGTGAACGCCGCCTCCGCCGTCGCCGTGATGGCGTATGCGCTGAAGCAGCTCCAGCTCGTGCCGTCCCTGCTGCAGCTCCTCGGCTTCACGCTGCTGTGTGCGGCGGGGGTGATGGTCCATTACGCCATCATGTTCATGCTGGCGTGCGCGAGCTTCTGGATCGTGCGCGCGCAGGGTCTGGTCTGGGGCTACTACAACCTCTTCCAGATCGCCCGCCTGCCGGACGACGCTTTCCGCGGCGGCTTCCGCCTCGCGTTCACCTTCGTCATCCCGGTGCTGCTCGTCTCGAACGTCCCCGCCCGCCTGCTCGCGGAGAAGCTCGCCTCGCCGTGGCCCCTGCTCGGCCTGCTCGCCGCCGCCGCCGCGTGCTTCGCCGTGTCCGAGGCCCTCTGGCGCACCGCGGTGCGGCGCTACACGAGCGCGAGCTCGTGAGCGCGGGCGCTGTCAGAAAGGCGTGGCCGTAGGTGGATTCCAGCGCCGCGGGGCCAGGAAGCCGGCTCGGATGCATCCGGAACTCCGCACGCGGCCGACGGATTCCCCCACGTCCGGCATCGGGCCGCACGCCTGCGGGGTTGAAAAGATCGCGCCGGCCGCGGGGAAGCGGCCGGCGCGAGGCGAAGAATCCGCGCGGCTCAGGCCGTTGCCTGGCGGCGGCGGCGCAGCCAGCCGGCGCCGAGCACGCCGGCCAGCGCCGGCAGCGCCGCCGCGGCCCAGCCGCCCGGCTCGGGCACCAGGTAGCCCGGCTCCCAGCGCACGTTGGTGATCTCGTCGAGCGTCGCGGTGGCGTCGAACAGGCCGTCCAGCAGCATCCCGTCGAAGATGCCGGGCCAGATGTCCGGGCGGCCGTCATCCAGCGGCGCGGCGGGCACCTCGAACGTGATGGTGCCGACCATGAAGCTGCCGCTGAACACGCCGGCGATGGATTCGCCCTCGAAGTTCCACACCTCGCCGAGCCCGCCGCCGATGCTCTGCTTCTCGTGCTTCACGCCGGGGGTGTTGTTGAAGAAGCCCGGCGGGGCCAGTTCGACCGCGGCCGGCGTGCCGCTGAGCTGCAGCTCCGCGTTGTCGAAGCGGGCGGAGACGCCGTAGATGGCGATGCCGCCGGCGTGGGACGACAGGTCGAAGACGATGCCGACGGTGATGATGTCGCCGGCTTTGGCCGTCCGCGTGCTCTCGATGGCGGGCGTGGAGGTGTCCATGTCCACGGCGATGATGAGCTGCGCCCGCGCCGGCCACAGGGCAAGGAGCGGGGCGAGCAGGCAGGGAGCGAACTGTTTGGCTTTCATGGTCACGGCTTGATTGAAGGCGGGAAGCAGGCGGGACCGGCCGGCCCCGCCCGCCGTTGGTTTCAACCGTCAGTTGTTCGCCGGCCCGAGCCGCAGGGGCGGGACGGTGATGGGCGGGCGCAGGCCGCCGTTGCCGCCCTGGTCCTGCGGATTCAGGTCCACGCTGACCTGGCCCTGCCCGAGCCGCACGGCCCGCAGGTCGGTGGAGCCGACGGCGCCGTTGCCGTCCACGTCCTCCACGAACTGCTGCGTGGCGCGGGTGGTCAGGATGGCCACCGTGCCCTGGCCGCCGTCCGGATCATCCGGATTCGGCCGCCAGTCATCCTCGCTCGGATCCTCGGGCGCGGGGAAGGCCGTCGAGTCGTCCACGTTGCGCGCGGCGATCTGGAAGACGATGGGGAACCACCGCGTGACTGGAACCCGCACGTAGAAGCGGCACCACGGCGGCACGCAGATCACGCGCCCGCCGCCGGGGATGGGCACGCGCACCCACTCGCCGCCAAACCGCGCCGGCTCGATGTCCAGCGTGAGGTCCCGGAGGAACGGCAGCGGCGCGCCTGGCTGGGGCTGGAACCAGCGGCACCCGTAAACGTAGAAGGGCATCGGCGTCGGGTTCTCGATGCACACGAGCCATTCGTCGCGCACGCACATCCAGGTGATGCGCGGGTCGCACGGCCGGCGGATGCGCACGCCGTCGAGCGTCCACCACACCTCCCAATGCACCGGCGCCACGCCGGGGCGCAGGCTGATGCCGAGGTGGACCAACTGCCCGACCAAATCCGGCCGCGGCGGGCCGGCCCAGCGCACGGTGATGCAGGTCATGCCGTTGCCCGGAAAACCCGGATCATCGGGGTTCACGAAATTCGGCACCACCTCGACTGAGGCGGGCGGCCCCCAGCCGAGCGGACGGTAGGGATTCGAGGTGTCCCAGGCGCTGGTGATGTCGCTGGCCTGTAGGTTCGGCCCGTAGATGACGATCTCCACGTCATTCGGGAGGGACGGCGGGTAGCGGAGGTCGAAGTTGTTGAGGTTGCCCGCGACCACGGTGGCCTGGGCGACGACGTTCGGTGCGAAGGCGAGCCACGCGGCAAGCGCGGCTGCGGTGGTGCTGAGAGAAGCGCGTACGAAAAGCCCGCGCATCTGTAAAAATGCGTTTAAGGCTCTCATGGCGTTTTTATCAAGGCAACATTGTCGGAATTAGTCAATGCCATAGTGAGCCAGCAGGGCGACAACAGGTTAGAGAGGAAAAACCCGGGTCGCACGGTGCCCGATGCCAAAATGTAGCCGCGCTGGAACGCCGCCTTCACAGCCAGACAAAACCTGCCGGGGCACAAGGAATTCCTCGCTTTCACCGGGCCGTTTGCCTTTCCTCTGCCCTCGGAGGCGCTGCTGTTTTGCCGGCCATCAACAACGCTTGCGGCCGCGCGGCGTTGCCCAGCACTGGCCGCCCCCAAGAACCGCCCTTCCTCGTTTCGTCACCAAAGTGTAATGATGGCGGCACGCACGCATGATGTTCCTCCGCTGCCTTGCCGTCGCCGTGTCCGCGCTGCTCGCCCCGGCCGCGCCCGCCGAGCTCGTCATCCACGAAATCCACGCCGACCCGCCGGACAGGCTCGAGCCGGTCGAGTTCATCGAGCTGGTCAACACGAACGCCGCCCCGGTGAACCTCGCCGGCTGGCGGCTCGCGGGCGGCGTCGAGTTCACCTTCCCGGCCACCAACCTGCCCGCCGGCGGCTACGTCGTCGTGGCGCAGAACCCCGCCGCACTGAAGGCGAAGTTCGGCGCCGACGCGCTCGGGCCGTGGACCGGCCGGCTGGCCGCGCAGGGCGAGGAGCTCGAGCTGCTCGACGCCACGGGAGCGCGCGTGGACCGCGTGGACTACGGCCTCGGCTTCCCGTGGCCCACGGTCGGCGAGCCGCCGGGCTACTCCATCGAGCTGCAGAACCCGGCGCTGGACAACGACCTCGGCGGGCACTGGCGGCGCTCGCTGGCCGGCGATGACGCCGGCTCGAGCGTGACGCTGCTCCCGGCCGGCGCGACGTGGCGCTACTTCAAGGGCACGCAGGCGCCCGCGTCCCCCGCCGCGGCGTGGCGCGCGCCGGACTTCAACGACGCCGGCTGGGCCGCCGGCGCGCTGCCCATCGGCTACGATCCGACGCTCGCCTTCGGCACGCGGCTCACGGACATGAACGGCAGCTACACCACGGTGTACCTGCGCCGGACGTTCGAGGTCGCGGACCCGCAGCCGTTCGACTCGCTCGAGCTGCACGCGCTGTACGACGACGGCTTCAAGCTCTGGATCAACGGCACGCGCGTGCTGAACGTGAACGTCGCCACCGGCGAGCTGGCCCACACCGCCACCGCCGGCCCGGCGCGCGAATCGAACGACTTCGAGACCTTCACCGCCGGCAACGCCCGCACCCTGCTCCGCGCCGGCCAGAACGTCGTCGCCGTGCAGCTCCTCAACAGCTCGCTCGGCGGCAGCAGCGACTGCTTCTTCGACCTGCGGCTCGTCGGCCGGTCCGGCCCGACGGGCGCCGGCCCCACGCCCGGCCGGCCCAACGTGGTCTCCGTGACCAACGCCCCGCCCGCCCTCCGCCAAGTCACTCACTCGCCGGAACAGCCCCGCGCCGGGCAGAAGGTTCTGGTCACGGCCAAAGTCACCGACCCGGAGGGAGTCTCTTCAGTACGGCTCCAGTACCAGTTGGTGGACCCGGGTTCCTACATCGAGCTCACGGACGCGGCCTACGGCACCAACTGGACCAGCGTGCCCATGAATGACGCCGGCACCGGCGGCGACGCGGCGGCGGGCGACGACGTCTTCACCGCCGAGCTGCCCGCCGCGCTGCACATCCACCGCCGGCTCGTGCGCTACCGGCTCACGGCGACGGATGCGCGCGGGGCGACGGTGCAGGCGCCGTATGCGGATGATCCGCAGCCGAACTTCGCCTACTTCGTTTACGATGGCGTGCCGGCCTGGGCGGGCGCGGTGCGGCCCGGGGTGGCCGGCACGCTGGGCCAGAGCTTCACCGTCGGCGCGGAGGAGATGAACCGGCTGCCCGCCATCCACCTGCTCGGGAAGAAGGCCACGGTCGAGCAGAGCACCTGGCTCAGCCGCTACGGCGGCGACGCCTATCCCTGGCTCGGCACGCTCGTTTACGACGGGAAGGTGTACGACCACATCCGGCACCGTGCGCGCGGCGGCGTCTGGCGCTACGCCATGACGAAGAACATGTGGAAGTTCGACCTGAACCGCGGGCATGACTTCGAGGCGCGCGACAACTGGGGCCGGCGCTTCAAGACGGGCTGGACCAAGCTGAACCTCGGCGCGTCCATCCAGCAGGGCGACTACAACCACCGCGGCGAGCAGGGACTCTTCGAGAGCCTGGGGCTGCGCTTCTTCCAGCTCGCCGGCGTGACCGCGCCGCACACGGCCTACGTGCAGTTCCGCGTGATTGACGAGGCCGGCGAAGTCACTCCGGGGAACCAGTACGAGGGTGACTTCTGGGGCGTGTACCTGCTGGTCGAGCAGGAGAACGGCCGCTTCCTCGACGAGCACGGCCTGCCCGACGGCAATCTCTACAAGATGGAGGGCGGCACCGGTGAGTTGAACAATCTCGGCCCCGCCGGCCCGGCGGACAAAAGCGACCTCAACGCCTTCCTCGGCGCCTACACCGCCGCCAACGAATCCTGGTGGCGCACGAACTTCGAACTCGCCAGCTACCTCGGCTACCAGACCGTCGTGCAGGCCATCCACCACTATGACATCTGCTACGACAAGAACTTCTTCTACTACCTCAACCCGGACACACGCCGCTGGCAGGTCCTGCCGTGGGATCTTGACCTGACCTGGGCCGAGAACATGTACGACGCCGGCTGCGGCGGCGTGGACCGCATCAAAGAGCGGCTGATCCCGAACGCGGTGAAGTTCCCCGCCGTCTGGCGCGAGTGGCAGAACCGCATCCGCGAGTTCCGCGACCTGCTGTGGAACGCGGACGAGGGTGCGCGGCTCATTGACGAGTACGCCGGCCGGCTGCGCGGCCCGGCCGACCGCCGCAGCATCCTCGACGCCGACCGCGCCCAGTGGGACTACAATCCCAAGATGGTTTCAGGCACCTACTCCACCAGCCCGGACAGCAAGGCCGGCCACGGCCGCTTCTACCAGTGGCCGAACTACTCCGCCGCGGTCGCGCCGCGGAGCTTCGACGGCGCGACCGCGATCATGAAGCGCTACATCGGGTTCCGCGCGACCAACTCGGCCGCCCAGGCCCGCAGCCTGGACTCCATCGCCGCCGACGCCGCCATCCCGGCGCGGCCGTCGCTGACGTACTCCGGCGCGACCAACTTCCCCGTCAACTCGCTCCGCTTCCGTACTTCGGCCTACTCCGGGTCGTCGGCCTTCGCCGTCCAGCGGTGGCGCATCGGCGAGATCACGCGGCCGGCGAGCCCGAGCTGGCAGAGCGCGGAGCCGTGGAAGTACGAAATCGAGGCCGTCTGGGAATCCGGCGCGCTGACGAACTTCACGGAGGAGCTGGTCCTGCCCGCGGGCGTGCTGCGGCCCGGCCGCGCGTACCGCGCCCGGGTGCAGGTGCAGGACGCGGCCGGCCGCACGAGCCGCTGGTCCGCGCCGGTCGAGTTCACCGCTGGCGAGCCGGACCACGCCGCGCTGCTCGCCGCGCACCTGCGCCTCACGGAGCTGATGTATCACCCGGCGGACAGTCCGGTCTTCGAGTTCATCGAGCTGCAGAACACCTCGGCAGACCTCGGCCTCGACCTCGCGGGCGTGCGCTTCACGCAGGGCATTGATTTCACCTTCCCCGCCGGTGCCGCGCTCGCGCCCGGCCAGTTCGGCGTGGTCATCCGCACCAATGCCGCGGCCTTCCGCGTCCGCCACGGCCTCGCGGAGAGCGTGCCGCTGTTTGGCCCGTATGACGGCAGCCTGAACAACGACGGCGAGCGCGTCGTGCTCCGCGCCACGGCGGGCGGCGCGGTGCTCGCCGACTTCGAGTACCGCGACGGACGCGGCTGGCCCCTCCCCGGCGCGGGCGCGGGCCACTCGCTCGTACCGCGGCCGGAGGGGTTCCTCGATCCCGCCGGCGGCTCGCTGGACTGGGGCGGCAACTGGCGCGCCTCGGCTTACCTCGGCGGCTCGCCGGGCGCGGCGGATCCCGAGCCGCCAGTCACCCTGCTGCTGAACGAAGTCACTTCGCATACCGACTTCCAGACTGAGTTCGACAGCAACGACTGGATCGAACTCCACAACCCGGCCGCGCACGACTTCACCTTCGGCCCCGGCTGGTTTCTGAGTGACGGCGCGGAAGATCTGCGCAAGTGGCGGATCCCTCCAGGCACGGTCGTCCCGGCGCGGGGTTACATCGTGTTTGACGAGGTCACCGGGTTTCACAACCCGACCAACACCGGCTTCGGGCTGAACAAGGCCGGTGAACAGGTTTTTGTCAGTCATCTGCCGGGTGACGGCACGGACCGCGTGGTGGACGCCGTGCGCGTGCCCGGACAGGACAACGACTGGAGCTGGGGCCGCTCGCCGGCCGACGGGACGTGGGCGCAGCACGCGCCGCGCACGCGCGGCGGCGCCAACGGCCCGCCGCCGGGCGGACCGGTCTTCACCGAGGTGATGCACCATCCGGCGGGGGATGCGGCGGCGCTCGAATACATCGAACTCTTCCAGCCGCCGCCGCAGGGCGCGCTGCAGGCGCCGCCGCTGCGGCCCACCGCAGACGGCGCCTGGCGCGTGTCCGGCACGGTGGAGCTTACGTTTCCGCCCGGGTTTGTGGCCGACGCCGGCCCCGTCGTGCTGGTGGGCTTTGATCCGGCGGACGCCGCCGCGCTCGCGGCCTTCCGCGCGGCCTACGGCTTCACCAACCTCGCCGTGCCCGTGCTCGGGCCGTGGTCCGGCCGGCTGGGCAACCGCGCCGGCCGCCTCACGCTCGAATACCCGATGGCCTCCGACACGCCCGGCGAGCCGCCGGCGTGGGTGCCCGTGGAGGAATTCACCTACGGCAGCCGCGCGCCGTGGGAACGCGCCGACGGCAACGGCCGCTCCCTCCGGCGCACCGGCCTCCGTGCGCCCGCGGTGCTGCCCGCAAGCTGGACCGCGGCCCCGCCCTCGCCCGGCACCTGGGACGAAGCCCTCACGGACACGGACGGCGACGGCATGCCCGACGCCTGGGAAACGGCCTACGGCCTGAACCCCTTCGACCCCGCCGACGCGCTGCTCGACGCCGACGGCGACGGGATGTCCAACCGCGACGAATACCTCGCCGGCACCGACCCGCGCGACGCCGCGAGCGTGCTGCGCATCCTGGCCGTCACGCCGGGCGCCGGCACGCTGACGTTCACCGTGCAGGCGGTGGCCGGCCGGAGCTACGTCATCGAGCGCGCGACGGCGCTCGGGGCGGGCTGGGAGGTGGCGCAGACCTTCGTCGGCGGCGCGGCCAACGGCCCGGTGGACGTGATCGTGCCGCTCCGGCCCGACGCGCCGGCCGGCTTCTTCCGCGTGCAGCCGCTGTGATCGGAGGGTGCCGGGGCGGCCCGGCGTCCAGTCCGCGTGTGCGAGGCAGGCTGGACGGCACGCTGGACGACCGCGGCCCGTCCGGAACCGCCTCAGGCAATCTTGGCCGGCGTCTCCTGGTCCGTCTGGATCATTTCGTCCAACACCCGGCGAAAGTCCGCCAGCCCCGAACTGGGCACGATGATGTGGTCCCGTCGGCCGCCGACGTCCTCGGTGATGCGGAGGAAACGCCCGCGCGGGTTTTCCTTGAGCATCAAGATGAAGGTCTTGCGCTCCACCTGAAGTTTTTCCGTGCGCAGGGTTTCTTCCGGAACAGGTGTTTGCGGAAGCCGGGGTCGCTGGCCGCCGAACCTCGAAGGCGACCCATGACGGTCATGGTGAGTCATACGTCAGCCGTGGCGATACGAAAGCCCGGCCGGTTCAAACTGCGAAAGAAGACCACAAAGTCAATGCCCCGGCTCGCCCGGTAGCGACTCAGTTTGCCCGCTGAACGGAGCGCCGAGCATCGCTCGGCCTGGCTGGGCCGGGTCGGGACTCGTGCCGAATCATGCTCGGCGCTCCAAACTGAGCCACTGCCGCCCGCCCGGCCCGGCGTGGCGAAGTCGGCGGCGCGCACCCCGCTCCAATCGCGCGCGGCCGGAGCCTTCAACGTCCGGTGTCTGACGCTGGACGCTCAACCTTCAAGGCAATCCTCCTGCCTGCGCGCCCTCCCGTCCGACCACGGCCGCAGGAGACAAGTCTCCATTTCCCACAGGCAGCCAGGCGTCTCTCCGCGTCGGCGTCCGGGTAAAGCGGCCACCGTGGCGTCGCCGCCACGGTTCACGGTGGCGGGG
>Ga0224723_1001611_pt1 | contig 13419 bp, 9 predicted proteins | sample Balambano_FR2_Me_FD_161647 | JGI IMG/M metagenome (GOLD analysis project Ga0224723, IMG submission 161647) | Freshwater sediment microbial communities from Lake Towuti, South Sulawesi, Indonesia - Balambano_FR2_MetaG | ecosystem: Environmental > Aquatic > Freshwater > Lake > Sediment | place...
GGCTGGGCATTGGCGTGACGGATGCCGACGGGCACAAGTGCGATCGCTGCTGGAACTATTCGCTGCAGGTGGGCGAGTCTCCAGAGCATCCGCTGCTGTGTGAACGGTGTATTCCAGCGCTTGACGGCAAGTTTTGACAGTGAATTTGATGGTGAATTTGACGGTGAATTTAGCGGTGAATTTGACGGTGAATTTAGCGGTGAATTCCGATCGTGAAGCCTGACCTGTCTGCCTCTGCCTGCCTGCTGGTGACGCACGGAAGTCGCGATCCGCGTCCGCAGATTGCGCTCGATCATTTGGTCAAGTTAATGTCTGCTAATCCGGTCGGAGGAGGGGCTGCGCATCAATTCTCCGATCGATCCAAGCACCTGATTGCTGCGGCTCAGCTTGAGCTTGCCCCCGAACCGCTGCACCAGCAGATCCTTCGCTTTGCCCAGCTTGCTGCCGATCGCGGAAAAACTCGTGTACAGATTCTGCCGCTGTTTTTGCTGGCGGGGGTTCACGTCATGGAAGACATTCCGGCAGAGGTCGAGCTTGCCCGCTCACGTCTGAAGCAGCACAGTGACTCGATGCAGCCAGATTTGGCGATCCCAGATCTGGCGATCGACCTATTGCCTCATGCAGGTCAGCACCCAGATTTCTGGAAACTGCTGATCAATCCCGTAGACGAAATCGGCGCACCTCCGGCAGGCAAAATTCTGCTGGCGCACGGCAGTCGGCGCGAGGCGGCAAATCAACCTGTCACTGAGATTGCGGCTCAGCTTGGGGCAATGCCTGCTTTCTGGTCGGTTGCGCCTGATTTAAAAACCCAGGTCACGAACCAGCTCAAACAGGGCTGTCAGGAGATTCAGATTCTGCCCTATTTCCTGTTTGAGGGCGGCATCACTGACGCGATCGAGCAGCAGGTGCAGCAGTTTGCCCAGCAGTTTCCCTATGTGCGGTTTCATCTGGCAAAACCAATCGGCGCAACTCAGGCACTTGCGGATTTTCTGCTTACCTTATTCTGCTTGCCTTAATCGAGTGAGGTTCTGAACTCAACCCATCCTCGATCGAGCGCAGTTTTCGACTAGCGGCAGATCTGTCATCAAAGAGGCAAGCGGCTTCGCAAACAAGTAGCCCTGTCCGTATTCACAGCGGAGTGCTCTGAGCTGAGCAAGCTGTTTCGAGGTTTCAATGCCCTCCGCAATCACTTCCATGCCCAAGTTCCAGGCAAGGGTGATAATGGTGCGGACGATCGCCAACTGCTCGCCATCAAAGTCGATTTTGCTGGTAAAAGAGCGATCGATTTTCAGCGTATCAATCGGTAAACGGTGCAGATAGCTGAGCGACGAGTAGCCTGTGCCAAAATCATCGATCGCAAGCTGAATGCCGAGCTGTCGAAGCTGTTTCAGGGTTTCGATCGCCGATTCTGCGTTTTCCATCAGCACCGTTTCGGTGATCTCCAGCTTGAGCTGCTGCGGCAAGAGTCTGGTCTTTTGCAGAATTTGATGAATCTCGTCGGTGAGCTGGGGGCTAAACTGTCTGCCGGACAGATTGACATGCACCATCAGCGGTTCCTTGCTGCGGTTCTGCGACTGCCATTCACCGATTTGCCGACAGGCTTCGCGCAGCACCCAGCTCCCGATCGGCACAATCAACCCCGTCTCCTCTGCTAGCGGGATAAACTCGCCGGGAAGAATCAACCCGCGCTGCGGATGCTGCCACCGCACCAGTGCCTCGACTCCAACGATCTGACAAGTTCTCAGCGAGACGATCGGCTGATAGTGCAGGCAGAGTTCCTGTCGCTCGATCGCCCGCCGCAAATCGGTTTCAAGCTGGAGTAATGCCATTGCGTTGGTGTGCATTCCCGGCTGAAAAATTTCATAGCGTCTCCGCCCCTGTGCCTTTGCCCGATACATGGCGGTGTCTGCGTCGCGCAGCAAGTCTTCGGGTCGCTCATACCCCACGGTGCTAAAAGCAATGCCAATGCTGGCAGCCGTGTAGACCTCATGCCCCTCCAGATCAAAAGACTGCGCCAGCTCCGCCTGGATTCGATCGGCAACTGCGATCGCAGCACTGGTGTCTTTCACCTCCTCCAACAGCACGACAAACTCATCTCCCCCCAGCCGCGCCACCGTATCGCCTGGACGTAAGCAGCGCAAAAAGCGATTTGCAATGTCAATTAAAAGCTGATCTCCCAGCATGTGCCCCAGGCTGTCGTTGATCACCTTGAAGCGATCGAGGTCGATAAACAGCACGGCAAACATCAGGTCGGGGTTGCGCTGCGCAAGCTGGATTGCATGACGCATTCGCTCCGTCAGCAGCACTCGATTGGGCAATCCCGTCAGTGTATCGTAAAACGCATCGTGAAATAGCTTTTCTTCGGCTTGCTTCCAGCCTGTTGTATCGGTTTGAAACCCTGCCATGCGGGTTGCCTGACCCAGCCCATCTCGCACTGCCAGCCCCCGGCTCAACATCCAGCGATAGTGACCGTCGTGATGCTGAATGCGGTATTGACATTCAAAATGGGTTGTCACCCCGTTGATATGCGCCTTAATTTTGTGCTTGAGCCAGTACAGGTCTTCTGGATGGACGCGATCGAACCATTCATCCAGCCTGTCGCTGATGTCGGATTCCTCATAGCCCAGCATGGTTTTCCAGCGCGGCGAAAAGTAAATCTGATGGGTTTGCAAATTCCAATCCCAAATGCCATCGTTCGCGCCCTGCACTGCCAGCGTATAGCGTTCTTCGGTTTCAGATCGGGCAGCTTCTGCCAACTTGCGGGCGGATACATCGGTTTGAAAACCAATAAAGTGAGTTAGTTTTCCCTCAGCGTTAAACACCGGATGGATGCTGAGTTCATTCCAAAAAGGCGTTCCGTCTTTGCGATCATTCAGCAGCGTGCGGGTAATGGGCTGGTGAGCCTTCATTGCTGCATGAACCTGCTCGACAATGGCGCGATCGGTTTCTGCCCCCTGGAGGGAGCGGCAGCTTTTGCCCAATATTTCTTGGTGGGTGTAGCCAGTCAGTGCAGTAAAGGCAGCATTCACAAAAATCACCGGATTACCTGGCTGATGCGGATCGGTGATCATCACGCCTACGGTCATGTTGGCAATTGCCTCAGCGATCTGACTTTTTTCTGCCAGTGCTTCCCGCAACTGGGAGAGGGTGCGGTGTCGCTCCAGGGCGTAGTGAATCGATCGCTCAATTGTCCGTTCGTCTAGCTCTGTTTTGATCAGATAATCTGCTGCACCTGCCTGTATTGCTACAATGTCAATCGCCTCGTCGCCTTCTTTCAGCAATTTATCTTGCAGCGATTTATCCAGTGTTGACTCATCAGCTATCAAGATAATCGGGACATGACAGCCCTTATGAAACGCCTCTCGCAGGAGATCTAGCCCGCTTTTTGTGCCGAGCCGATCGCTCACCAGATAGATATCATGAACACCCTGCACCATTTGCGACAGGGCATCGTCATAGGTCTGCGCCCACTCCAGCTCAAATTTTGTGCCCTTAATCTTTAGCAGTAAGCTACGAGTAGTGATGTAGTCATCTTCATCGTCCTCGACGAGAAGAACTTGAATCACGGCATTAACCATAGAGTGCCTGTCAACTGTGTTCTGTACTGTATTTTGTATGGGTATTTCTAAAGCAAGTGAAAAATCAGAATTAAGCGCGTTCAGGGCGAGGGGCAGGAGGCTTCCCTGAGTACGCTGGTGGTATTGCTGGTGGTATTGCTGGTGGTATTACAGTGTTTCCGCCACAGCGTCTCTGCTTTGTTCTGATCTGTTCTGACCCGGTTCATTGAGGGCAGGGAACCAGGGTTTTCACTGCTGCACAGGAAAACAAGATCCACACTTCCCCTGTCTTAACCAGCAAGTTCTAGTCTGCAAGTCTTGACTTGATAGCGGGGCAGCAATGGTCTAAATATGACTTAGGCTTTAGCGTTCCCTTTTCAATGGCAGAATGCACGTCCGATCGTTCGATGCTTATATCTTGTGTTTTTCGGTTTGTATCTTGAGGTTGGTGCTGGAAAGGTGACTCAATGCTCTTTACAGTTTGATTTGATGTCTTAGTTTTGATGCCTTAGTTTTGATGCCTTAGTTTTGATGTTTCAGTTCTATCGCTGGAGAACTATCCTCCAGAAGTACGGTGGATTGCTGACTGATAGGCTTGCACCAGCGCATCAACTCCCGTAACTGCCGTGCCGACCACGATCGCATACGCTCCCCGCCGCAAAGCTTCCTGTGCCATTTGGGGAGAAGCAATGCCCCCTTCACAGACGATCGGAACAGAGAGGCGATCGACCATTTGGCTCAGGAGATCAAACCCTGGCGGCTGCAAATGCTTTGTCGCAGGCGTATAGCCATAGAGCGTCGTGCCAACCAGATCGGCTCCGGCTTCGGCGGCTTGCACTGCGGCTTCCAGCGTATCGACATCTGCCATCACGGGCTTGCCAAGTTCCTGATGAATTCGATCGATGAGCTGCGCCACTGTGGTTCCCTGAGGGCGATCGCGCTGGGTTGCATCAATGGCAATAATGTCTGCACCTGCCGCCGCAACTGCCTGAGCCTGCTCAAACAACGGAGTGATGTACACCTCATAGCCAGGAATTTGCCGCTTCCAGAGTCCAAGAATCGGGACGGTGAGCCGCTGCCGGACTGCTTCGATGTGAGCCGGGGTATCAATTCTTACGCCGATTGCCCCTTGATTCACAGCGGCTTCTGCCATCGCTGCAATCACGATCGGATCATGCATCGGGGAGTCAGCAGGAGCTTGACAGGAGACAACAAGCCCTCCGGCAAGAGACTGAATGGCAGCAGCAGTCATGGAGAGAACCTAAAGAAACGGTGTTTAATGTAACTAGATTCTAAACTTTAGACGGTCGCAGTTCGACGGCGAATTGGCTTAATGTCAATCATTCTGTCAATTATTCTGTCGATTACCCATTGTCTTCAAGCACCATGACTCAAATTCTGGCAGGCGATACTGGCGGCACTAAAACCTTCTTGCAGTTGCTGGAAGCGGAACCCAGCTCAACTCAGACCGGAGTAGCGTTCAAACCCCTTTATGCTCAACGTTTTACCAGCAGAGAGTTTGATGACCTTGCGCCCCTGGTGCGCCGTTTTTTTGAGAATGCAGCAGCGGTGATCGGCAAAAAACCTAACCCTCAAAAAGCCTGCTTCTCGATCGCAGGTCCGGTCGTCAACAACACCTGTACGCTCACCAACCTGTCCTGGATTTTGAATGCCGATCGACTGGAGCAGGATTTATCGATCGCCCAGATTCGCCTGCTCAACGATTTCGCCGCAGTGGGGCACGGCATCGAAGCCCTGAAACCCGATGATATTTTGACCCTGCAGGCGGGAGAGCCTGACCCCGATGCGCCGATTGGCGTGATTGGAGCCGGAACCGGGCTGGGGCAGGGCTTTGTCATCCGCCATGGCAATCAATATCAGGTGTTTGGCACCGAAGGAGGACATGCTGACTTTGCGCCGCGATCGGAGTTGGAATTCCGATTGCTGAAATATCTGCGCGATAAGCATGAGCTAAGCCGCGTCTCTGTTGAGCGAGTGGTTTCCGGCATGGGCATTGCAGCTATCTATCAGTTTTTGCGCGATCGGCAGGGCAGCGTTGAGTCCCCGGAAATTGCTCAGGCGATTCGCACCTGGGAGCAGGAAGCCGGAAAATCGGAAAAGTCGGTTGATCCGGGCGCGCTGATTGGCAAAGCCGCTGCCGACAAGCAAGATCTGCTCTGTCAGGAAACGATGGAATTTTTTGTTGCTGCCTATGGCGCGGAAGCCGGAAACCTGGCGCTCAAACTGCTGCCCTATGGTGGACTCTACATTGCAGGCGGGGTCGCTGCCAAGAATATAGAGCTGATGAAATCTGGCATTTTCCTGAAAGCAATGTGCGATAAAGGCAGAATGCGCCCTTTGATGGAACGTATCCCAGTCCACGTTATTTTGAATGAGCAGGTCGGCTTGTTAGGTGCTGCCTTGATTGCGGCTCGGCTGTAGGTTTTGGATGCAGATTGGACTGGACGCTGCACTGATCGTGTGAAGAATATCGATCGCTGTTGGTGCTTTGGGCAGATTAGAGAATGTTTGAAAAGTATTAAACGTCCTGCATTCGCCCCCCAACCCTCCCAAATTGGTGGCTTTTGAGCCGTTGTTCAAAGTCCCTCCTTGCGCTTTGAGCGCGGCAAATGACAGATGGGGGATTGAAGGGGCAGATCGGGGAGCGATGGGTGCTTTTCAACCATCCTCTCAGCAATAAGCAATTTCTATGCGTTCCGTTCCATGCTTCGTCGGCATCAAAATGCAACTTCCTAATTTTGTAAGGTTTCCGTTCAAAAGCAGCACTGCCCGTCGCTTTCTGGTTTCCGTACTGTCGATCGCCTTGATTGCTTTCCTGACCCAGCTTAGTGTGGGAGCTTCTGCCCAATCTGCTGCTAAATCTGACACACTAGAACCGCTCACTGAGATTCCTGCCAAAGCTCAAAAGGTGGAAACAGGCATCTTTGCAATGAACCTCTACGATCTTGATGCGTCCAGCAATACCTACTATCTGGACTTTTACATCTGGTTCAAATGGAAAGGAGATATCGACCCAACAGCCAATCTAGAGTACACCAACGGAGTAGACGATTGGGGCGTTACATCAACTCCTGCCTATGAAGAACCTCAAAAGCTGCCAGATGGGAGGCTCTACCAATCTTTGAGAGTGGAGGGTCGATTTGTTCAACCTTTCGCCCTGTCCCGATATCCGCTTGACCAGCAAGACCTGAAGGTTTTGATCGAAAACGCAGTCTACACCACAAACCAGTTAGTTTATATTGCAGACAAAGATCAGTCCGGCTATTCTAATGCGCTAACTATTCCTGGCTGGAAGATTCGCGGCTTTGACTTATCGAACCTGGTGCGTGAATATGCCACTAATTTTGGTGATGTTCGCCTGGGAACAGCAAGTCAATATTCCTCGATGCAGTACTCATTAACGGTTTCTCGCCCCGTGAGTTTCTTTGCCTGGAAACTGCTGCTCCCATTGATTATTGTTGTGGCTGCAAGTTGGGGTTCGCTGCTGCTCAATCCTCAAAATGTTGATTCTCGCATCATCATTCCTGTAACTGCGCTATTAACGATCGTATTTCTGCAGCAGTCCTATTCCTCAAATTTGCCGGATGTTGGCTATCTGGTTTTACTCGATAAAATTTATGCTGTTGCCTATATCTTGATTATTGTTTCGATCCTGGAAGCAATTCTGACAGCAGACTGGGTAAAGCTTGACAAACCAGAGAATATTGCCCGCACTGTTCAACTCGATCGCACCGTTTTAGCGGTCCAGGCATTGGTGCTCGTAGTGGGAATTGGGCTACTCATTTTGTTAGCGTGATTGGTTATTGGCGTGATGAGTTACCAGCGTAATTGAGAAACTGAGGGAAAGCCCAAACCAAAAATCTCAAAGTACAAAACCTCAAAAAAAGACAAACTCCCACTCAAAACCAGAGGGGAGTTTTCTATATGATAAGCGAGGCTTGCAGAACTGCCCTTCCGCAAGTGGCACTGGCTATCCTGCTAAGTTACAGCTCTGCTAAATTACAGCAGCTTCTGGATATCTTTTTCGATGTCTTCTGGTTTGGTTGTCGGCGGATAGCGTTTGACAATATTGCCCTTGCGATCGACCAGAAACTTCGTGAAGTTCCACTTGATGCCTGCAGTTCCCAAAATGCCCGGTGCGGCTTTGGTGAGGTATTGAAAAAGCGGGTGGGCGTTACTGCCGTTGACATCAATTTTTTCAAACAGCGGGAAGGAAACACCATAGCGCGCTTCACAAAAAGATTGAATTTCGTTCGCGCTGCCCGGCTCTTGCCCGCCAAACTGATTGCAGGGAAAGCCCAACACCGAAAAGCCCTGATCTGCAAACTTCGTCTGGAGCTTTTGAAGACCCTGATACTGCGGCGTAAATCCGCACTGGCTGGCAGTATTCACAATCAGCAGCACTTTATCTTTGAAGCGACTGAGGGCGATCGGATTTCCTTCGATGCTGGTAGCCGAAAAGTCGTAGATCGATGGTGAAGTTTGTGCGGTCATTGCGTCCCCCTGAAATGATGACTTTTTAAATTTTACAGTTCTTTATGAAGGGAGGGAGAGGGGGAGGTGGATGGGTGAGGGAATGAGGCGAAAGCGTAGTTATACAAAGTGGTAAGGGATAAAATATTCAATTTACTCGCCCCCCTACTCCCCTGCTCCCCACCCACTCACCCGCTCCTCCGCCTTCCTCAACGCTGCCTCTGGTGTGGCTTTACCCAACAGAACTGACTCGATCGCCCGTCCTAACGCATCAGACAAACGGCTGTAGCCGGGGAAAATGGGGCGCGATCGTCCGTATTTTGCCTGGTCAAGGAAGACCCGAATCACGGGTTGCTGTGCCACAAAGCTTTGATATGTCTCGCTTTGACGAGAGGCGAGATTGACGGGGAGATAGCCTGTTTCGATCGCCCATTGGGTCTGGAATTCTTTGCTCAAAACGTATTCCAGAAACGTGAGGGCAGCCTGTTCTTCGGCAGGAGTGGTTTTGAAGAGAAACAGATTTTCGCCGCCAATGCTGGTGGCAGGGGTGGCTTGCCTGGGAATCGGCATCACGTCAAAATCAACGCCGCTCTGCTGCAGGGGTTTGAGTGTCCAGGGTCCGGTGAGCTGCATGGCAACCTTGCCCGACAGAAACGCCCCTAGCTCATAGCCCCGTTCCGGTGGTGACAGAATTGCAGTGCGATCGTCCAACAACTCTCGCCAGAACTGTAGCGCCTGGATTGCCCCAGCACTCATCAGGTGGGAAGGCTGAACCTCGCCGCCTGCACTCCAGAGAAAGGGCAGCCACATAAACACTGTCCATTCACCTTTGCCCAAAGGCAGCAGCATCCCATATTTTCCCTGATCCGGTTTGGTCAGCGTTTGCGCAACCCGACGCAGTTCTTCCCAGGTGTGGGGCAGTTCCGTGATTCCGGCGGCGGCAAACAGACTGGGACGATAAAAAATGCCCACATTGTTGGTACTAAAGGGAATTGACCACAGGTGATCTTCCCACCGCATTGACGACTCCAGCGTGGGATCGATTACCCCTTCGGGGAACTGCGAAGCAACCGCCTCCCTGCCAGAAAAGCTCGACCACCAGGAATCCAGCGGCTCGATCGCCCCCAGCTCAATCAACTGTCCGGTGAGGGTGGGCGCATACCAGAGCAGATTGGGCGGCGCATTACCCACGACCGCAGCCAGAATTTTAGGAATCTGCTGATCGCCCTGCCCGACGTAGAGCGACTCCACCTGGATCGCAGGATGCGCCTTGTTAAAGCGATCGACTAACTTTTGCAGGACTTCGCGATTCTCCGGCGGATTCACCCCGTGCCAGAGCGTTAGATGCGTGATGCCCGGAGTGGAAACGGCAGGCTGGCAGCCCAGCAGCAGGCTACAGAAGCCAACGATCAGCAGCCAATAGAACAATCGCATTTTGCAGCTTATAGTTTGTAGCCTTGTGTAGAATTACCTGCGTAGGATTACGAGAGGCACAACCTTTGCAATAGAGGGTATCACCCCTCTTGTCCCCTTTTCGATCGCTTGCCATTATATTCCCAGTGACGATTTTCAGGAACTCCAGCCCTCAACACCAGTGTCTGAGGGTTTTTTATGGGTATTTAATGATGCGAACTAACTCGTCATTTCCACGCTCAGGGATTCTACGCGATCGATCGACGGCTTCGAGCGATTCAATGCTGCCTGCACCAAGCCCAGAAAGAGGGGGTGAGGCTGACTGGGGCGCGACTGAAATTCTGGGTGAAACTGGGTGGCGATAAAGAACGGATGCCCCGGCAGCTCCACAATTTCCACCAAGCGGCCATCCGGCGAAGTGCCGCTCACCTGATAGCCCGACTCCAGGAACAGCGTGCGGTAGGTATTGTTAAACTCATAGCGATGCCGATGCCGCTCATACACCACTTCCTGCCCATAGAGCTTTTCGGTCAGCGTATTCGGCGTGATCCGGCAGGGGTAGAGTCCCAGCCGCATCGTGCCGCCCAAGTCAACCACGTCCTGCTGCTCTGGCAGCAAGTTGATGATTGGGTTCTGGCAGTTCGCATCAAACTCGGCGCTGTTGGCATCGTTCAACTTTGCCACATGACGCGCCCACTCAATCACCGAACACTGCATTCCCAGGCACAGCCCCAGGAACGGAAGCTGATGAGCGCGAGCGTACTGGATCGCCGTAATTTTGCCGTCGATGCCGCGAGAACCAAACCCGCCCGGAACAACAATGCCCTGCACGCCGCTCAGCAAGCGATCGACTGAGGTTTCATCCACCTCCTCAGAGTTGACCCAGCGCAGATTCAGGTCGCCGCCCAACGCCAACGCCGCATGCCGCAACGCCTCCGTCACCGACAGATAAGCATCGCTGAGCCGCACATATTTACCCACGATCGCCACCTCAAACGGCTGCTTGGGATGATGAAGCCGATCGACCAGCGTTTGCCACTGGCTCAGATCCGGCTGACGCTGCTCTAGCTGCAATAGATCGATCGCCTGCTGCGCCAAGCCTTCCCGCTCCAGGATCAGAGGCACTTCATAAATGCTGCTGGCATCCGGGGACGTAATCACGCATTCCACAGGCACATCGCAAAACTCCGACATTTTCTCTTTCAGTCCCTTCGGCAGGGGACGATCGCAGCGACACACCAGAATATCCGGCTGAATCCCGATCGATCGCAGTTCCTTTACCGAGTGCTGGGTGGGCTTGGTTTTCATCTCGCCCGCCGACGGAATCCAGGGAACCAGCGTTACGTGAATATAAAGAATATTTTTGCGCCCGACATCTTTGCGAAGCTGGCGGATTGCTTCTAGAAAAGGCAGCGATTCAATGTCGCCCACCGTACCGCCGATTTCTGTAATGACAACATCAGGATTCGTGTCGTGAGCAACGCGCATCACCCGCTCTTTGATCTCGTTTGTGATGTGCGGAATCACCTGCACCGTGCCGCCGTTGTAGTCGCCGCGCCGCTCTTTGTTCAGCACTGCCTGGTAGATCGAGCCTGTGGTGACGCTGTTGAGCCGCGACATCGAAGTATCGGTAAATCGCTCGTAGTGTCCCAAATCCAGGTCGGTTTCTGCGCCGTCTTGCGTGACAAACACTTCGCCGTGCTGAAACGGACTCATCGTGCCGGGATCTACGTTGATATAAGGATCAAGCTTCAGAATCGACACCGAATAATCGCGTGACTTCAAGAGCCGTCCCAGACTCGCCGCCACAATGCCTTTGCCGATACTCGAAACGACTCCGCCCGTCACAAATACAAATTTCGTCATAGGTCTGCTGCTGAATTACCGCCTTTTGAAGCTTTGCTGCCGAAGCCGATCGCCCTGCGCAACCCATTCATTCTGGCATAGGGCATTCGCTTAGAACCAGTCAGATTGACTCTGCCTGGAACTCTTTTGGCGATCGCCAGTCGTTACTTCCAAACCGCAGACTTGCTTTCCTAAGGGCAAAATCCTGGAGATTTTCCTGCTGCTGAAAGCGAGATGCTGCTTGCTGCTTAGGTGATTCAGAAAAGCTATGCGATTGGATTTTGCTGCTCAACCTTCCCGGCTGCGCGAAGGGTCTTTTTCATCTCGTTTATCGTCTGCTGCAGTGCTGGCTCAGGATTCGCTTCGGTCTGAATCCCTGCGATCGACTCGCACTCAGGCACGTTCTAGCAATGGCTTTCGCTTTCTCTTGAATCGGGTGCAAACTGGGCTAAAAATTGAGCCAGGTTCCTCTGGGCAGAGCCGCTTATCGGCTGCTGTCGGCACATCGACTGCCAATGCTCCCGATCTGGGCAACCTGAGCGGCAACACGCAGTTTAAATGGTCAGATTCGGTGGGCGGCAGCATCAAAAATCACTTTTTCCGATTTACCCTGTCGCGCAATAGTCGAATTCAGCTTCAGCTTGCTCAGCTTTCGGGGAATGCCGATTTGCGATTGCTCAATCTCGACGGTGCAGAAATCGCCCGATCGCAAAGCGCCAACCTCAGCAATGAATCGATCGATCAGCGGCTGGGGGCAGGAACTTACTACGTTCAGGTGCTCAGCGACGAGAATACCAGCGCTAACTACTCGCTCAGCTTAAACGGCAAAGGCAGCACAGCAGACGGCGGTGACGAAATGGGAACAGCTCTCGATGCGGGAACGCTGAACCAGATGAAACGCACCTACCGCAACCGCGTTTCCGAGTTCGACAAAATTGATATGTATCGCGTCACCCTGACGCAAGCAGAAACCGTTAATTTCTCGCTGAATCGTCTCAGCAACGACGCCGATTTGCTGTTGATCAACGCTGCCGGAGATGAAATTGCAGAATCGAGCCGCCACGGACGAGCGAATGAATCGATTCGCAAACAGCTTAGTGCAGGAACATACTACGTCAAAGTCACTGCCTTTGATGAAGGAATCACGCGCTACACGCTGGGAATGAATATCGTTAATGCAAATCCTGGCAATAGCAATAGCGGCGATTTTTCCAACGGTTCTGGGAATAGTTCTGGGAACGGTTCCAGTAATGGTTCAGTTACCGGAAGCCTGAACGGTGCAGAAACGCTATCATCCCCAGTTTTCTCGCGCAGCAGCCAGCTTTCTGCCGCCGACCGCGATGATTTATTCCAGTTCAACCTCACCCAGGCAGGAATCTTTTCAGCCGATTTGACGGGAGCGATGAACCGAGCAGGACTGCGACTGATTCGCGATGCCAACAACAACGGGGCGATCGATCCGGGTGAAGTGCTTCCGACCAAAACAAATTTGTCTGCCAATGTCAGACGCTATCTCGATCGCGGCACTTACTTCTTACAGGTTGCAGGCGACGGCACTCAGAGCGTTAACTACAACCTGAAAACCAACTTCACGTCAGCCGGAAGCAGCGAATCAGTGATTCAGATCAACCGCACCAGCAAAACCAACCCCAACGGCTTAGTCGAACTCCAGGTGGCTCTCCTGCGCAATGGGGCGATCGTCGATCAGCTCCCTGCCATTGCTGGAGTCGGCAGTAAACAGGCATTCCGCACCCCAGAGCAAAGCAGATCTGGCTCAATGGAACCGCTGCCCGAAGGCTACTGGTCGCTCGGTGTTGTGGAGTGGGCAAGCGGCATCAAAAACGACTACACCCGCAGTTGGCCCGATCCAAACGACGGCTTAGGTCCAGTCTGGATTACAATGAATCCCCTCTTTTCCACCGAACGCACCGACATCGGCTTCCACCTCGACAACAACGCCTCACGCGGAATGCCCGGAACCGCAGGCTGCGTCGGCATCCTCAACAAAACCGATCTCTCGAAGCTAGTGAACTGGTTTGACGACAGCAAAGCTCCAAAGCTGGCGATCGTGGATTGGAATTTGGGGACGGTGGAGGTTTAGGGGGTGGGT
>Ga0224723_1001613_pt1 | contig 13415 bp, 11 predicted proteins | sample Balambano_FR2_Me_FD_161647 | JGI IMG/M metagenome (GOLD analysis project Ga0224723, IMG submission 161647) | Freshwater sediment microbial communities from Lake Towuti, South Sulawesi, Indonesia - Balambano_FR2_MetaG | ecosystem: Environmental > Aquatic > Freshwater > Lake > Sediment | place...
CGTCCGGGCTTGCCATTGATGTCGGCACGGGCAGTGGCATACTCGCCGTCACCTTCGCCGCACATCGTCCGGCATGGGAGGTGATCGCGCTCGACGCCAGCCCCGCCGCGCTCGCCATCGCCCGGCAAAACGCCGCTCGTCACAACGTCAGCGAGCGAGTCGCATTTTATGAAAGCGATCTCCTTGCTTATGTTCTGAGTTCTGAGTTCTCAGTTCACAGTTCGCAGTCCCAAGCGCAAAGTGCCGATAGCGGTCAGGCATCAGGTATCAGGTATCAGCCAGATGTAAGTAGACAGCACACGCTACAAAGTACAGAACCCAGAACCCAGAACCCAGAACTAAGAACTATGAACTATGAACTGAAAACTGAAAACTCATCACTCATTACTCATCACTCATTACTCATCATGGCAAATCTCCCCTACATCCCCACTACCGACCTGCCCGACCTGCGCGTGAGCCAGCACGAGCCGATGCTGGCGCTCGATGGCGGCGCGGACGGGCTGGTGCTGATCCGGCGGCTGCTGGCGCAGGCGGCGGAGATGTGGTCAAAGGGTGATATGCATGGACGCGATAAATCGCGTCCGTACAGTACGAATCCAACAGAAATGCTCATACTGCTGGAGATCGAGGCGCGGCAGGGCGCGATGGTAGCGGCACTGGCGGCGCACCACTTCCCAACTGCGGCGGTTGAGGTACTGCGTGATTACGCCGGACATGAGCGGATTGTGCGGATTGAAATCAGCGCGTCGTAAACCACGTCACGCGAACGCTGCCCTCCGTCACAGCCATCCACGCATTGACATCCGCCAACTGCCCGCGCCACGCCACTTCGCGGTTGATGTAAAGCGTTGCCTGCTGATCCGCTGCAATCACCATGCACAGCGCACTGCGCCCGCTGCGGATATGCCGGAACTGTCGCCAGTCGCGTGTCCCATCCTGAGTTGTGCTAAGGTAGCCGTCGCTGGTGATGAGCGCAGTGAATTCCCCAATTTGTACGCCCCACGCTGACTCAAACTCGCCGGTGTTGCTGGCGGCAATCTCGAACGCATACGGCGCAGTTTGCAGATAGATCACACCCGGTTCTACCGCCGTCAGCGGCACACGCGCACACGCCGGATCGCTCACACCCAGCGCGATCGCTGCGACAGTACCAGCGCCCAGCACGACCTCGAGCAGCAGCGCCAGCAGTCCCAATCGCCAGAGCTGCGGTGGCAGCGGCGTTGACATGAGCGTGCGGTAGTCATATTCTGGGTAGAGCATTGGGATAGCCTTTAGGTATCAGCTATTGGCTGTTGGGTATTGGCGATTGGGTATTTGTAGGGACGCGCCATGGCGCGTCCGTCTTGACAAAATGAACAATTGTAGGGACGCGCAACGGTGCGTCCGCTGGGTAAACGACGATGAACCTTCGTAGAGTATGGCACATCGGCATGATCTGTGCATGGGCAATTATCTTTATGTCATTGCCTGTAGGGACGCGCAACGGCGCATCCGTCCACATCGTATCTGCCCAGGATGTCTCATCTGACGCGCAGGGGGTGAGAGTATCTCCCCAATGGGACGGCACGTACCGCCGCATCCGCGCGCCGATCCTGATGTACCACTATATCAGCGAACTCCCGTTTGACGCCGATGACATTCGGCGCGGGCTGACGGTCACGCCCACGCAGTTCCGTTCGCACCTCGATATGCTCTTTTACGAAGGCTACACGCCGATCTCGCTCTACGATTTGCACGACGCGCTGCTGACCGGACGCCCGCTACCCGCCAAACCGGTCGTGCTGACGTTCGATGACGGACATCTCGATGCGTACACGCAGGCGTTTCCGCTGCTGCGTGAGTATAACTTCACGGCGACATTCTTCATCATCACCGGCTTTGCCGACCGCAACTGTGTCGATCATCTGTCGTGGGCGCAGATTCGCGAGATGGCGGACGCGGGCATGAGTATGGAAGCGCACACTAAGACGCACAGCGAACTGGACGGGCGCACGTATGAGTTTCTGGTGTACGAAATCCTGGGCAGTCTGGAAAGTCTGGCGTATTACACGGGCAGGCAGCCGCACATGTTCAGCTATCCGGTTGGGCGCTATGATGCGGAAACGCTGCGTGTGATGGGGCAAACGACGGTCTGGCGCGCCGTGACGACCGAGCCAGGTTACACCATCACAACGGACAATCGGCTGCAAGTGCCGCGCATCCGCGTGCCGGGTGGCGCGACAGCGGCGCAACTGCTGGCTATCTTGCAAGCGAGCGAGTAGTTTACACCTGCGTGCGGTTGCGCGGGGCAGCGCCCGCAAACACCACGTTCACGACCAACGCGACGATCAGCACGACGCCTGTGATGAATTCCTTGAGGTAGATGTCAATCTCCGGGATGTTGTCCAGTCCATTACGTAGCGTGCCATACAGCAGCAAGCCGATCACCGTCTGCAAAATGCCGCCGCGCCCACCCGTCAGCGCCGTACCGCCTAACACCACCGCGCTGATCGTATCGAGCAGGTAGCTTGGCACGGGGTCCGGCTGCGCGCTGCCCAACCGCCCCATCCCAACGATGCCCGCCAGCGCCGCTGTGAAACCGCTGATCGTCAGCACTGCGATCAGAATCGCGTTGGTGTTCACGCCCGCCAACCGCGCCGCCGATTTGCTCGCGCCCGTCATATACACGTAACGCCCAAAGCGCGTGTAACGCAGCACCAGATACGCGATCAGCAAACAGACCGCCGCCACGATGACGATGAACGGCACGACGCCGCGCCCGGTCTCATCTGCAAACACGCGCCCGCTGCCGAGGAAACGCGCGTAATCCGGCAGATCGGTAATCGTGCGCCCCTTGCTGACATAGGTTGTCAGCCCCGCACCGATAAACGAGACTGCCAGCGTCGCCATAAATGTCGGGATGCGGAAGCGCGTGGTGATGACGCCGCCGAGGAAACCGAGCGCCGTCCCCACCGCCAACCCTGTCAGCAGCGGGATCGGCTCTTGCAGGTCATTGGTGGCGAACAGCGTCGCCGCCACCATGCCGGAAATAGCAGCGGTTGCCGAAATACCCAGGTCAATCTCGCCCGTCAGCAGCACGAACGTCATGCCGGTGCCGAAGATCGCCAGCGTCGAAATTTGCACCAGAATATTGTTGATATTGAGCGGGCGCAGGAACGAATCCGACGCCAAGCCGAAGAAGATAAACAGCGCCACCAGCGTCCACACCGGAGCCAGCGTCGTCACCCAGCGCGGCAGCCCACCAATGCCGCGCTTCGGCGCAACGTCGATCTGCGAAGAAGTCTGTGTCGTCATAGCAGCCTCAATAACGTATCTTTATTCAAATTCTGGTTCAGCATGTCCGCCACCACGCGCCCGCGCGACATTACGACCACGCGGTCCGACAACGATAGAATCGTCTCCGGCTCGCTGGAAACCACCAACACGCCGTAGCCCTGATTGCGGAAGTTGCGCAAAATCGTCAGCACTTCGTTCTTCGCGCCCACGTCCATACCGCGCGTCGGCTCAGCGACGATAAACACTTTTGGCGGGAACGGCAGCCAGCGGGCAATCGCCACTTTCTGCTGATTGCCGCCGCTGAGCTGCCCAACTGGGTTAAGCGGATCAGGCGGATGCACGCCCGTCAGCGCGATCTGCGGCGTCGCCAGCGCCAGTTCGCGGCGGCGCGTCGGGTTGATGATGCGCCCGATGCGCGGCAGGTGCGGCAGCATCACATTGCGAAAGATCGGCTCGTCCATAAACAGACTCATCCGCCGCGACTCCGACGCATATGCCAGGCCGTTACGAATGGCAAAGCGCGCCGAAAAGTTATGCGGGAAAGCGCGCCCATCGACTGTGATCGTGCCGCTGTCACAGCGATACATCCCGAACAGCGCCCGTGCTAGATCGAAATGCCCTGCGCCCAATGCGCCGTACAAGCCCACCACTTCGCCACGATGCACGCTCAGGTTGACCGATTTAAACACATCGGCATTCATATCGCGTGCGTCCAGCAGCACGGGCTGGTTGGCGCTGGCAGTCGCGGCGGGTAGCGTTGCGTCGATCTCGTGACCGAGGATCAGGGCGATCAATTCGTTGACGTTCGTCGCGGTCTTGTCAAGCGTCGCCACGCGCTGCCCGTCGCGCAATACGGTGATGCGGTCGGCGACACGCATGACTTCATCAAGAAAGTGCGAGATATAGATAACGCTGCGGTTCTGCTTGCGCAGCGTATCGATCAACTGGATCAGCCGTTCGACTTCTGCCGGAGACAACGCCGATGTCGGTTCGTCCATGATCAGCACCTTCGCGCCGGACAAAATCACACGCAGCACCTCAACCACCTGCTGTGTGCCAAGCGCATATGTGGCAAGCGGCGCACGGACATCGATCCTGTCGAAGCCGATGCGCGCCAGCTCATCGCGGGCGATCTGGTTCATGCGCCGCCAATCAACCGCGCCGTAGGGCGTCAGCAGTTGCCGCCCCAGAAACAGGTTTTCAGCAACGGTCAATTCTGGCATGACGCTCAATTCCTGATGAATCATGCCGATTCCACGACTCAGGGCGTCGCGCGGCGATTGCAGGCGCACGGGCTGACCTTCAAGCAGAAATTCGCCCTGGTAGTCCGTGTAGACGCCCGCCAGTATCCGCATCAGCGTCGATTTGCCTGCGCCGTTTTCGCCCACGAGCGCGTGCGTTTCGCCGCGTCGCAGGTCAAAATCGACATCCTTAAGCGCCTGAATATTGGCAAAGCGCTGCGAAATCTTGCGCAGTTCAATCACTGAAGTCATAAGAGTCGCAATCAATGTTTTGAACCGCAAAGGCACGGAGGACGCAAAGATAAGATAATTTTCTCTGCGTCCTTTGCGCCTTTGCGGTTTAAATATTTAGAACACCAGTTGATCCTGCGCCCAGATCAGCCCTGCTGCCGCGTTCAGACCATAGTTGTTCAGCTTCCAGGGTTCCGCCGCCAGATCGGGATTGCTGTCGATGTCGCCAAAGATGGCGGGACCATCTGCCAGCACGAAGAACGGAATGTCGTTGCGTGCCTGCTCCAGCCCAACCGTCGCCGCGTAGACGCCCGCAATAACCGCCCAGCCGTGAATGCGCGTCGAACTGTTGCGTGCCGTACCGACCAGCCGTCCGTCTGCCACTGCCTGAATCGCCGGCTGCATGGCGTCCACGCCACCGACGAATACCTGATCGCCCAGCCCGGCATTTTCGACCACCTGCCGTGCTGCCAGTGCCATATCGTCGTTATCCGCAAAGATCGCCTTCAGATCGGGGTGGCGGTTGAGGACGGTTTCCGCCAGTGCTGCTGCCTGCGCCACATCCCAGTTGGCGGGCTGGTCATCGACAATCTCGATACCAGGGTTACGCCCCATCACGTTCAGGAAGCCCTGCCCGCGTGCCTGTGCGCCCGTATGCCCCGGCGCACCGCCGATATGGGCGACCTTGCCGCTGCCGCCCATCTTTTCCACCAGCTTGTTGCAGACGGACTCGGACATAAAGACGTTGTTCGGCGCGATGAACGTCAGCACGCCCATCGATTGCAGTTGATCAAGCGGCGCAATCAGTGTGTCCATATCAACGACCGGAATGCCCGCGTCGATCATCGCTTGCACAGGCTCCACCAGCGTGCCAATCGCGCCCGGCTGCATGGCGACAAAATCCCAGCTTTCGGTCGCCATCTGGTCAATCTTACTGCGCTGAATCGCGGGATCAAATTCGCCGTCAAACCAGGTAATTTCGACACCCAGTAATTCCCCCCAGCGCAGTGCCGCCTGCTGCCCCTGCGCGTTCCATGTGCCTGCCAGCCCCGCGCTCGACATTGCCGCCCGCAGCGGCGCATCCTGCGCCTTCGTCCGGCGATACTCCACCAGTGCAAGCAGGTTCGCCAACGCCAACCCGCTGCCCGCAAATAACGAACCCTTTAAGAAATCGCGACGGCTCAAACCATTAGACATGACGTTCACTCCTATATCCAAGAAACCACTAGTAAGCCGCAATGTAATCTACGATGCGCTCATAGATATAACGCTCTGTGAAACGTTACGCAAGTCACATGACGAGTTTTCTTGCCGTGAGTTAGGGTGTGGAATAAAATTCAGTACATTCTGCACAAATCGAATACACCGATTGAGTGTTGTAATGCGTAGTTATGTCTATTGTCAGCAGCAGTGATGAAACGGGGGCAGCCGCGTGGCAGATCTATTTGATAAAGTCGCGAAATATACCACCGCCAAAGACGCGATGAAGCTGGGGATTTATCCCTATTTTCGGGCATTAAGTGATACAGAAGGCGCAGTCGCCTACTTTCAGGGCAAAGAAGTCGTCATGATCGGCTCCAACAACTATCTGGGGCTGACAACCGACCCGCGCGTGCGCGCCGCCGCCATGGAAGCCGTAGAGCGTTACGGCACGAGCGTCACAGGTTCGCGCTTCCTGAACGGTACGCTGGAACTGCACCTGGAGCTGGACTGCCGTCTGGCGGGCTTCGTCAATAAGCCCTCGGCGTTGGTCTTTTCGACCGGCTACCAGACCAATGTCGGCGTCATCTCGGCGCTGGTGCAGAAGGGTGATTACGTCATCGTTGATAAAGACGATCACGCCAGCATTGTCGATGGCTGCCTGATGTGTCGCGGCGAGATGAAGCGCTTCAAGCACAGCGACATCAGCAGCCTGGAGCGCGTGCTGGCAGACCTGCCTGCTGATGCGGGCAAGCTGGTGGTCGTCGATGGCGTCTACAGCATGGGCGGTGATATTGCCCCGCTGCCGCAGATTGTCGAGATTTGCAAGCGCTATGGCGCACGCATCATGGTCGATGACGCACATGGCATCGGCGTGACGGGCGGCGGGCATGGGACAGCGGCGCACTTCGGGCTGACCGATCAGGTTGACTTGATTATGGGGACGTTCAGCAAGAGCTTTGCCAGCATCGGCGGTTTCATCGCGGGCGATGCTGATGTGGTGCATTACATTCAGCACAATGCGCGCTCGCTCATCTTCAGTGCAGCGCTGCCCGCGCCGAATGCAGCGGCGGCGTTGAAAGCGCTCGAAATCATGGAGACCGAACCCTGGCATGTCCAGCGCATGTGGGAGAATGCTGACTACATGCGCGCGGGTTTGCAAAAGATCGGTTACAATGTGGGCAGCAGCAACACGCCGATCATCCCGGTCATTCTGGGCGATGACTTCCGCACGGCGTTGGCGTGGTTCGCGCTGATTGACGAAGGCGTCTACACCAACCCGGTCGTGCCGCCTGGCGTGCCAACAGGCAGCAGCCTGCTGCGCACCAGTTACATGGCGACACACCGCACCGAACATCTCGACCGCGCGCTGCACGCCTTCAAGGTGGTGGGCGAACGGCTGGACTTCATCCAACTGTCGCGACAGGAAGCGCTGCCTGAGGCGGGCGACTGATGTAGACTCACGCGCTGGCGAACAAAACCGAACCGCATATACTGGGGATGTCCGCACACAGCATGAAGGAGTCTCCCCTATGCGGCTTTTCCTTTCCACATTGTTGTTCTTTCTTCTGGCAGCAACCTCGGTATCCGCCCAGGACGAATTGCCTACAATCGCAGACATTGTCGCCAGCGATGACCGATTAACCACACTCAATACGCTACTCGATCACAGTGATGAACTGCGCGCGTTTCTCGACAAACCTGATGGTGCATTTACCCTCTTCGCACCCACAGACGGCAACTGGTCCTATTTTTACCCGGAAGGCGACAGGGTCGATTTCATGCCGCTGTTGGATGATCCGGAGGGAGCAGCAACCCTGCTGCGCTACTACACGCTGCCAGTCATCATCGAAGACTTTGCGACACCTGCTACGGACAATTTCAGCGGTGGCTATCTGGCGGTGGATTATGGAACGATGCTGCCCGGCTACACCATTCTGGCATTCAGTTCGGAAGAAAGTGTACGTTTCAACAACGCACAGGTCAGCGAAACAATTGAGGCAGCCAATGGCGTAATCGCAGTTCTCGAACAAGTGATGCCACTGACATTTGTGCGTGTGGGAATCGGGCGTGAGATGCTGTGGCGGCTTGAAGACCTGCCAACCGACATTACGCTGCCAGATACTGACGAAACGGTGGTGGATGTTCTCATGGAGGTAGGCGAGTTTAGCACCGTGCTGCGCCTGCTGGATGCCTTTCCCGATATTGCCACGCAAATTGAAAACGGCGGGTTGTACACACTGATTGTGCCAACCGACAGCGCATTTCTGGCAAGCGGCTATACCGACGACGTGATCGACCAGATGATCGCCGATACGGAATATCAGTGGGGCAGAATCCGCTTGCAAGAGATGATTCTGGCGGGCTACTACACGGTTGATGCGTTACGCGCGCTCGATATTGGTTCAGGCTTCAGGCTGCAACTGGCAACCGTCGGCGACTACCCACTGCTCTACACGATGTACGACCCCGTGACAAACACGACCGATGGGGTGATACGACTGGGTGGCATCCCTATCAACGAGGATGCCTTGCTTGCGCGCAATGCAATCATCTATCGCCAAGACGAAACTTACCCGCGCGGTTGAGCCAGCCTACACAGCGGTGCGAACACCGGACTGCATCGCCTCTAACGCCAGCCCATGTGCGCGGGTGTTCTTGCCCGCATACCAGGCAATCCAGCGCGCCGCTGTGATGAGGTATTGCCAGCGGTCAGGATGATTGGAGGCGCGGAACTCCATCACCATCGCGTACAAATGCTTGAAGTTGTGCAGCAGCGTCCCGTCGTCGGTGCAGGCAACTTCGGTGAGCAGCACGATCAGCGCTTCAGGATCGGCGAGTTGGTCTGCGTAGGCGCGCACAGCGGCGGTGCTGGTGTTGTAATCGTGGGCAAAGAGCGCCTCGCGCAGGTGCTTGAGCAGCGCATCCGGCGTCATGCCGCGCAGCCGCGCCACGTCATCGGCATACGGATACGGCGGGCGCACCTCGAACGTTGTGAAGTGGAAGGTGGCATCCAGCACGCTCGGTCCCCGTTCGAGTAAGCTGCCGCCCTGAATCGCTGCCAACACCTGCGTGCGCGGCGACATTTGTGGCAGGATTTTGCGCATGGCGTTGGTGCTGGTGCCGATATGAATGGGCGCGACTTCGCGGCTGACCGCATCAAAGTCATCGTGCGGCACAGGCTCCGCCATCAGGTACAGATCAGCAGCGGCGAGCGTGACGGCTGCCAGCACAGTGGCGGGCGATACGCCCTCCATTGCCATTGCCCGCGCCGCCACCTCCGGGCGGTCGTGGGGCACAGCGGCGTGGAACTGCTGGCGCAGCGGTTCGATCTGGTCGAGACTCAGGTCGCTGTTCGCCGCGCCATCCCACAACCCGTACCGCTTTGCCAGAGCAACCGCCTGGTCATATGGCTCGAAGTTGCGATGGAAACTGGCATTGTAGCGCAGCGTCGCCCGCAACATCTCCCAACCGTGTTCCCAGCCGATGACATCATCGATCATGCCCAGACACAACTGCGGTGAGATCAGCGTGTGATCATCAGTGACGATGCCTTCCAAGCCAATATCGAGCATCAGGTCAATGAACTCGGCGCGCGGCAGCACACGCTCAAGATGCACAGCACGGGCGTCGGCGCGCAGGAATTCGCCCATGCGCACATCTTCGCGCAGCCAGTGAATATCGTCAGCGGTATTGCCTGTGGTATACGGGCGCGCGGGCAGCATTTCATAGGGCGACAGGCACGGGTCATGCAAGTCAAAAACGACTTGATGCAACGCCAGCACCAGCAGCAGCCAGCGCGTTTCGCGCGCCTGTCCCAACGCCAGCGAGCGCGCATCTTCACAGCCGATCATAGCGTGCGAGACAAAGCCAAGCAGATTATGTGCCTCATTCTTGACGTAGTAGCACGAGGTCAGCGCGCCTGCCGCCCACAACACATCTTCATCTTCGCCGTCGCGCAACGCCCTGATTGTTTCGTGAACGATCGTGTCGAGCGTTTGCGTCCGCAGCCAGTCAATACGCTGGCTCACCTGAACATGAAAAACCGAACCTGTGCCATTTCTGTAATGCTGCGTCATCGTTCTGCGTCCGTTTTGCTCATCTCTACCGCTTTAATTATGTACCGAAGCAAAACACCATTCAACAGCAATTATTCCGCCAGCTTCTTGGCTGCTTTCGCAGCGTCTTCGACGCCGCCGCGTGTGGCGACCAGCGCGCCTGCTCCGACGACGCTGACATTCTCGCCCAGTTCCGCAATGGCATAGCGCAGGTCTTTGTAATAAGCGTCGTCAATGGCGAGCTGCTGCGCGGTCTCGCGCATGGGATTGAGCAGCAGGTCGCCAACGCCGTAGCTAACACCGCCGCCGAAGACGACGATCTCCGGGTTGAAGATGTGCAACAGACTCGTGACACCATAGCCCAGCCGTACACCTGCCGTGCGGACGATCTCCAGCGCCAGCGCGTCGCCTTCTTTAGCGGCTTTCCCGACCGTGCTGCCGCTGATGGAGTCCAGTTTACCATCGACCATATCAAGCATGGATGAGCGCACGCCGGATTGAATGCGCGCGCGCGCCTGACGTGCCAGCGCGGGACCCGCAGCGACTTTTTCCAGCGTGGTCGGCTTGCCATCGACTTCCAGGATCATATGTCCGACTTCGGCAGCATAGCCGTTGACGCCGAGCAACATCTTCCCGTTGATGATGACGCCGCCACCAATGCCGGTGCTAACAGTGATGAAGATAGCATGGCGGCAACCCTGCGCTGCCCCGCGTGCGACTTCCGCCAGCGCCGCGACATTGGCGTCGTTGCCAAGATAGACTGGCACGCCAAACTCCTCGTTAACGAGCTGCGCCAGCGGCACGCCCTGCCAGCCTTTCAAGTTCGTCCCCAGTTCAACCACGCCTGTAAACGGGTTTGTCGGTCCTGGTATCGAAATACCGATGCCATCCACCGTCGCCGGATCGCCCGGCATGACCTGATGAATGACGTTCATGACGCGCTCAAGCGTGGCGTCTACGCCTTCGTGCGCCAACGTCAGTTCTTCGTGCCGCATTAGGATGTTCAGGTCGTCGTCCATGCGTGCGCTGCGCAGCCGCGTACCGCCGAGGTCAACCGCAATAGTGTATTGCGCCATAAAAAGTACCTTGTCTTGCCACAATCAAACATTTCTTGTCTCGCAGATACTAACGAATTTCTGCCTGTCTCTCAAGCCAGACAGTGGGCTTTTTGCGCGTTGTGTCCTACAATGCAGGCATGACACTACGTGATGAACTGCTGGCAACAGTCGCCAGCCTCTACTACAAGCTCAACCAGAACCAGTCGCAGATTGCTACACGATTGGACATGTCCGCGTCGAAGGTTTCACGAATGCTGAAGGAAGCCCACGAGCGCGGCATCGTCGAAATCCATATCCACCTGCCCATTCCCCGCGACTTTGCGCTGGAACAAGAGCTGATCGATACGTTCGGTATTAAGGACGCTTACGTCCTGCAAACGACGGACAGCAGCGAACATCCGGTGTTAATCCGCAGTCTGGGGCGCTTGGCGGCGACATATGTGGAATTGATCGTATCGGAACTCCCGGACGGGCAGTCGATTGGCGCATCGTGGAGCGAAAGCGTCTATGCCACGTTTGACGCGCTGCCGGAAAAGCTGGCGCGCAACATCAGCGTAGTCCAGCTTGCGGGCGGCGTCAGTGCCTATGGATTTGACTATACCAATTTAAGCCAGAGCGTCGCTGCCAAACTCGGTGGGCGGCATTATTTGCTGCACGCCCCGTGTGCAGTCGAACGACCAGATATGCGCGATATGCTGCTGCAAGAACCGATGATCCGCGATGTGATCACACGGGCAGGGCAGGTGGCGCTGGCGATCTGCGGGATTGGCGCGATGAGCGAGGACAACAGTTTTGTCCGTTCCGGCTTGCTGGCATGGGAGGAGTTACAGGCATTACGGGTGCAGGGGATTGTCGGCGAGATGTGCGGCACATTCTATGATCTGGATGGTTATTACGCGCACTACGACATTAACCAGCGTACAATCGGTGTACAGTTAGCGACGCTGCGAACGCTGCCGCGCGTGCTGGCGGTGGCGCGCGGCGTGAGCAAGGCGGTGGCGATTGCGGGTGCGCTGCGTGGCGGCTTCGTCAAGGTGCTGGCGACGGATGACTTGACCGCGCGGGCGGTGCTGGGGATTGGTAAGTAAATTAAGGCGCGAGGGCAAAAGCAATGACTCTCATTAGTAAGCGCAACCTGTACCCAGGCGTCAACGCTCACCTCAACAGCTACCTCCAGGTAGAATCGGGCGGCTGGAAAAGCTTCCACGCCGAACATATCGTTGACATTGCGCGCGTGATTGACGAAGGGCTGCCGGACGGCTATTTTACGCGGGCTGAAATGTCGCTACAGATTGATGAACTTACACCCGACCCCGATGATGAACGTCGCATCCTCACAGTTCCCGATGTAAGTATCTACCGTCAGCCCGTTGCGTCACCTTCGATAGCGCGACAAACAGGAACTGCTGCGCTGCCTACATTGCGCGTGCCACTGGTAGAGACAATCGAAGAAGAGGATACGCTGACCGGACTCGTCATCTATCAAATTACCAGCGCACGCACTAGCCATCCCATTGCCCGTATCGAACTACTTTCGCCAGCAAATAAGCCGCGTGGGAGTCACTACGAGCAATATCTGGTCAAGCGCGCCAGCACACTAAAGACTGGTCTGACGCTGGTGGAAATCGACTATCTCCACGAACTGCGCCCGATCACGCGCCGCCAACCAAGCTATCCCGATCGTCATAATGATGCCACGCCCTATGCGATACTGGTGAGTGATCCGCGCCCGACGCTGTATGAAGGCGACACTGAGTTCTACCTGGTTGGCGTTACTGATAAGTTGCCTATCGTAAATCTGCGATTGCAAGGGGCAGACAGCGTAGACATCAATTTCGCTGAGGCGTATCGCCGGACCTATGAGACATCGCGCTACTATGCAACAGTCGTAGATTACGATGATGAACCCGTAAATTTCGACCGCTTTCATGCCGAAGATCAGCAGCACATCCATGAGTTGCTTGCCAGCATTCGCCAGCAACAGCGACCATAGCCGGGTTTGTCTGTTAAAGGATTTGTGTGATGACCACGTTTCGAGTCCTTGTGACCGCCCGCTCGTTTGCTAAAACGCCAGGCGCACATCATGACTTGCTGGCGGCGCACGGCTGTCACGTCGATTTGCGCGCTCCCGATCAACCGCTCAGCTCGGCGGCATTGGCGGCACTGCTGCCCGGCTGTGATGGCGTCATATTGGGGCTTGACCAGTGCGACGCGGCGGCGCTGGCGCAGGCTGATCGGCTGCGCGTCATTTCGCGCTACGGTGTTGGCGTTGAGAATGTCGATCTGGCAGCAGCAACAGCACGGGGGATTACCGTCACCAATACGCCGAATACCAACAACATCTCGGT
>Ga0224723_1001614_pt1 | contig 13410 bp, 11 predicted proteins | sample Balambano_FR2_Me_FD_161647 | JGI IMG/M metagenome (GOLD analysis project Ga0224723, IMG submission 161647) | Freshwater sediment microbial communities from Lake Towuti, South Sulawesi, Indonesia - Balambano_FR2_MetaG | ecosystem: Environmental > Aquatic > Freshwater > Lake > Sediment | place...
CCCATCACCCCCATCACCCTATGTCAAAAGAAACCCTATTCGCTCTTTCACTGTTTCCCTACTTAGGTTTCTTGTGGTTTATTAGCCGCAGTCCCCAGATGCCACGTTTAGCATTGTATGGCTTTTACTGTACTTTGGTATTTGTAGCTGTTACCATTCCTGCCGGAATTTATGCTCAAGTACATTATGGCGAAGCTTTGGCAAATGTTGATTGGTTACACGGAGGAGCAGAGTTTTTTCTCACACTATCTAACATTTTGATAGTACTCGGTTTCCGCCAAGCTGTGATGCGTAAAAAAGTTGATATGACTACAAGATAATTTATTAAGGTATCTAGCATTTATTAACCTGCAAAGTCCAGATAATATTAAACTTGAGTTGGTTAGGCTAATCAATGATAGTAGATTAATGTCATGTGGTTTTAGAATGACGGCCATACCTGGTAAGCTGGACACATTAGCTGAGATAGCCACCAATCTGTACTAGTTCCTATACCAACTATGGAAGTTATTCCCGCAATTGATATTCTAGAGGGTCGCTGTGTGCGACTTTATCAAGGAGATTATAATCAATCTCAAGTTTTTAATGAAAATCCAGCAGATGTAGCGAAACAATGGATTGATGAAGGTGCGACTAGATTACATATAGTTGATTTGGATGGTGCTAAGGCTGGTCGTGTTGTAAATTTATCAGCTATAGAAGCGATCGCGTCTTGTGTTTCTGTTCCGATTGAAGTTGGTGGTGGGTTGCGGACGGTTGAGAGTGTGGAAGATTTGTTGAAAATTGGTGTACGTTGGGCTATCTTAGGAACTGTTGCTGTGGAACAACCGCAATTAGTACAGCAATTGTGTGAAGATTTTCCTGGACAGATTATTATCGGTATTGATGCTCGTGATGGTCAAGTTGCTACTCGTGGTTGGTTAGAAACATCAACAATACAAGCCACTACCTTAGCTGCACAAATGCAAGAATTGGGAGCAGCAGCGATTATCTATACTGATATCCATCGTGACGGTACGCTATCAGGACCAAATATGGATGCTCTACGAGAGTTGGCGAATACTGTAGATGTTCCTGTGATTGCATCCGGTGGGGTCAGTTCTGTTACAGATTTGTTAAGTTTATTAGCTTTAGAACACCAAGGTGTCACTGGTGTGGTAGTAGGTCGGGCGTTATATACTGGCGATATTTCTCTACGGGAAGCATTACGGGCGATCGGTCCTGGACGTATTCAAGATATTCCTCCCAATTTTGGCTCTTCTGCGTTTGCTTAATTACAGCGGTTTTCAACTTGGTGAGGTACAGTAGCCACAATTATTAAACCAGCAAACAATAAAATGTAGGGGCACGGCTTCTGAAATACTACGGGTAAATCAAAAATCCTACTAGTGCCGTGCCCTTACGAGGTAATATAACTTTATCTCATAAACCTGGAATATGCTGTATCTGTGATACCACGCTTCCCGCAGGGTAGGCGCGGAGTTTTATTATAAATAATTAAGCGGATTTAATCACACTACACAAACTTTATTTTTTAAGAAATTTCCGGATTCGTAATTTACACCTGTGTATTTCGAGTAGTAGGAACAATTAAAGGTAGAAGGTATAAGAAAGATTTTAGCATTCCTAAATTTAGAAGTTTATTTTAGTAGAGACTTCTCGTAGAACGTCTTTGGAATGATCTATTTTGTTACAAATAATTCAGTTTCACATATTAAGTAGTGATTAATTTAAGTTTTGTTTAAGATTTAAAATTTAGTTTTCCATGGGTTTCCTCTCTTTTAGGGACGCAGTTAATACAGCGTCTCTATTTTTTTATCTACATAATTATACTGAGATTTATATAATTCATCTCCGGATTTTATCTCAGGAAATGTGTATCTAATATTGTACTTAATTTTACAGGTTAAAATTATGGCTAAGGATAAACAAAACCATAACATTAATGAGGATGAAATTAATACTGTATTTGATAGTGAATTTGCTAGCGAGTTTGATTTTAATCCTGATATTCCTAAGAAAGCTAAGCGTCGGCCAAATCCAGGTACACCAAGAAGAAGACAAGGTGGAGGAACAAAATAAATACTCTAATCGTCTTCTTTTCAAAAAAGTATAGAGACGAATATGTCTCTATACTCTATAAAAAAGCTTTATTTAACTTTTGCTTGATTTTTAGCTTGTTCTAAAGCGATTTCTTTCATTACTTGGTAGGAGTTAACATTTGCTGTTCCTTCAATAGCTTTAACAGCTAAATCTTGAACTTGTTTGAGAGCAGATTCTAGTTGTTTAGAAAGATTTTGAATGCGATTTTCTTGATTTCCTATTGTCTGCTCTAAAGATTGCAATCTTTGTTCATAATAACGTTTTTGTCCTTCTACTTCTTTAGCGTATAAGTCTGATTTTATCTTAGCTTGGTAGTAAGCAATACCCTTTCCTTCTTCTGTAGCTTTCTTAATGGCTGCTTCTTTTTCTTTGGGTAATGCTTCTACTTTAGCTTTGAATTCTTCAAATTGCTTTTCTTGCTCGGAAATTAGTTTTTCTCGCTCAGACCATTGTTTTTCAATTTCTTGTTGTGTTTCTTCTAACTGGTTGTAGAATTCTTTTTGTTTTTGCTCATACCTATCAACTTCTAGTTGACGTTGCAGTTCTAAATCATATTTATATTCTGTTGTGTCTCTTTGACGTGATTTAGTCAGGTTATCATTTCTTTCTTTGACTGATAATTTTTTTTCATCCTGCTCTTTTTCCCAAGCGTTTCTTTGCTCATAAATTTCTTGGGATAATTCTTCAAAGCGTTGGTTATATTCTTCTTGATATGTTTTTGAATTATCTTCGTAAGATTTAATCAGGTTATCTAAGGTATCTTCGGCAATTTCTAGGTTATGTAGTGCTTTGAGTTGTTGCAGCTCATTTTGGACAGATTCTTGAATTCCTGATAAGTTAGCAGCTCTTGTGGTAAGTTGTTCTGATAATTCGCTTGCAGCACTACCAAAACCTAGTTGAATTTTGCCAAGGTTTTCAATGATGTAATTCATTTTTTGCTGGATATTGGTTGGCTGTTGATTCATAGTCGGTTTTGGCTCGATTTTTGGTTGGTTGGTTGGAGATTTGTTTTCTTTTGCTAAGTGTTCAAGTTGGGATTTGACTTCTGCTTTTTCTTTTACTAATTCGTTGTATGCTTCGAGAATTTCGGCTTTAGTATTTTTTTCGTTTGGTTTTTTAACTGGCATGGTTTAACTCCGATTTGAGGGGAAGAGGGAGAGGTTATTTTGCAGAACTGTCGAAAGCTCTCATGGCTAAATCCTGGGCTTGTTTTAATGCAGTTTGTAGCTGAGTATTAACGCCTTCGATTTGCTCTAATTGTTTCTTAATTGTCTCTTCTAAAGATTGAATTTTTAATTCGTAGCTTTGTTTGGTTGCTTCCCATTCTTTCTCAAACAAATCAGCTTCTACTTTCGCTTTCTGACTTGTCTCTTTAATCGCCTCTTCTCTGGCTTTTTTAATTGCTTCATCCAATTCTTTGGGAAAAGCTTCTACTTTTTGTTGATTTTCTGTAAGTAATGCTTTGTTCTTATTAAGTACTTTTTCTCGTTCTGCCCAATCTTTTTCTTTTTGTTTTGTTGATTCTTGCTGCTCTCTTTCTGCTGTCCGTTTTAATCCTTCGTAAGTATCTGTGTTTAGCTTACGGCTATTTTCTAATTTGTATTGATATTCTTCTATTTCTTGCTGACGCTGTTTAGCTAATGATTCATTGAATGCTTTTACTGCTTCTTCAAATTCTGATTGTTCTTTTTGCCATTCTTTACGGCGATTTGCTATTTCTTTTTCTAAAGCTTCTTTCTTACTAGCAATATCTTGTTCTAAAGTTTTTAATTTTTCTTGGTGTTCTTGAGTCAAGATGTCTAGTGTGTCTGCAACTGTTCTAATTTGCTGAAGTTCTTGCAGACGTTGGGTGGCAATTTCTATTCCTTTATTTAACTCATCTAGCTTGGAGTTTTCTTTAGCTAGTTTTTCTGATAGTCCGTTGACGATACTACCAAACTCTAGTTGTAAGTCAGCGATGCCTTTGACGATACTATCTACTGTATATGTAGAAGCTGCTTCTAAAATTTCTCGATTCTTGGTTTTTTCTGCTTCTTCTTGCTTGGTTGCAATTTTTAGTTCTATTCTGTTTCTATCTATAATAATTTGTTGAAATGCTTGCATTAGTTGCTGTTTGCTGTCTTTAGATGCAATTGTCATACACAATCTCCTGTGAATTTACAAGCGTTGACTAGGTAGCAAGTCATGGTAAATTATGCCTTTGTCTCAGTACAGACTAGCTTTTTATTGTGTGTTTATAACGCCGTATAAGTACTTAAAGTATTAGCTACTTTCATACTGAGTTCGGGCGATAATTGTTGGTTGAGCTTTAGTACTTATGTACTAATTGTAATCGCATTGATTTCTACTTGTCAAGAGGAAAATCCACTCCGCACTTTGGGCACTATTTACAAAACTTTTTCGCGGTTTACGGTCGTATTGGTTTATAATAGGTTGGGTGCTGTCACATATGTTACAAATAGAAAGGAAAATTTCCACGTAACAAGCGTGGATGCACTGAAATTAATTAAATATACTGATACGTCCGCAGACCACCAACTTTGTAATATCAATGTACACCAGTGAATTGACTAAGTATTCTTCTAGAAATGACTTTGGGCAAACGAGCCGTATTTTAGTGGTAGAGGATGAGGAACTCATCCGGGATATGGTTGTTTTGGCATTGGAAGAAGAAGGTTATGGAGTTGTAACCGCTAGTGATGGGCGATCGGCTGTGGAGTATTTGAAAAGTTTTGAGTCAACTAGTGGAGAAGCTAGTTTTGATTTGGTGATTCTTGACTTGATGCTTCCTCAAATCAATGGTTTGGATATTTGCCGTTTGCTACGTCACCAAGGAAATCCTGTACCTATTTTAATGTTGAGTGCTAAAGGTAGTGAAACTGACCGGGTTCTCGGTTTGGAAGTGGGAGCGGATGATTATCTTACTAAGCCTTTTAGTATGCGAGAGTTGGTGGCTCGATGTCGGGCTTTATTACGTCGTCAACGCTTAAGTACTTTGCCTCAAGTACCAATACTACAGTATAAAGACGTGACTTTGTATCCTCAGGAGTGTCGTGTATTAGTTCGCGCTCAAGAGGTGAATTTGTCTCCGAAGGAATTCCGGTTATTAGAATTGTTTATGAGTTATGCTCGCCGAGTTTGGTCGCGGGAGCAGTTGTTGGATCAAGTCTGGGGGCCTGATTTTGTTGGGGATAGTAAGACTGTGGATGTGCATATCCGCTGGTTGCGGGAAAAATTAGAGCAAGACCCTAGTCATCCAGAGTACATTGTGACTGTGCGTGGTTTTGGTTATCGGTTCGGATAATTGCTAGTGTTTAGTTGTCGGCAAGCTAACAGCTAGCAATGTTGTTATTGGGATTTTGTTTTGGGTTAGCGATAGGTATTGGATTTTGGGTTTGGCAGGTAGTGCAGTTTAACCACTATTTGGGGAAATTGCTACAGTCATTAACTCATAATTTTAAGCCGCCATTGATTCCTCGTTGGCGGCACGATATCGCGTTGGTAAAATACTACAGTGAAGATTTACAGCAACAGTTAAAAACTTATCAACAGTTGCTGGACTTTGCGCCGTTGGGATATTTACAGGTAGATGAAGAAAATCAGCTGCTGTGGTGTAATCAGCAAGCTCAAGAAATTTTGGATCTCCAAAGGTGGCAACCAGGACAGGTAAGGTTGTTGCTAGAGGTGGTGCGCTCTTATGAATTGGATCGGTTAATTGAAAAAACACGCGATCGCCAACAAGTACAGGTTAGGGAGTGGGTGTTTCACCCCTCTTGCGATAATGCAAACGCGATGTTAGAACTGAGGTCAGTGGCTTTACGGGCATCCGGCTTACCTTTACCAAAAGGACAAGTAGGGGTGTTTCTCGAAAATCGCCAACCACTGCTAGATATGAACCAAGCACGCGATCGCGCTTTTTCCGATTTAGCTCATGAACTTAGAACCCCTTTAACCTCGATTCGTTTGGTTGTGGAAACTCTACAAGATAGGGTAGATGCGCCATTAAATCGGTGGGTAAAGCGTCTCATGTTGGAAGTAGACCGGCTGATTAATTTGGTTCAAAGTTGGTTAGAGTTGACGCAGTTGGAAACTAACCCAATATTGCAACTCCATCGGCAACCAGTCGAGGTGCAATCCTTAATTGCATCAGCATGGGAAACTTTGGAGCCTCTAGCAGAACGTCGTCAAATAAAGATTAAGTGTTCCGTTGCAAAAAATTTGTGGATTAACGCTGATGAATCACGAATTTATCAGGTTTTTCTAAATTTATTGGATAACAGTATCAAATATAGTCCCCCTGATACAACTATTGAAGTAGAGGCTAAAGTCCTTTTACCAAAGGATGGTGATGAAGATAAGTCTGATGTACCAAGACTAGAAATCAATATCATTGACTCTGGAGAAGGATTTTCTGAATCGGATTTACCCTACGTATTTCAAAGATTTTACCGGGGAGACAAAGCGCGATCGCGTAACTTAGTGACAAATAATTCAGCGACGACGATTGTTGGTAGTGGTTTAGGATTAGCGATCGTTCAGCAAATTATTTTGGCTCACGGAGGTTCTATCAAGGCAAATAATCACCCAGTAACGGGTGGTGCATGGCTTGCGATTAAACTTCCGCAAGTTATGGCGAAATTATCCAGCCAAGATTATAGTTGAATATATCTTCATGTTTGAAATTGCAAGCGTGAAAACACTTTTTAGTCCCAATCCTCAAAAACCGCAAATGGCACGCGACATTAAGCGTTTAGAGCGGGATGTTTTGCGTATGGGTGCTTTGGTAGAGCAATCTTTTCGGCTTTCTCACCAAGCATTATTTGGTCGTGACTTAGCAGCAGCTGAGGAACTTCCATTTCTAGACAAAAAAATTGACCGTTACTACAGACAGATAGAATCAGACTGCACAGCAATTATGGCTTTACAAGTACCGCAATCTCAAGATTTGCGCTGCTTGGGTGCGTTCATGCAGTTGGTACGTGACTTAGAGCGAATTGGTGATTATGCCAAAGATATCGCGGAAATTGCTGTGAAAATTTTTCCTTATCCTCCCCATTCTTCTTTACCAGAGATGGCTATGATGTCTCATCATGCTCAAGCAATGTTAGCAACTAGCTTGGTGGCTTTAGCAGATTTAGATGAAGTTGGGGGACGAAGAATTAAACATTTGGACGACACCGTGGATAATGCCTACAATCACCTTTATCATACCCTGGCTTGTCAACGGGATGTTCAAGGTGTTATAGAACCTATTTTGCTATTAGTTTTGGTAATTCGTTACCTGGAGCGGATGGCAGACCATGCAACTAATATTGGTCAGAGAGTCGCGTATATTGTTACAGGTCAGCGTTGTTAATCGTTTCTTAACTATTTTTTATTCTGTGAATAAAGGGTTAAAACCCTCATTATTACCTGCGCCTATTTCCTGCAAACTGGTAGGAATAGGTGATTTTACATAAGTAATTTTTCGAGAATTGTTACTTAGGATATAATTAAGAGTTAGTGAATCATATTATACAGTAAGTATTTTTTTGGTATATTCGTAATTATTACTAGATGATTGGCTAAGTAAAGGTTAAAATTAATAAAAGAAATACAATTATCAGCTTTGTTACGGGTAAATACTTACGTATATCGTAGGAAATAAGACGGCAGTATAAAATAATAGTTTCCTAACATACATTTCATAAGAGCCTTACCTGTTCTTAAACTTGCAGCATTAAAGTAGCGAGTGGCGATACAAAATTGTTTTTCATTTACAAATGGCACAAGTATAAAAAGTAAACTGATGAGTATCAAGCGTCGTGATTTTTTGTTGTTGATGGGGGGAAGTGCAGGTGCATTGGCACTAGGTTCTCTCACAAGTTGTGATCGCAAGGTTACAATTCAATCTGCAACCCAAGGGATAAAGTCGTTTGCCTTTAACGCGATCAAAGGACCCATTCCTTTAGAAACCTCTGGCTTGCAACCACAACAACAAAAAGAGCAATATAGCACCTATGAAGTAGTAGATGATTTGGTATTGCCATTCGGCTTTAAGTATCAAGTAATTGCTGCTTGGGGTGATAAAGTAGGCGATTCTCGCTTTGGCTACAACAATGATTATTTATCTTTTGTACCCACTGGAGATAAACAGGGATATCTTTCAGTAAACTTTGAGTATATTAGCGCCATTCCTTGGATGCAAACATACCAACAAGTTATTGGTAAAGCTTTGCCAATTGAAGATGTGAAAGCAGCTTTGAAAGGCCAATCATCAGGGAAGAATGAGTTGAATGCTTTCGCTTTAAAAGATAATGACCCACTGAAAGCCAAAATTCGTCAAATTTGTACAGAAGCATTGCTAGATCAAGGACTGGGTGTCATCTCGATTCGCAAGGGTGCGGATGGTAATTGGGAGAGGACTAACTCTTCATCGGATAGACGAATTAGCGGTATTTCTGGTTTAGCAGATAAACGTTATCTGAAAGCAACTGGTCCTGCTGTAGCGGTGTTCCGCAAAAAAGAGGGACTAGGATACATAGATAAATTGGGCGATCGCATTATTGGTTCATTTGGTAATTGCGCTGGTGGAACAACACCTTGGGGTACTGTTTTGAGTGCGGAAGAAAATTTCCAAGCTCAAGTTCCAGAACCAGTATACGCTGATGGCACTTCCTTTGACCCAGGAAAGCGACCTTTTGCTTTGGGTGATGAGGAACTTTTCGGACAAGGTAACGTCTTAGGTTTAGCAGGAAATAAATACGGCTGGATAGTTGAAGTTGATCCCGCAAACCCCAAGGATTACGGTACTAAACACACGTGGTTGGGACGTTATCGTCATGAAGCTGTTGGTGTGCGTGTCGAAGCCGGAAAACCGATTGCGTTCTATTCTGGATGCGATCGCCGAGGGGGACACATTTACAAATTTGTAAGTAGCGATCGTGTTAGTAATCCTAAAGACAAAGCGAACTCTAAGCTTTTGCAAAAGGGAATGCTTTATGTCGCTAAATTTAACCCTGATAACACTGGTAGGTGGATACCTCTAAAAGCGGATACACTAATCAACCCAGATTTACCTAGTACAATTGCTGGTAACTTAATTCGTTTACCGAAAGGGCCACAAAAACCCCTTACGAAAGGAAACGATAAGCAAACTCTATTTCCCCTACCCGAACGTGTGGAAGGTGGTGACTTAGCAGTTACCAAAGATGAACAAGTTTCTCAGTACAAACAAAAATTCAAAAAATTAGGCGACCTCTACACAGGTAATGCCCAAGAAAAGCAAGGTGCTATTCTTATAGACGCGCACTATGCTGCCAATGCTGTGGGTGGAACTTGTACTGCTCGTCCTGAAGACACCGAAGTAGCTCCGAATGGAGATTTGTACATTAGCTTCACTTCTGGCTCTCCTGATAAAGAAGGTGGTCCTGATACAGCGGTTTTCAAAAGCCCTAAAGGTGAAACTCCCTACGAATACGGTTGGGTAATGCGCTTGACCGAAGATAGTAACGAACCTGCTTCTTTGACCTTCCGTTGGCAAATGCTGGCAACAGGAGGTGAACCAGCAGCTGGGGGTATGGGTTTTGCAAATCCGGATAATTTGTTACTAGATAGTACAGGAAATGTATGGATGGTAACAGACATATCCACAGGAAAGCTTAATAATGCAGTAAAAAGTCGTACCGACGACAAAGGTAAATCTACGACAATTTCGGGTGTATTTGGTAACAACTCCATGTGGTATATTCCTACCACTGGCAATGATGCAGGCAAAGGTTTTCTGTTTAGCACAGGACCGATGGAGTGCGAAACAACAGGGCCTTTCTTTACACCAGAGGAAGACACGATGTTCCTTGCCGTACAACACCCTGGAGAAATTAATGGTATCCGCAAAAATCAAGCTTCGGAAGTCAGGGAATTTCTCCTTACAACTACTACAGGAGAAGAATTCTTACAAAAACGTAATGTCCCTATAGGTTCCAATTGGCCCAGTAAAACACCTGATGCACCCCCAAAGCCAGCAGTAGTAGCCATAACTAAAGCGTAGGTAAATATTCTTAGTTGACATTTCTTATCAACTAATGTAAAATGGGTAACGGATACAGCAGGGTAAGCATTAGTACGAGCTGTCAAAGTTTTTCAAGTGAATTTCAAAAGCAAAGTAGCAATTTGCTTCACAATAATCCAACTTGGGTATAGGTAGTCAGAATAAATAGTTTCTCCTACCTCTAATCGACTGCCTGTAGGTTTTAGCACCTCTATCTCGTGTTCGTGCGTTCATCACTTCACGAGATACCCTTACGCGACCGAAGTATCTGAGTTTAGTTATATAGCGAACAACAGCTATAAAGACACTAATAGACTACAGATATATTTTATGTTCTGTCATCTATCTTTTGGCTGAAGTTAATACAACCTTTCGACTTAAATAACCTCCTTAATTTGACCATGAGATTTACCCTCTTGGCAAGCTACTAGGATACCTCCGATAACTTTTAAATCAAGTCCTACACTACCAAACCTAACAATATGTACTCAGCAAGTCGTACCCCCAACTCCAACGCTTCTTTTAACAACACCAACCAAACATCCACTGGAAATTTGCCCCAAAGGTTATTTACCCGTAGGGAAGTAATTCCACCTCGTAATGATGTACTGTGGCGCATTGAGCGCGGAGCAGTTCGCACCCTCACCTGGAGCGAAGACGGAACCTTCATCACCTTAGGTTACTGGGGACCTGGTGATTTGATTGGTTATCCCTTGTCCAGAGTTAAACCCTACCAAATTGAATGCTTAACCAGCGTAGAAGTCAGCGTTGTACCACCCCACTTATGGCATCAAGATATCAACGCCTTAGTTTCTCACATTCAACAAGCAGAGGAGCTTCTTAGTATAGTACATCGGAAGCCAATTTCGCTACGTCTGTGGCAATTTTTAGTTTGGTTGAGTGAAAAATTTGGTCGTGACGTTGAACAAGGCAAGCTTATCGACCTTAACGTTACTCATCAAGAAATGGCAGAAGTATTAAATACTACAAGAGTGACTGTTACCCGCTTACTACAACAATTTGAAGAAGAGGGAACAATGATCCGTCACAAACGTCGCATTATCTTACGTTTACCAAATAAAACAGCCAAAAAATAACTGCCAATTTTGTCTAAGTGTGTGGTGCTTTACTTGTTTATCTCACCGAGAAAGTTGAATAATTAATACAGAAGAGGACAGGGTGCTGCGTAAGTATAAACACTGAAGTAGTACCCTGCTTTCTTTTGGAAGGTAGGTGTGAGTGAGATAAATTAACTAAAAAAACCATGACAAAACTCATCTGGAACGTAATCAAGTTCAGTCCAGTTGTTTTAGCCGCTACATTCTTCGCTGCTAACAGCGCTTTCGCTTCTGAAACCTCAGTAGCTAGCTTGTCCCAAGAAGCTAACATCGGTCAAGTAACATCTGTTTCTCAGTTTTCTGATGTACAACCTACCGATTGGGCATTCCAAGCATTACAGTCTTTAGTAGAACGTTATGGTTGTATCGCTGGTTATCCTAACGGTACATACCGTGGTAACCGTGCAATGACCCGTTATGAATTTGCTGCTGGTTTAAACGCTTGTTTAGACCAAATGAGCAAGTTAATTGCTACCACCACCGCTGATTTAGCTACCAAAGAAGATTTGGCAGCAGCACAACGTTTACAAGAAGAGTTCGCTAGTGAACTAGAAGTTCTTCGTGGTCGTATCGACGGTATCGAAATTCGTACCGCTGAATTGGAAGCTAACCAATTCTCTACCACCACCAAATTAGCTGGAGAAGTAATCTTCAACGTTACTGATACCTTTGGTGATAGAGCAGCTGTTGGTTCTAGAGAACTAATCAACAATGCAGGTTCTTTTACTTCTAATACCACCACTGTTGGTCCTAGTTCGACAGCCAGATTGACTGGTCGTGAATTAGATAGCAATGCAACTTTCTCTCACCGTGTTCGTTTGAACTTGAACAGCAGTTTCAACGGTAGAGACATTTTAAACGTTCGTTTACAAGCTCGTAACACCGTTCCGAACGACAGTATTGCTGTTACTGATGCATTCCGTACTCCTGGTACTGGTAGTGCAATGACACGTTTATCCTTCGACGGTGGTGCTAATAGCAGCGCTGCCAGCCCCGTTGAAATAGATAAAATCAACTACACCTTCAATCCTAGTGCTAAATTGCGCGTTAGAATTGATGCTTCTAATGGTGAATTCTACGGTAACATTAACAACTTCAACCCTGAACTTTCTAGCGATGCTAGAGGTTCTATCTCTCGCTACGGTCGTTTCAGCCCGATCTATCGTCTAGGTGCTGGTGGTGCTGGTGCAACCGCAACTTACAGATTCAGCGATAAATTCACTGGTGCTTTAGGTTACTTGTCTAGATCAGCTGCTAACCCTGCTGACAAAAATGGTTTATTCGATGGTAACTATGCAGCAATTGCACAGTTAGACTTCAAACCCAGCAATGCTTTCAACTTAGGTTTGACTTACGCTCGTACTTACAACAATAGCGCTAACGCAAACCTAACCGACAGTACTGGTAGCAACTTAGCAAACCAACCTTTTGGTACTATTGCTACAGCAGCTAACCACTACGGTGTACAAGCTAACTTCAGAGCTAACGACAAGTTGGTTCTTGGTGGTTGGGTAGGTTTTGCTGATGTTGAAGCTCAAGCTAATGGTAGTACCAGTGCTACTACTCTCGCAGCTCGTAATGCTATTAGAACTGGTGACAACGCAGACCTATTCTACTGGGCTGCTAACTTAGCTGTTAGAGACTTCGGTAAAGAAGGTAACGTGCTTGGTTTCACCTTTGGTCAACCACCTAAAGTAACCAGCAGTGACTTCAAACCTGAAGTTAATTTCACTGGTGTTGGAACAAGACGTGTTGAGCAAAAAGATGCTGATACTTCTTACCACTTAGAAGCTCTTTACAGAATGCAATTGACCGACAGAATTTCTGTTACTCCTGGTTTGTTGGTTATCTTCAATCCTGAGCATAACGATAGAAACGACACCATCTATGTTGGTACTCTACGTACCACCTTCACTTTCTAAGATTGGTGATTGCTAGGACGCTTGCTAAAAACTAGTTAGGTTTTCGCCCGCCTTTTGGCGGGCTTTTTGTGTTATTCGGGTAAGGGCGGGTTTGAATAAGTATTTTGCGTTTGTCTATGATATAGTCGCAAAACCCGCCCGTACGCGATCGCTATGGGTGGGGGCGGGTTTGAATAAGTATTTTGCGTTTGTCTATGATATAGTCGCAAAACCCGCCCGTACATAAGCGCGATCGCTA
>Ga0224723_1001615_pt1 | contig 13408 bp, 13 predicted proteins | sample Balambano_FR2_Me_FD_161647 | JGI IMG/M metagenome (GOLD analysis project Ga0224723, IMG submission 161647) | Freshwater sediment microbial communities from Lake Towuti, South Sulawesi, Indonesia - Balambano_FR2_MetaG | ecosystem: Environmental > Aquatic > Freshwater > Lake > Sediment | place...
CTTCCTGGTGCGCGGCCGGCTCGCCGAGCAACAGGCGCAAGACAACCGCGCGATCGAAGACTATGGCCGCGCAATCGGCGCCGGCGACCGGCTGGCCGAGCCGCGTTTCCGCCGTGCGCTGCTCTCGATCCGCGCCAACCGCATCGACGACGCACGCGGCGATCTCGAACGGGCGATCGAGATCCAGCCCAATTTCCCCGAGGCGCACTACTGGCTTGGGCGCGCCAACTTCGCGCAACAGCGCTACGATGCAGCTGTGGAAAACTTCCGCCAGGCGGTTGGGCAGCAGCCGGAGTTCGCCGAAGCACGCTTCTATCAGGGCCTGGCCGAAGAGCGCTCAGGCCGCCCAGCCGAGGCGTTGATCTCGTTCCGTACCACCATCGAGGTCGGTGCTGGCACGATCTGGGCCGGCGAAGCACAGAAAGCCCTCGACCGGCTTGCTGCACAGTAGTGTGCGCCCCGCGCAACCCATGGACTCGTTCGTTTTGAACAGACCTCAGCCCTGCTCACCACTATGCGCTATCGTCTTGCACTCCAACGCCTCCAGTCCGAGCGCCTGCGCCGTGACCACGCCGACCTGGCGGCCGAGCCGCAGTTCCGTCTGATCGCCGAGTTCTTCTTCGAGGAAATCTACGGGCCACGCGATTTTACGCGCCGCGACGAGCAGGCGCGCCGGTTGCACCATTTCGTCGGCATGGCACCCGGCGTCGTGGTACGTGATGTCGAGCAAGTACTCGAACTGCTCGATCTGACCACCCGCCTGGACGAAAGCGTGCTGCACCAACTCGCAACGCTCGATGCATCGTCCGATTTCGACGAAACGACATACGAGCGCGCATACCGCATGGCCGAGAATTACGAAGAGCGCCGGCGCCAGATCGAACTGGTACGCGCGGCGCTCTACAACGTGTACAAACTGTCACACCGGCCCTTCATGGATACGGTACTGCATCGTACTCATGGTCTGGCCCACGCGGCCGGCATGGCCGACATCCACCGCTTCCTACTCGCTGGCTACAAAGCTATCAAGCCGGTGCGCGACATCCATCGCTTCGTCGAGACAGTATGCGTGCGCGAGGAGACGCGACTGGAGCGGATCTACGGCTCCTCACAAGCCACCCGCGAACCGTAAGGGCGCAGCACGCTGCGCCCCGACGTGTCATCGCTCTCAACGACTGAGTGCGAGCGCCGCCGCGTACTGTGCCGGCGCAGCACGCTGCGCCCCGACGCGTCATCTCGCTCAACCTAACTGCGACTACAACGCTACCGCTCACCCTTCAACAGCTGCAAATCGGACTCGACCATCATCCCCACCAACTGCTCGAACGACACCTCCAGCTCCCAGCCAAGCTGCGTGCGCGCCCGTGTCGGGTCGCCAACCAGCAGATCGACTTCGGCCGGGCGGAAGAAGCGCTCGTCCACCACCACATAATCCTGGTAGTTCAGCCCAACGTAGCCGAATGCCAGTTCGCAGAAGCGCCGAACGGAATGTGTCTCGCCCGTAGCAACCACATAGTCGCCGGGCGTATCCTGCTGGAGCATCAGATACATCGCGCGCACATAGTCCCCGGCAAAACCCCAGTCGCGGCGCGCGTCCAGATTACCAAGCCGCAGCTCGTTGTCCAGACCGAGCTTGATGCGCGCCACCGCGTTGGTGATCTTGCGCGTCACGAACTCCAGGCCGCGCCGCGGTGAGTTGTGCACGATAATCCGACCAACGCCGGCGCAGAACACGCCGCTCTCGGTTTCGAGATCGAACACCCACTCGTCATCGGCAGGCATGGCATCGACGCGGCGAACCTCAGCGGGTTCCTTCCGTAGGTGCTGGCCCTGCTCCCCCTGCACCCGGTTCGAGCTGATGTTGAGCTGGTAGTATGTGTACTCGTTGCGATGCTCGGCGTAGACTGAGCATGGACAGCCGCGGGTGGTGTAGAGCCAGACCAGGCCCTGCGCCAGCAAGGGGCTGTTGGTCTCGATACTTTCGCCGTTGCCGGCTTTGAGGCCATCGCCTGCATAGTAGCCGGCAAGGAATGCGTCCTGGATTTCACGGCTCGCGTTGAGCACCAGCCTTGGCACGCGCTTGATGCCACCCTCGCCGTAGATCTGGCTGCGCAGCCATTTAGCAAGCAGCCGGTCACCAAGCAAATACACCTGATGAACAGCATTTTCAGGCACGAAGCCGGAGGGCACGACACGGACAGTGGCATCACCGAGCGATAGCTTCGACCACAGCAGAGCAATGCGTTCGCGCAACGCCGCGTCGTTATTGGTAAACTGCACGCGCCCATCATCGGAGATCGAGCCTTCTGCCACCATCAGCCCGAGCAACTCGGCTAGTTCTGGCGTCAGTACCGTCCAGGCGGGCATATCTGGCATCTGCTGCGCCAGCATGAGCTTCTCACCTGGTTGAACTGCGTGGGCAGGCAGGATTTCGCGGTTGGCATCAAGCATGTGATGGTGGGCCGTGACCTTTACGAACCCGCCACGCGCTTGGATCGCCAGCATCTGATGATCCGGGTCGGTGCTGCGGCGCCGGGTGGCCGTCACGGCTTTCACCATTGTCCACTGCTCGCCGTCCCAGACCTCTACGCCCTGGAGATCGAAACTCTGCTGTGAGCGCCCCTTGCGTATCACTGGCACAAGCTCTTCCGCAGCCACAACATCCACCGCGCCGTCTCGCCGTATCACAAGCGGCGTCGTCGCGGCGATACACTCATGGTTAAATAAGATCCCGCTCGATGCGTGCATGCCATAGCTTTCACGGTAGTTAATCGTGATCCAGTGGCCGTAGACCTTGGCCACGCCATACGGCGAGCGTGGATAGAGCGGTGTGCTTTCACGCTGCGGCACTTCCACGACTTTGCCGAACATCTCCGAGGAGCTGGCCTGGTAGAAGCGGATGTCTGGATCCACGATCCGGATCGCGTCGAGCAGCCGAGTTACTCCCAGGCCTGTGACCTCGCCGGTGAACACCGGCTGCGAGAACGAGGTCTGCACAAAGCTTTGTGCCGCCAGGTTATACACCTCCTGCGGCCGGTGCTCGCGCAGCAGATGGATCAACGATACTTCGTCCAGCAGGTCGCCCGGCACCAGTGTAACGCGATCCTGGATATGCTTGATGCGCTCGAAATTAACGGTGCTGGAACGGCGGATCATGCCGATCACCTCGTAGCCCTGGCTGAGCAGGAACTCGGCGAGGTACGATCCATCCTGACCGGTGATGCCAGTGATCAGGGCGCGCTTGGACTTGGCCATGGTGGTGCTCCTTGTGATGTGCTTGTTCGATGCAGGAATAGGTTTCAGAGCGGGTTGCAACCTCTCTGGCTCTCCAGTGGGAGGGTTTCAGGGAGGGTGCAACCCTCCCTGCCTTATCGAAAAGTGTATTCGATCCAATTGTCTCTGTCTGCTAAGTGAGTTAGCTATTCACCAGGGCGAATGCGCTACAATAGACCGATGGCAAGATCTATTTCTTTTGCTCCAACGCCCTCCGAGACGCTCGGCCAGCGGATCGCGCAGTTGCGCGCCAGACGTGGCTGGACCCAAGAGCGGCTGGCCGAGCGGATCGCGGCATCACGCGTGGCGGTTTCGCAGTTCGAGGCCGGCCTGGCGCTGCCGAGCGAACGAACGATCGTCCTGCTCGCCGGTCTGTTCCGCATGGAACCCACCGACTTGATCGCCGGCACGAGTTATCCTTCCGCCAAAGCCGAGCGCCTGCCGGCTGTGGCGTGCCGTCACACCGAGATCGAGCTACAACTGGCGCTCCTGCGGCGCGATATCGAGTGGGCGGGCCGCATCGGCGCCATAGATGAACTGCCGGCGCGCTGGGAACCAGTCCTCGCTGGATTGGAAGCAATCGCCGCCGACCTCGAGCAACAAACACTGCTGCGTCAGGCCCGTCAGGAACTCGCGCTTGCGCTCCGCCCGCTACCCTGAGCCGATGCCAAGTGCTTGAAACCACGACCGGCGTAGCTCGGCAAAGCGGCGCTCGCACGAACGACGCACTAGTTGCCAGCGCGTGCGGCAGCCGGGCGCTGGCCCGGCCGGCTCTTCCCATAACACGCGCGTGCGTGGGAACGCCGCAGTTGGCAACAACCCGCCGCGCACTCCGCTACGCTCGTGGCTGTGGCTCCACGAGCCGGGTTGGGGATCGCAGTACGGCCGCGCAGCACGCAGTTGCGCCCGCAGCAGGGCCGCACTTGCCTGCCGATCCTCCACTAGCGGCGCCATTGCCCGCACCAGCGCCGCGCCGAGCGCGCGTGGCACGGCCGGGTTGAGTTCGTGTGCCGGGCGCAACGGATCCGGCCGCCCTTCGAGCAATGCTTGCATCCGCACCACTGCGCCGGCCGGCAATTCACCAGTCAACAAATGGTGCAGCGTTGCTGCCAGCGCATACAGATCGCTGCGTACATCGGGCGCTGCGCCTCGGATCTGCTCGATCGGCGCGTACTGCGGCGTGTAAGCCACCAGGCTCGCGCCATCCGAGCCAGACCAGCCAATCTCGCCCACGCCACGCGCCAACCCAAAATCCAGCAGCACGATCTCGCCGCTTGGCGTGAGTTTCAGGTTCTGCGGCTTGATGTCGCGGTGGAGGATCGGTGGACGGCGACCGTGCAAGTATTCGAGCGCATCGAGCAGATCGTCGGCCCATTCGAGCACTTGCTCGGGCACGAAGGGCGAGCTGCGGCGTTCGAGCAGCTCGGCCAGGTCGTCGCCGGGGATGAACTCGAGCACCAGATATTGCCCAGCGTCATCGCCAAAGAAGTCTGTCACACCCGGCAGCGCGGCGTGCCGCAGCCGCGCCAAGATGCGCGCCTCGCGCTCGAAAGCCCGCAGCAACACACGTGTCTGGAGTTCGCTCACTCCGGGCGGCGGCTGGAGCCACTTGAGCGCAACCCGTGCGCCGAGCCGGGTGTCGAGCGCTTCGTACACTGCGCCCATCCCGCCGCTGCCCACGGAGCGGATGATCTGGTATCGGCCGTGAATGACCCTGTCTGCGGCAAGTGGCTGGGACGTCGGCATCACGGTTGTTCCCCTCGGCAATCGATATGCACAGACGCGGCATGGCGTCGATTGCTGCGGGGTATCGTAGCAGCCGGAGGTGAATGGGGGCTATACGGGGCAGCGAAACGGAATGACGTTTTCGATATGATCCACGGAGGGCACGGAGGACACGGAGTTTCGTTCTCCGTGCCCTCCGTGCCCTCCGTGCCCTCCGTGCCCTCCGTGGATCATGAGCTGGATTTATCGTACTCGCGCCGCCGCCACAGCTTTCTGTGCCGCGTCGGCCAGGCTGTCGGCGGGGATGAGCACCGACTCAGCCAGCAGCTTGCGCCCTTCGGCCTCGTTGGTGCCGACCAGGCGCGCCACCATCGGCACGTCGGTCTTGACTTCGTCGAGCGCGGCGATGATGCCGCGCGCCACTTCGTCCACGCGCGTGATGCCGCCGAAGATATTGAACATCACCGCCTTGACGTTCGGGTCGGCCAGGATGATCTGCAACGCGGCCTTGACTTTGTCCTTGCCGGCGCCACCGCCGATGTCGAGGAAGTTGGCCGGTTCGCCGCCATACAGCTTCACCACGTCCATTGTGGCCATCGCCAGGCCGGCGCCGTTCACCATGCAGCCGATGTCGCCGTCGAGCTTGATAAACGTGATCCCGGCTTCGCGCGCGCGCTGCTCGGCCTCCGGCTCGTCCGAGGAGTCGCGCATCGCTTCGAGATCCTGGTGGCGGTAAAGTGCGCTCTCGTCCAGGATGATCTTCGAGTCGAGCGCCTGCAACGAGCCGTCGGCCTTCACCACCAATGGGTTGATCTCGGCCAGCGTCGCGTCGGTTTCTACGTACGCTTTGTAGAGCGCGCTGGCGATCTGGGCAAACTGCCGCACCTGCTTGGAGTCAGTCAGACCGATGCCAAACGCCAGGTCACGCGCCTGGTAGTCGAGTAGCCCGAGCGTCGGATGCGCCGCCACTTTGACGATCGCATCGGGATTGGTCTTGGCCACTTCTTCGATTTCGACGCCGCCCTCGGACGAGGCCATGAGCACGATCCGCTTGGTGGCGCGATCCATGATCACGCCCAGGTAGATCTCGCGCTCGTAGGTAATCGCCTCGGCCACCAACACCTTTTCTACGGTCAGGCCCTTGATGTTCATCCCAAGAATCTGGCCGGCCACCTGCTCGGCCTGCTCGGGAGTATCGACCAGCTTGACGCCGCCGGCCTTGCCGCGCCCACCAACGAATACCTGGGCTTTGACAACCACTTTGCCGCCGATCTGCTCGGCCACTGCGCGTGCCTCAGCCGGCGTTGCGGCCACGCCGCCGCCAGTGACCGGAATGCCGTATTTCGCCACGACGTCGCGCGCCTGGTATTCGTGCAGTTTCATGGTGTTTCCTTTGTGTGTGCTGCCGCAGGGGCCATTATACGGTATTCCGGCGAATAAGTGCTGTGGAAGAGAGATTCTTCGGGGGTTGCACCCCCAATCCCCCGCTGTGCGCTGGCGCGAATGGGAGAGAGATTCTTCGGGGGTTGCATCCCCAATCCCCCGCTTTGCGCTGGCGCGAATGGAAGCTGTACTTTGCGGAATGTGATCGCAAAACCCCGCCCTGCCGGTGTATGCGGAACTCTTGACGGCCTGACGGCCCCATTGCCCGCACCGCTGCAACATTGCATTGCGCTGCGGCGTCGTAGGTGTATAGGAGCAGGGGAATGGGGACGCAATCCCCAAGAAGAAGCCCCTTCCTTCGTGAACAAGAGCAGGGGGCTGGGGACGCAGTCCCCAACAAGAATTCCCTTCTTTCTTCATCAATCCGCTAGGATTACTCTACTCGGGCAATGCGCCCGTCGAAAGGAACGTGATATGGAAACCAAACGCTTGTATCGTAGCCGCAGTGAGCGAATGCTCGCCGGGGTAGCCAGCGGCGTGGCGGCCTATCTTGGCATCGATCCGCTATTCGTCCGGCTGGCAGTGGTGTTTCTGACGCTGCTGAACGGTATTGGGCTGCTGTTGTACCTGGCAATGTGGCTGCTGGTGCCGAACGAGGATAGCCTGATGGCCGATGCGCGCGAGCAGGTGCGCGAGAATGCCAGCGAGATCCGTAGCACGGCCGAGAGTTTTGTGCAGCGGCTGCGGAACATGTTCGCCACGCCGAACAATTAAGAACGCTGGCGGCTCCCGTGTGGTTGCCACGCCACGCGGAACCTTCCACTGAGCCCTGCTCTCCAGCCGGCTTGAGCCGGCTTCGCATACCAGCAAGGGCTTCAGCCCGCAGCGTGAACCGGCACAACGCATGGCCGGCGGTCTCACCAACCGACGCGCACGATCAAGGCACGAAGTGGGCTACTCACTTGCTTTGTGCCTTTGTATCTTGATAGTCGATACTGCTCTCCGGAGGCGTCCCATCCCGCCAGCGACCTTGCCCGCCAGCCACTCCGGCGCGGGGTGCGGCAGCAGCGGCCAGGGCTCACGACCAGCGTCCAGGAGCGCCGCATTGGCAGCGGCGATGCCCGTGGTGGCGGCGCGTTCGAGGAACAACGCGGGCGCAGGATGGTACACCCAGTCGCCACAGGCGTACACGCCAGGCCAGGGGGTCGCAACTGCCAGGTGTTCGCCTGGCTCGCCAAGTGCGAGGATGGTGTGCGTGGCGGGGTTGCGCTGGATCACGGCGTGATGCAGATGGCCGCGCAGTTCGGGGAAGGCGCGGCCGGCGTCGGTGATTGCGCGCGCCAGCAGCACGGCATCCGGCTGTTCCAGGGTTTCGGGCGGGCCGTAGATGTGCATTTCGAGCGCACTGCCGCCACTCACCGCTGCCCAGGCAGCATAGTCCGGTTGCATGCGATGCAGCCAGAAGAAGTTGTCCACCACGAAATCGCCGCCGGTGATCCCTGAAACCGGCCCGCGCTGCGGCTGCGTGGCGAACCACAGGCGAAAAATAGCCGTTGGCGTGCCCTGCGGGAAGCGCATCCGATCTGCCTCGTGTGCGGTTGGCAGGCTCGCGTGCAGCAAGCGCTCGGCTGCCGGTGCATCGAGCGCCAGCACGAGCTGCTCGGCGTCGGCGATTGCACTGCTACCTGCCTGCTCATACACAACACGCCACTGTTCCGCAGGTCGCTCCAGACGAACGGCACGCGCGCCCAGGCGGATCTCGCAGCCGTTTTTCTGCGCGGCCTGCGCCAGTGGTTCGGCGATCTGTGCGCCGCCAGTGCCCTCCAGGTAGCCGAAACCCCAGGCATCGCGCCGCATGAGCGTATAGAAGCGCAGAAACGCAATGAACCCATCGGCGGGCACAGCCTCGGGGTGGGCACCGAGGCCACTGCGGGCCAGCGCGGCAAAGAACGACCGCACAATCGGCGACCAGCCACGGGTCAGATCGGCGAGCGAGACGTTCTTGAGCGGGCGCTGCTCGGCCAGCGGGTCGATCGCCAGCGCTACAAATAAGGTGGCGAGCACACGCGGCAGCGCCAGCAATTCGGCCGGCGTCAGGATATTCAAGAAGCGCGGGCGGGTGAACAGGTGCAGGTAGTGGAAAGGAGCGGGAAGCGGGCTGCGGCGGATGGCACTGCCGATCGCGGCACGTCGCACGCGCGCGCCACGCCCGAAGATCCAGCCCTCCTCTTCGGAGGGACGCAGCACAAGCGGCACATGGAAGCGTACGAGTGTAGCCTGTAGATTGACGTACGGTGCCCAGATGCCATGCACGCCGTGCTCAGCGTCGAAGCTCCAAGTGCGACCGTGGTGCTCGAACGTGACAGGCAGGCCGCCTTTAAGCCGCCCGCCAACAAACGCAGGATCGGCTTCCAGCAGCAGCACGCCCAGGCCGCGCGCCGCAAGATGCGTCGCTGCCACCAGCCCGGCCACACCGCCGCCAATCACTATGACGTCAGTTCTCACGGCAGTAGCTTACCACGAAGCCACGAAGGCACGAAGGAAAAACCTTCGTGCCTTCGTGGCTTCGTGGTAAACGCCCTACTTCACGTCGACCGAAGCGCCGGCCTCGACCAGCTTGGCCTTGGCCGCGTCGGCCTCTTCCTTGCTGACGCCTTCCTTCACCGGCTTGGGCGCGGCCTCGACCAGATCCTTGGCCTCCTTCAGACCCAGGCTCGTGAGTTCGCGCACGACCTTGATGACCTGGATCTTGTTGGCACCGGCAGCCGACAGGATCACGTCGAACTCGGTCTTCTCTTCGACCGCAGCCGGGGCTGCCGCGCCATCACCGGCCGCTGCGCCGCCGGCCATAGCCGGCATCGCACCCGCGAACACCGGCGCTGCGGCGGTGACGCCCCACTTCTCTTCCATCGTCTTCTTGAGCTCCACGAGCTCGAGGACGTTGAGGCTTTCGAGGCTCGAGATGATTGCGTCGATCTTTTCGCTTGCCATGGTTGGTTTCTCCTGTTGGGGCTGCGCCCCGGTTTGATGGTATTAATGGTATTAATAGATACTGAGAGGGTTTTCTCGGAGGGCCTGCGGCCCTCCAAACCTCCCGGCCTGGTTTTCTTGAAGGGCCTGTGGCCCTCCAAACCTCCCGGCCTGGTTTTAAGGGCCTGCGGCCAGACCTCTCAGCCTGGTTTTCTTGAAGGGCCTGCGGCCCTCCAAACCTCCCTGCTGAGGGTTTCTTGGAGGGCTTGTGGCCCTCCAAACCTTCCTGCTGGGTGAAGAGCCTGCGGCCCTCCTGGTGTCCTGGCTGGTCGGAGGGCCGGCGGCCCTTCAAACCTCCCGGCTGCGTTGTCGCGGGCTTGCGGCCCTCAGAGCCTCTCGGCTTGGTTCACGAACCAGCCTGCTCGCCGGCCGGCTGAAGCTGGTCGATACGGGCCTGGAGCACGAGTGCGACGTTAGTAACTGCCGCGTTGAGCACGCCGACGACGCCGGAAACCGGCGCAGCGATACCGCCGAGCACCTGGGCCAGGACCTCCTGGCGCGTTGGCATCTTGGAAACCTGATCCAGCACATCGCCGCTCAGCAGGCTGGTACCAAGCATGCCGCCGCGCACCGTCAGCTTCTTTGGGCCACGGTTGAAGTCGGTGAGCGTCTTGGCGGCCTTGGCGGCATCGCCATAGGCAAAGGCGAGCGCGGTAGGCCCGGCGAGCAGCGGCTCGAGCGCCTCATGGCCGGTTTCGCGTGCCGCGAGCAGCGTCAGCGTGTTCTTCGCCACAATCAGCTCGGCATCCACCGCGCGCAGCTTGGTACGCAGATCCGTGATTTCGGCGACGGTCAGGCCGCGATAATCCGCCACCATGGTCACCTGAGTGCGCTTGAGCTTGTCAGTCAGCTCGGCCACCTGCTCGATCTTGCGAGTTGTTGCCATCTGTTTCACCCCCCTTCGGTATGGGTTTGGGGCACCGGGCAGAGCCGGGCCTGTGTACAACGAAACGAGCTGCCATGCACAGACATAGCAGCCCGATCGACGGATGAACTCCGTGCTTCGATTGGTCTACCTCGGCGGGCGGCGCGTGGCCATTAAGCGATGCACCCGCTGTCTGCGGCAGTATTGATTTGTTCTTTCTCGTGCGCCGAAGGCGCACGAGAAAGGAAGAGATGTTTCTTTCGGAGGGCTGCGCCCTCCGAGCCTCCCACATTTTCGGAGGGCTGCGCCCTCCGAGCGCTCCCGCGTTTTTGGAGGGCTACGCGCCGACCTGCATGCTTTGGGCAGCAGAAGGATCGACCGGGATGCCGGGGCCCATGGTGCTGGTGAAAGTCACCGAGCGAACATAGGTGCCCTTGGCAGCCGATGGCTTGACAGCCTTGACGGCATCCATCAACGCAGCGATGTTCTCGTAGATCTGCTGTTCGCTGAAGCTGACCTTGCCAACCGCAACGTGCAGCAGGCCAGTCTTATCATTGCGGAACTCAACGCGCCCACCGCGCACTTCACGGATGGTGCGTGGCAGCTCTTCGGGCTGCACGATCGTGCCACTCTTCGGGTTCGGCATCAAGCCGCGTGGGCCAAGCTTACGGCCGACGCGCCCAACCTTGCCCATCATATCGGGCGTGGCGATTGCGATGTCGAAATCGAAGAAATTCTCTTTGTCGATCCGCGCGATCAGGTCATCGGCGCCGACGAAATCCGCACCGGCAGCCTGAGCAGCCTGAGCGGCCTCACCTTGTGCGAACACCAACACCCGCACTGTTTTACCAGTGCCATGTGGTAGCGCAACTGTGGTACGGATCGTCTGATCGGCATGGCGCGGGTCGATGCCAAGGCGCAGATGCACCTCAACCGTCGCATCGAACTTGGTGAACGACGTATCCTTGACCAGCTTCACCGCTTCATCCGGCGTGTAGACCCGGCCACTCTCGATCTTCGCGGCGGCCGCGAGGTATTGTTTGCCGTGTTTCTGTGCCATTATTAGTGCTCCTGGTGGTTCTTGCGGGCTTGCTGCCCTCCCACCACTCTAGGGAGGTTCGGAGGGCCACGCCCTCCGAGAAAGACTTTCTTCGGGGGTCTTCGACCCCCGAACCCCCTTAATCCCTGATTTTGATTCCCATGCTGCGGGCAGTGCCAGCGAGCGTGTTCTCAGCCGCTTCGATCGTCGTCGCGTTGAGATCCGACATCTTCTGCTCGGCCAGTTTACGCAACTGATCACGCGAGATCGTGCCAGCAGTGGTGCGATTCGGCGTGCCCGAACCTCTGTCAACGCCAGCCGCCTTCCGCAGGAGGTCAGCCGCCGGCGGAGTCTTCAATACCAGCGTGAACGAGCGATCCGAGTAGACCGTAATCTCGGCCGGAATAACACTACCGGCTTGCGATGCAGTCTTCTCGTTGTACTCCTTCACGAACGCCATGATGTTGATGCCGTAACCGCCGAGCGCCGGGCCGACCGGCGGCGCCGGGGTGGCCTTGCCAGCCGGAAGCTGCAGCTTCACAACACCAACAACTTTCTTTGCCACAGAACTACTCCTTCGGAAGTCGTTATCCAACTCAATGGTTTGGTGGGGACGTTCGGGGAGGACAAGCCCTCCCCAAGTCCCACCTCCACTTTTCCAGATTAATCGACGAGCCTGGTCACTTGCAGAAAGTCGAGTTCGACCGGCGCTTCGCGACCGAAGAACGATACCAGCACACGCACGCGGCCACGCTCGTGATCGATCGCATCAACGACACCCTCGAAATCAGTGAACGGCCCATCGGTAATCTTGACCGCCTGACCGACCTGATAGCTGACGCGCACCTTGGGAGCTTCCTGCTCCATCTGCTTTAGGATCGCCTTGACCTCGTTCTCTTCGAGCGGCGTCGGGCGGTTGCCGTGACCGACGAAACTCGTCACTCCCGGGGTATTGCGTACGACGTACCACGAGTTATCGTTCATCCGCATCTGCACCAGCACATATCCAGGGAAAACCTTCTTATGGACGGTGCGGCGCTGACCGTTTTTGATCTCGATCTCTTCCTCGGTTGGAACCACCACAACAAAAATCTGATCCTGCATCTCCATCGACTCGATGCGATGCATCAGATTTTGCTTGACCTTGTTCTCATAGCCCGAGTAGGTATGGATCACATACCAGCGACGTCCATCGTCCTGGAGCTGGGACTCACCCTGCGTTTCGATCGGATCAGCCACAATAGAACCTCAATTACTGCACAAGATTTTGCAGTTGCAGGAGCAGCCAGGTAAACAACGAGTCGGCAAGAAACAACACGGCGCTGATGATCGCCGAAAGCACAACAACAACAATCGTAAGCCGAATAACCTCCTGGCGCGAGGGCCAGACGACCTTCTTCATCTCAGAGCGCGATTCGCGCAGGGGCTGCACAATAGCGTTGTTGAACGCGCGAACAACGGGGTTCTGCGGCTCTTTATCCATTTTTTCCTTCGCCAGGGTCATATGCGTCCTTTGTCGACGAAGCGGTGGAAGTGTTCACCATCACGCCCGGGCGTAGGGGCGCAGCACGCTCCGCCCCTACGCCCATCGTCATTAATCGAGGATCTTGCCGACGACACCGGCACCGACGGTGCGGCCGCCCTCGCGGATCGCGAAGCGCAAGCCCTCCTCGATCGCCACCGGCACAATCAGCTCCACCTTCATCGTCACGTTGTCCCCCGGCATCACCATCTCCATCCCCTCCGGCAGCGTGATCGCCCCCGTCACGTCCGTCGTCCGGATGTAGAACTGCGGCCGGTACCCCGGGAAGAACGGCGTGTGCCGCCCGCCCTCTTCCTTCTTCAACACATACACGTTCGCGTCGAACTTCCGGTGCGGCTTGATGCTCCCCGGCGCCGCCAGCACCTGCCCGCGCTCCACGTCCGTCCGCTCCACCCCGCGCAGCAGCACCCCCACGTTGTCCCCCGCGATGCCTTCGTCCAGCGTCTTCTGGAACATCTCCACGCCCGTCACCACCGTCTTCTTCGGTGCCTCGTCCACCATCCCGATGATCTCGATCGTGTCGGTCATCTTGACCTTGCCACGATCCACT
>Ga0224723_1001616_pt1 | contig 13403 bp, 11 predicted proteins | sample Balambano_FR2_Me_FD_161647 | JGI IMG/M metagenome (GOLD analysis project Ga0224723, IMG submission 161647) | Freshwater sediment microbial communities from Lake Towuti, South Sulawesi, Indonesia - Balambano_FR2_MetaG | ecosystem: Environmental > Aquatic > Freshwater > Lake > Sediment | place...
TGTTGCGTACCTGGGCAGTCAGGTTACCTGCCATCGAGTTGACGCTGTCGGTGAGGTCTTGCCAGGTGCCAGCGACGCCGCGCACTTCTGCCTGCACGCCCAGCTTGCCCTCGGTGCCCACTTCGCGCGCCACCCGTGTCACCTCAGAGGCAAACGAATTGAGCTGAACCACCATTGTGTTGACAATTTGGGCAGTTTGCAAAAATTCGCCTTGCAGCGATCTACCGTCGATGGTGGGAGCGATCGTCTGCGACAAATCTCCGTTTGCCACTGCTCGGATCACCCGCGTCGTTTCTTCGGTCGGCTGCACAAGGTCGGTGACCAGGGTATTCACCGAATCAACACAAGCCTTCCAGGAGCCTCTGGCATTCCCCAGCGAAGCCCGCTCATTGAGTTTGCCTTCTTTGCCAACCGTGGTGCTCAGGTGTGCCAGCTCATTAGTGAGCCGCTCATTCATCTCAATAATGTCGTTGAGCGTGTCGGCGATCTTGCCAGCGATCCCGGTTTGGTCGATCGGCATTCGGGCAGAAAAATTGCCTTTCTTCACCTCACCCAACGTTCTGAGCAGTTGTTTGAGATCAAGTTCATCAAGATTGCTGGGCGCTTGTGCAGTTGGCATTGGTTAGGTCCTTGGGCAGACAAACAAAGGCTTTTCCAATTCTGGCTTGGAAAAGACAATTCTGTGGGGTCAGGTTGCTGATTTGATAGAGTTACCTGATGCATCTAAGCAGTAGCATCAACGAACCATTATGGACAGAGCTATTCCTTAAGACGCTCTGCCTGGAGAGAGATGCCTGAGGAGAACTTCAGCCTGTTTACCCTGTAGAAGTGTTGTACCTGTTGGCGATGTTGTCTGCTGTCGCTAACTGCAACGCGAAGAACTAAAGCTCAGCGGTTTCGTCAAACACGTACTGAAACAGCGAAGATTCGATCGCATCTTGCTCAGAAGCGCTAATCAAGTTTTGCTCGCGCCACTCCTGCGTTAAGCCCGCCAGCGATCGACTTGCCCCATCGCGCCGCACCAGCTCAGTCACGGCTTCCCAGGCAGACAGGGCGGTAGGAAAAAAGCCAAGCTGCACCACACAGCAAGGATGAAACCATACGCCCAGCCATCCAGGTGCTTCTTCGATTAATTCAATTGACTGCCCCAAGTATTGCATACCGGTTACACCTCAGATCGCAATGGATTTGACTTTGCAGATGCAACCGATGCAGCCGCATTCTGTTCAAAGGTTAATTCATCTTTTAGCTTAGGCAGCGCGGGCGGTCTGCTGCGTCTATCTGAAGAACGCTTCAACGGCAGTCCTGACTCTCTCTTCTGTCGCAATTTTGGGGATCTGAGACATTTTCAACTGGCAGGTTGAAATATGTCGGGGATGGAGCCTCTGACATTGCTTTTCAGTAAGTAGACCGGGCAGCCCCCAGTCCATTCTATAAAGTCACATTTTTTGCTGAGACGGCTTGACGCTACTGAAATTCTCAGCTAGCTCCGTTGGGACACTTCCCTGTAGCGTCAGCATTTGTGTTCAGAGAGTTCTGCTTGCAATGCTTGCCAGCGAGACTTGCGTTGCAGTCCCTCTCCATGCCGCAGCGATCGAGATGCCGCAAGGGTGCTCGAAAATCGCTGACTGCAACGCAGGCAGTTATGTAGCGACTTTTAGAAAAACCGTGGCAAGATTACGGAATCTCCGCTAGCCAAATTGTATCTTCTGGTGTTCTTGGCGATCGAGCCAGGAAATTGAAGAAGGAGAGCCAGGATGAACTATTTTTCTGCGGTGATTTCTCTGCTGCGCGATCGAAGCGAATTCTTAGAAGAGATTCACAACAGCGTCAAGCTAAAAAGCAAAATTTCTGCCCTGATGATTTCTAGCTTTTGTTTCTTTGCAGTATATGGAGCCATTATTGGCGCTTTCCACAGTCCGCTGCAAATGCTGTCATCCGCGATTAAACTGCCTGCTCTCTATCTGATTACGCTGCTGATCTGCTTGCCGACGCTTTATATCTTTAACGTGCTGTTTGGTGCAAGACAAACAATCGCCCAACACTTCACCTATTTATTAACCGCTGTTGCCGTAATTGCCATTTTGCTCTGCGGTTTTGCCCCGGTGACGTTGTTTTTCTTAATCACGGTCAATGATTATCATTTCTTTCTGCTGCTCAACGTGGCAATCTTAGGGCTAACCGGCATTCTGGGCGTATCTTTTCTCTATCAGGTGATGAAGCCGATCGCCAGCGACGATACCAGCGACAGCGTGAAAATTCGCACGAGCATCTTGCGGTTTTGGCTGGTGCTGTATGGCTTTGTGGGCAGTCAGCTCGGCTGGACGCTCCGACCCTTTTTCGGTTCCCCCGGACAGTTTGAGCTATTTCGGGCAAGAGAAGGCAGCTTTTTCTCTGGCGTTTGGGTCGCATTACTCAACTTGCTTTCCTAACAATCGTCTGATGAAGCGGTCAACGCTGCGTTGAGTCTGAAGCTGGTGCTTTGAAGATTGGCGGTTGCTTTTAGGATTAATGTGAGCATGAAGTCTGAGCTAGAGGATCTGAAGATTACGGAGAAAGAGCTAGAAAGCCTGAGCGGACTTGATGTGGACGAAGTGTTTGTGGGCGGCGTGTTTGGTGGTGTATATCGCCCCTCGATCTTTCAAAATTCTATGCGGTTCATTTCGTTTTGCGTCGCAGAGTTTTTTGTGGGGATGCTGACGTTTATTTTTACGCTACCGATCGGATTTATTGTGATTCGCAACTACAGTCAGTCCGTGAATGAATTACCCATCATCGCTCAGTTTTTCCAACTGACGTTGGGCATTACGCTTATCATCTTGCTGGGCTGGAATTTTTACATGTGGCGAGGCACAAAACGTCTGACTTTTTTGCTGCATCTGCTCGACGATATCGATCGATACAACAAAGTGGTGCAGGGCATTGAGCTGCTGGATCAACTGGAAGCGATCGATCATCTGCCCGTTAATTTAGAGAATCGCGAGCAGGTGTTAGCCGCGCTGCAAGTTACCCGCAGCAGTTTGGTGTCTGGCATCATGACTGAGAAAATTCTGCGAGAAAATCGGGGCTTGCTGGCGCGCCGTCAGGATCTGCTCGCTCACATTGAAAGCAACCTGGTAACGCTGCGATCGATCGAAATGAGCGACCACGCCAGTGAGTACGGACAGTTGCTCAACGAAGCCCTGGCGATCAGCATCAGCGTTCACGCAGAGGTGCAAAAGCTTTCTGGTTCACCTGGGTCGTAAAATGCTGCAAAAAATTATCTAGAATGCGAATGCCCTTCACCCGGTTGGACGATTTCAGCGACGGTAGAAATGATCGCTGATCAGCCCCGCCAAGTCGGGATGCCCCAACAACCGGGAAGTCATGGTTGGATTCTTCGCTCTACTGCTTGCAGACGCAGGGACAGGGCACAGTCAATTGCCCGTATGCTTCGGAGAACTTCGCGACTCCAGAGGCAAGCCGCATCCGCTTGTCGGTGCGGTAGTTGACCCATGTAGAGCGCAAGGGTCATTTTTTCAGTAGCCCTTGCGATCGAAGTCTGGCGACAAAAACAGATTCACCTGCTTCTTGACGCAGCTTTTCGGCGTACTGATAACGGCGTTCCATCTCAGCATCCATTTCCTGCTGATGATCTCAGTAGCGCAACGATCGCCGTCCCCTGTTCATCAAGCAGAATGTGTTTGTATGCGGTCGCAGTGAGTGTCATGGTTTGCCTCTATGTGCTATTGCGATTGTCCCACCTGCATTGAGATCGCCCGCCCAACCCCTTCCCATCAGGCACGATCGCGCTGATATTTTTCGATTTCAGCGATCGGTAAGAGCAGCGTGTCTTCAATTTCTCGACGGGTCGATCGACTGACGTAGCAATCGCTGTTGAGACAATCTACAAGCAACAAGTTGGCATTGTAATACTGCTGCAAAAGCTGCTTTCGGTCATCACTGAATTGCCAGTCATGCCCAATATTGCGATGCTCGATCATTACTGCTCTCAGTTGCTCAGCCCAGGCTTGACCGTTTGCTTGCCACCATCGCCAAAAGTTTTCTCGATTGCTCCATGATGTGTCGGGTAACTGATCTCTGAGCTGTTGCAGGCTCTGCCGTAATTTAGGGTCAAGGGCGAGGGCGAAGGCAAAGTCGAGGTCGAGGGTGAGGTCAAAGGCGTGGGTGAAGGCATGGGCACGGGCGAGGGTGAGGGCGCGGGCGAGAGCAAGATCGAGGTTATGGTCAGAATCCAAGGCGCGGGCAAGGTCGAAGGCAAGGTCATGGGCGAGCGTAAGGTCAAGGTCGCGGTCAATGTCAAAGGCAAGGGCAAGGGCAAGGGCAAGAGCAAGGGCAAAGTAATATGCGCGAATTGCAGCGGACTTGTAGGGTAAATTTACAGAAGCAGATTTCTGTTTGACCCAGGTTAGAAATGCTTGCAGTTTCTCATCGTTTGCTAAAAGTATATTGATCTGTCTTTCCATCAGTCGCAGCAAATAGTCAGCACTGGGTAGCATACCGACGGTGAGCAAAAACACTTCCCGCCAACGTTTCTCAGAAATGTGGCTGACCAGAGTTTGTAGTGCCTTTTCTAAGGATTGTGGGTCAGAGTTAGCAAAAACCTTTTGGGCAGTGAAATATTCGTGAAACGTCAGGTGTGAGAAGGAATAGATGCTGCGTGCCCGTTCGACTAACAATCCATGATGAGCTTCGATCGACTTCAGTACCGCAGCACTATCAACTTCTAGTACTTCAGGGTCAGTGTTGGCGTTGGGTAAGTTTTGAATGTATTGCCTAATCAGACGTTCGACTTCTCGCTGCTTGAAAAAGTAATTGCCTGCCGCAAAGGTACTGTAAGCAATCTGGCTGAGTAAGTCTTCTTTGCGCTTGAGTGAGAGTCCTTTGTAGACCTGATCGCGTTCGATGTTGCGCTTCACGTCCCATTTCTTCAGTAACACGTCTAAGCCGATCTCATACAGCTCGACACGGTTGCTGGGAAAGCTGCCAGAGTCTTCAAACACCAGACAAAGCAGTGTTAACAGCAGTGGATTGGTTGCCAGTTCGCGGATTGGTTTATCTTCTTTGAGCTTTTGCAGAAACCGTTCTGCTTTAATCGGGTCATTTTTGCAGTGGAACCATTTGTTAGAGAAATCGGCGATTTGCTGATCGTCAAAGTCGGCGATCTCAACTTCAGTGAATCGCTCGAAGGTGTATTCTCGCGCCGCAATGCGGCAGGTAATCACAAATTGATTGTCGGGAAACTGCTGAGAGAATTCTTTGATTTGCCGCAGGACACGATCGTTGTCTATCTCTCTGATCTCATCCAATCCGTCTAATAAAATCAACGCCTTGCCTGCATTCAGTATCGTCTGTAAGGGTAAATTTTCTGCCTGTACAAAACGGTTGGAGGATAAATTGTGAGTTAAATCTGCCTCTACTGGAGACATTGACACTAATCGATCGACATACACAAACACGATATACCCCAACAAATTCGTTCGCTCCTCGGCTTCGGCAAAATCCTTCAGGGTGATAAACATGGGAATCCGGTCTGCCAAAAACGCACCGCCAATGCACTGAATGGCGAGATGCTTAAGGAATGTCGTCTTTCCGGCTCCCGGCTTGCCTAAGATCATCATTTTTTTGATATTCTCGACTGCCTCTAACCCCGGTACGCGATTTTGACGCACATCGCCCAAACAAAATCGATCGAATTCCTCTGGCGAAACCTCGCGCATCAGCTCTGCCAGCTCTAGCCCTCTGCGTCCTGTGATTCGTTCCAGGATATTGACATCGGTGTAGATGCTGCCCATCTCGATCGGCTGCGTCATATCTAAAACGCGCATCGTTCCGCATCGTTCCTGAATGAGCGGTCTGAGTCGATCGCGCATCGCTTGCACAAGAGCATCAATTTGAGAGCGATCGTCCAACTCTGGTTCTGGTTGTTCTGATTCTGTGATCGCGTTCCAATCTAAACCCAACTGGGTGCAGACTGCCATAAACACATCACAATCGGTTGGGTTGCCTTGCAGCAGGCTCCAAATGGTTTGACGGGAACAATTGACTGCGCCTGCCAGATAGGTTTGCCCTCCTGTCTTTTTTCGCAGCGCTTTTTTAATGAGTTGAATGCCTTGTGCAGATGCTCGGAGCGATCGCCTTGCCATAGCTAACCCAGAGTTGCTCACTCAATTCTGACAGATCTGACAAGTTTGACAAGAAGCCGAATGTTAGCTCTGACCATGCGTTGAGGCGTTTCCAGGAAGCTAGAAGCATCCACGTTAGAGCCAAGCTCAAACTCCAAAATCATGAAGAACTTCAATATCACGCCTGCGTTTCAGCTAGTCTTCTTCACCGTCGTCTGCTTCACGCTCTTGTCGGGCGGCATGTCCGTCAAGCTATCGAGCAAAGATCCACTTTCCGCTGAGCAGAGCCGAGTCTTTGAAACCTGCAGTACTACCTGGAATATGGGCATTGGCGCGATATTCGGCTTGCTGGGCAGTAAAGCAACCGATGGCTTTCAGTCAAAGGAGGATGAAGAGTAAATATTAGGGGGCGATCGAGCTTAAACCGTCAATCGCCCCGTTTTTTTCTACAAGTTTCCGGCTTTCAGCCTCATGTTTCCAGCTCAAATCAGCGGCATTTGAGCCTTCAGCACCACAATTCGCGCTCAAAACAGGCACGTTGCGGTTTCAAGCAGCAAGGTTGCGGTTTGCAGTTGAAAACGTGCGGGTTGAAACAAGACTGTTGCGCTTTAAAGCAACAAGTTTCTTGTTTAAAGCGAGATGATTTCAGCTCAAAACAGCAATTTTTCTGTTCAAAGTGTCGATCGCCACGCTCCAAACGGCATCAATGCGGTTGAGAGTAGGAACGATGGCGGATTGAGAGTCGATCGCCTCCTGCAAAAGGTGAGTGGCGGCTACAGCTTCGTTCATCGATCGCTGATGGAACACTTTACCTGCATCATTCTGATTTCAAGCCAGAGATGCAGTCGATCGCCAGCGGGAGCAGGTCGCCTTTTCGCCCTCACCCTAAATCCCTCTCCCAGAGCGGGAGAGGGACTTCATTTCGATCGCCCCTGTGAGGGCGGAAGCGGAGGAATGCCTTTGCAGAGGTAATGATCGTCGCGGTGGGTAAGCAGATAGGCGCTGAGCCAGTCGCAGCCAAGCTGCATCAGGTTGTCAAAATTCCAGTTCCACAGCTTGAGGGTGCCGCCAGTGCTGCTGCTGGCGATTACAGATGCTGGCGAATTTCTTCCCGCAGTTCTAGCCCTTCGTCGGGGTCACTCAAAAGCGCTTGCAGCGTTTCTGCTACCGTCTCTCGGAGTTAACGCTTTCAGCTCGTCTGTGGTCAAATCTCCAACTTGCATGAAAGTGTCAAGCTTTGAAGGACTTTTAATCATATTAGGTTGCCTCACCCTACAGCCATTCGACCTGCGATCGTTCGTGCAAAATGCGACCGTAGACGGCTTCGGTTTGCTGTGCGAGTTTGTCCCAGCGAAAGCGGCGATCGAGGTCTTCATAGGCATTATCGACTAACCACTTCGCATAATCTGGATTTTTGAGTACTTCCAGAATCCCCCAGGCGACAGAATCTGCGTTTCCGGCTTGCGTGACAATACCCGTTTTGGTGTGGCGCACGACTTCGGGTAAGCCGCCTGTGTCAGAAACGACGACCGGAACTTTTGCCGCAAAGCTTTCTAGCGCCACGATGCCAAACGGCTCATACAGGCTGGGAAAAACGGCACAGTCAGCAACGGTTTGAAACTTGTCTAAATCATGGTCAGACATAAAGCCCGTGAAATAGCACTTGTCCCAAATGCCTGTATTCCAGGCTTGGTGTTTCAAATGATCGATGTTGCCGCCACCAATGATCACAAACTTGACGGAGCCATTGAGCGCGCGAATCACTTTGGGAGCCGCATTCAGCAAGACGCTGACTCCTTTTTCATAAGTCATACGACCGACGTAGTAAACAATCTTTTCGCGATCGTTAGCAAAGCGGCGGCGAAACTCCCAAAAATCAAAGTCGGGGTGGCGATGTTTCTTTTCAGGATAGATGCCGTTGTAAACCACATCAATTTTGTTCCACGGGGCATGAAGCGCTCGCTCGACCTCTAGCCGCATGTAGTTGGTGCAAACGATAATGCGCCACGCATTGTATGCCAGCAGCTCTTCTTTGTTGCTGATGTAACGGTGAATGTCGGTGTGCAGTCCGTTATGACGACCGTACTCTGTCGCATGAATCGTCGCCACCAGCGGCACTTTGAAAATGTGTTTGAGCGCGATCGCCGCGTCTCCCACCAGCCAGTCGTGCGCGTGAATGATATCAAACGGACCGTCTTCGAGCAGCAGCTTGCCGCCGTGTCGTCCCATGCTTTCGTTCATGTTGCCGACCCAGTGCCAGAAGTTGTGGCTGGCAGCAACCGGGACGCGATGAATGCGGATGCCTGCGACCACTTCATAAGCGGGAGCTTGCCCAAATTCGATCGTCAGCAGGTGAATGTCATGTCCCAGTTTGACCAGTTCTGGATACAGCTCGGAAACGTGGCGAGCAATCCCCCCAACAATTCGAGGCGGAAATTCCCAGGCGAGCACCAGAATTTTCATAAGATCCCTTGCATTGGGTGAAAGACAAAACCCCGACTGATTTAACGAACACGATAAGGGAACCTCAATCCCTATTTTGTGACTTTACAGAAAGTCCAACATTTTTGCATAGCTTAACCTACGTGCTGCAAGCCTGTGTGAGCTGCCAGAAGTCGATTCAGCCCAAAAAGGCAGTGGAGCGATTTCACGCCCTGGCGGTCGGCTGGAGAACGGAGTCACCTGCCGTTCTAGACATTCTCTCAGGGGTCGATCGCTTTTTTGAGCAGACAACAGCACTTAAGCAGCTTATACGCCAGATTGCCATACTGCTGCAATTGCCTCAAAGCAGAGATTGACAACTCTATCACCTGCTGCTGAAGAGAGATTTTGAGCAAAAAGCAGAACCTGGGACGGCGAGGAGTCTACCCATAAGCGCCTGCCCAGGGTCCGATCGGCTGCGCGGGTACGTCTTCCACATCAACGACTTCTTTGTAGATTTCAAACCCACGCGCCTGATAGTTTGCCAGCGCATAAGGTCCATCTAGCGTGCAGGTGTGCACCCACACGCGCCCAGCGCCCATTGCCCACGCTTGCTGCACACCCACGCTCAGCAAATGTCCGCCTATCCGTTGTCCTGTGAACTGGGGCAGTAGCCCAAAATAAGCAATCTCTACGTCGCCTCTGGTTTGGGCTTCGAGTTCGACATATCCGGCTGGCGTACCCGAAACATAGGCAACCCAGGTTTGCAGTTCAGGACGTTGCAAATAAGCCAGCCAGCGCTCGTAGCTCCAGTTGAGGCGATCGAGCCAATACCAGTTGCCGCCGACGCTGGTGTAGAGAAAGCGGCTAAACTCAGGCGACGGCACTTCTGCTTGCATCACGCGCAGGTGAGGATGGTCACAAAACGTGGGGCGTAGCTGTCCCAGATCGCGCATCTCTAGATACCATGTAGTGACATCAATCTGCATCGATCGCCCTTGATTGAGATTCAGCCAAAACGAAAAAACTATCGCTCAAATTCTACTCGTTCTAAGGGGTAGTTTGTCGCAGTACAATGAGAAATCGACTTTAAACGATGCAGTTGCCTTCTCGCCCCAGCCTTGTAAAACCATGAGTTGCGAAAGTTTTACAAATCATACAGGTTTTCTTGAAAGCGAACTTTTTCACGGAGAGGTGTTGTCTTGGTTGAGCTTATTTCTGTTCATATCCCGAAAACAGCGGGCATGTCTTTTCGGAATGTACTTGAACAAGTTTATGAGCCAGAAAAAATTCTTCTTGACCACGACTTTCCCTTTGACGGCTCAAACATAGAATCAGAGATTCGCGTTATTCACGGGCATTTCTGGGTTTCTAAATATGCAGGATATTTTGAAGCTGCCAAACGGATTGTCTGGTTCAGAAATCCAATTTATCGTGTGCTTTCACACTATTTCTTTCTCAAGACGCACCCTGGTCCTGAGGTTCGCCCAGATTTGGCAGTATTGGGACTGCTAGAGTTTGCCGAACATCCTCAAATTCGGAATACAATGTCGCAGTTCACCCAAGGAGTCGATCCAGAAGACTTTTATTTTATTGGCATTCAAGAGTTTTTTGCAGAAGATTTAACTGACCTGAGCGGAATGCTCGGGTGGAATAGCTTTAAGCAAAGTGTCACCAATTCTAACCGCTATCCTGAATATACAGGACATTTGTATAAAATTTTAGAGAGTAGAGAAATTCTTAAAAAGCTAATGATCTCTAACAGCGAAGACGTTGAACTTTATGAATTAGCATTAAGCCTGAGGTCAAAACGCCGTAGAAAAGCGCTGAGCCAAACGGCTGCCAGTTTAGCTGTAGTCAGAACACTTGATGGATTTTCACAGAGCGGAACTCATATTGATACAGGGATAAAAATTTTATCTGAATACGTTCCAACCGCGTCCTGCATTCAAAATGCTCTGAATATCTTCAAGGGAGAATGGGTGTCTCGTTTCCCAGGTGATTTAGCGTTGTTAGAAGCAGGACAGGTGCCATCGTTTGAAGATGCACGAATCTCCTGGGCAATTGCCCAACTTGGAGGAGTGAAAGGTCAGCGAATTCTAGAGCTAGGACCGCTAGAAGCAGGCAATACACACATGCTAGAGCAGGCAGAAGCAGAACTCATCATTGCAGTAGAAGCCAATCCTCATGCTTACTTAAAATGCCTGATTGTTAAAGAAATTCTACGGTTAAGTCGTGCTCAGTTCTTGTGTAGCGATTACGTCCGATATCTCCGGCTGAGTTCAGGTAAATTTGATGTCTGTTTTGCCAATGGCATCCTCTATCATGTAGAAAATCCTGCTGAGCTAATGGCGCTGATGGCAAAAACCTCAGACCGAATTTTCATCTGGACTCATTACTACGAGAAAAAGCTGTTGCAAGCTAATTCCAGAGTTGCTCATACATTTATTGGTGAAACGCAAACAGACTATGAAGGATTTGAGCATACACTCTATCAACGTGAAGATCCTCATACCCTAACTCCAAATAGCTACGATACAAAAACTCCCTATAGCTCCTGGATGACTCGAGAGCAGATCATTGACTGCTTGCGCTATTTTGGGTTGGAACATATTCATATTAACTTTGATGAATCTGACCATCCAAATGGACCTAGCATGGCGATCGTTGCGACACGATATTAAATGCGTCAGACCTGACATCAGGAGGTAGTGGTTTGCTAAAGCCTCAGCAAGTGAGTGTGATTATTCCGGTCTACAACGGCGATCGATTCATCGTTGAAGCTGTAGAAAGCGTGCTGCAACAAACTTACCCAAACGTAGAAATCATTGTCGTTGATGATGGCTCCGTCGATCGCTCTGGCGCAGTGCTTCAACTTTATGGCGACCGCATTCGATACGTCTATCAAATGAATCAGGGTGTCGCAGCCGCTCGCAATGCTGGCATCACAATCGCGCAAGGAGAGTTGATTGCATTTCTCGATCAAGATGATTTTTTCTTGCCCGATAAGCTCACCGTGCAGGTCGATCGCCTCACAGCAGATCCAGCCCTGGCAATGGTGAGCAGCGGTTGGCGAATCGTGGATGCTCAGGGCAAAACAATGGCAGACATTCAACCCTGGCATGGCATTCCAGAACTCACCTCCGCAAACTGGGTGATCTGGAAACCCGTTTTTTTGGGAGCCATGCTGTTTCGACAATCGGTGCTGGGGCGATCGACAGGGTTTAACTCACAGCTTCAGCAAACGTCTGACGTTGAGCTGATCCTGCGCTTGATCCAGGCTGGCTGTCAGACAGCCTGGGTGCCGCAAACAACTGTTTGCTACCGCCAGCACCCTGACAACGCTTCACGAAATGCCCTACAGCAGGCGCAAGAAATGGAAGTTGTCTTAGAGCAATTTTTCAATCAGCCAGATTTGTCGCCGTCGCTGCGGCAGTTTGCATCCAGGTCTCGCTATCAGAGTTTGGTCTGGAGCGCATGGCGACTGTATCATTTGGGCGAAAGGGTAGCAATGGTTGATTACTTAAAGAAATCCCTGAGCTACGCCAGTGGCACGCCATCCGAAACGATACTGGACTGGATCAATTCCTTTCAGCAATATGCCTCAGAATCTGGCTGTCACCTCGACATCCACGCGCTGACTCAGTTCCAGGAGTGGCGAGCGCTCGTCCAGAACTGCTTGTTGTATCCTGTCTTCCTAGACCGTGCAGGCGACTATCCGCAATGAGACCCAACGTGCATTTAGCCAAAGCAGACCCACCAGTCGATCGCCAACCAGAAACGCTGGAGCAAGCGCGGCGACAGCTTCAAGAGACGCAAGCCCAGCTTCAGCAGACAGAGCGTGTGCTGGCACAATCCCAGGCGCAGCTCCAGCGGACGGAAACCTTGCTGGCGCAGTATCGCACTCAGCTCGCTCAAACTGAAATGGTGCTCACCCAGTTTCAATCGCAACTGCACCAGAGCCGCGAAGAACTCGATCGATCGCAGGCTGCTGAACAACGCACGCAGCAGGAGTTTGCCCAAACCACTGCTCAACTTCACCAAATTCGCCGAGAACTAGAGCGGTCGCACTTTCAGCAACAGATGGCTCAGCAACAGATGGCAGGTTCCCAGGACAACCCGCAGACGGAGTATCAGAAGCTGGTGTGGGAAGCCTGGTATGCCTATCACAGCGGTGAATTTCAGCAGATGGCGCAATACTTACAGCGATCGCTCAAGCTGGCTGCCGCATCGCGCACAGAAACCGTGCTCAACTGGTTAGAAATGTTTGCTCATTTTTCTGATGCCAAAGGGAATGCATTTAACCCCCATCACTTAAGTGCTTTACCAGAATGGCAGCAGTTTGTGAGCCGAGTCTTAACCGCCAATCAGCCAGTTTCTGCTATCTTGGTCGGAAGCTGAGGGCTGCTGAAATGACACCTCTGCTCAACTCAATTTCCGCAGTGTTCAACCAATCATTGAGGGTAGCTGCTGATGGGCTTGGAACGATCGCAGGCTTTTCTGCAACAGATACAGGCTGACCTGGCGCGGTCGCAAACCTGGCTGCAACAGATGCAGGCAGACTTAACGCAGTCACAAACCTGGCTGCAACAGGTGCAGCAAGTGCAGGCACGTCAGTTTCATCCAGCTCCTCACTCAGATGACACAGCAGATGTCAGCGTTCCTCAACCCCTCGACCCGTATGAGGCATGGCTGCGGGTAAACCAGTGGAACGATCGCACCTTCAAACATTTGCAAACTCGTCTACAGGCTTGCCGAAAGCTGCCGCAAATCTCGGTGGTGATGCCGGTTTTTAATCCTCAAGTGCGGTTTTTAGAGCAGGCGATCGGCAGTGTTGTTCAGCAGGTTTATTTAGAC
>Ga0224723_1001618_pt1 | contig 13392 bp, 11 predicted proteins | sample Balambano_FR2_Me_FD_161647 | JGI IMG/M metagenome (GOLD analysis project Ga0224723, IMG submission 161647) | Freshwater sediment microbial communities from Lake Towuti, South Sulawesi, Indonesia - Balambano_FR2_MetaG | ecosystem: Environmental > Aquatic > Freshwater > Lake > Sediment | place...
GAAGGGGAGGGGCCGGCGGGTAGTGGAGTTATTTCAGACTCAGCCCCCTGCCACCACTGAGGCAGTTGGCGAACTTTGCGAAGGGTTTCCTCAGACCGCCGCATGACCTGCTCTTGCAGGGGTGGCTGTGGATTTCGGGAGGGCCAGATTTGGGCCACCAGCACCCCAGCCAGCCAGCCAATACCGATGCTAGCACCCAAAATAATTGCCCTGACTAGCAGTGTCCACAGAGCATGCAATCCCTGCAGCAGGCTTGGTTCCCGGCTGGGCTGGGGGTCAGGCTTAATTTCTGGCGTCAGATTAGCCTCTGGAGGAGAGGCGCTAGGCGGCACTGGGGGAGTATTGGAGGGATCAGACATACCGCAGGCATCCAGATTGCACCAAACAACCGTTTAGAGAACTGTACTCCAAAGCCATAGCCCAGGGCCTAGAGGCCGAGCCTACTGAGGCCAACCATCCCAGGGGCTAACCTCCAGGACGCCGGTTTCCGTAAAGACCACTCTAAAATCTGCTTGTTCATCCGCTTCACTAACTGTAGACACCAGGCTAGGGATTGGGGTTTCCTGAGCCAAATTCCTGGCGGCATCGCTGATGGCTTCGTAGCCAACCACGTCCCCGGCTTCGGTCAGCCGCACCCGATAGGCCAGAGCTTCGGTATTGGAAATTGGTGCTAACTCGTCTAGCAAGCGATCGTATAACGATTGATTAAGCGCGCGGATGCGATCTCCGTCGCTAATCTTAGTTGCGATCGTCGGGAGTTCGACAGGTTCAGCCCCAGCTACCGAATCTGAGTCACGAGTAGCATCCTCTTCACGGTTAGCCTCGTCCCCAGAGCTTTCACTGGACTCAGCCTCCACTTCCACAGGCGCAGGAGTAGTTTCAGCAGAATTTCCCTCTGGCTCAGCCTCCGTTTCCACAGGCTTAGGGGTAGGCTCAACCGAATTGTCCTCTGGCTCAGTCCCTGCTTCCACGGGCGCCGGGGCCGTTTCAGCCGGAGTATTCGCTTCGCCGTTGGAACGGGTCGGCTCAAATTCAGGCGGGGGCACAAAGAAGAGGGCCAGTCCAGCCGCAGCTAAGGCTGCAGCACCCAGAGCTGCCGGGGCAGCGCGCTTGGCGATGGGTTCCTCCGGTCTTACCTGCCGCCGTGAAACTGTCTGGAACTCTGCTGTCAGATCCGGCAACGTTTGGGTATCGGCCAGGAGTTGATCAACCGCCTCCATCAGGTCATAGAACTGCACCGTCGTCAACTTGACATCTAGCGGAGCCAAAGCATTAGCGTCGGTCAGAGGCTCCTCTAGGGCCTGTTGCCGCACAATCAGATGATGGTATTGCCCATCTCCTGGCTTCAAATCGACCAGAGGAGGCGGGGTTTGAGCAGTAACCCCGGGCCGAGGCACACCGCTAAGGAGTTGCTGGCCATAGCGACTTACGGCCATCACCAAGCTGTCTAAAAACTCACGTCCGCCGGTTAGCGTAATGTCGGTAACGCCGGGTAGCCGACACTCCACATTCATTAACATCGTCAGAGGCGACAGGGGATTGTTGATATCGGCACTAAGCCCCTCCAGCATGAGGTTGCAGTAGGGCAGGGTGTATTGACGTTTAACGGTCATACCACCTCTCCATCAAACAAACTACTCCAGAGCCGTTGGGTACCTAACACACCAGAGCACAACAACAGTTGTTCCAGCAGTTGCATCGCGAGTTCATCCAGCTTTTCATCGGTGCTGTAGGCAATTACCCCAGCCCGACCGGGGTTCATGCGGGCACGAAAATGAGTGCGAAAGCGGGTTAGATAGTCGGCCAGCCGCAGGTGATGGTCAAAGGATAGTTGCTTCTCCCGCAATTGTTGACCGCCAATCAGCAGTTGCCGCACCAGCACAGTCAGCCGCCGGGCCAGATTGCCAATAATGGCCACCAGCGCCTTGGCCTCGTCCAATGCCATAGGTTGCCGCTGGCTGTAGCGACGCATCGGGTTGGTACTCCGCAGCAGCCATAAATTGACTCGGCCTTTAATTACCTTATCTAAGCCGAGGTCACGCGCGGCCGCTAGCATGGCCTCGCTGCCGCCTAAGTCAAGCGCTTCAATGGCTAGCAGCAACAAATCAATCTGCGTGCGCGCCCGACGCGGGCACTCCTGGCTGGGCAACTCCGGAGTTGTCAGCGTGTTGAAAATCAGAGGTAGCTCAAAACTTGGCGGACTATCTACTGGCATTCAGCTATGTACTCTACGGCAATCAGCAAGCATTCTATCAAAACACAGTTTTAGCCTATCCGTCCGGAGGAATTAGCGAACTTGTCAAAGAGTTGACAGGTTGGGCGCATTGGGCCTTGGGCGCCGGCACTTCACATCCCATACCGAGTACCCAATATCCGACACCTATTCTCCCACTCAAGAACTAATTCTCGTCCGGCAACTTACTCATGTTCTGCACATACCACTGGCCATCCTGACGAATCAGGTCGTAGCGCATGGTCAGCACATCATCATAGGAGGCACTGGTATTCTCTACCCCGTACTCGAATAGGCGGGCTATTTCACTAACCACAGCCGTGACCTGGAGTTGGTCAGCGGTGGGGTCGTCAGGGCTAACCGACTTAACCTCAACATTGTGCTCGTACTCCCAGTACCAGTTTTCTCGAGGAGCCGATTCGGCTCGCCGCCGCCACTGGGTTAGCACTGGCTCTACCAGAATTTCCTCTAACCTATCCGCTTGATAGTCTTTCCCCAATGCGGCGCGCTTTACCGTCAGCCATTCCTCAATGACACCCTGGGCTACATCGTTAACGCCAATTTGTTCATCGGCGCTAGGAGCGCTGGGAATTTCCACCGTAGGCTCAGCCAGGCTAATATCCAATGGCCGACCACTGAGTTTGGGGCCGCTAGCCGCACCAGTTACCCAGTCTACAGTGCGCATGGCCGCAAACCCCAATAGGCCAACCCCAACAAGCCCAACCGCACCTACAAATACCAGGCGTCCCCAGCGAGGAGATGAGGATCCGACTGGTCGCCGTCCAGGGTGCTGAGAGAAAGGCGGAAAGGCCTGCCCTGGGGCCAGCGTGGCTAATGTATCTCGGCTAGTCTTAGCCCCAGTCTGGCCTCTAGAACGGCGCGGGGAACCGATGGCTGTGGCCGCCGCCTCAGCACTGGCACTGGAGGGCATGAGCTGGCCCTCAGGCGAGAGCTGAGATACTCGTTCAGCGACGGAGGGCACTGCTGCCATCAGTGGGTCGTCATCGTCAGCAGGTTCGACTGATGCAGGAACCCCTGGCTGAGTCAATCGTGCCGTGGGCATAGTGTTCTGAGCATACCGACCGTTACGGCCCAACGGAGGCTCTGAACTACCATAGCGGGGTAGAGTACCGTTGCGGCTGGGGACACCACTGTTTGCTGGGCCAGTTTTGGCAGGGTCTGAGGTTGATAGCCCAGTTCGACGATTAGCAGCCAAAGCCGTTGGCGTGACAAGAGAAGGCGCGCCAATGGGCAAGGAGCCCTCAACCAAAGGGAATTGGGGCAGCGTGGATGGGGAACCACTGGTTTGAGAGTACCGATGCGACTCTCCCCAGGAGGTCTCTGGAGTTGCAGACATCGACTCTAGGTAGCTCTGCACCTGAGGGTCGGCAAAGTAGTCTTTGAGCGTAGTGTCCTGGTCTTTGAAGTCACGAAAATGCGGAAACAATTCATCCTTCAGCCAGCGCTCGGTGTAGAGACAAAGCCCTGGCAACAAATCAGGCGAATTGCGAGAATGTTCGCGGATATAGGCCAACGGCTCGTATTCCTGGCTCATTTCTAAAGCGCGGCTGGCCTCTTCGGTTTGACCCAGCAACATAGCGCAGACAGCTTGCTCTAGATGCACATCTTGCTGACCGCCTAAGCGCATTAGCAACTGCTTGGCCCGTTGAATTAGGGCAGGCTGATGCCGCGCGAATCCCCTCGCTAGTAAGGCATAAACCGTCAGGTAGGTGGCCACAGGTGATGGGCGGCGGGCCTCATGTTCAAACAGCTCCTGCTGCTCAGAAGCGGTCAAATAGTCGCGCAGTTGCTGAATAAAGCGCAGGAAATCATCAATCGCTAGCCCAGAGAGGTCATCTTCGGTGCCTTCAATGCCACCGCGGTCTTCCAACATTGTTTTGAGTAGCTTCAGCCCCTGGCGGCGTTCGCGGGTTTGGTCGAGGGGGCGAGCTAGAAGCTCTAGAATGCGATAAGGGCGCAATTTATACAGTTCTGCCTGAATTTCGGCCCGCAGCGTAGGGAACTGATTTTCCTTAGCCAGCAGTTCATGGCCAGTTTCTAGGGATTCGGCAGCAATTTCATACTGGCGCTGCTGCCACTGCTCTCGCCCCAGTTCCAGACAAGCCAGGGCTAGAGTTAGCACCACATCGGCCTGTACCGCATCGGGGGCACCCAGATGGCCATTGGCCAAGTTGCCCGAACCGCTGCTCAGGTAGGGACGACCTAAATGAATCACCTGCTCGTATTCGCCCAGTTCCAGCAAAATCAACAGAGCACCAGCAAACTGCTCTGGCTCAATTTCAATGGTAGAGCTAGAGGGTTGTCCGGCTCCAGGTTCGGTGGCTAGAGATCGCAGTGCTGCCTCGCCCACATCTGGCCTAACCCCTAACCCACCGCTGCCTGAAGTAGGTTCGTCTTCAGGCAATTCACCGCTGTAGGCATGAGCAAGAAACGTGCTGTCATACTGGCGGCGGCGATCCGGATCAGACAGCACCTGATAGGCTTCGTCAATTAGCTGTTTTCTGGCTTCAATGGCCACCTCCGAGAATTCGCGCCGGGGTAGCTGCAAGCCGCGATCTCGATGGGCTTGCTGAAGCTGCTCCCCCGTCGCCTGGATGGGCAGCCCTAGAATTCGGTAATAGTCCAATAGAATATGCACAGCTCATGTCCCCAGCAGCAAATTCACCCGAAATAGTAGCTAAAAAGCCCCAATCCAGATCTCCTAACCCATTAGTTTTAGCTAGCGCCGTCAAGCTAATAGATGGATTTTAAGCCCAAATGCCCCACCATCCACCCTGATGACAACCCGGTAACGACCTCGCAAAACTGATACAGCCAGCGACATCGCTCCTAATCGAGCTGCCAATCCCTCCTTTAGAAATAGCTTGGCTCAACGTTGTCTAGCCTTGAATAAACTAAAGATGAGATTTATATCATAGACGCTGACAAATGGCCAGGGGGAATTCTGTCCTATTTACTAACAATTTGCTCATAATTCTCTTCACGCTTTGCCTTCACGCTTTGCCCCTAGCGAGACATTTTTAAGAACTGTACAGCCCTCGGTATGATAGGAGCAGTTTTCTCATCCCCGACAGGTTGCCTACAGGGGGGAGCTTTTCGGTATAGTCAAGTGTTGGACATTGCGGTGTAGGATCCGGAAAACTCATGGTTCAAGAACGAACGTTACCCCAATTCCAGGCTCCCGTGGCCCAAATCACCCCTGAAGAGGGGCTGATGCTCTATAAAGATATGATCTTGGGTCGCTTTTTTGAAGACAAGTGCGCCGAAATGTACTACCGGGGCAAGATGTTTGGGTTTGTACACCTCTATAACGGTCAAGAAGCCGTGTCTACTGGGGTAATCAAGTCCTTACGCCCGGACGACTACGTTTGCAGCACCTACCGCGACCACGTCCATGCCCTCAGTGCTGGCGTTCCGCCTGAGCAGGTGATGGCCGAGCTATTTGGCAAAGAGGCGGGCTGTAGCCGGGGTCGGGGCGGGTCGATGCACCTGTTTTCTAGCGAGCACAATTTGCTGGGGGGCTTCGCGTTCATTGGGGAAGGCATTCCGGTAGCGTTGGGAGCAGCGTTTCAGTCACGCTATCGCCGGGATGCCATGGGCCAGGCCGATGCCGATCAGGTAACGGCTTGCTTCTTTGGCGATGGCACCACTAACAATGGTCAGTTCTTCGAGTGCCTGAACATGGCCGCCCTGTGGAAACTGCCTATCCTCTTCGTAGTGGAAAACAATAAGTGGGCCATTGGCATGGCTCACGAGCGGGCTACCTCCCAGCCTGAGATTTACCGTAAGGCATCGGTGTTTGACATGCCAGGAGTAGAAGTAGATGGCATGGATGTGCTAGCGGTGCGGGCAGTGGCTCAGGACGCTGTGGCCCGCGCCCGCGCTGGAGACGGCCCAACGTTGATTGAGTGCCTCACCTATCGCTTCCGGGGGCACTCCCTGGCAGACCCCGACGAATTGCGGTCTAAGGCGGAGAAGGACGCCTGGCTGGCCCGCGACCCCATTAAGCGGTTTGAAGCTTACCTGCTGGAGCATAATCTAGCGGATGAAGACACGCTGAAGGGGATTCGCGATCGCATCCAAACCAAAATTGACGAGGCCCTCACCTTTGCGGAAGAAAGCCCGGAACCAAGCGCAGATGATCTTTACAAGTACGTCTTTGCTGATAGTTAGGTGCGCTTCTGGCTGCGCCCACCAGCAACAGCGATTGAGCCAGTCTAAACTTGCCGTTGCGGTACTGGTCTAGCCACCAGTTTTCCTTTTTACCCCCCCATTTAGCCCATTCAGTGACTAAACCTATGGCAGAAACCTTACTGTTCAACGCCCTGCGCGAGGCCATCGACGAAGAAATGGCCCATGACGAAACCGTTTTTGTGTTGGGCGAAGATGTCGGCCAATACGGTGGATCCTACAAAGTGACGAAAGATCTGTACGAAAAGTACGGCGAGTTGCGCGTGTTAGATACCCCCATTGCCGAAAACAGTTTTACCGGCATGGCGGTGGGCGCGGCCATGACCGGCCTGCGGCCCATCATTGAGGGCATGAACATGGGCTTTTTGCTGCTGGCCTTTAACCAGATCGCCAACAACGCTGGCATGTTACGCTACACTTCCGGCGGCAATTTCAAAATTCCGATGGTCATTCGTGGCCCCGGCGGGGTGGGACGGCAGCTTGGGGCTGAGCACTCCCAGCGGCTGGAAGCCTACTTTCAAGCAGTGCCAGGGCTGAAGATTGTGGCCGTTTCTACGCCCTACAACGCCAAGGGACTCCTAAAATCTGCCATTCGCGACGATAACCCGGTACTCTTTTTCGAGCATGTACTGCTCTACAACCTCAAGGAGGATTTACCCAATCACGAGTACCTGGTGCCGCTAGATAAGGCCGAAATTGTTCGCCCTGGCCAGGATGTCACCATCCTGACCTACTCGCGCATGCGCCACCACGTCATGCAGGCCGTTAAAGGGCTGGTGGCCAAAGGCATAGACCCAGAGGTGATTGACCTGATCTCCCTCAAACCGCTGGACTTTGAAACGATTACAGCCTCCATTCAAAAAACCCATCGGGTGATTATCGTAGAGGAGTGCATGAAAACTGGCGGCATTGCTGCTGAGATTATCGCCTCCATCAATGATCGCTGCTTCGATGAGCTAGATGCCCCGGTAGTGCGGCTGTCTTCCCAGGACATTCCCACCCCTTACAACGGCAAGCTCGAAAGCCTCACCATCGTACAGCCCAAACAAATCGAAGCGGCTGTCGAACGCATGGTCGCGCTTAAGGTCTAGCGTCAGCCACAGCCACCTGTAGTGGGCACCGCCCACCATCTCAGGGTCAGTCAGCAACACAGGGCAAGCACCGCCCCCGCCTCAGTAGGAAAACAAGTCATGGCAAAGTATCAAGCATGGTTAGGACTGATTCTGGCGCTTACCATCGCCGCCGTAGTGATTATTACCCAACTGCCGACCCGCCTGGGCTTGGACTTGCGCGGCGGTTCTCAGCTAACGCTTCAGGTCAAGCCTACTGCTGCCATCCCCAACATCACTGATCGCGAAATGGAAGCAGTACAGAGTGTAGTAGAAGGGCGTGTCAATGGCCTGGGGGTTTCTGAGGCAGTGGTACAGCAACTTGGTAATGACCAACTGCTGGTGCAACTTCCTGGCATCAACGACCCTCAACAGGCCGAACGAGTCCTGGGCGGCACGGCTCAGCTAGAATTTCGGGCTCAAAAACCCGGCACTGAAAGCCAGCTAGCCATTGAAAATCAAGTTTTGCAGAGTCATTTGGCCGAGCTAGCTGCACTACAGGCCACGCTGCCAGAGACAGGTGCCCTAGACACCGAAACCGAAGCCCGCCTGGAGAAAATTCAGGCCGATATCAAAACTAGCGAGGCCGCCATTAGCGCTCTGTTTGAGCCGAGTTCACTCACTGGCGATAAGCTCACGGATGCCCTGGCTCGCCCGACTACAGGTACTCTCTGGGAAGTGGTGATTGAATTCAATAACGAAGGGGCTGAGAAATTTGCCGAGCTAACTCGCTCTGTTGCTGGTACCGGGCGTAGTTTGGGGATATTTCTCGATAACCGCCTGCTCAGCGGCCCCGTTGTGGATGTGCAGTATGCTGAAACCGGCATTACCGGCGGCAATGCTGTGATTTCGGGCAATTTCACGGCCCAATCAGCCCGAGATTTGGAAATTCAACTGCGCGGCGGGGCTTTGCCGCTGCCGGTGGAAGTAGTGGAAAACCGCACTGTAGGCCCAACCCTGGGGCGCGACAGTATTCAGCGCAGTCTCTACGCTGGTCTGGTAGGGCTGGCGCTGGTGCTGGTGTTCATGGCCGTGTACTACCGTCTGCCGGGCATTGTGGCGGATGTTGCTCTGCTTATTTATGCGCTACTAACCTGGGCACTGTTCAACTTGCTGGGGGTAACGTTAACTCTGCCGGGTATTGCTGGGTTCATTCTCAGTATCGGTATGGCTGTAGATGCCAACGTGCTGATTTTTGAGCGCACCCGGGAAGAACTCAGAGCCGGTAAAACTCTTTATCGCTCTGTGGAAGCAGGCTTTTATCGAGCCTTTTCCAGCATCCTAGACGGTAACGTGACAACCTTAATCTCCTGCGCGGTTCTATTTTGGCTGGGCGCAGGGCTGGTTAAGGGGTTTGCGCTGACGCTAGCTATCGGCGTGGCCGTCAGCATGTTCACAGCCCTCACCTGCACGCGCACGCTGCTTTTTGTGGTGCTGGGGTTGCCGCAGTTCCGCAAACCCGCCCTATTCTGCCCCGGTTTGACCAGCCAATCCACTAGGAGTGCCACCCCATGAAATTACAGGTTATCAAACAGCGCGTTTTGTGGTGGTGGCTGTCGGGCCTGACGATTTTAATTGGCCTGGTAGCTATGGCCATTTCCTGGCAGCAGCTTGGCAGTCCTCTACGGCTGGGGCTGGACTTTGTCGGTGGCACCCGGCTGCAAGTGACCCATGTTTGCACCTTCGACAGTAGCTGTACTGACCCTATCGATCTGGCCGAGGTGCGGCGAGTATTGGCGGAGCAAGGGCTAGAATCCAGCAGTATTCAGCTTTTGGGGCAAGATCGACAAACCCTCTCGGTTCGCACCAATGACCTGGATGTGGATGAACGGGCCGCGTTGCAGACCGCCCTTAACGACACCATTGGCCCCTTTGACCTAAACTCAGTACAAATCGACACCGTAGGGCCAACGCTTGGTCGCCAGCTCTTTGCCTCCGGGTTACTGGCCTTGCTGTCCTCCTTTGCGGGCATTGTGGCCTACCTGAGCCTGCGCTTTAAGCTCGACTACGCTATTTTTGCCATCGTCGCCTTGGCCCACGATGTGCTGGTGACGATGGGAGTCTTCGCTATTCTCGGTCTGGTGCTGAGAGTAGAGATAGACAGTCTATTTATCGTCTCTCTGCTTACCATCGTGGGCTTCTCGGTCAACGACACGGTGGTTATCTATGACCGCGTGCGCGAAAACCAAAAGCTCAATCCCCACCAGCACATCAATGACGTGGTGGACGATGCCGTTAATCAAACCCTGACCCGCTCCATCAACACCACGCTGACCACGCTGCTCCCTCTGGTAGCCATTGTTCTATTTGGGGGCCAGACTCTGAAGTTTTTTGCTCTGGCGTTGATAGTTGGCTTTCTGGCCGGTGTTTATTCCAGCATCTTTATCGCTAGCTCTCTGCTGGCATTGTGGCGAGAGCGCACTGGCAATATCTACGGTGGTAGTAGTGCTGCCGCTGATGAGACCACTTCCCCCTCCGACCCACTGCCCGACCCTCCTAGTTAGGCAAGGCAATACTGTGGCCCATGACCTTACCTATCATCGCCAGATCGAGCAGCTTCGGCGCATTGTGCTTCGCCGCTGGTGGGTTGTTACCGGGCTTTTGTGGTTAACGGTCGGTAGCTTCAGCTTATGGAGCCTGCGTCATGAGTTTCCTCGCATTCAGCAATACTTCACCTGGGCAGCCGTGCGCTACGCTCTGGCTTATAACCGAGGGCCAGCCCTGGGCTTGGGGCTCTGTGTAGGGTTAACGGTGGCGCTGCTAGTGGCCGAAAGCCGATATATCCTCTTTGGCCTTTCCAAAGGCGAAAAGCGGCGGTTGCATGAGTGGCTTCAGCGCATTCAGCGAAAGGGAAGTAGCCATCCACTCTGGCACCGAATTCATGCCGAAAACGCTGATAAACTTTGAGCTTGCCAGTACAAAAAACTAGACAATTACCGTCCAAGCGGCCTCAAAGAAATTTAGCTCACACTCCATGGCATAGCGATAGGTGCGGCGCATTAGCGGTGTATCGGTAGCGTGGTTGTCTACAAGTTGCTCAAGCTGTTGGGCTAAGGGCTCAAACTGGTCGCTAGCGTAGGTGTCTATCCATTGGCTATAGCGGTGTTGAGGTTGCCCCTGAGCGGCTAAGGACTGACCCAGAAAGGCATAGAGTCGCATACAGGGGCACATGGCTACTGCCGTTGTGCCTAGATCTTGGCTCCAGGCGGTGTTAAGCAAAAAGTCAGTATATTGGCGAGTTGCTGCGCCGGGTTCAACGGTTCGCAAGTCTACCCCCCAGGTTTGGGCGTAGCTGTCATGGAGGTTGAGTTCTTCCAAGACCCCTGCCGCCAAAGTATGGCACACCTGGAACACTTCCCAGGTAGGGGCTTTGGCCGCTGCAATGCTGTAGGCTCTGGCAAAGGCTTCTAGAAAGAAAGCATCCTGGCCCACATAGTAGGCGAACTTTGGTTGATCTAGGGAGCCATCGCCAATACCCTGAACAAAGGGATGCTTGAGGGTAGCGATCGCCAAGTCTTGATTAGACTGCCAAAGAGCCTCAGATAACGCCATAGCCAACCTTTAGAGTTTAGTCACTGGCGATTAGGATCTGAGCCAGCTCCAGAGAAAAATAGTAAGCCTGACCGACGTTACCTCGCAATACCTCAAACGGTAGATTGGGTTCACCTAGATGGTTGATTACCAGCGCTGCGCCCTCAAGGGATTGATCGCGAGTATAGTCGTTGACGGTGACAACGGTGGTTAACCCGGCCGCTACGGCGGCCTCCAGACCTTGCTGGCTGTCTTCAATGACCAGGCTGCGATCGCGCCTTAGCCCCATTGTTTCTACTACCAAGTTATAGATATCGGGCGCAGGTTTTTTAGCCGCCACCATATCGCCAGCCGCAATTACCTCAAACCAGTTGAGTGAGTTTGGCCCCAGCAGTCGTTCCAGTAAGGGAATTACCGCGTCCTTTGTGCTGGTCGTAGCAATCGCTAGTCGCACCTGATAGCGGCGAGCTTCCTCTAGGAGTCGCCTCACCCCAGGTCGAAGAGGAATCACATCTGCCTCAACCAGCGCCTTGAAGTGAGCGGTTTTAGCCTGATGCAGAGCCGCCACTAGCTCCGTCAGCGGCGGATCGAGTGGGCAATCTAGCTGGTAGCGCTCGATGTAGTGGCGAATGCGTTCTTTGCCTCCGGCTATCCGCAGCAGTTGCCCGTAGAGGCCCACAGGCCAGCGCCAGGGCAGGTCAAAATCTTGAAAGGCGCGGTTAAAGGCAACCCGGTGCCCATCTCGCTCGGTTTCGGCCAGGGTACCATCGACATCAAAAATGAGGGCTTCAGGAAACGACATTTGCGAAAAATTAGGAAGCAAATGATTTCAGCTAAATAATTCGACTTAGGATTTGAAACTCAAGCCTATCACAATCAGATTGGCAAACTACCCGCCCAAAAGCGCTCAAGCCTGCGATTCTAGCCGAGAAACTTGCCATTTCACCGTAGGATGAAGAAGCTACCCAACCGGTTAGAGATTCCCTACCGGCTAGAGATGATTGTCAAAGGTTACGAATGGAATGGACATCAAACGCGGCTTTGTAGACACGGTAGGCAACACGCCCCTAATTCGCCTTAACAGCGTCAGCGAGGCCACAGGTTGCGACATCTTGGGCAAGGCCGAATTCCTCAACCCTGGCGGCTCTGTTAAAGATCGTGCGGCTCTCTACATTATTCAGGATGCTGAAAACCAAGGACTTCTAAAACCCGGCGGCACGGTGGTCGAGGGCACCGCTGGCAACACTGGCATTGGCTTGGCCCACATCTGCAACGCTAAAGGTTATCGCTGCCTGATTGTGATTCCCGACACCCAATCTCAGGAAAAAATTGACCTGCTCCGCACCCTGGGCGCAGAGGTGAGAACAGTTCCAGCCGTGCCCTACCGAGACCCCAACAACTATGTCAAAGTTTCTGGTCGGCTGGCCGAAGAACTGGACAACGCTATCTGGGCCAACCAGTTTGACAATCTTGCCAATCGGCAGGCTCATTACGAAACCACTGGCCCCGAAATTTGGGCTCAAACCGAAGGCACAATAGAGGCCTGGGTCGCCGCCACCGGCACCGGGGGCACCTACGCCGGTACAGCTATGTTTCTAAAGGAGCGCAATCCGGCGGTGCGGTGCGTCGTAGCCGACCCCATGGGCAGCGGACTGTATAGCTATATCAAGACTGGAGACATCAAGCTGGAAGGCCGTTCTATTACCGAAGGCATTGGCAACAGCCGCATTACCGCCAACATGGAGAACGTCCCTGTTGACGATGCCATCCAAATTGGCGACCCAGAAGCCTTGCTCATGTTGTACCAACTTCTGTACCGAGATGGGTTGTTCATGGGTGGCTCTGTGGGCATCAATGTAGCGGCGGCTGTTAGGTTGGCTGAGGAGATGGGGCCGGGTCATCGCATTGTCACTGTGCTCTGTGATGGCGGCTCCCGCTATCAGTCCCGCATTTACAGCCGCGCCTGGCTGGAGGAAAAAGGACTTTGGACAGACAACTTGCTTCCAGACGCTAACTAGGCCACCGGCAGGAAGTATCACAAGGGCAAGGCTGGAAAAATTGCTCATTGCTAAAATCTATGGTTATGATCAGTGAGTTAACCCTGGCTGGTTGGCTCAATTGCTACTGCGGATTTTTTACCTAGGCTTACCCCTGTGACTGATTCCTCTGATAAATCCACGCCCCAGCCCAATTCAAAACCCCATTCACCGTTGGATCAAGACTTGTCCCATTCTCCTGATAAAAAACCTGCCAATCAGCCAAACCCTTGGGTAGAAGTGCTGCAAACCGTCGGGCTGAGCGTAGTTC
>Ga0224723_1001619_pt1 | contig 13391 bp, 11 predicted proteins | sample Balambano_FR2_Me_FD_161647 | JGI IMG/M metagenome (GOLD analysis project Ga0224723, IMG submission 161647) | Freshwater sediment microbial communities from Lake Towuti, South Sulawesi, Indonesia - Balambano_FR2_MetaG | ecosystem: Environmental > Aquatic > Freshwater > Lake > Sediment | place...
GTGGGTAAGGAGAGGGGGAGATGAAGGAGGGTTAATTCGTTGAGCTGCTCAGCGATCGTGAGCCAATCAAGAGCGAGGTAGAAAGGATTGAAGGAATAGGATTCCGTTACAAAGATTCAAAAAACACCGGGAACACAGCTTCCTGCCCCTCATCCCCTCATCCCTTTATCCTCTCACCTTGCCTCTACCGCGAATTCCCAAACCGCTGCAAATACTCCCAGCCGCGCTGTGCCCAGACTCGATCGCGTCCTGTTTTTTCGGCAATCCACTGGGCGACTTTGGGACCAGACCAGCTTCCTCCGTCGGGAGCGGTGCCCTGGAGAACTTGCTTTAATTCTTGCTGCTGTTCAGGGGTGAGCAGCGATCGCGGGGTGGGGGGCTGGCGTTCTTTGATGCGATTGCGGACGGATTCTGGTCCTTCGCTGTTATAGCGACGCACGATCGTTTTGGCGTAGTCATAGTTCAGCCCAACCAGTTCTGAGGCTTGCTTGATTGTCCACTGTTGAGCCACCAGCAGCAGCAAATGCCATCGGCGTGCCTCGATTCTGTCTTTGGTTTGTTTATAGCGGTTCTTTAGCTCTTCCAGCGTCAGATAGGGTTCCAGGCGAACTTTAGGGGACATAGCTGTCATAGACATTGGGGCTGAGGAGTGCATGGAAAACAAGACTGAAAAACAGAACTGAAAATGGGCAAATCAGCGCGAGCAAGCTAACGCTAATCTCCGTAGATTCAGCCAATTATTTCGTAGTAAAGATTACATCACTACTTTCTTCGATCGAAATTCCGTTGTCTGCTTCAGAAACAGTTTTTTATGCAATCAACCGAAATCATGAAGCCTCTGTAATTTTTCGGGAGTGTTTTCCCTGGTTTCGCTTCAGAGAACTGTTGGCTGAATTGGAGGTCGGCGGATAGAGTCCCGTTCGAGCAGCAGGCTACAATACGAACTGACTGTTCTATCAATGCCCCCTCATGCATGCCCTTTCGATTCCTACCTGGATGATTCATGTCTCCAGCGTAATTGAGTGGATTGCCGCCATCTGGCTGATCTGGACTTATAGCGAGGTGAGCCGCAACCCGGCATGGCGTGCCCTCTCGTTTGGTATGCTGCCTGCCCTGATCAGCGCAATGTGTGCCTGCACGTGGCACTTCTTTGACAACAGCCCTGATCTGGAATGGCTGGTGACGCTCCAGGCTGCAACGACCTTGATTGGCAACATTACCCTGTGTGCAGCGGGCTGGTGGATCTGGCAGAGTCGCAAGGATACCCCGATCGCATGACTCCTGAAACCTTATTTGGTCTGTCTTTGTTTCCCTATCTTGGGTTCCTCTGGTTTCTGACGCGATCGGCTCAGATGCCCCGCCTGGCGCTCGTTGGCTTTTATATGACGCTGGTGTTTGTCGGGGTGACGATTCCTGCAGGAATTTACGCAAAAGCAGCCTACGGGGAAGCTCTGGCAAACGTGGACTGGCTGCATGGCAGTGCAGAGGTATTTTTGACGCTGGCAAATGTTCTGGTGGTGCTGGGTTTTCGTCAGGCGATCGTGCGAGCAACTGCCCAGCCCCCTGCCAAGTCAGAAAACAAGGGCTAGGAAAAATCCGCGTTTTTTGTAGGTGCGATCGCTTAGAATGCCGCATCCAGCCTATGATTGATTTAAGATTTGGGCTAGAACGATTGCTGCGCTAGAGAAGTTTTTCAGGCAAATGCTAAGGCTGAATGTTGGGGTTTGATGCCAAACTTGCAGCACTATGGCTTTTTCCAGGCTCTCAAGGTACAAGCAAGGTACAAGAGGGGGGCTGTGTCCCCACGCACGGGCGAAGCCCCTGCACCTCGTTTGTTTGTACTCCACTTGCCTGGAAAAGGCTGTAAATTTGCAGCCTTAGATTGGTGCGATATGACCAGAGAGAAACATTTGCAAATCGTCTGCCAAAGCGTCGGGTTCCCGTTGGGAGAATGACTGGGGCAATTCATCGTCGATCGCTGCCCGATTTACATTCCCTTCTGCCCATTGCGCTGCCTGGTTTGGGCATCTTGAGGTTAGGAGGAAAGATTTAGGAAATATCCCTTTGCCTGAGTGCATTACCCGCCATGATCTGTTGTCTCAATCCTCACTGCAAAACCCCTCTTAACTCTGAAAGCGAAACGATTTGTCAAGGCTGCGGGGGGTTGCTAATTCGATTGCGGGGTCGCTATCGAGCAGTAGAACCCCTGGGGCAGGGTGGGTTTGGCAAAACCTATCTGGCAGTGGATGAGGATCGGCTAAATAGCAAGTGCGTCATCAAGCAGTTTTCACCGCAAATTCAGGGAACGAAGTCTCTAGAGAAGGCAGTTCAGCTTTTTAATCAGGAAGCGGTGCGGCTGGATGAACTGGGAGAGCATTCCCAAATTCCGACGCTGCTGGCGTATTTCGAGCAAGATCGCTATCTGTATCTGGTGCAGCAGTTTGTTGAGGGACAGAGCCTGCTGCAAGAAATGAAGCAAAATGGCGCGTTTAGCGAACGGCAGATTCGGGATGTGCTGTCTGATGCGCTGCCCGTGCTGCGTTTTATCCACCGTCATCAGGTGATTCACCGGGATATTACGCCTGCTAATATTCTGCGCCGCCAGTCGGACGATCGCCTCGTACTCATCGACTTCGGGGTTGCTAAGCAAATCAACGAAGAGTCTGCCGCAGAGCAGGGAACCCGAATTGGCACAGAAGGATACGCGCCAATGGAGCAGTTTCGGGGTGGCAAGGCGTATCCTGCCAGCGATCTCTATAGCCTGGGCGCAACTTGCCTGCATCTGCTGACCGAAACCCGACCCGATAACCTCTATGACCCGCTCAACGGCTGCTGGATCTGGCGAGAATATTTGCGCGACGAGAAAAAAATGCTGGTCAGCGATCAGCTCGCCCACATTCTGGACTACCTGCTGAAGGATCTGGTCAACGAACGCTATCAGTCTGCGGACGAAGTGATGCGTGATTTGAATGCCGATTCCTTCCTGCCCACGATGCCGCGATCGCCCCTGCAAGGAGCCGCGAAGCAGCATATTCAGCCTGTTTCAGGGCAGTCTGTGAGTGCTCCCAAGCGTGCGACTGTGCCTCCTGCTGTTTCTAAACCACCTGTCTCTAACCCTGCTGCATCCAACCCTCCGCTGTCGAACCCCTCTGTTTCCAACCCTCCCACGCCGAATCCACCTCAGGTTCAACCCCCCTGGGAGCGTTTGCCTGCTGCTTCCAGCCCGGATCAGCCTAAAGTCATTTCAGGTCGGGGCAGCAATCGATCGTCTCGTGCCCTGCACATTCTGAGCGGACATGCTTCCTGGGTGACCTGTGTAGCTCTCAGCCCCAATGCTCAAATCGTGGCAAGCAGCAGCCTGGATGACACGGTTCGGATCTGGAATGCGGCAACGGGAGAAGCCATTGCTGTGCTGAAGGGGCATAGCCGGGGCGTGAATACGATCGCCCTCAGTCCCGACGGCAGAGCGCTGATCAGCGGCAGCGATGACTATATGCTGAAAATCTGGAATGCCAGCACGGGGGCACTGCTGGGAACCCTGACCGGACACAGCCGCGATGTGAATGCAGTCGCAATCAGTCCCGACAGCAAGCTGTTTGTCAGCGGAGGCGAAGACCGCACGATCCGCATCTGGAGTCTGACAACGGGCGCGATGATGCGAACCCTGAGCGGCACGACTGGCATGATCCGAACGCTGGCAATCAGCCCCGATGGCAAACTGCTAGCAAGCGGTGGACTGGACAACAAAGTGCGACTCTGGAATCTGGCAGCGGGCAGCCCAATTCAGGTGCTTTCAGGACACCTTAACTCAATTAACGCGATCGCTTTCTGCAATGACGGCAAAACGCTGGTGACGGGCAGCAAAGACAAAACGATTCGTATCTGGAACTACCAGACCGGAGCGCTACTGCGATCGCTGTCGGAACACACACGCGACGTGAATGCGATCGTGATTACGCTAGGCGACCGGCTCCTGGTAAGCGGCAGCAGTGATCGGACAATTCGCATCTGGGATTTGGCGAGCGGTCGGGTGCTGATGACCTGGGCAGATCATGCGGATGCAGTCAATTCGCTGGCAGTCAGCCGAGACGGTAAGCTGCTGGTGAGCGGCAGTTCAGATAAAACGGTGAGAATCTGGCAGTTGCCCACCTGAGACTGATAACCCGGAATCGGAATTAAGACAGGTACTTATTCAAGAAGGGCAAAATTCCCTCTACTAGCTCTTCTGGATATTCCTCGTGCAGTCCAAGCGAACCGGGCATCCGGTAGACCTGGACGGTGGTAAAGTGTGCCAGCACTTCCATTTCGGCACGAGATTTGGGCGGGGTTTGTTCGCCGATCGCCATCAGCACCGGGACGGGCGGCAGGGGCTGGAAGTAGTCCATAAATTCGCTGCGGTTTTTGACCGGATCGAGTGCGCCCGTGACAAAAGCAGCCGAAGCGTGTCTGGCTCCCCAGCGTTGGGTGGTGCGCCATTTCTGCCGAATCAGCTTCCAGGTGACGTTTTTGCCGCTGCCGTAGACATGGCGGTAATACATCAGCGCCAGAAAAGGCGGCAGCGTATTCAGAAAATAAAGAAACTGTCCCAGCAGCGGCAGCCGAATCAAGACCTTGAGCAGCTTATAAACCCAGCGATGCTCACCAAAGGCAGTGGGAAGCGGACCGCGCCAGGTCGGGGAAACCAGCACAACCCAGGACCAGGGTGGATTCGGCTGCTGGGTCAAATCCATTACATAGCTTGCGGTGTGTCCTGCTGCAATCACCACCACGGGTTCCGAAAACATCGATCGCACAAAGTCGCGCAGCAATCCCCGATACACCGGAGGCGTATAGTTCAAAAAAGGACGGGAAGACTCGCCAAAGCCGAGCCAGTCGATCGCCACAACCTGATAGCGTTGAGCCAGCAGTTCAGCAATTCGGCGCATTTCGGCACGCGAGGAAACACTGCTGAGCGCAGGCAAGAGCAAAATGGGTTTGCCCTCTCCCATCACTTCATAGGCGATCGTGACGGACTTTTTCTTCCAGTTCCAGTGGTACTCTCCGACAGCACCACCCATGACAGAGGTAGGGGTAGATCGTGACACAACGCTTGCTTTTGACGCTGAAGAACTTTTAATGCCCTAATGATTAATGCCCTAATGATTAATGCCCTGATGATGTCCTAAATATTCAATCACCAGTCTATTAAGAGCTTAGGTTAATCTGGTTCCGCTTTAGAAGATTAGCGAAAATCAGTCATTCTGCAATATCTTCTGCTAGAGTTTTCTCTGCCTGCCACAATCAAAGTAAAACTCATTCTAATTCCGCTCAATCCTCCTCACTTCCCACTCCCCACCTCCTGCCCCCTCACCTCCATGACTGATTTAATCCTGTTCTGGCATCGTCGTGACCTGCGGACTGTCGATAACACTGGACTGGCGGCTGCCCGTCAGAAAACGCCCAGAGTGGTCGGGGTCTTTTGCCTCGATCGCCTGATTCTCGATCGCGATGACGTTGCCCCTGCTAGAGTAACCTACATGATCGAAAGCCTTCGGGATCTGCAGCAGCAATATGCCCAGGCAGGCAGCCAGCTTTTGATTTTGCAAGGCAACCCGATCGAGCAAATCCCGGCACTGGCAAAGGCACTGAATGTAAAAGCAGTTCACCTGAATCGCGATGTGGAACCCTATGGACGAGAGCGCGATCGAACCATAGCGGCAGCATTGCGGGAAGCGGGAATTGAAGTTCAGGGCTTTTGGGATCAGCTTTTGCACGCCCCCAGAGAAGTGATTACCGGATCGGGGCAGACTTATACGGTTTTCAGTCCCTTCTGGCGAAACTGGAGAAGTCAGCCCAAAGCGGCTCCGGCTCCGGATTTTGAAGGGGCAAAGGGTCTGACCGAAGCAGAACAGCAGACAGCCCAAACCGCAGGCGCGATTGCCTCCGGCAACAGCGAAGCTACCGCCCTCCCCAGCGCCAAAGATTTAGGATTCGTCTGGGATGTGGATGTGCTGCCCCTGGCTCCCGGAACGAGTGCGGCAGTGGCGCGACTGGAAGAATTTTGCCGCGACTCCCTCACCGAGTACGGCGAACAGCGGAACTTTCCGGCAGTGCGGGGAACCTCTCAACTCAGCGCGGCGTTAAAATTTGGCACGATCGGGGTGCGGACAGTTTGGGCGGCAACGGAGCAGGTGTATGATGCCAGCCGCAGCGATGAAACGCGGGAAAATGTGCAGTCCTGGCAGCAGGAGCTTGCCTGGCGAGAGTTTTATCAGCACGCGATGTACAGCTTTCCAGAACTGGCAGACGGGGCATACCGCGATTCGTTCAAAAATTTCCCCTGGGAAAACCGGGACGACTACTTTCAGGCGTGGTGCGAAGGGCGAACCGGATACCCGATCGTCGATGCTGCCATGCGTCAGATGAATACGATCGGCTGGATGCACAACCGCTGCCGCATGATTGTTGCCAGCTTCATGGTCAAGGATCTGCTGATTGATCCGCGTCTGGGCGAGAAATATTTTATGCAAAAGCTCGTAGATGGTGATTTGTCTGCCAATAACGGCGGCTGGCAATGGACGGCTTCCAGCGGCATGGATCCCAAACCACTCCGCATTTTCAATCCGGCAAGTCAGGCGCAAAAATTCGACCCGGATGCCGACTACATCCGCGAATATCTGCCCGAACTTCGGAGTCTTGATTCAGAAGATTTGGTAACGGGCAAGATTGGCTCCTACGATCGCGAAAGATGCGGCTACCCTAAACCGATCGTCGATCACAAAGTTCAGCAAAATCGCTTTAAGCAAATTTATCAGCAGCAAAAGGAAGTGACGGCATTGAGCTAGAAATGAAGATTTAAGTCGATCAACTGAATTAAACCGAAGCTGTTTTTGGGGGTGAAGGGGGCAGTGCCCCCTTCCTGGGGCGAAGCCCCAGACCCCCCTCCTTACCTTTATTGAGGTTGACCTACTTAATACGCCTTATCGCTTTAAACGCAGCACTCTTCTCTTTGGTGCGTTAGCTGGTGCCGCACAAAGCTTTTGCACTTATGGATGAGGGCGATCGATCTTTTCCGAAAAGTCCATTGAGCGAGCGGTTGAGGTATGTTGATGAGGCGATCGGTTTCAAAGCTATTTGTGGTAAATGACGATGAAAAAGTTGTTTTTGGTCTTCAAAACCAGACATGAAAACTTGAGAGCCGCACTATGGAGATATTCAGTGACTGTCCGTTCTGATCAGATTTTGATCAGGTAAGGCTGGCACCGAGTTGTTTTAAGGATGCTTTTTGAGCGGCGGTTAATCCAGAAGCACCAGCCAAGTTCATGCGATCGCACAGGCTGCCATTTTGAAACACCTGCGGGTAGTGCTTCTGATTTTCAGTGAGGTTCCAGAGCCGAATCGTGCCGTCTACCCCACCGCTGATTAGCTGAGATTCAAGTTGGGATTGATGCGTGCAAAAATCAACAGACCAAATGCGTTTGGTATGTCCTGCAAATTGTCGTTCGCATCGATAGGTTTGAAGATTCCACAGCCGAACGGTTGCATCATCTCCGGCACTGGCTAACCACTGGCCATCTGGGCTAAAGCAAACAGACCAGATCATGCCTGTATGACCAGATAGGATGTGCAGACATTTTCCGGTTGTCACCTGCCAAAGCCGAATCGTTTGGTCGCTACTGCCTGTGGCGATCGTTCTACCATCCGGGCTGAATGCCAGCGTCAGCACCCAACCGCTATGCCCTTCCCAGGTTTGAACACAATTTCCCGTCGCGCTATTCCACAGCTTAACAAGCTGATCGGCACCGCCACTGGCAAGGCACTGATCTTCTGGGCTAAAATCCACCGTGATGACATCGTGAGTGTGTCCCTCTAAGGTTCTGAGACAGTCGCCCGTACTAACGCTCCATAGTTTAACGGTGCGATCGTCGCTGGCTGTGACTACCTGCTGACCGTTAGGGCTAAAGCCAACCGACCAGATGCGGCTGGTATGTCCTTGCAGGGTCTGCAAACACTCTGCGGTGTCTACCTGCCAAATCTTTGCAGTGTAGTCGCTGCTGCCGCTGATGAATAGCGTTCCAAACGGGTCAAATGCCGTCGATAGCACCCAGCTTGTGTGCCCCTTATAAGTTCTGATCCGCTGCCCAGTGCTACGCCAAAGACAAACTGTACCATCACTGCTGGCTACGGCAAATTGATCCGACTGGTGGGGACGAACTGCGATCGATAGGGCGATGTTGGTATAGCCTTGAATGCTTTTTAGGCAATGCTTGGTGTTGACCTGCCAGAATTTGAGAGTTTGATCGAGACTGGCACTGGCTAAGACTTGTCGATCGGGGGCAAGCGCAATTGTAGTTCGGGCAGTGTGCCCTTTCAGCGTTTTCAAACAGCGCCCATTCAGCAGTTGCCAAAATTTGACGGTGCTATCGCTACTGCTGCTGATCAAAGCATCATCACCCATAAAACTCAGTTTCACAATCCAGCCCGTGTGCCCAGAGAGCTGATGCAAACAGTCACCCGTGCAAACATCCCAAACTCGAATCGTTTGATCATCACTGCCGCTGGCAAGAAAGTGACCGTTAGGACTCCAGGCTAGACAGTAAACAGCCTGCTGATGTCCTAAAAACTGTTTAAATGTTTCTGTTTCAATGTCCCAAAGTGTCACTGTTCCATTTCGATCGCCGCTCGCGATCGTTTTACCATCCGGGCTAAAGGCGATCGTCCAGATTCGATTAGCAATTGCAGTTGTATCCTCAGATCCTTCTAAAATCCATGTTTTTAAGCATTCTCCAGTGTAGAAATTCCACAGTTTGATACTCTGGTCAAAGCTGCCAGTTGCTACAGTTTCGCCATCAGGCGCAAAGCTGAGCGACACAACCCAATCCTCATGTCCCTGTAAGCATTGCAAGCACTGTCCGCTTCCCACATCCCAGACACGCAGGGTTTGATCTTCACTAACACTAGCCAGCCGTTCTCCATCGGGGTTAAAGCTAACAGCCCAGACGCGGCGCGTATGTCCTTTGCAGATTAGCAATTGCTGTCCAGATCGGCTGTCCCAAAGCTGAATCTCGCCATTCACATCAGCCGTTGCCACGATCGCTTGAGTGGGATGAAAACTTACATCAGAAATGCCGCTCAACACATCTGGAAAGACCGAGGTGGACAGGTTCGCATGGGCAAAATTCACCTGCTGCAGCGGTACGTTGGCAAGATAGGCTTGCCGAATCGTGAGTTGAGACAGGTCATATCCGCAGAGACCGGTTTTGAGGTGACACAAGAGATTCAGCAGATTGCCTGCTGTATAGCCGCAGTCTGGCTGCAATCCTGCAGAACGCTGCGAAGCGATTCGCAAATCGTCTAGCATGGCTTGAAGTCGCTGCTGAATATGAACCGTCGTGCCAATAGTTCGCATCAATTGATTCACGATTGGCGTCACAATTAATTGACTTTGGGCTTCTCGAATGTAGTCTGGGGCTTGTGCCTTCAAAATGGCATAGGTTTTGAGATATCGAATTGACGTAGAGTCAGCAATCTCGGCAACTATCTGTTCAATCAGTGATGTCGTTAAGCATTCCATAATCACAGGCTGCTGCGTAAACTTGCCGCCTCTGCGCTCAATTAACGATCGACGGAGTAAAGACTCTAAAGCTTCCAGCAGTTTGGCTTTAGAAATCGGCGAAACAACATCTGCTTGCAATTGCGAGAGGCTAATCGGTTCTCGATTAATGGCTAGCCAATAGAGAATTTCCCGTTCCAGCGGCATCAAACGATGCAGTTGCTGATTAAACAATTTGAGAATGCCATTAAAGGCTGCCGTGCCCTCCGCTAAAAACTCGGCGACGTTACCCTCAAAAATTTCTTGAATCGAGGTTGCCACCATGTTGATTGCCAACGGATTACCGCTGTAGCGATCAGCTAATTCTTGCAGGTGCGCCACCGAGCCCGTGATCCCCTTGAGCTGCAATAGCTGTCCGGCTTCCTTCAAGCCTGATAATTGCCACGATCGCACCGGCAGGTGTTCTCCCTCCACGGCTGCAATTTCTTGAGGCTTTTCGCGACTGGTGAGCAGCAAACAGCTTTGGTGAGGCGTGTCGGTCAGGAGGCGCAACAGTTCCCCATACCCTTCGCAGCCCGCTACATATTGCCCTGCCAGCGTCTGGCTATCGAGTGCCGATTCAAAGTTATCCAGGATCAATAGATAGCGCGACTGGCGCAAGTATTCAATGAGTTGAGTCAGTTTGCCGCTCAGTGAGTCCGCAACGACCACATCTGCTTCGGCTGCCACAAACGTGATCTCAATCGGTTAGCACCTCATCCAGACGCGGCAGGTTTCGCAGCGATCGCCAGATGACACCAGCAACGTGAGCTTTTACCGACTCGATTAATTTTACCGACAGCGACGTTTTGCCGATCCCCCCCACCCCTAGTAGCGCGATCGCCCGACAGCGTTGCTCCACGATCCAATGGGTCAGGGTATGCAGATCTTCAGTTCGCCCATAAAAGTGAGTGATATCCGTTGCCTCCCCCCAATCCACGCGCATCGTGGTTTCGATCGGCGCACCCTGTTCTAGCCAGCGCTCGATCGCGTTACGAAAGTTGGTTTTGCTGACAGGTTCCTCTAGCGCCTGCGTCAAGCGCTTCCAGAGCTTCGGACCCACATCCTGCTTTAGATAGCTGGGCGTGTAGCGATAGTCTGAGGCATCTGCCATCTGCTCATAGGTTTGATTTTGCCACGCGCCCTGCAAGACAAACTTTTCAGCATCTTTTAGGTGCATCTGAGTTTTGGCAAAGACCCTTGCATCCAACGCCTGAAATGCCTGCTCAAAGTTCATACCACTCATCCATTTTCCTCTACCTGACTTTACCAAACTCAGTTCAGGTTGACCGGATCTGAACTTTTCTCTATTGGCTCAAAGGCAGGCTGTGGCTAGAATATGGCCATGCAAGCGTGAAGGAGAAATTTATCATGTCTCAAGATCCAAACGATTCTCGCTCGTCTAACCAGAAACACAGCTATCAGGGTGCTTATCTCGCAGGGATAGTCAGTGCATTTGCCGTATTGGGGATTGCCTTCGCTGGCGCTAGCATTTACCAATCTTCCCAGCGTCAATCTACTAGCGCGATCGCCTCTCCTACAGGATCGCCCGCCGTGACATCGCCTGCCGTGACATCGCCCGCCGAAACAGCGACACCCAGCACAGCCGCCCCGACGGACACAGCAACTTCCTCAACTTCCCCAAACTCCTCTGCCCCTTCTACTTCTTCTGTTCCCGCAACTCCCGCCAGTCCCCCAACTGCCACGGCTCCCGCGCCCGTTGCCCCTGCTGTTCCGACTGACAGTTACCAAACTCAAGGCATAAAAGACGGCACGCCGTTCACGGTTCGGGTATTGGAACTGAAACGAGCCAGCGGTGATTCAGTATTGCTGAGGCTGGCGGTGACGAACACGGGTCGCCAAAATATCCAGCTTGCTCTTCTGAATGTCACACGCAATGAGAGGATTTATGTCGTAGATGCTCAGGAACAGAAAAAAGCATATCCACTCGAAGACGCCAATGGCAAAGCAATAGCAACGAATGGGCTCTCGTTATCCAGCCTTGAACCCGACCAAACGATAGAAGTGTTTGCCCAGTTTCCAGCCCCCGCCGCCACGACTCAACAACTGAGTGTTTATTTTCCAGGAGCTTCTGCTCCGATCGCGGATGTACCGATTGCACAATAGCTGCAGGCGCATCATGTTTTCTGAAGCGGTTCAGTGCTTTATCTAAATTTAATTTCAAGGAGTCAATGATGTATCGCTTTATTTTTCTCGGACTTTCAACGGGCTTAATGGGTTTCGCTTACTTTGTTTCAACCGATCTATTGGCAGCACCAACAAATGCAACGGCAAATATTACCAGCATTGCTGATATTCCAGAAGCACCGATCGTCGTTGCTCAAAGTGCTGGAAACTATCGAGCTGAAGGAACCTATAGCGATACCTCTTTTACCGTTCGCGTCGCAGAGCTGAGCCGTGCCTCTGGCGATTCGGTGCTTCTGCGGCTTGCGATTACGAATACTGGAGGCGACAACCTGCGATTTCACTTGCTCAATGCCACACCCAACGAAAGTATCTACGTTGTGGATACTCAACAACAATCAAAAGCCTACCCGCTCAAAGATTCGCGCGGAATTGCACTAGGAACCAATATCAGCACCACGCCCAACATTCGACCCGGTGAAACCAGAGAAGTCTTTGCTCAGTTCCCGGCTCCGCCTGCCAGTACTACCCAGCTATCAGTTTACTTTCCTCATGCCTACAGTCCGATCGAAGATGTTCCCATCACACCCTAGCCTTAATCCCTCACGTCTCAGCACTTTCCCAACCAACGACCTATGTTTCGCTTTCTTCCCCTTGGGCTGGTTGTTCTCAGTCTGGCGGCTTGTCGATCGCCCTTAATTACAGACAGTTCGCCTGCCAGCCCTGTTCCTACACCAGATGATATCACCTCTAATATTGATCAATCTTCTGATCAGTCTTCTGATCAATCTTCATCAAACTTGTCATCTCCGTTAACATCTCCATCGCCGAGTGTGTCTTCTCCGGCTGCATCAACCGGTTCATCTCATTCAGCCTGGGAGTCGGTTAACACACCACCTTTGCCTTCAACCAGTCCGTCTGTCTCGCCACCTTCATCGATCGCGTCTTCCTCGTCATCTTCCGGCAGTTCAGGATTTTCTTCCCTGAGCGGTGATACTGAGTCACTCACCAGCGCTTTGAATGATCTAGGGGCAGAAACCGTTGAGGATGAAATTCGGATTAATTTACCAGCCGATGTTTTGTTTGATTTTGACAAATTCAATATTCGCCCTGATGCTGCAACAGCACTGAATAAACTGCTGGTCATTATCCAGGCACAATCTCCAAATGCCCTCATTCGGATTGCCGGACATACAGACGCGATCGGCTCCGATGCCTATAACCAAACCCTTTCCGAGAATCGAGCCAGCGCGGTAAAAAATTGGCTGTCTGACAAAGGAATTACGGCAACGCGGATGACAACTCAGGGATTTGGAGAATCTCGTCCGATCGCCGCTAACACCAAGCCAGATGGTTCAGATAATCCTGAAGGTCGTCAACAAAATCGTCGAGTTCAGGTCATTATTGATACCCGTTCTTGAAGTTCCACGAAGACGGCTATCGTGATCCGTCTATCAAATTCAAAGTCTATCAAATTCAAATAAGTCAGATCGAAAAAGACCAGCCCCAAATTAATTAGCGCAACGATCGCGATCACTAGCGCAACACGAGGTTGGCTTTTGTCTTTTAGAGCGTGTTTTAAAAGTCGCCGATGCGACCTGAACCGCCCCCTAAATCCCCCATGAATGGGGGACTTTGAACCAGAAATATCGGATCGGAAGTCCCCCACTTGTGG
>Ga0224723_1001620_pt1 | contig 13390 bp, 10 predicted proteins | sample Balambano_FR2_Me_FD_161647 | JGI IMG/M metagenome (GOLD analysis project Ga0224723, IMG submission 161647) | Freshwater sediment microbial communities from Lake Towuti, South Sulawesi, Indonesia - Balambano_FR2_MetaG | ecosystem: Environmental > Aquatic > Freshwater > Lake > Sediment | place...
GTAGAGGGTACTGAAACTAACGGTAGCGGTCAGTTGTCACGCTGACCGCTACCGTTAGTTTCAGTACCCTCTACGGGTCGAATGATGTTGAAGCTGTGAGAGGTGAGGGTTTCCAACCCCTCAATCGAAGTTTCAGTACCCTCTACGGGTCGAATGATGTTGAAGCTTTACTTGAGGTTGTCACGCTGACCGCTACCGTTAGTTTCAGTACCCTCTACGGGTCGAATGATGTTGAAGCTGTGAGAGGTGAGGGTTTCCAACCCCTCAATCGAAGTTTCAGTACCCTCTACGGGTCGAATGATGTTGAAGCGTCTTCTGTGAGCCGTACCTGTGACTGAATATTTGGTTTCAGTACCCTCTACGGGTCGAATGATGTTGAAGCGGCGAAATGTCCATCGAGCAAATCCTCAACCGTTTGAGTTTCAGTACCCTCTACGGGTCGAATGATGTTGAAGCGTCGTCAGGCTTCCCGTGACCGTATGGCAGCTTTGCTAGTTTCAGTACCCTCTACGGGTCGAATGATGTTGAAGCCCTTTGCCAGATCGCCGTATGGCACGACGATACAGGGTTTCAGTACCCTCTACGGGTCGAATGATGTTGAAGCCTTGCAGAGGGCTTGGTTCATAAGAGCGCGACGGGGTTTCAGTACCCTCTACGGGTCGAATGATGTTGAAGCAATTCGACGCTCTACGAAAAGGTGCAGCTGCGCCGTGTTTCAGTACCCTCTACGGGTCGAATGATGTTGAAGCAAGATGTCGAAAGCAATTTCAGCAAGAACAAGAAGAGTTTCAGTACCCTCTACGGGTCGAATGATGTTGAAGCAGGAAAGTGAATATGTCTCAGTAGAGCTATTCCTAAGTTTCAGTACCCTCTACGGGTCGAATGATGTTGAAGCATTGAGCGTGTGTCTGTTAGCTTGACTGTCATGAAGGTTTCAGTACCCTCTACGGGTCGAATGATGTTGAAGCTGTTTTATCATACTGGCGTCGTGAATAAGTCTTATGTTTCAGTACCCTCTACGGGTCGAATGATGTTGAAGCGTCAATACTTCACCGTCTCCTATCACAATAGACGTGGTTTCAGTACCCTCTACGGGTCGAATGATGTTGAAGCTGATCAAAATAGGCTCAAATGAACGTGGTTTAATTTGGTTTCAGTACCCTCTACGGGTCGAATGATGTTGAAGCCCCCACGCAATGGTGTCGGTCGGAAATAAGCCTGAGTTTCAGTACCCTCTACGGGTCGAATGATGTTGAAGCTTAAATTTACCGCTGTAGCCAGCCTTAACAAAGTCTCGGTTTCAGTACCCTCTACGGGTCGAATGATGTTGAAGCTACAACAGCGGCGGCGAAAGCATTTTCGAAGAAGTGTTTCAGTACCCTCTACGGGTCGAATGATGTTGAAGCCGAACACATCCGACATGCTGCCGACAAATATCCCTGCGTTTCAGTACCCTCTACGGGTCGAATGATGTTGAAGCATCAATGTATATGGTAACATTTCTGGCGTTATAAGGTTTCAGTACCCTCTACGGGTCGAATGATGTTGAAGCAAAGCCTAGCATTAGAGGAGCGCTAAGGGCATTAAAAGTTTCAGTACCCTCTACGGGTCGAATGATGTTGAAGCAAAGATTTTCAAAAAGCAAAGCATGATTACTACTATGTTTCAGTACCCTCTACGGGTCGAATGATGTTGAAGCTCGAAGCGCTTCCGGTTATGCTGCGTTCGACAGGAGTTTCAGTACCCTCTACGGGTCGAATGATGTTGAAGCAGCGAACGAATCCGCGCCTGTGATACCTGGACTCCCGTTTCAGTACCCTCTACGGGTCGAATGATGTTGAAGCGGCACATTATCACCCCAACGTGTTTATGAGATCGTGTTTCAGTACCCTCTACGGGTCGAATGATGTTGAAGCGTATTCAGGTTTAGGTCGGATTAACGAGTCCCTTCATGTTTCAGTACCCTCTACGGGTCGAATGATGTTGAAGCCTGTCTGGGGCGCTGAATGGCGACACCCCACTAATGTTTCAGTACCCTCTACGGGTCGAATGATGTTGAAGCGACCTTGCGCTGTTTGCGTCCCTTCTCAGTGACGAGTTTCAGTACCCTCTACGGGTCGAATGATGTTGAAGCGTATAATTTTAGTGGAGTGACGATACCAGTTACGTTGTTTCAGTACCCTCTACGGGTCGAATGATGTTGAAGCACAAAACAAAAAGACCTATTCCCCCGCCAATCGCAGGTTTCAGTACCCTCTACGGGTCGAATGATGTTGAAGCGGTATCACACCATAATCAATGCCTGGGCGCATCACGTTTCAGTACCCTCTACGGGTCGAATGATGTTGAAGCGTTAGCCGTCCCTGCGCCAGCGCGGGCAGCACAAAGTTTCAGTACCCTCTACGGGTCGAATGATGTTGAAGCTCAACGGTTTCAGGGTCAATATCATCAATATCAATGTTTCAGTACCCTCTACGGGTCGAATGATGTTGAAGCTGCTTACTCCTTAAGAATCACGGATTGCCGTAAACGTTTCAGTACCCTCTACGGGTCGAATGATGTTGAAGCGCCTGTGCGAGCGTTGCATACGTCACCGCGCTGTAGTCGTTTCAGTACCCTCTACGGGTCGAATGATGTTGAAGCAGGGTAGGGTTCGCCGCCCTACCCCGCGTACCGTTGTTTCAGTACCCTCTACGGGTCGAATGATGTTGAAGCTGAGCGCCGACTCCTTCCGCAAGCGCCCCTGTGCAGTGTTTCAGTACCCTCTACGGGTCGAATGATGTTGAAGCTCTTAAGCGACTCCATCTCGGTACGGAAATCTTTGAGTTTCAGTACCCTCTACGGGTCGAATGATGTTGAAGCACGCCGCACCGGAACCACTAATCATCATTCAAAGTGAGTTTCAGTACCCTCTACGGGTCGAATGATGTTGAAGCGTCCTCGCGGCGGCAGTTTGCGGGGGCGATGCGAAGTTTCAGTACCCTCTACGGGTCGAATGATGTTGAAGCTCAAGATTGTGCCACTTCCCGTTATTACAAAACCAAGTTTCAGTACCCTCTACGGGTCGAATGATGTTGAAGCAACAATTAACCTGTTCACACTTCTAAGAATGTATTGTTTCAGTACCCTCTACGGGTCGAATGATGTTGAAGCCGCCAGCGATTTCCATCCTTTCCAGGTCATCTTTGACCTGTGATTTCGATTTCAACGCACTGTGAAGATTATACGCGGTTTGCTTTTGCCATGAAACTTGAGAAATTGGCACGTTCGTTCGCCAGATGACGAAACTGTTCTTCTGCTCGAAAAGTCGGGGGAGTTTCGTCATCATCGGTCAACCCTACACATCATTGCAAAAACGGCGAAATTCACAGGCGCTGCACGGTCCGGTCTGTTCCAGCGGGGGTGGCATTTGCTCGTTTTCAATCATCATGCGAATGGCGACTAAAGCCGCCTGGGTGCGTTCACGCAGGCGGGGGGTAATCACGACTGGAACTGGCTTGTGTAAAGAGATCAGGTAAATGAAGCCACGCTCAACCCGCCGCGACATTTCCGATTCCAGCAGAAGTGCATAGGCGGTCAGCTGAATATGATGATGTGACCCGACTTTTGAGGCGAGCTTATAATCCACCGGAATTGCCCCACCATCAGGCGTCAGCACCACCTCATCCAGGATTCCCCACAGCCCAAGTGCGGCACTTTTCAACTGCACGTTGAAGCGGCGTTCGCCTTCAGGGACATCGTATCGGGCAATCACGCGGCGAACCGCCCGTTCGTGTTCATCTTCATGGGCTTCCTTGCCGGCATCCATCATATATGTGCGCGGGCGCACATGCGGCAGGCAGCGTTCGTAATATAAAACCCGCGGGCAGTAGGTATATTGTTTGAGATCGGTAACCGTGATCAATGGGTTGTCATCGAGCATGTGTTACTTACCTCCAGTCTTCGTTCCCATTCATCGGCTGCGACAGGAACGAGTTGGATACAGCCGTTGCTATCCCCCAACAGCGCCCGCAGTTTGTGCATCAGTTCCTGCTGCAACGTGCGGTTCAGCCGACCGTAGAAGGCGGAATACTGAATGCGATCCAGCCCGTAATCCTCACAGGCGCAGGCGACCTTTGTTCGCACCCGGTCATCACTGATATCATAGAAAACCAGCAAGTGCATGACGTTCATCGTCACCACTCCGCTTTGAAGGGAATATAGGAGTCGCGTTCGCCACGCAAAAATTGCGCCAGCCGCCGCGCCTGCGTCTGCATTGCCTGTCTCAACGGTTTGCGTTTCCCTTCGTAACGCACACCTGCCTCAAGATGGGTGAGGACATGCTGCGCGAATGACTGGCGAACCTCCGCGCTCAGCCGCCCCTGATCGTCGCGTTCGACAATAAATCCGCGTGCCGCCAGACCGAAGACCACCCGATCAACCGCCACCTGTCGGAACTCTTCGATCATGTCGAGTGTCAGACTTGGCTTGCCGGGGCGATCCACATGGATGAACCCGCCAAATGGATCCAGCCCCGCCAGAACCAGAACGCGCTCGATTTGCCCGTAGAGAATGCCATAACCATAATTGAGCAGTTGATTGATCGGGTCGCCTGCCCCGCGCCCTTCACGCCCCGTCCAGCCATATTCGGCGGGTAGGATCGGCGCGACAGCGTTCCAGTAACGGGCAGAGGCGTTCCCTTCCGCCGCCAGAATACCCCCGCGTAAAGCGTCCACCGTCGTTGGCTTGAGACGATCCAGCCATGCCACATGATCCAGCACCTCATCAGCGGCATAGCGCAATGCTTCGCCCGCCGGTGTTTCCTGGCGTGATTTGGACAGATATTTGAGCGTAGTCGCCATATTCTGAATTTTGCCTTCGGCGAATCGCAGCGCCAGATAGCCACCGCGTTCATCGTCGAAGGCGCGTATCTGTTCGCGGCGCGTCAGCACCGTTCCCATCAAGCCGCCGGAATAAACCGCCGCGTAGGGAACACCGAGCGAATCGATGAAAAAGACGGGAATACCGCGCTCACAGCAGGCTTCCAGTGCATCTGCCGAAATGCTCACGCCGCGATTCAGCACATACACCGCTTCCAGGTGAAGTAGCGGTGCCTGCTGCAAGGTTTGTCCCTTGTGCGTGACTTTCAGTCGTTCGCTGTATTTACCGACATGAGAACCAAAGTGATCGGCGATCAGGTGTGGAATGATGGGCATGTGAACCTCCATAATGAGTCTCACTCTCATCATAGAGGGATACCTTTGCAAGTGCTGCAATCATGCCGGATCGAGTTTCGTCAACACACAATTCGATACCAGCCATTGCCTTTGACTGCATCCTTGCCGATATGCAGGCTTTGCCCCCAGAGCAGCCATTCTCGAAGCGGGGTGACATCGCCCTCCCAGCGTATTGTGCCGACGAAACCGCTGATCGGCGTCGCTCGTCCCTGCCGCTTGCTGCCGCTGAACACTTCCACCCACGACACCTCATGATAGGCGGTGTGCAGCCCGTCGGCGCATTTCACCATCTGCGCGGCAGCCGCTTTCCATATATCGCTCGTTATCGGCGTGTCGCTGTCGCCATAATACGTTGCCAGGTTTTGACAGCGTTCCATGAGCCGCGCGATCAGAATGGCAGGATCGGGACTTTTCACCAGTTTGCCCTCGGCGGTCAGGCGTGTCGGCGTCAGGAAGTGCAGGGTGATTCTATCCGTCCGTAGTTCAGCCGCTTTTTCAGCAATCCTTACAGCATTCACCGCCAGCGTCGGTGTGTACACCGTTTGCCCATCCATCAGCAGCCGTTGTGCATCCCACAACGGATTGGTTTCATGCACTGCCTGTAGCCGAAAACGACCACGACCTTTGCCGACACCCTGCTTCCCCATCCATTCGACTGCCCGCACGATGTAGGGAATCAAGTCGCGGGCTTTGCCAACAAGTGACACGCCAAAGGTCATCGCTTCGCCTTGCAGGTAAGACTGTTTTTCAGGCGGTTGAATGGTCAGCGGACGTGAGACATCGCGCCCGCGCTGATGGATCGGGTCTTCAAGCGCCATGAGCCAGCACACAGGGCAGGTGTTCAGATGGTCGGCTGATGTGGCGCAGAACGACTCACTGCAAAAATGATCCGCCAGCGCGTGATATAACGCGCCGCGCAATGCCGCGCCGGGCTGCTCGGAAAAGGAGAGCCATTCGGCGGGGCGCACGGTGAAGCGCAAGTGCTGGACGCTCATGCCGTGCATGAGTTCCGCCGCCGAACCTACACCGTCGGCAGAGGGGGTGATGGTGTGATCGGTCATGGTTCATCGTCTCCACCAAGCTGACTGTTCAGGTCAAGTCCAAATTCTTCCGTATAAGGGGTCGTGACCTGAAAAAAGAACTGGTTTTCTTCCTTTTCGCGGACCTGACTTTTGTTTTTCAACTGCCACAGCTGATTCCAGCCGACGTTAACAAGATACTGACTGGCGCTCAGATAGCCTTCACGCTCAACCGTTTGCTCCCACTCGACATAACAGGCAGTCGGTAATACGTCTATGCCATCGAACATCTCGTAGAACTTCTTCTCCAGCACATCGCTTGGCGACTGATACGGAACGATATTTCTCAGACTTTCCTCAATGTCGCGTACCTTCGCCGCATAAACGCTTTCCCACTCGTCGCGGATATCGCCCTGATAAATCTCGTTCAGCATGTGCGTAACCAGTCCTTCATCTATCGGTTGATCGGTGCAGTAGCTTGCTAACACTTGCAAACTGCGCCCGACAATCGCTGGATCATAGGGACGCGGCTCAGTATCACTGAGCGGCTGTGTAAATACATTCACGGGGCATAACTGCCGCGTTTCACGTCCCCGATTGACGCGCCCGAAGCGCTGCAAGAGCGCTTCCAGTGGTGCGGGATCGGTATACAGAACATCCAGATCAATATTCAGGCTGACCTCGAGAACCTGGGTCGCCACAATGATCAGCGGTTGCCGATCTGTGACTCCCACGCCGACGCGCCGCGCAAGCTGTTCCTCTTTGTCACGTCGATCCCTGCCGTTAAAACGACCGTGCAGCAACAGCACAGACTCACGCGGGTCAAGACCCTGGTCGTTGAAACGATCTTTCAGGCTGAGATAAACGGCTTGCGCCCGTTTGACGGTATTACAGCACACCAGCACAGATCGCCCCGCCTGCCAATCCGCAAACGGAATCTCCGTCTGCTCGGTCAGATCGGCATCACGCAGATGGACGATATGCCGCTGAGAAGCGTGAAAGGTCGCTGCTGTCGCCACAATGGGTGTCTCGATAGCGAGCGCCTGCTTCACTTTTTCCTGCACCATCGGCGGGAGTGTCGCCGTCATGACGAGAAAGCGGGCATGATACTGTTCCCGCAGCCATTTCATGGTCGTGATAATCAGGGCAAGCCGTCCGGCATCGTAGGCGTGAATTTCATCGAAGATGAACAGCGCGTCGGTGTAATCCACCATCAACGGTTCATAGCCGCGCAGTTGAAACGCCGCTTTGAGCATCTGATACGGGCTGAACACCTGAACTGGATAGAAATTCAGGCGAACGCGATCTCGTTTCGCCTTCGCTTCGCTAATAGCGCTGCGTGGATTTTCCGCGCCGCCGTCGGCATCCATCAAATCGCGGTAATATTTCAGAGTGGCGCGGCTGTGCTGCACCGTGACCGTATCCGGCGTGTCATTAAAGAAGTCATTTTTTAGCCGCTGTTCCATCGCGTTCATACTCGCCTGATAGGGCAGGGTATAGAAGAGGCGTGAGGTTGGGCGCAGCCCGTGCTGATGGGCTGCCCACATCAATGCGGCTTCGGTTTTGCCGCTGCCTGTCGGCGCGATCAGCAGTGCCGACCCCTCTGGCTGATGCACAATTTCGCGCTGGTGCTCGTTGGCTGCGCGACCTTTTTTGTGCAGGGAGTGTTCCGCCTGTTCTCTCGTAAGAACGAACGGTGGGAACGGATCGGTTCCTGCCGACGCTGCGTGATCGGCGGTGAGGATTAGTCCGCGATAATGCAAATCACGAATAATCGCATCATCCTCGACCAAACGATCTTCTCGATCAACGTAGTAGGTAGAGAAATCGCCTAAACAGCGGCGAATTGACTCGCCAGTGATCGGGACAGGGTTTACCTGAATGGGTTGAATATCGCTTTCGGCAAAACCAAGCGCCCGTGCCCACTGGACGCCGAATGTTTCCAGCCATGTCCACAGCCGCATCGTCACAACATTCTCAAGCTGCCCTGCAAGAAAGTTTGTTCGCCTCTCCTGATGCGCGTCTGGATGTTGTGTGCCGTAACGCAGACTGATAACGCGATCTATTCGATTGCTTTCCGGGTCTGCACCAAAATCGCGATGATGGGCGATGACGACGGCAATTACAGGCAGCCTATCCGGATGACCCGCTGGAAAAAGGTGATCGCAAAATGCCAGAGACAGCACTTCGTGACGGTGGCGCTCCCGCGACCACTCATTTTCCAGTTTTGGTATTCGCAGCCGTTCCTGAAACTCGCGTGCGGCTTTACCGAAATCATGAAGAAAGCAGCCCCAATACAGTCGCTGCCATAAGCGTGAATCGTCCAGAACTGCCGGAAGATTTGGGCGCAGGCGATATTGATCTGCCAGACGGCTCAATACAGCCCAGGTATGCTCCACAAGCGTGTCGCCGCCGTTGTCAACGCTTTTCGCCAGCAGATCATTCAGCGCATCTGGATGCAATCCAGCAGGAATTGGGTGCTTTACTGCCATGAGTGCCAGACAACTCCGCGAAAAATTCCCGGCTCGTAGGGATGCGGCTCAGATGAGTCGATCATCATTTCAAACGATGGCGCACCAACATTAAACGTTTGCGCCTTCGGGTACAGGGGCGGTTTGTCGCTATGCGGTAGCACGGCATATTGCCCCCACACCGGTGAGCGATTCTCATCTACAAAACGCGGCATTGTCACGGCGTAAAAGCGCCCACCGATAAATGGGGCATCTTCCAGCAACAGCAGTGTGCCATCGAAATATGCCTGCGACGCCGGAACCAGGTCAATCACCTCTATGCTGGTATACGTCATTAAATCCTGCGCCCGCCCCAGGGCAACCGCGTAATGCGGCTGGCGAAAATACCCCTCCAGAGTGAGATCATCGAGATACAACGTCAGGCGTGGACGGAACAACTGCTCGCGGTTGAATGGATTCATCTTCGCTTCTTTACCAAAGAAATGCAGATGTTCGTAATCCATAAACTTCGCTTCATACTGAAAGTGGAAGGCAAAACGTGTACGCTTTGGATCGAAGTAATCGCCAACCGCGCTGCAAATATGCCCATACACCGTAGCGGGGGGTGGCATTTCAAAGGTCGGATGCACCCCTTGAACAAAGTGAGGGTAACGGAAGGACGTTGTGAGTCCTTCCGCGACGATCTTCAGCGCCTGCATGACTAATCGAACCAGTCCGTATGCTCGGCGAGGTCGTGCGCCAGCATGTCAAATGCTTGGCGTGGATGAAATGTATTCAAGCCAAGATCGTTTAACACGCTTTGAGAGCTATCCATAAATCCTTCTACACGCCCGACATATACACCAGAAATGAAATCATCGCCTAGTGAGTTAAACGCCTGTTTCAACGACTCGGCGTGTACCTGTGGCTTCTGATCACTATCAACATGAATGCTGTGTCCGAACGGATGGTTGCCCCCGCGTGTCACCGCCATGATCACGAACGCGGGCGTAATATCCGTATAGTGAAGCGCCTGTTTCGCACCCCCTTCAATACGCCCCATCGCCCTTACTAGCACCTGTACGCGGCGTACCCGTTCCGTAATCGGCAGGCGATACGCTTTCAAATCCGGCACGTATTGCAGATTTTGCGCCGTCGCCTTTTTGATGGATTCTTCGCCCAGATTTTGAAAACCTGACCGTATCTGATTGGTGAATGTGCCTACTGATCGTAAATCAATCGAGAACAAACCCTGCAAACTGGTGCGATAAAACTGATGCTGATGCAGAATTACGCCTTCCTTATCACCCGTTTCTTTCTCCACACGCGCCATCACACCAAAGTCGCTTATGATGGCGGCGGGCGCAACGGATACCAATGTGCTAGTGCGGAACGGCGACACGCGGGTGATTGTTTCTTCTTTAACAGCACGCATGTACCCAAACAGATCATCGTCGGCGAAGTCAATTGGGTCGCCTGCGGTGTACGCCTGTTGTTTGCCTCCTTTGGGCTGGGTGATCGGCGAGGATGTCCATTCATGGGAGAAATATTTGTCCAGGCTGGTACGCAGCCAGTAACGATATGCCTGCGCCGAAGCATACGGAAATTCCTGCCGTCCCACGCGAATCGTTTTCACCCGCGCCTCGATATTGTCTGCCTCACCGTTATTTAATGCCGACGCGGGCGCGTCGATGAGAAACAAACCAGTGATGAATGCCATTATGCGTTCTCCTTTTCTTCAAAGTCTTGCAGCTCAGTGGTGTCTTCTTCTAATTCGCTGAGGTCAATATTGGCTTGATGCAGGTTTTCCAACATACGAATGGCGATGAGGTCACTTGCCAATTTCCATTGGCTGTAGCGCTCACTGGGATGTTCAAACGCGGCGATAAAATCGTCGTAGGTGAACAGCACGGTATCGGTACCTTTCTTGTACATTTTCTCCGCCGCCGACTTGATTTCCCCGCGTAAAACGGTGTAATTTTTGGCGCGAGAGAACTTGTAAAAAAAACTCAGCGGCTGATTTTCGTAGTTCAGCGCGTATTCCGTCATCAGGTCACCCAGGCGGCGGTATACATCAATCCGTTCTTGTTCCATCAGGAGTATCTCCTCTAAAAAAATAGCGATGAGCTGCCAGTTACGAACGGTCTTTAACAACTTGAGGAAACGTCTTGTGCTGGTATACGCTGGCAGATTGAACAATTCCTCATACACAAAATTGCGGCGCGAATTAGCGATGCGGCTGTCGTCATCCGACTCCAGTTCTCCTTTCTTGCCGCGCTGCCAACCGAGAAAAACAGCCCGATTCCAACTATCAGAGGCTTCCAGTAGTACCCGATTGATGAAACTCATCACAGTATGATCCAGGCGAAGGATGGTCATTTCAGCGCTTGCGCCATAATTGGTAAAGTAGTAACCGGTGATGTAATCAAGGCTTGCGCCGCGATTAGCAATGTTTTGGCGGGCATTGATGACCTGCGTGACGTAACGCAGCCGCGCTCGCCCGCCAAAATCGGGAAATTTGCCTGGTTCATCCGCTGGAAGCATACTGAGCGCTTGCTCATTCAGCTTATAAATATTGCGTACCAGCGGCAGCTGCAAGTTCGATGCGCCAGGTTCAGCCGTCTGCTGGTGAAATCCCAACAATCTGCCTCCACATTTGAGGCAACCTAAAGGAAGCGCATGAAGTGCCAAAAGCGCCAAGCCACTGACAGGTAGCCCATCTCGTCCCATCCCCGAAAAATTGCTGATGCGTTCACCATTCAGGAGTGGAACGTGCTGGCGATATGCCCGTTCCACTGCCGCGAGTTCCTGAAAAAATACACAGCGTTCCTCACCATCGGCAGCAGCATGATCTCTTGAAAAGGCGAACAGATACCGATCTGCATAAGCTTCACGTTGTTCCTGAGACATACTCGGTTGTGTAAAATGAGAATTGGTGAACACGGTGGAAATATAATTTCGCGCTCCGTTATGCGAGCTGTACCAATACGTCAACCGTTCGGCGTCATGCTGAAGATCACTCTGGCTTAGGGCTTCAATAGTTCGCACACCCGCCAGTGCCGCCAAGGTTGCCAAACCAATGTCTATAAATGGATGACCGGTTAAGCGCATGCGACTCACAAGTTTTCTCCTTCCTCAACATATTCCGGGTAATCATCCTTCCAACTTTGCACTGGATGGTCCTCCTCATACTGTGCCAGTGCGCTGCGTAAATCGGCGATGATCTGCTCGCGCAGCTGCGGCGGGTTGATCACGATCACCTCGTCTCCCCAGCCACGCACCCACGACAGAATCTCCAGCAGACCATTCACCTGTGCTGTCCAGCGCAGGCTGCCATCCGCCAGCAGCTGCTTATGTTCCGTCGGCAGGAAAATCGATTCCATCAAACGCCGGGCGACCTGCGGTTTGAAAATCAATTCCACTTGATGCAGATCGTCATCGCCATACCAGATACCCCACGCTGTTTTGAGCAGTTCGTTGACATCTATGGACGGCTTGTCAAACCGCTGGGTGGTGAGCATGGCGCGTTCGACCCGATCTGGTTTGAACGTTCGCAGCGCATTCCGCTGGCGACTCCACGCGATGATGTAAACGCCGTCTCCCAGTGACATTGGCTCGAACAGATACGGCTCAATATCATGGATATCTGTATCGGGCGAACGCGCCTTGCGGTATTGCATACGAACGACATAGCCTTCAAGCCAGCCGCGCACCAGGGTCTCCCAAATGTCGGCATAGTGGTGCGTGGCACTGCGATCGATCCGCAGTAACTCATTCGAGCGCGTCAGATGCTCAACGAGATCAGGGCGCTGCAATGCCGGCACTAATTTCTGAATCGCGCTGATCATGAAGTCCGGCGCTTTGCTGGTCTGGCGAATGAAGCGCCGCAAAGCAAGATACATGGTCAGCGCTTCAGCAGGGCGCAGGCGCACATTACTAAGGGACTCCGACGGATCAAGGCGATAATGCCCGTATTGCGGTGAAATTAGGGTTCGATGCTGTTCAATTTCCTTGAGATAACGATGCACAGTGGTATGATGGCAGCCAATTTGCTCCGCCAGTTCAAAGATAGTCAATCCATCGCGGCTGTTTTGGAGCAGCAGCTCGGCTTCTTCAATATTTTCTCGTTTACTCTGGGCGTGGCTCATAAACAGGTAATTCATTCATCGTGACAGGCTGCGATAGTTGTAATATAGCGGAAACAGTTTGCAAGTAACGCAAAGGTTAGGATAAATACAAGAAAATTTACGATTTTGATAACACAAGATATTTGGATTCAATGTTGAGTTGATCCAGGTTCTGGCGTTACCTCGCATCAGCGACGCCGAACTGCCTTAGCCATGAAACGTCGCATTCATCCCAAAGTGATGATGGCTAAGGCAGTCGCCAGCTAAAAGCTGGTCACTCAATCGCCGTGAGGGCTTGGCGCGTCGCACCGAGGCGTGTCATACATAACCCCGAACCGGTATGACAATTAGCGCCTCAGCATGGCGCACCGCACCCACACGCAGCACACCACGATCCTGAGACGAAATTTACCATGAAGATTGTCAAACTTGCGTACTGAGTGCGGCGAATTTTCGCGTGTTTGAGATCGACAGAATGCGATAATGAGCGCATTGTTCTAATGAAAGACACAGCCGAAAATGGGCAATCTGACTGTATGCCGTTCCATCAAAATGACGCCGGAAATGAGTGACCTGCT
>Ga0224723_1001621_pt1 | contig 13388 bp, 8 predicted proteins | sample Balambano_FR2_Me_FD_161647 | JGI IMG/M metagenome (GOLD analysis project Ga0224723, IMG submission 161647) | Freshwater sediment microbial communities from Lake Towuti, South Sulawesi, Indonesia - Balambano_FR2_MetaG | ecosystem: Environmental > Aquatic > Freshwater > Lake > Sediment | place...
CGTTCGCGGCGGTCACGTTCGCGTTGTTCATGCAGGCGGCGGCGTTCTTCGGCAACCGCAAGTTCCTGCGCTTCCTGACGCTGGACTCGTTCTACGCGGCGGCGCTCAGTATGTTCAGTCAGGCGGCTTTTGAATTCCTGATATGTGTCTGGAAGCCCCCATCGCCCACGGACTTCGCCCCACAACGGCATCCCTTTGTTGATTTTGGCGCGGTACATCCGCTTACGCACCGCCGGGTAAGGCATATCCAGCACCAACCCAATTTCGCGGATTTTCACAACCTCATAAGATGTAATCTGTTCGAGATATGCGGGGTCATCGAGCGCTGTCTGCACATCGGCGGCGGCAATCCGTACTACGCCGTCCGGGTCTGTGAATGCACTCATGCGCCCATTATGCAGTGCTTGTGACAAGGCTTCTTCGCTCAACCCGAGCTTATGGGCTGCCGTGCGGACATTATACGAACGTGCCAGAACACGAATGCGCGCCGATGTTCCCTCGTGCATATCATCGCGCCGCACGTCTCCTGCCAATGGAAGCACGTTTTCCCACGCTTCATCTGGCACATTGAGCGTTCTGGAAGCAATTTGCAGTGCCAACTCAGCATCGGCATCGTTCAACCTTACCCATTCCATCGCAGGCGCATCATCCTGCGCCTGTACGCTAAACAGGTTGAAGCCTCCCGTCCCGAATGCACCTTCAAGATTTTCCGCAGAGAATCGTTGTGCCAATTCGTTCACCGGTGCGGTTTGACCGGGCTTTGTACTGAGATAACTGACCAGCGCATCGCGCACGGGGATATAACGCTGCCGTTCGATGATGCCTTCCATCGTTGTCGCGCTGAGCATCAGTGGGTCGTAAATGAAGTCGTCGATCTGATCAAGCGCGCCAGCATGCACAAGATTCCACAGGATCGGCTGGTCATTGGGTATCTGTGCGATGTGCTGCGGCGCGACATAGCCCTGATGATTCCGCAAAAGATCAAAAATATGGGTGTAGATCGGATCGGAAAACTGGCGTTCACGCCGCTTTCGTTGTTCCCAGACCGACGGTAGTGCAAACTTGCCATCGTGCGAGAGTACAGGCATCGCCGGATGACACCATGCCGCCATTTCCTCAACCGTCTGTTGATCGGTACGCGAAAGGTCGTACACAAAGTGCTGCGTTCGTCCTACTTTGTGTTGGTCGATTGCCTGTTGGACGGCGGCATCGCCCTGCACACCGTTGCTGCGCTTATCCACCAGTTTACGACGGTGGATGAATCCTTCGGGAATACGCGCCAGTATTTCAACCACAGTCTCAGGCGTTAAAACGAGTTTCGTCATGTGATTTTCACCGGATAGCAAAAACGCTCACCCGATGGAGTGAGCGTTGCATTGCTCCATACGGGATTCGAACCCGTGTTTTAGCCTTGAGAGGGCTGCGTCCTGGGCCTCTAGACGAATGGAGCATGGGGCAAATTGTATCACGCCATGTGCTGTCAACAAGATGCGGGTCAGGCAAATACCTGTACCAGAATGCGCTCAGAGGGATTCGAACCCCCGGCACGTGGTTCCGAAGACCACTGCTCTATCCACTGAGCTATGAGCGCAGAACAAAATGGAGCATAGCACACTTTTGCTCATTGGGCAATGCGTGAATGCAGGAGCAGCAGGTTTCGATCCACCACCGCCAACGCATAGCGATCTTTCAGCGAAGTCAACATATGTTTCGCCTGATTGAGCATCTCCTGTGCCTTCGCTGTGCGGTTCAGGTTCAGATAAAGCGCTCCAAGATTACTTTGCGCCCGCGCATGGGTCAGCATATCCCCGGATTGTTCGGCATACATCAGACTGAGCGTCAGATATCGCAGCGCCCGCGCATGATCGTTGAGAGCGTGTGCCATGCGACCATACACCATGTGGATACTGGCGAGCTGACCGGGCGTAATTTCAGGATTCACGATACACGAATCGAGAATCGCCTGACAAGCGCTCCACTGTTCAAGCATCGCGTGTGCCTCTGTCAGCAGCAGATCACGGTCGATACCGGAAGGATAATCCTTCAACACCGACATCACCGCATGGGGCTGTCCACGGTCGAGCGCGATCCGCGCCTGTTCGATGGCGATTCGAGCGCGCAAGTGGGTCGTTCGCCGCGCGGCGTTGTGCGCGCGCGCAAGCATTGCGTGTGCCAGCGTATACTGACCACGATAGCGGCACAGAATTCCAATTTCGATCAGTGTTTCGATGCGCTCTGCGGGCGCATACGCCATGCTGTCATCGTGCAGACGCATTTGTAACTGTGCTTCTGCGGCGTCCCACTTGCCGAGACGGCGCAGACAAACGCAGTACGCCAGATGCAGCGAAACACGCTGAAACAACCCGGGGATATGCTCCAGGATGACGCTCCATTGCGACGCAAATCCGGCGAGAATACCCTTCATCGCCAGACGTTCGCACCATTCAAGGCGCTGTTTCAACTCAAATCGATCTTCATACGATAGCAGCACCCGTTGAATCAAGCTGAGTACATAGAGCGGCTGGTCGATCATGACCGTGTTCAGTCGTGCGATCACGGTCTGCATCGCATCATCGACCGCCCCACCCCTTCCCCATTCGGTCATGATGAAGCGCGCCGCACCATCCACCAAACGATACGGTTGATCGCCTTGCTGCGTTGAGGGGTATACAATCACATGAAGCTGGCGCAGCATGCTCAGCGCATCGGCGCTGCGGGTTGACAGCCAACGATCCAGCTCATGCAGCGCTGCACTGTGATCGGGCGCGATACCCAGCAGCGTCCAGAGCAAGCGAGCCTGATCGGGCAAATTGTCGAACAACGACTGATACAGCGCGGCGTTGATCTGTCGATAGACTCCAAGCCAATCATGTACATCGAGCTGCTGACAGGCGATCAACAACGCACGAGGGTTGCCTCCAATCTGCGCGACCAACGCCTCCGCTTCGTCATCGCTGAATTGCAGGTTGTCGTCGAGCGGTGCAGCATGTTTGACGAGTTCCCGTGCATCGTCACGATTTAGGTCATGCAGCGCGATACACCACAACGAGTCGATGAAGGTGAAACGGACAGCACTGGTCAGGATACAGATTGCGCGGTCGCAATCCTGCAATAGCGCTGCCAATTCGTCGGCTGAATTGGATAACCGTTCACAGCCATCGACGACGATTACAACCGGATGGATCGGAAGTGTCAGGGCTTCACGTGTCGTTACCGGTGTTTCTGTCGGAATCAGACGCTCATGGATGACGGCACGCACAAACTCGCACGTCGGCGGGTTTTCCAACCAGATAATGTCGTGCAGTGTGTGTTCGTTGATCAGGCGTTGGCATAATGCCGATGTCAACGCTGTTTTGCCGATGCCGCTTGCGCCGGTGATCAGAATATGCGCCGGTGTATGCGTGGATAACCCCGCGACGATTCCCTCCAGAACGTGTTCCCGCCCGAACAATCGCTGCGACATCATAAACGGAAGTCGCATACGTAGTACGCGCTGGCGCTGCGCGTGTGCTGCTGCTTGTTCGCGCGTGATCAGCACATCGGTCAAGCGACGGATTGCATACCGTCGATAGCGCCTGAAATTACGCGGGCTGACAGCCATCCATTCACCGTACATGACAGGGGTGAGCGCAAGTTCAGGACGAACATACAGGTGATACAGAATACTCCATGCAAGCACTTCCGCTTTTTCAATCTTCACATCGGCAAGGATTGCGGTCCGATACTGCGCCAGACTCCACTCTGATGCTGGGATCGGAATGGCGTGAAGCTGTCGATATGCCACAAAGTGGGACACGATCAGTTCAACGAACAAGTCGTGCAGCGCGAAGCGGCGGGCATCATCCTTGACACGGACAAGATACGTTGACAGGCGTTCCTGCACGATGAACAGGTGCTGCAAGGGATTGGGTTGCGTGTCGCTCTGATACGCAAGTTCGTCCAGCGTTTGCTCGACCAATTCGCGGGTGATATACGGGGCGACATCGACAGACATGCAGATTTACCCGTTAAAGGTCACGTGAACGTTCTTTGAGTGCCTGTCGAATTTCCCGCTCTGCATCGCGCTTTGCAATCGAGTCGCGTTTATCGAACTGCTTTTTGCCTTTGGCGAGTGCGATCTCGAACTTGGCACGCCCTTTGCTCAGATACACCATCGTTGGCACGCACGAATGCCCTTTCGCATCGATCCAATCGATGATTTCGGCAATCTGCTTCTTGTGCAACAGCAGTTTGCGCGGGCGCATCGGCTCGACATAGCCATACCGCCCGGCTTGTTCATACGGTTGAATGTGGACATTGAGCATCCACAATTCGTTATCACGGAATTCCACGAACCCATCTTGCAGGTTGATCCTGTTGGCACGGATCGATTTAATCTCCGCGCCCGTCAGCACGATACCGGCTTCGTACCGGCGTTCCAGATGATAATCGAAACCCGCCTTGCGATTGCGGGCGATCACTTTAATCCCATCGCTCATGACGAACGTTAGCTCTCTTCGTTACGACGACTCGAAGGCTCGAATCGCTTCTTCCAAAATCACATCTCGACCGTTTGGGTCTGGCATCACCGTGATGTCCGGCTGCAATCCATTTTGGTTCAGTGCCTGCCGATCTGGCGTCAGCCATTCTGCCGATGTGACGTGCAGCGATGAACCGTCGCTCAGGCTGTAAATCTGCTGTACTGTACCTTTGCCAAACGTGCGCTGACCGATCAGGGCTGCCACATCATTGTCCTGGATCGCGCCGGCTACCAGTTCAGCGCCACTGGCAGTACGTTCATTGACCAGGACCAGCAGAGGCAGCCCGACGCCAGCTCCGCCCTCAGTTGCGTTGAATGTTTCTTCGCTTTGATGATTGCGTTCATACACTATCACACCGGAGTCCAGAAACTCGTCGGCAACCGCGATGGATTCATCGAGCAATCCCCCGCTGTTATCGCGCAAATCCAGGATCAGACGTTGTGCGCCGGATGCTTGTAGTTCTGCAATCGCGGTGCGGACTTCATCCGGCGTTCGGCTGGTAAAGCGCATAATGTGCAAATAACCAATCGCCGGGTATTCATTCAGGATTCGCCAGACCGCCGATGGCACGTTGATCACGGCGAATTCGATAAAAACGGTCAGCGTCGAGTCGTCATTCGCTTTCGTCACCGTGATTTCGATGCCGTTCCCCGCACGGACTTCGCCGCGCAGTTGTTGGTCGATCACGTCCTGTCCCAACGCAATATCGATGGGCGAGCCATTCAACGCACGCAGCACATCGCCATTTTCGATCCCCGCGCGCGCTGCCGGACTATCGGCAAACGGGTAAAGTACCCAACTGCCATCGGCGGCACGTTGTAACTGCACGCCAATCCCGCCGTATGTTCCCGCCAGCGTTTGCGATTCGGTGGCGGCGACCGGCGGGTCAATGAAGAACGTGTACGGGTCATTGAGCGTGAGCAGCATTCCGCGAATCGCGCCGTACTCGCGCGTCACTTTTTCCGGCTGTTCGCGCAGGTAACGCTGGTCGAGCAGCACCTGGACTTCGCTCAGCAAAACATACTCGCCGCCTGTTCCGACAGTCGCCAGTGCTGGCGATAGACCCGCGACGATGTCGCGCGTGAAGAATCCAAGTGCGAAGACGATACCTAGCCCGACGCCTAACGCAATACCATACAAAATTGAACGATGGAGAGAGGGTTTATCGGATGCTGCTAAACGCTTTTGCATTTCGCGTCACTTCGCGCTTAAGATGAGACTGAGAATATTAACACAAACGACCATGAACGAACAGCGCAGCGCTGGTCTAGGCGAATCCGTATGAGAGGTCTTTTCAAATGACCACAACCCAACTTGCCCCGCTCGTCCTGGTTGCGGATGACGAAATCAACACGACATTACTGGTGCAGCATATCTTCGCACGAGAAGGCTTTCGCGTCGAGCGTGTCAACAATGGCTTGGCGGCATTAGAAAGTGCGAAAAGCAATCCGCCCGACCTCATCCTGCTCGATATTCTGATGCCGGGCATGAATGGTTTCGATGTCCTGCGGCATCTGCGCGATGACGAACAAACCCGCATGATCCCGACCATCATGATGACCGCCAACGCACGCCAGCCCGATAATGTCGCGCTCGGGCTCGATCTCGGTGCAGATGATTACATCACCAAACCGTTCGCGCATCAGGAGCTGGTTGCACGTGCCAACAGCAAAATCAAAGCGCGCAAATTGCAGGAATCGATTGAACACCGCCGGCGCGAGCTGGAAGCGCTGCTTTACGTGGGTGAACAGTTCAGCCGCCACCTGATGACGGGTGAATTTCTTGATTTATCCGTCAAGCTGCTGCGTGAACTGGTGCCGTGCGAAATGGCAGCATTGTATCAGGTCAATGCTGACGCACAGATCGAACATCACCGCCTGCGCGATACCGGGCTGCTTTCGCCCGTCATGCTTCCCGTTGAGCGTCTGGTAGCCATCGCCAATGAAATCCAAGACCGTCCTGCTGCCTATCTCGATACATCGTATTTGCCTGATATCGTGTCGGGTATGATTGCACCGCTTCGTCATGCAGACCGGATGATCGGCGTCATGGTCATTTTGAGCGCCACCGAACACTACAACGAGGATCAGTTCCGGCTGTTCACAGGTATCGCTCGTCAGGCAGCGCTGGCGCTGCACAACGCACAGCTATATGAATTCCAGCTCCATTATGCCCATCGTTTGGAAGAAAAAGTTGAAGAACGCACGCGGCAGCTGCAATCGACCCAGCAAATGCTGCTCCGTTCAGAAAAGCTGGCGTCGATTGGGCATATGGTCGCAAGCCTGGCACACGAGATCAATACACCGCTCATGCCGATCAAATTGGTGCTGGAAGATTTTGTAGCACAACTCGATGAACAGCATGTCTCGTATGACGCGCAGGGGCTGACCATCATTCAGGACAGCATCGAACGGATTCAGCGCATCATTCGACGCCTGCTCGATTTCACCCGCACCAACGACAGCGAAATCGCGCCGGTCGATCTGCGCCACGTGCTTGAAAACATCATCAAGCTGAATCACAAGTATTTTGAACACGGGCATGTCCGCATCGAAGCCAGGTTCGACCCTGTCCCCCCTATTCATGGAAACCGCGATCAGCTCGAACAGGTCTTCATGAACCTGGCGCTGAACGCGCAGGCGGCGATGCCGGAGGGTGGCACCTTGTGGATCGGAGTACGATTGGAAGGGGACAATGTCGTGATTCGTTTTCGGGATTCAGGCTGTGGCATCAAGCCCGAACACCTTCACAAAATATTCGACCCGTTCTATTCCACCAAGCCGAACGGAACGGGTCTGGGTTTGTTTGTCAGTTATGGCATCATCGAAGCACATCATGGCAGCATCGATGTCGAAAGCAAAGTTGACAGCGGGACGCAGTTTACGATCCGCCTGCCGATCCACCAACCGGAGTCATCTCTGTAAAAATCGTCCATCGGTCAGCGAACTCGGTCGCGGAGAGTGCGCCATTGGCGAATGCGTCGGCAGTCGTGGTATCGGTTGCGATTTGTGTACGCAGCACACCGCCGCCGTCCACACAGTCATACACCCGAATGATCAACTGCTGGATGGCAGGTTCTAAGGCGGCACTTGCGCGACCGAGAGCAAGCTTGAGCGAATTCACCTGACGCCCGATCACCGCACCCGGCGCATTGCAGATTTCGACCGACGCCGCGCTGCCGGACACAATCGTCCCTGCGCCGAACGGACTTGCGCCCGATTCGACCAGCGCTGCGTCCAGCACCCCCGTGCTGTCATTCGGCACAATCTGTTCGGGAATGCTGCCATCTGCCGCTTGCGCGCCGCTGTCCAATGTCGGTACTGCGGACGTTGAATCGACGATCACCGTCGGGGTTTGCGCGTTTTGCGCCAGAACGATACCGACGACGGCAATGATGACGAATACGGCGGCGATCAGCAGAATGCGCAGCACATTGAACCCACCATCATCCTCTTCTTCATCGTCGATTGCTGCTCGTGCTGGTGCCGATGTACCCGTTGGCGTCGAAAGACTCGACGCGGGATTGGGTGATTTTGCGGGCGGAAGCTGCGTCCCCGTCACGCGATCCACCAATTGATTCGCCAGTTGGTCGCGCAGTTCGCGGGCGCCGGGATAGTCACGGTCGATACGCAGCACATTATCGAGCGCTTCTTTGGCGGTTTGCGGATCTGAAACCGCGTGTGCGTAAATCCACCAGGCATCCGCATTGTTCTTGTCGCTGGCGAGAACGGGCATTAGCAGCGTTTTCGCCTGTTCCAGATTGCCCGCTTCGATCAATTCATAAGCGCGCATCAACTGCTGTTCAGTCGCGTCGTTCATGCCGCCGCTTCTCCCGGTGAGACGTGGATAATGCCTGAAATAAATCTGCGATGACCAGAATATACATCACAATATCCGCCCGCCGCAACAAAACAAAAACCCGCGTGAACAACTTACGCGGGTCATAATGCACTGGAGAGGACTCGAACCTCCACCCTCATTGAGGACATACCCCTCAAGCATGCGCGTCTGCCATTCCGCCACCAGTGCGAGCATACCCACCCATTATAACGCCGCGTATTTGCATGTCAATCCTTTACGCACGCGGCACATGCGGTACGATTACTGGGTTGATTCTGAACCAGATGCTTACAGGATTTGTTCGATGAAAATTGTTTTGGATGCGATGGGTAGTGACTCTTGCCCCGCCCCCGATGTTGAGGGCGCAGTACAGGCAGCGACTCGTTTTACGGACGATACCATCATACTCGTGGGGGATGAAGCCGCGATCAAAAAAGAGCTGAACAAGCACTCGGCGTCCCAGCGAAATATCGAAATCGTTCATGCACCACAAGTCGTGACCATGGACGATAAACCTGGCACAGTCGGCAAGGCAAAACCAAATTCTTCGATGCACATCGGCATGAACCTCGTCAAAGCAGGTCAGGCAGATGGGTTCGTCACCGCAGGCAACACTGGCGCAACCCTGAGTATCGCAACGCTGTTCACACTGCATCGTATTCCCGGCGTCAAACGTCCCGCAATTTCTGCCATCATTCGACTGCGCGGAAGCAATATCGTGATCGTCGATGCGGGCGCCAATGCCGATGCCAAGCCCGATTGGATGGCGCAGTTCGCCATCATGGGTAAGATTTATGCCCAATATGCGTTCCAACTTACCAGTCCCCGCGTTGCTGTCCTGTCCAATGGCGAAGAAGAAGGCAAAGGCACAGAACAAACCCGCGCTGCGGCTGAACTCATCGCTCAACTTCCGCTCAACTTCATTGGCAATATCGAGCCGAAAGACATGCTCAAAGGCGGCGCGGATGTCGTCGTATGTGACGGGTTTGTCGGCAATATCCTGATCAAGTCGATGGAAGCGGCGACCAGCCAGATGGCGAGTGCGATTCGTGACGAACTCATGGCAAACGTGTTCACGAAAATCGGTGGCGCGCTTTCGCGCCCGGCATTCAATCGTGTGCGTAAACAGATCGACCCCTTTGAAACCGGTGGCGCGCCCCTTTTGGGCGTCAACGGGGTTGTCATCATTGGTCACGGACGGTCGAACGCGAAGGCGATCAATAACGCGATTGGGCAAGCACGCAGCGCGGTTGAAGGGCGCGTGATTGAACGCATCCGCGAAGGCTTGAGCAGTACGACCATTGACCCGAATTAATGCGTCATATCGAAACCGGAAGGAGATTGCGGCATCTGAAATCGCCGCACCGCATCATGGAACTTTTACGGAATGGGCGCCAGCGCGTCGTCATCACTGGCATGGGTGCAGTGACCGCGTTGGGCGGCGTCAAAACGTTGTGGGAAGGTTTACGTGCCGGACGTTCGGGCATCCGTCGGATTGAGACGATCCCGATTGAACATGTTCCGGTACAAATTGGCGGTGAAGTCCGCGACTTCACGCCGGATGCTTACATCGAACATAAGGAACTGCGTCGGATGGGGCGCGCATCCCAGTTTGCGCTGGTTGGCGCACAGCTCGCAATCGAAGATGCTGGGATGACTCAGCCGGAAATCGAAGCGAACGGCGAACGGGTCGCGGTCGTGATGGGAACGACGCTCGGCTCACACGAGACGGGCGATCAAAGCACAGCAAAGTATCGTGCTTCTGGCTATAAACGTCCAAATCCTCTTGCGCTGATCAATTCGCTGCCGAATATGCCCGGTCATTACATCAGCCGCTTCTTCAAAGCGGTCGGTCCGCTGCTTTCGCCTTCGACCGCGTGTGCTGCCGGGACGCAGTCGGTCGGTGAAGCCGCCGACATGATCCGCAATGGACGTGCCGACGTGATCATCACAGGGGGCGTCGAATCCGTATTTCAGGATTATGCGATTGCAGGTTTTGAAGCGATGGACGCGCTTGCCAAGGGCTATGAAGATAACCCATCGGCTGCCAGCCGCCCGTTCGATAAAAACCGTTCTGGTTTTGTGTACAGCGAAGGCTGCGGGGTGATCATCATCGAAAGTCTGGCACACGCGCTCAAGCGTGGCGCGCGTATCTATGCCGAAGTGTTGGGACATGCGTCGTCGTCCGATGCCTATCATATCGCCGCGCTCGACCCGGAAGCGGGCGGCGCGACCCGGTCGATGAAATGGGCGCTGCACGATGCACATCTCAATCCTGATGACATCGATTACATCAACGCGCACGGCACGTCCACTCCATCCAACGATGCGATGGAGACATTGGCGATCAAGCGTGTTTTTGGCGAACAGGCGTATAATATTCCCGTCAGTTCGACCAAGAGTATGATGGGTCATGCGCTTGGTGCATCGGGCGCTATCGAGATCATCGCCAGCGTCATGTCATTGGTCGATCAGGTCATCCACCCGACGATCAACTACGAAACGCCCGACCCGGATTGTGACCTGGATTATGTGCCGAATGTCGCGCGTGATGTACGCGGGCTGCGTTATGTGCTGTCCAACAGCTTTGGTTTGGGCGGGCAAAACGCTACCATTGTGTTAGCCAGGATGTAGCCAGAAATGGAGCGTATGACGGATCACGTCGTCGTCATCGGTGGCGGTTTAGCCGGATCGGAAGCCGCGTGGCAGCTTGCGCAACGCGGTTTCCAGGTGCATTTATACGAGATGCGTCCCCAAAAAACGACCGGCGCGCATACCAGCCATCGCTTGGGTGAACTCGTGTGCAGCAATTCGTTTGGCTCAAAACTGCCGGATCGTGCGTCTGGCATGTTGAAAGCCGAACTCGATATGCTCAAGTCACTGCTGCTCGATCTTGCCGAACAGGCTGCACTCCCGGCTGGCGGTGCGCTGGCGGTAGACCGCGACGTGTTCGCACAGCTCGTCACCGATGCGATCAGCACACACCCGAATATTAAGCTGATCCGCGAAGAAGTGACGCATATTTCGGATGCGCCTACGATTATCGCGTCAGGTCCGCTCACATCGGATGCGCTTGCGTCAGACATCGCGCGGCTGACGGGGCAAAAGTATCTGTATTTCTATGATGCGCTTGCCCCGATTGTCAGCGCCGACAGCATCGATATGCGTATCGCTTTTCGCGCCAGTCGTTATGGGCGCGGTGACGAAGAACAGGGCGATTACATCAACTGCCCGATGAACAAAGACGAATATGATGCCTTTGTCGCGGCGGTGCTGTCCGCCGAGCGCGCTGAACTGCGCGATTTCGAGCGCGAAGACGAGCAGTTCTTCGAAGGCTGTCTGCCCATCGAACAGATCGCCACGCGCGGACATGAATCGTTGGCTTTCGGTCCGATGCGTCCTGTCGGGCTGCGTGACCCGCGCACGGGAAAACGTCCCTACGCCGTCGTTCAGCTTCGACAGGATAATCTGGCGGGCAGTCTGTATAACCTGGTTGGTTTTCAGACCAACATCAAATGGGGGCAGCAGGAAACCGTGCTGCGTATGATTCCAGGTCTGGCAAATGCCGAATTTGTCCGTATGGGGCAAATGCACCGCAACACGTTCATCAATTCACCAGCGCTGCTGCATCCGACGCTGCAATTTCGCACCCGATCCAATCTGTTTTTTGCGGGACAAATCACAGGTGTCGAAGGCTATATGGGCAATGTCGCAACGGGGTTGGTTGCGGGGCTGAATATGGCGCGCGTGCTGGACGCCAAACCGCTGTTGTCACTCCCCAACACCAGCATGTTGGGCGCGTTGTGCCATTATGTCACGCATGCCGAACCGGATCATTTTCAGCCGATGAAGGCGAACTTTGGTATACTCCCCGAACTCCCCAACCCACCAAAAGATAAACGTCTGCGTTACATGGCGTATGTCGAACGTGGTTTGGGTGAAATGCGTACCCATCTTACCGACCTTGCCGACTCGCTGCTGTTTGCCGAAGCTGCTCTTTAGGATCATCGCGTGACGCTGCCTGCCCGTCGTCTTGCCAACTTACCAGTCTATCCCTTCGCCGCGCTCAATCAGCGCGTGCGCGAAATGAATACGCGCGGGTTGGATGTCATCAACCTCGATATTGGCAGCCCGGATTTGCCGCCGCCCGACACTGTGATCGCGGCGCTGGCGGAATCGGCTGCTGATGCCGGCGCACACGGTTATTCAGGCTATAAAGGCACGGCGGATTTTCGGGAGGCGGTCGCACGTCATTATCACAAGCGGTTTGGTGTGACTGTTGACCCCGAAACGCAGATTTTGCCATTACTCGGCAGCAAGGAAGGCATCGTCAATCTGATCATGGCGTATATCGATCAGGGGGATGTCGTGCTGACGCCCGATGTCGGCTACCCATCCTACTCGATTGGCGCTGTGTTGGCGGGTGGCGAAGCCTACTTCGTCCCGATGGCACAGGTGACAGGCTGTACGCCCGATGTCGATTCTATTCCTGTGCATGTGCTTCGCCGTTCAAAGATGCTGTGGGTCAATTACCCCAACAACCCGACGGGCGCGACGGTCGAACTCGACTTTTACGCGCGCATGATCGAATTTTGCGCGCGGCACGATCTTTTGCTGGCGTCCGATCATCCGTACTATGATGTCACCTATGACGGCTACCGAGCGGCGAGCGCATTGCAAGCACCCGGCGCGCTCGACCATGCAGTCGAGTTCATTTCGTTTTCTAAAACGTACAATATGGCGGGCTGGCGCTTAGGCGCAGCAGTCGGGTCGAAGACGGCGATCAGCGCGTTGTTGCAGGTCAAAAGCAATATCGATAGCGGACACTTTATCCCGATTTATCATGCCGGAATTGTCGCATTGGAACACGTCCCGCAGTCGTGGATTGATGCGCGCAACCTGGTCTATCAACGCCGCCGCGACCGCATCATGTCAGCGCTGCCATCCATTGGGTTACGTGCGGAAATGCCCAAGGGCGCGCTCTACATCTGGGGGCGTGTCGAACATGGCACTGGCGTTGACTATGTG
>Ga0224723_1001622_pt1 | contig 13374 bp, 9 predicted proteins | sample Balambano_FR2_Me_FD_161647 | JGI IMG/M metagenome (GOLD analysis project Ga0224723, IMG submission 161647) | Freshwater sediment microbial communities from Lake Towuti, South Sulawesi, Indonesia - Balambano_FR2_MetaG | ecosystem: Environmental > Aquatic > Freshwater > Lake > Sediment | place...
GAGTCTGCGACCCAGGCGGAGGCGTTCCTGGAACCCCAGGAATGTCAGGAGCAGCAGGATCGGTCGGGTCAGCGGGAGGCGGTGTCTCGGCAGGTGTCTGGGCAAATTCGGGCGGGCTGCTCTCAGGCGCAGTGACCGCTGGCACAGCCTGGGGCTGCTGGGTTAAAGGAGCGATCGTCGTTTGGGCGATCGGCTCAGACAGCGCCGGGTCTGACTGTGCCCAGACAGGAGTAGACAAGCCAACCGTTGCTGAGGCAGTAAACACTGCCAGTAAGACTGGTGAAAAACGCATAAAGTTCAACAATTTCGGCACTTCCGACACACCACGACCTGTTAAGAGCAAGGCAAGACGCAAATCAGCAATGAAGCTAATGATTCCAGGCAAACGCTGAAATTTTACAGCATTGTGTCTACCTCTCAATTTGAGCTGCTAGAGCGAGAACTCGCTCTAGCACTTGCTGGTAAGCCGCCTCAACGCCACCCAGGTCATGACGGAAACGGTCTTTGTCCATGACGCGCTGTTTGGGATCGGAGTCAGCCTGATTCCAGAGGCGGCAAGTATCAGGACTGATTTCATCTGCCAGCAGCAGGGTTTGATGGCGATCGAACCCAAACTCTAGCTTGAAGTCCACCAGCGTAATGCCACACTTGACAAAGAAGTCTCCCAAAATCTGATTGATTTGCATTGCCATTGCCCGAAGTTGCTCAACTTGGTCAGGCGTTGCCAGCTTCAGCAGCAGCAGGCGATCGAGAGTCAGCAGGGGATCGCCCAGCGCGTCATTTTTGTAGTAAAACTCTACCAGCGGTGGATTCAAGACCGTACCCAGTTCCAACCCAGTTTGTTGACAGAGGCTACCGGCTGCAATGTTCCGCACCACCACTTCCAGCGGCAGGATTTTCACGGCTTTGACGCGCATCTGATTGGGGGCAGGGCGATCGACCCAGTGCGTGGGAATGCCATGCGTCTCTAGAAGCTGAAACAAGTGGCTAGAGATCGCACAGTTCATTTCGCCTTTGTGGGCGATGCTGCCTCGCTTCTGAGCATTGAAGGCAGTAGCATCGTCTTTGAAATAGGTCAACAGAATGTTGGGGTCGTCAGTGGGGTAAAGAATTTTTGCTTTACCTTCATAGAGCTTTTGAGGAGCAGACATGGAAGCACGCAGCAACAGGGGTTCCGCCCAAATCAGAAGCCAGGGACAGAGCAACTCCACCCCAGGTTGACCTCTACAGTCAGGCTCAATTATTTTAACGGTCTCTGGTAGTCGATTGCTTCTCAGCAATCGCTACTTCTATAGATCGACTCGGTTAACGTAACCTACAGCCTTGAAAACTGTTGATTTCCCCCGAGCCGCTTCGCCAGGTCTACTTTAGATTGGCAACGGGGGTCAAACTCAACTTGGAATGAGAAACTCAGTTTTGATTAAGAATAAGTTAAATTTAAGTTAATATTGCTTGTAATGCCATCGAGGTTCCGCGATGAAAGACTGCCCGAATTTTATTACTCCCCGTGGTCGCTACTACGGTCAGGTGAAACCCGAAAATTTAGTATTTGACGCAAACCTCCAGGAGTTTGCTCAACGGGTGAGTCTAATTTGCGGTCTAGAAACCAACGGCAAGCTTGCCCCAGAAGAGGCTTATCAAGCAATTGAGCTAATGTGGGAGCAGCTCAAGCAGTCGAAGCAACAGCTTGGCATCGGCGAAAATCCGTTTCAGGTATAACGTGCCTCAAGATACTGCACAGTAGGAGCCAGGACTGAGCATTGATGCTTGCTTCAAGTCAGACGGCGATCGATCGTCTTTAACAAGGCAAAAAGGCAGAGTTCGGGTCTGCCTTTTCGTGCGGGTTGAATCTTTAACTAGTCAGTCACAGTTGCAGTTTACTGAGGCTGCAAATCTGCTTTACAGACCGATAGCAGGCGTTGATCATTCTCGCTGACCGTCTCAATGTAGTGATAGCCTTCGAGCTGCATTGGCACAGTCGCTTCTCCTGCCATTGCCACTGCTGCACCTGGCTGTAGGGCGATTTGATAAGGATAAGCAATCTGCTCGTAGCTGTTTGTCACCGTTAACGCTAGCTGGTCTGCCTGCAACTCGCCCTGGAAGCAATCGAACGAAGAAGAGGGCATATAAAACGCACCCACAACCTGGCGATTGTTGACTTCAAACACCATGTAGGCAGAACCAATTTGGTCTGGCTCTGTAGATTGACCATAAAGGTAAACGCCATCTGCCAGCGGTTGCCCGTTAGTTTCCAGAGAAGGAATTGAAGCCTGACGCAGCGCCAGCGGAGCTTCAGAGCTTTGGGCAGCCGCAGAAATACCTGTGAAACATCCAACCGCTAACAGAACTCCTACCAGCGGCTTTTCCAGTTGATGAAGTCGGTTTAGAAGAGTACGCCACGGAGAAGAAATACCAGATCTGAAGTTATGCACCGTAGTTTCCTCCTGATTAAAATGCTTAAAAAATAAATTTGACTTGAATCACCCAACTTTACTGGAGAAGTCTTGTAGACCTGCTCAACCCAGGGGAATACTTTAAGATCTGCTTCAGGTTGTCTTTTGACTCGCCAGTAACGAGCATAGTATCTGCCCAGTTTGCTGCCTTGCAGTGATCTACAACAACACCGGAACTGATTCCAGAAGCGATCGATCGTGATTTTGAACTTTTTTATTGAAACATCATCGCCTCCTGACATTCAGGATTTCAGGCACAAAATTACAGCCCAAAAGATCTCAGCAACTTCCTGCTTTAAGGTCACCCGTTTGAGTGATTTTCTTCTATGGCTGTAGCTACAGCCGTTGCGATATAAACAGTTTGTGGGCACGCTTCGTTCGCCCACAATATGTTCTAAACCGGCTAGCTATTGCAATATTAAGAAAAATAAAGGAAGCCTCAAAAGAATGGGGACTGAGCACCGCTCAGTCCCCACTGTGAAACAAGCTCGATCGAGACAGGGCTTAGCTTGCCAGGTAGCCTCGAACGTTTGCCTTCCGTCGGCGCAGATGATCGAGTGCCTGACGCTCAAGCTGACGCACTCGTTCGCGGCTGATGTTCATTCGCTGTCCGACTTTTGCCAACGACAGCTCGTTGCCGTCGTTTAAGCCAAACCGCAGGGTCAACACTTCCCGCTGCTGGGGGGTTAGCTCTGCCAGTAGACCGTCGAGGTCTTGACGCAGCGATTCTTGCACCGTAAAGCTTTCAGGTGAAACACCGTCATCCTCTAGCAAGTCTTGCAGCTCAGTATCCTGGTTGTCGCCCACCTTAAGGTCAAGCGAAACCGGCTGACGAGCCATGATTAAAAACTCGCGAATCTGAGCTGGCTCCAGTTCTAGTGCCTGAGCAATCTCTGCCGGGGTAGGGCTATGACCCAACTGCTGGGTAAGCTCACGCTGCACTTTTTTAATTTTGTTGAGCTTCTCGGTGATATGAATGGGCAGACGAATCGTCCGAGCTTGCTGAGCAATCGCCCGCGTAATCGCCTGACGAATCCACCAGTAAGCGTAGGTGGAAAACTTGTAGCCCCGAGTGGGGTCAAACTTCTCAACGCCACGCTCCAAACCAAGTGTACCTTCCTGAATCAAATCCAGGAATTCCAGGTTACGCTTCTGGTACTTCTTAGCGATTGCTACGACCAGCCGCAGATTCGCTTCAATCATCTTCTGCTTTGCCCGCTGACCCAACCGCATGGATTTGTTGAGTTCGTCTTCGCTGAGCTTTGCCTTCGCTGCCCACTCAGCGTTTGTCGGCTCTCGATCGAGCTGCCTAGTCAGCTTCTCTTTTGTTTCTAGCAACGACATCATTTGCTGCACCTGCTTGCCGTAAACAATTTCTTGCTCATGGGTCAAGAGGGGGACACGACCAATCTCATGCAGATAAGTCCGCACCATATCTGCGGTGAACATTGGTTTGGCAGCCTTGGCTTTGGAATTGGTGGTTGGCATGGATCTATTCGTTAACTCCGTCAAACAATGCTGGGGGTAAAACTAAGACTTGGGGAAGCCAAAGCAGCAGCTTCCAGGAAGCATGAAGGGATTTGTGAGCGTGCAGCCCCGGAGGGCGCAGGTGAAGAATTGCGAAAATTGGAAAATCGTCAAATACAAACAGACTCAGAAGCAATCACTAACCGCACTGCTGAAACTCGACGGTTCTAACAGATGCAGCTCAACGTGTCAGATACGCCGTGCGGTCAGAGCTGGATGAACGATCGAGAGCAGCAACTCACGCCTCGATCGCTCCTTTGGGAGCCTGGGCAAGCCGAAATCATTATGAGTTTGCTTTATTTAGAATAGTAGTACAAGTTTAAACGCGCGTAAAGAGGGGGTGATTCATCCTAAGGGATGAACTTGACGGGTGAATACATTAAGGACACATTCCGATCGAATTCGTTCCCAGTGCGTCGGGCATAACCGCCACAAACCCACTTGCTACCACAGCGCAATCCTTGCAAACTCTCTATCATTAACTTTTTATATGGTCACACTTTTATCCTGGGGTTGGGGTAGGGAAAACCAAGCGTAATAACCGAACAAGCGCGCTGGTTTGAAGAACCAATCACGATCGTCGAAGGGATATTGTAGAGGCGATTCACGCTTCGGTTGTTACTCTTAATTTTTTCTTAAAAACCCAGGTCTGCCTTGGCGGATTCTGCTGCTCTAAACACCGCAGCCGTCGGCATGTCTTCCCAGGCGACATCTCCAACATCAGCATAAAACTTTTCATCATAGGCGCGAGTCCGCACAACGACTGGCATGGGAACGGCGTGACCCAGAACTAATGCCTGTTGCTTTGAGTCAAGCTTTGCTAGCACCGATCGCAAACTCTGACCGCCCGACACGCCGGTAAAGATCGCATCAATATCCTTCTCATCGTTGAGCAGTGCGGTGATCCGCGTTCCAATCTGCGACATCACCTCGTTATCGATCCCCGACGGGCGTTGATCGACAACCAGCAGCGTCACAAAATACTTTCGCATCTCGCGGGCGATCGTGCCAAAAATGGTTTGCCGCACCGTGCCAGGGTCGAGAAAGCGATGTGCTTCTTCGATCGTGACAACGAGCTGATGGGGTCGATCGCTGATGTTTTTCGTTTGCAGAAACTTTTCCGCTTTGTGTACGTAGCTGGCGTGAATGCGGCGGGCTATTACATTGGTCGCCAGCATGTAAGACAGCAGATTCGACTGTGAGCCGAATTCGACCACAACATGCTTTCCGGCTTCCAGCGATTCGAGAATCTGCCCGACGTAATTGTGAGGGCAACTCTGGCGGAGATACTTTAAGTCATCCAGTCGCGTCAGCTTGCGCTGGAGTGCCATGATCGAAGACTTGCTACCCATCTTGACTTCGCAAAACTCCTGAATCTCCTCGTTGCTCATTGACAATAAGCGAGTAATCCAGGGCTTACCAAACTCGTTTCTCAGGATAATCGCATTTTCGAGGCTGGCTTCTGACAGGTTGAGTTCGCCCCGCACCAGCATCAGGTCTTCGACATCGATCTGGTCATAGCTGATGTAGAGTTCTTGAGCGTCGCGCACGCCCCGACGTTTTGTTGATTCTGGGTCGAGCGTGTAGATCTGCACCTGACCGGGGAAAAGCTGGCGCAAGCCTTTCACAGTGCTGAACTGTTTGCCTTCCCGCGCTGCTTCCCAGCCGTATTCAGAGTGCATATCAAAAATTAAATTGACCGCTGCTCGTTTGCGGATGATTCCCGACAGCAGCAGGCGCGTGAGAAATGATTTTCCGGTTCCCGATTTGCCAAACACGCCGTTGCTGCGTTCGACAAAGCGATCGAGGTCTAAACAAATCGGTACATCCATATCAATTGGCTGCCCGATCGCAAAATTGCGTCGATGCGGGTCATCTTCCCAGCCAAACACGGCTCGAAAATCTCGCTGACTGGCATCAAAGACCTGACTGAAGTGGCTGGGAATTGTTTTGACGGGCAGGAGTTCAAAGCCGCTGCTGTTTGCCTGATACGAAGCGGCGATCGAAAGCTGAAGCACTTCGTTACCTTTTGCCTTTTTCTTTTTTCCAGCAGGCTCAGGCGAAGGCGGTGGCTCTTCGCTGGACGTAAACATCAGCATCGGGGTCAAATTGATCGTGCCGTAGGTTCCCGTTCCCGCCAGAACTTCGTGCAAAAACGTGTTGGCGGGATCAGGCGGATTCGCCATAATGCGCTGACTCGCCGTTCCCAGGGTGACATCGGTCAGCATACAAAAGAAGCGCGATCGTCGCCCCTGCACTACCAAGAATTTTCCCACCCGCATGTCTTCAACTGACACATCCGGGTGCAAGCGAACTTCTAATCCTTGACTGAGAGAACCTTGAATGACAGAGCCAAGCGGCTTCTCTAGATCCATGCGAACACTGCTCAACCGTGGGCATATCGTAGCCTGTTCATTCTCAATAATACAGTCGTTCTCAATACGAACGTTCTATCAATCACAGGTTGCCTGCGGTGTTGAGCGGTTGCGTGATTTAGCTACGGCTTTAACCTACTCAATTTCGATCGAGGTAGGCGAGGCAGCCGCAGCAGAACCGGCTGTTGTTGAGGCTTGGCGGTAGTCGGCATAAAGCCGATCGCGCCACTTAAAGAAGGGTTCAAACACGCCCACATCGGCAATTCCCGGCACTCCCTTACCTTTGACGGCTGCGGGCAGATCTAAATAAGCTCCGGTGGGAAATTTGACATACATCGTCATCGCCGCCACTGCAAAGTCTGCCAGGGTCGGATGATCCGTGACCAGATACGGCTGCTCCATCAACATAAAGCAAAGTGAAGTCAGGTCGCGCTTCATCGCGTCTTGAGCAGATTTGAGGGCACCAGTGCCACCCATGCTTAAACCCAGAGCGCTAAAAAGCTCGTTGGGAACTGCCCCCACAAGATTCTTCAAAAAGTCAGGAGTCGTAGTGGGTAACAGCGCTTGCCGAAAGACAGCGTCTTGGGAGACGGCTGAGATCAGACACTTGCGGGCATTTAAGCCGATCGACTCATCTGCCCACTGCTCGATTAGCAGCGTCAGCCCCTTTAGTCTCGGTTCGCTGGGAATGAGCGGGCGATCGGGATACTGTTTTTCCAGATAGTCAGCAATTGCCGTAGAATCAGCGATGACCTGGTTGCCGTCTTTGAGGACAGGCACCTGCCGCTGTCCTGACATGCGGTAAACTTCAATCTGCCCGACTCCTGGCACAACTTCGACCTTGCGATAAGGTAAGCCTTTGTAGTCAAGCATGAATCGCACCTTCTCACAGTAGTGCGATAGCTCAAATTGGTACAGCTCTAACATAAATTTGTCCTCTTTTGTCGTACCCAACAGCCGATCGATCGCAAGCAGATACTACTTGGCTTGTCTAACAGTGAGATCCCGCTGTGGATAGATCCCTGTAGAAAAGCTGCTCTTGATGAAGTATCGATGCGGCTGTTGTGACACGAGTCTGTCAATGGTAGGTCTGTGAATGGCTGTTGCACAGGCGGCACTATGCGTGACGGCGCTGATGCCAGTTCCAGGCGTGGGCAAGAATCTCATGCAGATCAGCGTACTGCGGCTTCCAGCTCAAAACAGCTTGCGCTTTTTCACTGCTGCCGACGAGAGCGGGTGGGTCACCGGGGCGACGATCGCTCTCCTTCACGGCAATCGATCGTCCAGTCACCTGTTGTGCCGCGTCGATCACCTGTTTCACCGAAAAGCCGTTGCCGTTGCCCAGGTTAAACACTTCGGTGCTGCCGCCGCTGAGCAGATACTCCAATCCCAGAACGTGAGCTGTCGCCAAGTCACTGACATGGATGTAATCGCGGATGCAGGTGCCATCCGGGGTGGGATAGTCCGTGCCGTAAACCGAGATGAAGTCACGTTTGCCCAACGCCGTAAGCAGCGTTAAAGGAATCAGGTGTGTCTCAGGCGTGTGGTCTTCACCGATTCGTCCAGCGGGGTCTGCTCCGGCTGCATTGAAGTAGCGAAAGTAAACCGATCGCAGGTCATAGGCAGCACTAAAATCGGTCAAAATTCGTTCGACCATCAGCTTGCTTGCCCCATAGGGGTTGATTGGAGCCTGAGGGTGGTCTTCAGGAATCGGCACTGTTTTCGGAACCCCGTATGTGGCACAGGTTGAAGAGAACACAAACTTTTTTACCGATGCTGCCAGCATCGCCTCCAACAGTGTCAGCGTACCAATTACATTGTTGCGGTAGTATTTGGCGGGGTCTGTCACCGATTCGCCGACATAGGCGTAGGCAGCAAAGTGCATCACACCAGCGATATGCCGATTCTGAAAAAGCTGATCCAACAAAGACCGATCGCTGGTGTCACCGATGACTAATTCTGCCTGAAGCACTTGTTCGACAATGTCTCGATGACCGTAGACCAAATTATCGAGCACGATCACGTCATAGCCTGCTTGCTGAAGAGTCAGAACTGCATGAGAGCCAATGTATCCTGCCCCACCTGTCACTAAAATCGTTGGTTTCGCTGACGACATGTTGAGTTCCTTACTCGCAATCTTTACTAGTTATATCCCGCTGTCGTCGCTGCTCAAAGTTACCCTGAGACAGCCTGCAAATTGCCACGCTTCAGCTCAGGCAGAGCTTGTGTAGCGAACGAGCTGCACCAACCGATGACGCAGGGTTTCTAGCCCCAGTCGATCGCTGGCTGAAATAAACACTGCCTGCGGAAACTCTTCTTGCGCCAAAGCCAGGGTGTCACTGTCTGCCTGGTCGATTTTGTTGAACGCCAGCAGTGCCGGACCAGGAGTAATCGGCATTTCGCTGAGAATTGCCATCACCGATCGAATCTGGCTGTGCCATGCCGAATGCGAGAGGTCAACGACATGCAGCAGCGCATCTGCTTCTGTCACTTCCTCCAAAGTTGCCCGGAAGGCATCCATCAGCGACGGCGGCAGTTCATGAATAAATCCCACGGTATCAGTAAGCACAATGGGCAACGACTCTTGGGTGATGGGGTCAGTCAGCATCAGCCGTCGCGTTGTCGGGTCGAGGGTGGCAAACAGTTGGTCTGCGGTGTAAACCTCAGCGTTTGTCAAGGCGTTAAGCAGCGTGGATTTGCCTGCGTTGGTGTAGCCAACCAGGGCGATCGAAGGCACCTCTTGGTGCTGTCGCTGCTGTCGCAATCGAGCGCGATGTGCCTGAAGCTGATTGACTTCTTGCTGAAGTCGAGTGATGCGCCGCTGAATGGCTCGACGTTCGGTTTCTAGCTTGGTTTCTCCTGGTCCTCGGGTGCCAATGCCGCCTCCCAATCGAGACATCGCTCGCCCGCGCCCGGTCAAGCGCGGCATCATGTATTCAAGCTGTGCCAGTTCGACCTGAAGCTTTCCGGCTCCCGACTGCGCCCGTTGCGCGAAAATATCCAGGATCACTTCGGTTCGATCGACAACCCGTACGCCAATGTGCATCTCCAGATTCCGCGCTTGCGCTGGAGAAAGGTCGCGATCGAACACAATCAAACTCGCCCCGACCGTTTGCGCGGCGAGCGAAATTTCCTGAACTTTTCCTTCTCCCACAACGGTTTGCGGATGAGGCTGCGATCGGCGCTGCTTCACGACCTGTAGCACTTCGCCCCCGGCTGTCTCGACCAAGCGCGCTAACTCTGCCAACCCATCTTGAAACTGCTGTGGCGTCAGGTCACTGGTCATCACGCCCACCAGCAAGACGCGATCGTGATCAGCATCAACCTGCTGCGCCACATACTCGCGGCGAAATTCTTCTTCGAGTCCTTCCGTCAGGTCTAAAAAATCCTGCTGCACAATGACATCCAGACTCAGGGGCGGTGAAACCGTCCAGTTTGCCTCTGGATGAGGTACCAGGTGCGCCAGGTAAGCATTTTTGATGTATCCCGTGACACCCCCACCGCGTCGCTCAAATCCCTCGCTAGATACCGTCAGCACAACAAGCGCATCAAGGCGCTGAATTGCCATCGCTGTCAGAGTTGCCTCACTGGGCGCGTCTGGTTTGAGTTGAGTAGCAATGCAGCGAATGCCACTCAGTCGCTCTGCCCCATAGCGGGGGCGTTCCAACGCCGGGATTTGAGTTTGGCAAGGAGTACCCACGCCCACTCGAATGACCTGCCCCCGACGGTTAACGTAGGTGCAGATGGGTTGGTCGAGGTCACTGCTAATTGCAGCAAGCCGTTGAGCAAACTCTGGCGTGGTGAGGTGATCGCCGGGTAGTCGCTGATGATAAAGTCGCTGCAACTGCTTGAGCTGACTTGACTTCAACCCCTGAAGATTACCGTAGATTGTTTCGCTGGGCAAACCTGACCTGTTGTCTCAACTCAACTACCCCTATCTTACTCAGCTCAATGGCGAATGCACGAATGTTAAAATCGGCTCTTCAGCCAGCTCAACCAACTGCGCCAGAGTGAGCCGGTTCGCTGAATGCCCAAAGCTTTGTCATAGCTGGCGTAAGCTGCCTGATACTGACTCAGACGATACAGCGCAACGCCGCGAAACATCCAGGCTTCTGGATCTTGAGGATGCAGCGCCAGCGCTCGATCGCAGCTTGCAAGCGCTTCGTGGTTCCGACCTAGATGAATTAAGACGACACCACGAAATGTCCATGCTTTGTGGTGGTCAGGCTGCAATTCCAACAGTTGGTCAAAGCAAGTCAGCGCCTCTGAATGGCGATTCATGTTTGCCAGTGCTTCACCTCTGGCATACCAATCAGCAACATTGGTTTCAGCAGCAAAGCTGCGATCGATTGAAGCAGGGGGCTGGTGCATAGATAGGGTAACATCTCAAACTTAAGCAGATTTAACCTGAACTTCTGGGCTGCACCCCTTGAAATTTTAACGGTGGGTTAGTAACCCTTACTCAGATCGAAACAACCGATCGGGAACATCTTGTAAGTGTTGCTGTCTGGAATCTGGGGCGTGTCCCTTGGCTATAGGAAGATTGCTCTCCGATCGCACATCTTGCATAGTAACAGGTGTTTTGTCTTGTTCCGGGCGGAATCAGCAACTGTTTACGTTTCGTCAACATCTAAAGATCCGTAATTATACTTAAAACCTCACAGTCACTTGAAGCTGTTCAAGACAGGCTCTGTAGTTATGACAAAGCTTTTCTATCTTTAAACTGAACAAACTGCGCCATTTATCTTAGATACCACAGCTTGTTTCTGCCTGAATAATTCACCCAAAAACCTAACTTAATCTGTACTTGATACAAATATCTTATCTGTTGGACAGAAAGGGGTTCATACCCCCTTTTACACAGTTTTCAACATTCGTTATCTTCGACTCTAGATGACAAAATATCCTGCTCTCAAATAGACCAACTGTCTTATTTTTTCAAAGGCTTCTGGTTGTGTAACGCAGGTTGATAGACAGACGACTAGAGGTCGAATTCTTGTTTCGTTTCTCAAGCAAATAAGCTGCTGTAACTCATAAAAATCGAGAATATTCCGGGGCTAAAGCTTTCCTCAGCTCTTTGGAGGGAGAATTAAGCAAAACCCCTGATCAAGCTCGCTGTCGAATTCTTGCCTCTTCTAAGTCCTGCTGTTTGGCTGGTTTGATGGTGTTCGCGTACCCATGAAACTTTCACATTAGTCGCGATTGTTGTTTCTCGCTGGATTCCGCTGATGTTACGAGATGCCCTGGTTGTAGGAATTAACACATATCAGTATCTGCCTGGCTTAAAAGCCCCTGCCCAAGATGCTGAGGCGATTGCCAGTCAACTCCAAACCTCCGGCGAGTTTCGCGTGCAGCGGATGCCAGAAGTGATTCAGTCTGGTCAACCTCAAGTTGGGTTGAAAACACGAGTCAGCCTGCGAGAATTGGAAACTGCTCTGGTCAATTTGTTTAAACCCAAAGGCAGCAATATTCCTCATACTGCTTTATTCTATTTTTCTGGACATGGCATTCAAAAAGATGCTGGCATCCAGGAAGGCTACCTTGCCGTCAGTGACTCGAATCCCGAAACTGGCTTTTATGGACTGTCTCTGTTTTGGCTGCGAAGATTGCTGCAAGAAAGCCCAGTCCGTCAGCGAATCATTTGGTTAGACTGCTGCCACAGCGGCGAACTGCTCAACTTTCTGGAGGCAGACCCCGGTGCCCGTCCTGGCACCGATCGCCTGTTTATGGCAGCCTCACGAGAATATGAGTCAGCCTATGAGTCGCTCGATAGCCCTTACAGTGTGTTCACACAAGCGCTGCTGAGCGGACTCGACCCCCAGCGCACCGAAACTGGAGTCGTGACGAATCATTCCCTCACAAGCTGGGTCAACGCCCAGCTTCGAGGTGAGCTTCAGCAGCCGCTGTTTGAAAGCTCTGGCAGTGAAATTATTCTGACGCGATCGACTCGCTTCTCGGCACCCACAGTCGCCCGGTCTGCTAGCGATGTCTGTCCCTATCGGGGATTGGAGTTTTTTGACGAAGCCCACGCTGAATATTTTTTTGGACGCAAAGAACTGACAGACCAACTGATTGACAAGCTGCGAACCAACCGCTTTCTGGCAGTCGCAGGTGCTTCTGGCAGCGGCAAATCTTCGCTGGTGCGGGCAGGATTGATTTCAGAGCTGCGACGCGGGCAGCGGTTTTCTGGCAGCGATGGCTGGCGCATTCGGCTGCTTACGCCAGGAAAGCATCCGTTGAAAAGTCTGGCAGCAGCATTTGTGAACTTAGAGGCAGCCGACCTCGATCGGGCTGAGCAACTGCAACGGGCAGAAGCATTTTTGCAAACAGGCAGTTCAGGGCTGGCGCAGCTTGTGCGTGCCAGTTTACTCACGGCTGCCAATTCAACGGGACTCTCACCGCAGCAACGTCCCCATTTGCTGCTGGTCATCGATCAGCTTGAAGAGGTGTTTACCCTGTGTCAGGGTGCTCAAGCTGAACAGGAACGGCAGCAGTTTTTCGACTGTCTGACTGGAGCACTTGCTGCCACTGAAGGCTGTCTCAGCGTTTTGATTGTGTTACGGGCTGATTTTTTCAGTAAGTGCTCGCTCTACGAAAATTTAGCCCAACAAATTGAGTCAAATCTGGTGATGGTGACTCCGTTGAGCTATGAGCAGATTAAGTCTTCGATTGTTTGCCCTGCCCAAAAGGTCGGTTTAGTGTGTGAACCAAATTTGGTTTACACAATGCTGCTGGACGTGATTGGTGCGCCTGGGGAACTGCCGCTGTTGCAGTACACCCTACTCGAACTCTGGCAGCAGCGACAAACCGACCCCACAACCAGCGAGACCCGGCTGACGCTCGACACCTATACGGAACTCGGTGGCGTGCGCGGAACGCTGCAAAAACGCGCAACCGAAATTTTTTACAGCCTCATGCCAGAAGAACAGGGAGTCGCCAAACGAATTTTTTTGGCGCTGACTCAACTGGGTGAAGGAACCGAGGATACGCGACGGCGAGTTTTGAAGTCAGAGCTGGTT
>Ga0224723_1001623_pt1 | contig 13366 bp, 11 predicted proteins | sample Balambano_FR2_Me_FD_161647 | JGI IMG/M metagenome (GOLD analysis project Ga0224723, IMG submission 161647) | Freshwater sediment microbial communities from Lake Towuti, South Sulawesi, Indonesia - Balambano_FR2_MetaG | ecosystem: Environmental > Aquatic > Freshwater > Lake > Sediment | place...
GAGCAAAGTCACGATGCTGCGCCCCGACGAAAGCGCCACACTCATCATTGGCTGTGCGTTCGCCAGCGGCAGCACGTTTCGCTGGACGGGACCGGGCATCAACGGCGCGCAGGATGTGCGACTTGGCGGCATTCCGGCGCGCTTCTGGTCGCTGCGCAAACAGGCGATCCGTTATCCGCTGGGCTGGGATGTCTATTTCGTGGATGGACGCGACGTGATCGGGCTGCCGCGCACGACAGCGATCTGGAACGGGGACTGATATGTACGTAGCGGCAAAAGGCGGCGAGCAGGCGATTCAGAACGCCGAAGCCCTCTATCAGGCGTTGAACGGTGGCATTACGCTTGCTGATGTGCGCATGATTATGGAGAAGATGCCGTATCTGGTGGATCGCGTTATGGGCGAGGGTTCGCTGTATGCGCCTGAACTGGCAGCGCTGGCAATCGCGCAGACCGGCGGCGACCTGTACGAAGCGGTGCTGCTGCTGCGCGCTTACCGCGCCACGCAGCCGCGCATTGCATATGCCAACGCCACCAGCGCCGACCAACTGCTGACGGTGCGGCGCATTTCGGCAGCGTTCAAAGACATCCCCGGCGGGCAGATTTTGGGTCCTTCGCTCGATTACAGCCATCGCCTGCTGCGGCTGGACGTGCTGGATGGAGCAGAAGCATTCAACCGCAGAGGCGCAGAGAACACAGAGGTGGTTCAAAATGGCTTCGTAGTGCCGGAAACACCCGCACCGCGAACGTATCCGGCGCTGGCGGACTGGCAGCGTGGGGAGGGGTTGCTGCCGCAGACGCAGCCGCAGCAGATCGCGCCTGCCGACATCCCCGACGTGACAACCGATACTGTTACGTTCCCTGCGCCGCGCGCGCATCGCCTGCAAGCGCTGGCACGCGCGGATACTGGCGGCGTGCTGGCGCTCGGCTATTCGATCATGCGCGGCTACGGGTTAATTCATCCGACGGTGAATGAACTGCGGCTGGGCTATGCCGAAGTCGAATTGACGCATCCGGTGACGGGCGCGACATTTAGCACCGGGCGCGTGCGCGTCAGCCATTGCGAAGTCATCACGCCGGACGCAGGCAAGAACGGCTACATGCTCGGGTTTGCGGCGACTATGGGCTGGAACGAGGTCAAGCTAATCGCCTCGTCCACGCTCGATCTGGATATGGCGGCGAATGAAGGCGACGGGCATTCAGCGCACAGCGAGGAATTCGTCATGTATCATACTGAGCCTGTCGAGTCGTCGGGCTTCTGCATTCATTTCAAGCTGCCGCATTATGTGACGTTCGCCAGTAGTCTGGACAACGTGCGCAAGATTGCCGCCGCCAGCGGGTGGGACAACGGCAAGGGCGCGACACCAGCAACTGCTGAGGTCGTGAGTGAGGCTGTAAAGGAATAGTGCAGGGTGCAAAGTGCAGAGTGCAAAGTTGCAATAACTGTAAAAAGATTGATGAATAGTATCGCTAAGCAGGATTCATTGTCTATAAGCATTCAATTGCGCTGCACTCTGCACTTTGCACCCTGCACTGAAGAAACGAGATCAACTCTATGCCACTGACCGATTTAACGAGCGAGCGCCAGGATTACAGCTATGGCTATCTGGACGCCTATGCCAAGCGTGAACTGCGACGGCGGGCGCTCAAGGCGATTGCCATCCCCGGCTATCAGGTACCGTATGCCAGCCGCGAACTGCCGATTGCGCGCGGATGGGGAACCGGCGGCTTGCAGGTGACGCTGGCGCTCGTCGGACCCGAAAGCGTCGTCAAGGTAATCGATCAGGGCGCGGATGACAGCGTGAACGCCGCCAACCTGCGCCGCTTCATCACGCGCATGAGCGGTTGCGCCACGACGACCGACACGACTAATGCAACGATCCTGCAAAGCCGCCACCGCATCCCCGAAGAAATTATGGGCGAAGGACAGGCACTGGTGTTGCAAGTGCCAGACCCGGAACCGCTGCGCCGTGTACAGCCGGACATCAGCAAGGCGGCGCAACTGCACGCCGACGCCGATTACGGGCAGATGTGGCTGGGGCTATACGAGCAGCTCGTGCGCTACAAGCAGTATGTACAGGGAGCGGATTATCCGTCGCTGGTGCATGGGCGCTACGTCATGAACCCCAGTCCTATCCCACGCTGGGACACGCCCAAGCTGCATCAGGCGGCGCATCTGACGCTGCTGTCTGCCGGACGTGAGAAGCGCATGTATGCCGTACCGCCGTACACGAATGTCTATCCGTTGGAATTCGATGATATACCGTTCCAGGTCGAAGACCAGACGGGCAGGGTGTGCAAGACGACGGGCGCGCAGAACAAGTTCATGAACGAACTGCCACAGCCGGACGGTACAGCCGTGTACGAGCTTTCCGACAGCGGTTATGCCGAAAAGCTGGCGAATGGACGGTTGCCCGCCGCGACCTACTTTGACGAACAGGGGAACTTCTATCATGACGGCTACCTTAAACCGCCCGTCCGTCTTGCTTGATGCGCCGCGCCTGCTGGCGACGCAGCCGCTGCTGCGCGCCGTCAGTCTGACCAAACGCTATGGCAAGCGGGTGGCGGTCGGCAATGTGTCGCTGGATGTCTATCCCGGCGAGGTCGTCGGCATAGTCGGTGAGTCGGGGTCGGGCAAGTCCACACTGCTGCGGATGCTCAATCTCGAAGAGATGCCGGATGCAGGCAGTTATATGCTCAATATCGACGGCATTCGCGATCAGAACCTGTTCGCTCTGGAACGTTTTGACCGCCGCGCCGTACAAATCCAGCATATCGGCGTCGTCTACCAGAACCCGCATCTCGGCTTGCGCATGAAGTTCACGAGCAGCGGCAACGTGGCGGAGCGATTGCTGATCGCGGGCGAACGGCGCTTTGAGACGCTGCGGCAGGCAGCGCGCGAGTCGCTCTCGGCGTCGGAGTTCCCACTAGACCGGATGGACGACCCGCCGCGCATCCTGTCCGGCGGGATGCAGCAGCGCGTGCAACTGGCAAAGGCGCTGGCGATGAAGCCGGCGCTGCTGCTGCTGGACGAGCCGACGACGGGGCTGGACGTAAGTATTCAGGCGACGGTGCTGGACACGCTCAAGCGGTTGCAGCGCGAGCGCAAGATGACGATCGTGCTGGTCTCGCATGATCTGGGTGTGATCCGCACGCTTGCCGACCGGGTGCTGGTGATGCGCGGTGGCAAAGTGATCGAACGCGGGCTGACCGACCAGATACTGGACGACCCGCAGCACCCGTACACGCAGCAACTCGTCCACGCGAAGTTGTGAACATAGTTCTTTATGGGCATCGAAGGGAGGTGAGCATGAAACTTTTGAAACGAGTGTGGTTTAGAGTCTTACTTGCAATTGTCGCCGTACCCTCTATTTGCATTCTCGCCGTGCTGGTCTGGGTGTGGAACGCCGATTCATGTGCCGAATTCAAACTAGAGCGACTTAATGCTATTGAGAGAAGGCTCTTTTTCTCCCTGCCTGCCAGCGCAACAAACATTAAAGCCAATTGTTTTTGGGGAGCGCATGTTCAATTTGATATAGATTCAAATGAGATATGCAATTTCATTCAATCGAGCTTGATTAGTCCAGAAGAGTTCGTAAGTGAAATTAATGAAGAGGACTCCCGATGTGCCATATTCCTGAACGACGAGGCACAGTCAATGGACTCCTACCTGCATGGTGTACATTGCGGCTCACGGGATAGAGGTTTGCAGATGGAGATACTCATCGACACTAGCAACCAAACAACCTATCGTGTCTACGCACGCTCATATGGCGCTCCCATATTTGGCGAACAACGGATGACTCGGAGTACTCAATGCCCTTTTTAGAAGTCGAAGGTCTGTCGAAGCAGTTTGACATTCACCATCTCCAGCGTGAGATCGGTGTGTTTGAGTCACTGTCCTTTACGTTGGAGCCAGGGCAATTTCTGCTCGTGACGGGAGTCAATGGCGCGGGCAAGTCGTCGCTGCTGCGCTGCCTCTATCGCACCTACATGCCCTCAGGCGGGCACGCCTGGTACGAGAGCCAGCGCGGGCGCATCGATCTGGCGACGGCTGCCGATGTCGATGTTGCGCTGCTGCGGCGCGAGGAGATCGGTTTCGTGACGCAGTTCCTGCGCCCGCGCCCGCGCGTCAGCGCGCTCGAACTGGTGATCGAACCGTTGCTGGATGCGGGTATGGCGTGGGACGACGCTGCCATGCACGCCGAGGCGTGGCTGGAAACGCTGAATCTGAAGCCAGAGGTATGGGGCGCGTACCCGACGACTTTCAGCGGCGGCGAACAGCAAAAGGTCAACGTAGCACGGGCGCTCATCGCCCACCGCCGCCTCATCCTGCTCGACGAGCCGACGGCATCGCTCGACCGCATCGCCCGCGAGTCGCTCGTCAAACGGCTGGAGGACCTGAAGGCGCATAACGTGGCGATGATCGGCGTCTTCCATCACTCGGAAGACATTCAGCATCTTGTCGATGGCGAGATTTCGCTGAATGCAAAAGTGATGAGTAATGAGTGATGAGTAATGAGTGATGAGTTTCGGGTGCAAGGTGCAGAGTGCAAGGTGCAAAGACATCGCTGGAAAGTTCGAGGAATCCGCGCCAACCATCACATGAAAGATCAGTAATTTTGCACTCTGCACTTTGCACTGTGTACTTTTGAACACTGCCTAAATCTTGAAAGAGGGGATAGCCGAGATATGTGGATAAGCGACCTGCGGATGGTGCTGCCCGACCGCGTGATCGAACGCGGCGCGCTGCGGATTATCGACGGTACGATTGTAACGATCATCGAAGGCAACGCGCCCGAAGGTAGCGTCATCAGCGCGCATGGTTTGACGGCGATTCCTGGTATCATTGATTTGCACGGCGATATGCTCGAACGCGACATTGAGCCGCGTCCGCGCGCCCGCTTTCCGGTCGAACTGGCGATGCACGAACTCGACAAACGGCTGGCAGCGACCGGTATCACGACTGCCTACGCCGCCGTCGGCTTTGCCTGGCGCAAGAGCGATTTGCGCACACAGGAAGGCGCGATCCAGATCATCGAGACGCTCAATCAGATCAAGCACACGCTGCTGACGGATTGCAAAATTCATGCGCGCTTCGAGGTCAACAATCCTGATACCGTGCCGCTGCTTGACAGCATGTTGCGGCGCGGGCTGATTGATCTGGTGTCGATTATGGATCACACGCCCGGACAGGGGCAGTACAGCGATACAGAGCGCTACACACAATTCCTGAAAGAATGGCTCGGCTTCACTGAAGAGCAGCTTGCGCCGATTTACGCGCGCATGGCGGAGAAGATCGAAATCATCCAGACGCAGCCGCGTGACTGGTCGCTGGCGAAGGCGATCATTGATACTGCGCTGGCGCATGATGTCGTCGTCGCCTCGCACGATGACGATACTGTCGAAAAAGTCGAAACGCAGCACACAATGGGTGTGTCGATTGCCGAGTTCCCGATCAATCTGGAATCAGCACGGGCTGCGCAGGCGCGGGGAATGCACATCATCATGGGCGCACCGAACGCCTTTCGCGGCGAAAGCAATACGGGCAATCTGAGCGCGCTGGATGGCATCGGCGCGGGCGTAGTCGATATTCTGGCGACGGACTACTATCCGGCTGCCATGCTCCACAGCGCATGGAAAATTGCCCGCAGCGACGTGTTAGACCTACCCGCTGCTGTGCGTCTGATTACGGCTAATCCGGCGGATGCGGTCGGGTTGACAACGCGCGGGCGGCTGGCGGTGGGCTGTGCGGCGGATATTGTGCTGCTGGAAGACGGCGAAACGCCGCGCGTGCGCGCAACGCTGCGCAACGGCGAGGTCATTTACAGTGACGTACACGGTACACGCCTGTGGCAAACGCTGGCGGACAATGTGCAGATGGCGGTGGATTAACCATGACTCTCACCCACATACCGCACTTCAGCAATCACGGCGATGTGACCACCATTGGCATGAAGCCGCTGGGCGAGCAGCCCGTCATTCACAGCGGCGTCTACATTCACGACAGTCACTTTGGCGCGTGGACGGAGGTCGGCGCAAACAGTATGGTCGTCGAAACCACCTTCGGCGATTACAGCTACACAGCGGGCGATAACCAGATCATCTATAGCGACATTGGCAAGTTCAGCAACATCGCCTCGCATGTGCGCATCAACCCTGGCAACCACCCGATGGAGCGCGTGACGCTGCACCACATGACCTATCGCCGCAAGCTCTATGGCTTTGGCGAAGACGACAAAGACTTTTTCGAGTGGCGGCGCGCCCACAAATGCAGCGTTGGGCATGATACCTGGCTGGGGCATAACGTCATCGTCATGCCCGGTGTTTCGATTGGGACGGGCGCGGTGGTCGGCAGCGGCGCTGTTGTGACGAAGGATGTGCCGCCATACATGATCGCCGTTGGCGTACCCGCAAAAGTCATTCGCCCGCGCTTTCCCGAAGCCGTTGCAGAGGCGCTCATGCGTATCGCCTGGTGGGACTGGGATCATGCCACGCTCGGCGCACGGCTGGACGAGATGAACGATGTGCAGCGATTCATCGAAAAGTATGGGTGATCTGTAAAGAAAAGGACGAGGTTGCTTCGTCTCTACGAACTTTTCTCCAGCCGCTTCTTGATTGCCTCGAACGCAGCGTTGATTTCGATCATCTTCGCCGTGTATTCCTGGCGGCGGGCGGGCGGGTGCAGGTCAGGGTGATTTTCACGCGCCTTACGACGATACGCGCTTTTCACCTCGTCCAGCGTCGCGCCAATGTTCACGCCCAATAGTGTATACGGCGATGAGTCAACGACCTTGTAACCGCTGCCGCCCACACTGCCCGCATCGCGGAAGGCGGACTCCCAGTCAAAGTGAAAGTCTTCGTCCTGATTAACTTTGCCGTACTGCGCCTGGAATTCTTCCCACGAGTCCCAATCGAATTCGTACTGAGGTTCCTGCTGCGCGCGCTTCTTCTCGTTGCGGAACGATGTGCTGCGCCATGAATACTTCTTGCCGCGCCCCTCGTCCATCGGCTGGCGTTTCTGCCAGAAGGCAGGCTCGCCAAACGTCGCTACCGCAAACGTGCCGATGATATACTTGCTGTTCGACTCCAGCATATCAGCGCGCAGACCGCTGACATGTACGGGTGGTCCATACTCGAATGTGCGCGTCTCCGCACCCCACTTCCAGTCGATGTGCATCGGCAATATCGCCACATCGCGACGGTCACAGCTATAGGCGTAGATACGCCCGTGTGCGAGCGAATGCAGCGCCGAAATCCAGTACGCTGCTTCGGTTTGCGCGCCATGCGGCGGCAGCAAGCGCTGATCGACGATGAACAGCGTGTGCAGGCGATGATGGGCATTGGCTTCGTATTTCTCGCGAATCTCCGGCAACCGGAGCGCGCGATTGATTACGTACACTGCAATCTGCTTGCCGTTCTTGAGCTTGATATGCAGATCAGCATCATGTCCGACAGGTGTGTAGGCGCGAACACCATCCAGTTTGGTGGTTTCGTTCGTCAAATAGTCCAATACAAACTGCTTCATCGTCTGTCCTGATCCTCAGACCTCAGGCATGACATGGCTACGGCGGCAATCACAATCATACCCGCTAACTCTATGTCATTGATATGTGAAAGATGTGAAAGTCAGGTTACGAGATTGTTGCAGATTGTGCGTTAAAAACCCTTTGGCGGAGCGCAATATATTGCGCCCCTACTGCTTCTTCGCCCGCAGCCATTCCACCAGATTCTGCCGGATGCGTTCCAGTTCGTTGGTCGGGGCATTCTTCGCCAGCGTTGCCTCAAATTGTTTACGCAACATATCAGCATTCACACCGCCATGCGCACCTATGCAGACGATCTGCGTGTACGGCTTCTCGCTGCCCCATGCAGTACCGACAGTCAGGCTGGCACGCTTGCCGACGACATGCAGCACGCCGCGCGTATCCGGGGCATCCGCCAGGTTCACAACACCCTTGGCGCGATAAATCGTCTGCGGCAGGTTTTCGATGGCGCGCTTGACGGCGCGGAACGCCAGCGGTTCATCTGTAGACCAACTCCACGTCTCGAAGACGGTGCTGTGGTCGTGGTCATGATGATGCTCATCTTCGCTTGGCAAGCCCGCCTCATGGACATGAATGTCTTTCGCCGCCCGCTGGTACAACCGCACGGCGTCAAAGCTCCCCACCCCAAGCAGCAGTTCCAGCGGCACGCGCCCGTAGGTAGTTTCGATAATGCGCGATTTAGGGCTGATGTCCAGCACCCATGCGCGCACGTCCTGCAACTGCTTTGCATCTACCAGATCGACCTTGTTCAGCACCACGATGTCTGCCACGCCGACCTGATCCATCGCCAAGCCGAAGAACTCTTCGTTGACGACTTCACCGCCTTGCTCGGCATCCACAACCGTGATAATGCTGTCCACCTGCACATATGGACGGAGTTCCGGCAGCATGAACGTTGTGGCTACGGACGCTGGATCGCTGACGCCGCTGGTTTCGATGATGACGTATTCCGGCGGGTCGGCACGGCGCAGCACCTTGATCATCGCTTCCAGCAAGTCGCCGCGTATGGTGCAGCAGATGCAGCCGTTGGCGAGGTTGACCATTTCGCCTTCGACGCCGACCACCAACTGTGCATCGATGTTGATCGCGCCAAAGTCGTTGACCATGACCGCCACGCGCAAGCCGTGATCGGCATTCAGGATATTGTTGAGCAGCGTGGTCTTGCCAGCGCCCAGAAAGCCCGTCAATATCGTGACAGGGACGGGAAAGCGTGCATTGTTCGTCGTCATAGATTGCCTGCTGGACTATGCTTACGATGCAAAAACATCTTTGACTGCCATGCTGAAGCCTGGCAGCACGTCCTCACCATCCAACGCATCATGGAAAGTCAACACACGGACGGGTTTGCCCGGCGCATAAACCTCGATGGTCTTCGCTTCCGGTCGCACCAGCCACAGCAGCGTTCCGGCTGCAAGATAATTGGCTATTTTGACACGCAGCTTTTGTTGAGACGCATACGTGCTTGGAAAGTCAACCTCGACTGCAATATCGGGCGCGTTCGGGTTATAGCCTTCAGTCGCTAACTCCGGTTGGCGTGCCTTTGAGATATAAGCGACATCCGGCGCATAACGTTCGCCTGAAACCATGTATCCGCCTGCTTCACCGGTGACATGCCCCAGACCGCGTGGCGTCACAAACCAAAGCAGGGCGGCTAGAATGAGGCTGCCGACTTTCGACGCATACGGATTGGAAGGCACTTCGCTGATCTCCCCGGCAATGAATTCAAGCAAGCGCTCACCATTTTCTGGCAGCAGCGCATAATGATCAAAATCTGCAACCGTCATGGCGGTTTGTTCAGTCCAAATATTTATTGCCATTGATACAGTACTCACTATCCAGCCAACCGCTCAAGGAAAATTATCTCACCAAATCGCCCATTGTGCCAAAACGCGCGTACAATCGAACTGTACACCGCGAGGAGAAACATGAACAATGCGCACATCCACAATACGACGATTGCCTACGAAGAGACAGGGACAGGCGACCCTTTGCTGCTGATACACGGCGGCATGATCTCGCACAAGGAGTGGCAGCCGCAGATCGCCGCATGGTCGCCGCATTTCCGCCTGATCATGCCGGACGTGCGCGGGCATGGCGCGTCCGGTCGCGATGGCACGCCGTACTCGATCAAGCAGTGGGCAGGCGATATGGCGGCGCTGCTGGATACGCTCGGCATTGCGCAAGCCTTCGTCTGTGGACATTCGATGGGCGGTATGGTGGCGCAGCAACTGGCAACCGACTATCCCCAAAAGGTACGTGCGCTCGTGATTGCCGAAAGCAATTACGGCACGCGCAATGACCCGATGATGCGTATTGCAGGCGACCTGTCTGTTGGATTGTTCAAAATGCTTGGTCCCAAGACAGCCGCCAAAATTGCCACTGCGCCGCTTACCGGAACGCCGGAAGTGCGCCAGATGCTTGAGGCGGAAATGGCGCACCACACTGATAACCCTGCCAATATGTACGCCATCCTCGACGCGATGAACGCCTACGACGGGCGTACCAACCTGCCGCGCATTCAATGCCCGACACTGGTCATTTCCGGCGGCAACTTCAAGCTCGGTCACAAGCAAGGGCAGCACATGGGCGCGACGATTCCGAGCGCGCGCTGGATGACCATTGCGAATGCCGGGCATGGCGTCAACTGGGATAATGCGCCGGACTTCAACGAGGCAGTGCTGGCGTTCTTCCGGCAGCACAGCGCCTGACCTTCATTATTCGCTGTCTGCATCAAACGAGCAGGTTTCGCGGTATTCCTCATCGCCGAAATAGCGCTCCCATTCTTCCAGCGTCAGGTTGCGGTTGGCAATATTGCAGCCGACCGCTCGCGCATTCCAACTTAGGTCGCGCCGCAAATCCCAGAGAATGAGGCGACCCTGTGAACCTGCACCGACGGTTGCCATCGTGATGCCATCACTCAGGAATTGCGCGCCCATCGCCCAATAGGTATGCCCGACATAGCTTTCTGCTTCACCCTCTTCAATTGACCAGAGTCGCACTGCATAGTCCTGGATCGGCGCGAACCCTGCCTCAGAAGCCGCACTCGCGAAGACCATCTCGCTGCGGAAACTGACAAAGTTGATCGGATCATCGAAGATGTACACAGGCTGGCGTAGAGGTTGGCGCGTTTCAACATCGTACACCCACACGCTGCCATCGCTGCGCCCGGCGCCAAGTAGCCGTCCGGCAGGGCTAAGACCAATCGCCGTTACATTATTATTGGCATCGCCACTGCTGACGTCAATCGCTGCACCATCTTGCTGCCAGTTTGCGCTGGACCAGTAGATAATCTGCCCGTTGTCGTCGCCGGAGATCAGGTATCCACCGTCGCGCGTGAATGCCAGCGTGCGCACCGCCGGAGCGGTCGTGGTCAGCGTTGCCACCAGCGGGATGCTCGTGCCATTGAGGTCAAAGACCAGGATATTGCTATCCGCGCCGGACACCGCTGCCCAGCGCCCGTCGGGGCTGACGACTAGTGCAAACGGGATCGAAGGCAGGTTTGCCAGCAGCGTAAAGGTAGGTTCGGATGCGGTTAAATCCCAGCGCACCAGCGACGGGCTGTCATCCACCGCGAGCAGTGTATCTGTGTTTGGTACGAAGGCGACGGCTGGCGCGGAACCGCCAACGCCTTGCAGCGCGTGCAGCCGTTCGCCGTTGATGTCCCACACCTGCGCGATGATGCCGCCTGCGGGATCGACACTGCCCGCTGCCAGCAGCGTCCTCGCGCTGTTCATCACCAGTCCGGTCATCGGCAGTGAGGTGGCAGCAACACGCCCGACGCGCACCTGTGGGCGCGTATCCCATAGCACCGTTCGCCCGTCTGCCGCCGCCGACACAAATGTGGTTGCATCGCGGAACGCCAGCCCCCACACATCATCGCGATGCCCCAGCAGCGGATCGCCAATCACCTGTCGCGTTGCCATATCGAACAATTGAATGCGTGTGTCACCGTTCGCAACCGCCAGCGTGCGGCTGTCCGGGCTGAATGCCAACGCACGCACAGGGCGATCCAGCGGGCTTTCCGCCTCAATCGTGATGAAGTCCTGCCGTCCGTCTTCGTATTCGAAGAGGTAGCCTTCCGCCACATTCCAGAAGATGACATAACCGCTGAAATCGCTGGTTGCCAGCAGTCCGCCATCCGGCGCATACACCATATCGGCGATCCAGTTGGGATGCCCCTCAATCGGCTCAGCCAGCGCACGTCCGGTTTCAACATCCCACAGATGCAGGTAAGCATCATCGCCGCCGCTTGCCAGCGTGGTTCCGTCAGGGTGGAAAGCGACAGCAAAGACGATCCCGTCGTGGCTGATAAGCGGGCGACCGCGCGGGCGGCGCGTTTCGACCGTCCAAAGGCGGATTTCGCCCAGTTCGCCACTGCTGGCAAGCAGCGTACCATCGGGGCTGAAAGCAACATCCCAGACCGGACCCTGATGCCCTTCGAGCGGCTCGCCAATCTGCGTTTGCGTTTCCATGTCCCACAGGCGCAGTGCGGCATCCGCAGCGCCGCTGGCAAGCACGCGACTGTCTGGGCTAAAGGCGACGCTGTTGACAGCTGCTTGGTGTCCTGAGAGCAAGACGGGCGGTTCATGAATATCATCCAGCCGCCACACATACAAATCGCCGTTGCGCGCTCCGGCAGCCGCCCACAGCCCGTCAGGGCTAACGGTGACGCTGCGCAAGGGCGCCTGTGCGCCATGCAGGAAGGTCAGCAGATTGGGGCTGCTATCGAGAATTTCCAGCAGGCTGCCGCGTGTGGCGGTGGTCTGCGACAGGCGCAGCGCTTCGAGGCTGAGCAGGATCGAAAAGTCGGGGTTTTCCGGGTTGAACGCCGCAATCGTCGCCAGTCGGTCGGCGCGGGCGATATTGGCAGCGCGGTTGGCGCGTTCGGTTTCCTGCTGCGCCAGCTGTGTCTGGCGTTCTGATTCCGATTGCGCGTTCAGCGCGACCTGTTCCGACCGCACAGCACTATCACGCTGGATAATGGCAAAGACCGCAGCCGCCGTCGCCAGCAGCGCGATGACGGCGACGACAAACAGACGCTGCCGTGTGCGCGTTTGCTCGCGCCCGCGCTCGACCAGGCTGGCATCCAGGTACGCCTTCTCAGTATCATTCAGCGATACGACCTCGCTGTTGGTTAGCGTTTCAAACGTCGCCAGCCGCCCACCGCGCGCCAGAAAGCCGCTGTCGCGCCCTGCTTGCTCCCAATCGGCAGCCGCGAGCGTTAACTGCTGATGCAGCCGCAGCTGCACGCGGTTGCTATCGATCCAGTCACGGAGCCGCGCCCAGTGCCGGATCAACGCTTCATGGGCAATTTCGACCGTCGGTTCGCGCGTCACTGAGTCGCGGTCGAACGTGAGCAGACGGTAGCGCCCAAACTTTTCCAGTACATTTTCGACGACCTGGCGGTCGTCATCCAGTCGATGCGCTTCGGTTTGCAGGATGCGGCGGCGCGTGTCGTCCGTTTCGCCAACGTTGATCAGACGCATGAATAAGCGCTGCGCGATTTCCTGCCCGTTTTCGTCGAGGTCGCGATAGACTTCTTCAGCGCGGCGCGCGAGTGCGCCAAACACCCCGCCCTCCGCTTCATATGAGCGCATCGTCAAAATGTCGTTGGCGCGCTGGTCAAATAGCTCTGTCAGCACATATTGCAGCAGCGGCAGCGACCCCGGCTGCGAACTGACATCCTGCATGATGCGGTTGGTTAGCCCTGACTCAAATGCCACCCCCAGCCTTTCCGCCGGCTTGGTAATCGCCGCTTCCATTTCGGCGGCGGACAATGGCAGCACCACTTCTGTACACTCACGCGCGAGATCGCCAAAGAG
>Ga0224723_1001624_pt1 | contig 13365 bp, 7 predicted proteins | sample Balambano_FR2_Me_FD_161647 | JGI IMG/M metagenome (GOLD analysis project Ga0224723, IMG submission 161647) | Freshwater sediment microbial communities from Lake Towuti, South Sulawesi, Indonesia - Balambano_FR2_MetaG | ecosystem: Environmental > Aquatic > Freshwater > Lake > Sediment | place...
ACTGAACAATAGATTGGTCTGCTTTCAATGGAGTTTGTAAGTTAAATTTAATAGTTTGGAAAATTTGAGTATCTCCTTTAGCAAAATAATTACCTACAAGTAAAGTCAAAAAAAGTATAATTCTATTAAACAACCAACCAAAAATACCTGGACGTTTCTTGGTAATAAGCAAAGTTTGACCCTCAGTTTTCCCACCTTCCAACAGACGTAGGGTAAACATAATGTGAAAATGTAGAAAATCAGGCCCTACTGTAACTGTACCTGTAGTACCGTACCAATAACACATACTGTAAGTAACAACATTTTTGTAAAACGGACGAATCAGTTTGATAAATAAAGAATCTTCACCTCCACGTGTGCTATTGCTGAAAGCGATCGCGTTTTGTACTTCGTTTTTTGTAAAGATAATTTCTAATGGCAAATTATGGACTGTGTTGAAGTGATGTGCATCAATCGCATTGATCATCACAACATTAGGATGACAGTTCTTCACAAAACGCGAACCAAAAGCAGTATCGCATTCTTCATGTTCTAGTTCTGGAACAAAAGGTATAGGTTGATGGGGAGTTTCTCCAGTCCAAACCCAAATCAATCCATATTTTTCAGTAGTGTACCAACTCTTGACCTGAACTGGAAACGGTTTCCCTAAACATGGAATATCAACACAACTACCCTGGGGGTCAAACTTCCAGTTGTGGAAAAAACAGCGTAATCCATTTCCTTCAACTTTACCTTCAGCTAGATGAGCGCCCATATGGGGACAGTAAGCATCAAAAGTAACTACTTTACCATCCGTACCCCGATAAATTGCTAAATCTCTTCCTAAAAGAATAACAGGTTTTACTTGTCCTAATTTTAATTCTTTAGAAGGTAATGCCCAATACCACCCCTCGATAAAACGGTCGGAATGGTTAAATATCTTGGTTTGTTGATTGGTAGTAAACATTTGTAAGTTAGTATTTATAGATATTTAATTTGACTTACATCTTGGACAAATGTATTCTCTTTAACAATAACTAAGTATTTGTAGATTTATAGTTCGCCAGGGACTATAAGATTTAGAGGACTGTTTAAGTATCATAAATCTACATCTAATTTATAACCATATAATTTTTTAATAAGAGTTTATAGGTGTAGGTAGAAGATATTAATCTCAATTAATTCATAAAAAAACACCTGGGATTTAAAACCATGCTAGTCCTCTTTTAGAGGACTTTTATTATTAGGCAGGGACTTATAGTCCCTGACTAACGGGTAATAATACAAACGTGAGAAAAATCTTTTTTGTGTCTATACTACTAATTTATAGTTTTTAATTCTTAACACTTAATTCTTTAGCAAACCACATCCGTCTTCCTGCTGGTGTTAAATTTTCTTCACAAATTTCACTCAAACACACTAACTCATCTCCTTGGATATGACCAGGATTTTGCAATGCGAAGAATTGGATGTGAGGATCTTGAAGTCGCTCTTCAGGAATCCCTTTAAGACCATTGCGTAACATATGGGGATGGGGAAAACGCACTACTCCAGTTTGGGGATTGTAGTATTTACCAAAGCGATCGCTTGCTAAAAATTGCATTAAAGTAGAAATACTTTTTGGTGTAGTTACATCGTATCTGGGATAAAACTCTTGCCAAAAAATTGGCAAGAAGCGATATGTACGATAACCACTAGAAATTAACAACCAATATAATTTACCTTCAGCATACTCAGCTTGCAGTTTCTTCACAGAAGCTATCCAACTACGTGAAAGTGTAGAACTAGACCAAGCACTAGGATCTACTATCGTGTCACCAGAATAAACTACACTCAATTTTTCCCCAGCAAACTGAGTGTTATACATTAATAACGTCGAAAAACCATTCAGCTTACCCGTATCGTCACTTAAAAGAATTACCCAATTTTTAGAATCTAAGTCAGCATAAAAAACATCTGATCTTACACCTGTAAAATGTGTACTAAGTAGCAAATACATTGCTGATAAATCTTTCTCTGATAAATCCTGAGTACGAACTAATTTAGTTTTCATAGGTAATCAAAACATATTTTGCCATTTTATTCTATAAATAGTGATTTGTCAGATAAAACTATCAAGTAGTGTGGCAGAATATAATCTGTCTATAGCAATTCTAAATCATTTATAAAATTCTCTCGGAGTAAATCCTTCTTTACATTTCTGTATTTTCTGCAAATCAGATAAAAACTTAATCTTTTTCTCCAATTTCATTAGTTATAGACAAACTACGTAAATAATCCATAGAACTCTGAATACGTCTAGCACTATTCTTAGTTGAATTTATCAACTTGGGTAAATCATTAATTAAAGAATTAACTTTCGTTTGATTAATCACAGTTTTAATTTCTGTTATCGGTTCTGGATAGTGTTTTGTGTAAAGGCTAACTAAATCAACTAATTCTTGAATGTAACGAGAAACGTGGATTAAATTACCAGCTATTAACTTAGCTGGATTGTTAATTTCTTGATTAATTTCACCAACAATTGTACTTAATAAAAGAGTTTTTTCCTGTCTAACTAATTTGGTATAATTCTGTTTTAATTCATTGAAATCAGTTTGAGCTATTTTTGATTCTTGTTGTGATTTCTGTAATCTATTAAGTGTCAAGGCTTGAATTTTAGAGTAGGCTAAAAGTAACTGCTGAATATCTAAAATTTTATATTTATCAGACTGACTTTTAACCACAATAGGTTCATATACGCTTTCTAATTTTCTTTGTAAAGCTGTTTGAGTTGCATTGATAATTGATGTATCTTCAGGAAGAATGAAAATTTCTGATTGTAAGAAATTGTAAAGATGTTCGATAGGTCTTTCTGAGAACAATCCAGCACTATGTGGACGACTCATGAATTCAAAAAAATTCTGTCGTGATATCATGCCAACATAGGTATTACTTCTATTTAACAAAATACCAGGCATTAATGGATTTTCTTGAAATAATACATTTAAGTTGTGAGTTGGTTTATCTAGCTCTATACAAACTTCCCACAGAGATAATTCTTGTACAGTGGACTCTAGTTCTAAATTTGTTGTAATCATATTCATCGCTTAGAGTCAAGATTATTTAAAAAAACAACATTCTAGTCAAACGTCTTTATGGAACGTGTTTAAAATTTTCATATAAAAACACAGAAAAGTCTTCTACATTTCGCTACAATTCTCACAACTTTAGGTAAGGTATAATCCTTGAGAATTATATCTTACCTATTCATCTATAACAAACTTGCAGAATCTTCATCTAAAAACAACATTCCCTGGGGTTGTTTCCGAAGAATTGAAGCTGGACAATCTGTAGTAATATCTCCTTGCAAAAGTTTTTTGACTATCTCTTGCTTACGTTTACCTGATGCAAGACAGATAATTTTTTTGGCTGTACAAATTGTTGAGATAGTAAGTGTAAAAGCGTATTGAGGAACGCTAGAAATATCAGAAAAGTAACCTGTATTTACTTGTTGCTGACGATTAATATTATCTAGTTTCACTAATTTAACGCTGTAAGGATCATGGAAATCAGCTACTGACGGGTCATTAAATGCGATATGTCCGTTTTCACCAATACCCAGACAACACAAATCAATAGGTTGTGCTTGGAGTAATTTTGTATAGCGATCGCACTCAGCTACAGGTTGTAAGCTGTCCCCTTGGATGTAGTGAAATTGCTGGGGTTGAACTCGTTTTTCGACTCGTTCTCGTAAATAATACCGAAAACTAGCAGCATGGTCAGCAGATATTCCTAGGTATTCATCCAAATGAAAAAACGTTATCTGCGACCAATCTACATTACCCAAATCAATCAAAGCATCAAGAAACTGGATTTGGGAATTGCCTGTTGCTAATAATACAGTTGCTTTTCCCTGCTTTTGAATCACAGACTGTAAATACTGCTGGACAATTTTTGCAACGCTCAAGGCCATTTCCGTTGAGGAATTGTAAATTTGCACCGTTAGGTCATCAACACGAAAATTTTGTTTAGCAGCTGGCATTTCCATATCTCAAATTTTTTATGCAAACTTCTTTATCTGTACCCTCACAGATCCAAATCAGCATAGGTTGTTAGAGCAAAACAATTATAGTTGATGTTTCTTGCCAATAAAATAACTATAATTACTTTCTGCTTGTTATAATTGCCTTTCCTAGCTGGGAACACTAATAAATGTAAGCAATGTAATCTCCATTCAGGTATACATGAGCAAGATAGAGGATAGTGTGAGAATCCCAGGCTATTGTATTGAGTCAAAAATCTACGTAGGAACACGCACACTTGTATATCGTGGCTATCGAGAAAGCGATCGCCTCCCTGTTATCCTCAAGCTAATGCACAAAGAATACCCCAAATTCGACGAAATCATTCAATTCCGTAACCAGTACACAATTACTAAAAATCTTAACATCTCAGGAATCGTTAAACCACTAAGTTTAGAACCATATAAAAATGGCTATTTACTAGTCATGGAAGATATTGGTGGAATATCCCTGAAAGAATATACTAAGCAATATCCACAAATGGCATTACCGTTAATTGAGTTTTTGCCTATTGCTATTCAAATTACCACCATACTAGAGAAAGTACATCGTGCTTGCATTATTCATAAAGATATTAAACCCGCTAATATTCTTATTGATCAGAACAAACAAATAAAACTAATTGATTTTAGTATTGCTTCTCTACTACCTAAAGAAATCCAAACCCTGAAATCTCCTAATATTTTGGAAGGAACTTTAGCATATCTGTCTCCAGAGCAAACTGGACGTATGAACCGCAGTATAGATTACCGTAGCGATTTTTACTCATTAGGTGTAACATTCTACGAATTATTAACAGGACAATTACCATTTAATAGTAGCGATGCAATGGAGTTAGTACATTGTCATATTGCGAAAGAACCAACTACCGTAAATGAAATTAATTTTGAAATACCTCAATATTTATCAGATATTGTTCAAAAATTAATGTCTAAGAATGCTGAAGACCGTTATCAATCTTTACATGGTTTAAGGTACGATTTAGAGCATTTTCAGGATAAAACTGGAAAAATTGAATTAGGTACAAAAGATATTTATGACCGTTTTATAATTCCAGAAAAACTTTATGGACGAGAGAAAGAAGTTGAAATATTATTACAAGCCTTTAATCGAGTTATAAACCCTCCTCAATTTCTTATTAATAAAGGAGAATTGAGAGAATTAGTTTTAATCGTAGGATTTTCAGGTATAGGTAAAACAGCAGTAGTTAATCAAGTCCACAAACCAATTCTGGAACGCCGAGGTTACTTTATTAAAGGTAAATTTGACCAATTTAATCGTAATATACCCCTTTCAGCTTTTGTACAAGCATTTCGTGATTTAATACAGCAATTGCTAAGTGAAAGTGGTAATAAATTTAAACAATGGAAATCAGAAATTCAAGCAGCGCTAGGTGATAACGGGCAAGTTATTATTGAGGTAATTCCCGAACTTGAATATATTATTGGTAAGCAACCACCCATAGCAGAATTGTCTGGTATCGCAGCACAAAATCGTTTCAATTTATTATTTCAAAAATTTCTTGGAGTGTTGACTACAAAAGAACATCCCTTAGTAATATTTTTGGATGATTTGCAATGGGCAGATGCTGCTTCTTTGAATCTAATAAAATTGTTAATGAGTCAAAAAGATAATGGGTACTTATTATTGATTGGTGCTTACCGAGATAATGAAGTATCTTCAGCACATTCATTAATTATAACTCTAGACGAGATTGCGAAGATAGGGGCGACTATTAACACAATTACATTAGCACCCTTAGGCGAAGTGGATATAAATTATTTGGTAGCAGATACCCTCAAATGTACTGCTGAATTAGCACAACCTTTAACAGAATTAGTTTATCAAAAAACTCAAGGTAATCCATTTTTTGCTACTCAGTTTCTTAAAGTTTTGTATCAAAATAAATTGATAAAGTTTGTCTACCCGGAAGTAAGTGAAGGGGGGTGGCAATGTGATATTACCAAAGTGAGAGATGCTGCGTTAACGGATAATGTGGTAGAACTTATGGCAGAGCAATTGCAAAAGCTGCCTGTAGCGACGCAGAATGTTCTTAAACTTGCAGCGTGCATTGGTAATCAATTTAATTTAGCAACTTTGGCAGTTGTGTGTGAACTATCACAACTAGAAACAGCAACAGTACTTTGGCATAGTTTGCAACTAGGGTTAATTTTGCCTTCTGATGAGATATACAAATTTTATATTGGTGAACATCTCGGTCAAACAACAGAACACACAGTTACATACAAATTTTTACATGATCGCGTCCAACAAGCTGCTTACTCCTTAATTGATGACGAGCAAAAACAAGCGATGCATTGGAAAGTTGGACAAATTTTGCTCCAGAATTCAACTGAACAAGACCAAGGGGAACACATTTTTGATATTGTCAACCAACTAAATATGGGAATTACTTTAGTTGAGAAATCAGAAAAAGTTAAGCTTGCACAGCTAAATCTACTAGCAGGACAAAAAGCTCGTACAGCTACAGCTTATCATGCGGCTGCCAATTATACCACTACTGGAATTAATTTGTTGAATCAAGATGACTGGCAAAATTATTACAGCTTAACGTTAGAGCTACACAATTTGGCAACTGATACTGCTTTTTTAACTGGTGAATTTGATAAAGTTACATTGCTTGCAGATATCGTAAAAACACGTAGTCAAAGTGTTTTAGACCAACTGAAAGTCTGTGAAGTGCAAATCCAAACCTACACAGCTATCAAAAATTATCATCGTGCTATTGAAATTGGACTAGAGTTTCTCAAAGCTTTGGGTATTAATGCTCCTACTTACCCGAATGACGCACAGGTGCTAATAGAACTGTGGAAAACCAAATGGTTATTGTGGGGTAAAACATCACAAGATTTGCTCAATAGACCCATGATGACAAATCCTCAATCCCTCGCAATCTCTAAAATAGCTATTTTACTAACCCGACCTAGTTACTATGCTTCTACAAAATTAATGGTGATTATATCTCTAATTGGCGTTCAACTAATTATTAAGCAAGGTAACTCACCATTTTCATCTGCTTTTTATAGCTTGTATGGAGCGATTTTACCCACTTTAGGAGACTACGAAGGTGGGTATCAGTTTGGACAGCTTTCTCTTGACCTCTTGGAAAGAAATTCTGCACCACCCGAAGTCAGCATAATAGTAATGTGTAATGTTGGAGGTTTTACACAACCTTGGAAACAGCATTTATGCAATAGTTTACCAATATTCCAATCTTTAATTGAAATCGCTACCTTCAGTGGTGATTTACTTAATATTGGTGTTGGTTATACCTTTGAAATTGGCTATCTCCTTTGTTTAGGTGTACCTTTAGGAGAATTTCAGTCTAAAGCAAAAAATTATCTGCAAGCGATCGCTCATCTTCAAGGTGAGACAAATTTCCAAATCGCTAGTGTACTATATCAATTTGTTCTGAATTTAGTAGGACAATCCTCTATACCTAGTCGCCTGATTGGGGAAGCGTGTAATGAAGAAATCTTAATTCCTAAATTAAAAGAACAGAAAGATTATACATCGCTATATTATACCTATAACTGTAAGCTTAGTTGCGCTTATTGCTTCAATGATTATACTACTGCCTTAGAAAGCGCTAACCACCTACAGCCCTATTCAAAAGCGATTGGCTCTTTGGCTTCACAACAGTCTGCATTATTCTTCGACTCACTGACTCGTCTCGCAGTATGGCACACATCAAATTCTCAAGAACAGAAGTTACTGCTGCGACAAGTCGAGCGCAATCAAAAGACAATGCACCACTGGGCTAAACTTGTACCAATGAATTGTCAACATAAGTATGACTTAGTGGAAGCAGAGCGGTATTATGTGCTAAATCAGTACACCAAAGCAATTGAATATTATGATCGTGCTATTGCTGGAGCAAAAGAAAATGGCTACATCCATGAAGAAGCTGTAGCAAATGAACTTGCGGCTAAATTTTATCTGAACTGGGGTAAAGAAATTGCCCGAGCTTATATGCAGGAAGCTTACTACAATTATGCCCGTTGGGGAGCGTTAGCCAAAACTAAGGATTTGGAAAACCGTTACCCGCAACTACTTACGGCTATATTACAGCAAGAAAAAACTTACCTCAATCATGCTGACATTATTACCAATAGAAAAACTATCACTGAAAGTCTCAGCAATATTTCTGACGTACTAGATTTTACTTCCGTTATCAAAGCATCTCAAGCTTTAAGTAGCGAAATTAAACTTGATAAATTACTGGCAAAATTAATCCAAGTAGTCATGGAAAATACTGGAGCGAGAAAAGCTGCTTTAATTTTGCTAAAAAATAATATATGGGTAATTGAAGCTTATGCTACTATCAATCAAACACCAATAATTATGGAATCTATTCCATTTGAAGAATGTCATGATATTGCTACCTCACCAATAAATTATGTCAAACATACATTAGAAACCTTATTACTTGATGATGCCACAACTTCCAAACAATTTCTATCTGATCCTTATATTATTCAAGTCCAACCCAAAAGCTTGCTAATCACACCCATCTTAAATCAAGGTAAATTAATTGGACTACTTTACTTAGAAAATTACCTGAGTACAGGAGTATTTACCAGTTATAGACTACAAGTAATAAACTTACTTTGTTCTCAAGCAACTATTTCTTTAGAAAATGCCCGACTTTATCAAGAAGCACAACAAGCACTATTAAATTTGAAAGAGGCACAATTACAATTAGTACAGTCAGAAAAAATGTCTGCTTTAGGAAATTTAGTTGCAGGTGTAGCACACGAAATTAACAATCCTGTTGGTTTTATTGCAGGTAATATTGAACCAGCTGTTGAAGGAGTTGAAGATTTATTTAGTTTGATTGACCTTTACCAACAAGAATATCCTCATCCTTCTAGCAATATTATTCAGAAAATAAAAAAGATTGATTTAGAATACCTCCGTGACGATTTGCCAAAACTAATTGATTCAATGAACGAAGGTGTACAACGCATTTGTGATATCAGTAACAGCTTACGTACCTTCTCTCGCGCTGACACTGATCACAAAGTCTCATGTAACATTCATGAAGGACTTGATAGTACAATCTTAATTCTCAAGCATCGTCTTAAAGCTTCAGAAACTCGTCCAGAAATTGAAGTAGTTAAAGATTACGGTAATTTAGCGAAAGTTAATTGTTTCCCCGGACAATTAAATCAGGTGTTTATGAACTTGTTAGCGAATGCTATTGATGCGCTAGAAGAATCTAGTTCAAAGCGTAGTTATAGTGATATCAAAGCTAATCCCAACCGTATCACCATCACTACCAGAATCCAAAATGAGAATCAAGTGTTAATTACCATTAAAGATAATGGTGTGGGAATGTCTGAAGAAGTTAAACAAAAAATCTTTGACCACCTTTATACAACTAAAGGAGTAGGTAAAGGAACAGGGTTAGGATTATCTATTGTTCGTCAAATAGTTATAGACAAGCATAAAGGAACCATACAGGTTAATTCTCAACCCGGACAAGGGGCTGAGTTCATTATCATGATTCCCGCTACGTAAAATGCGATAGGCAACCCAAAATCATGTAAACTATGTAATAAAGCTTTACATTACTTTACATACAATCTAAAACCATGCTGACAGCAATATTATTTGACTTAGATGGGACAATAGTTAACACTGACCCAATTCACTATGAAGCTTGGCGGGATATGCTGTTAAACTACGGCATGGATATTGACGAAAGTTTTTATAAATCCAGGATTAGCGGTGGAACCAACGAAAAAATCCTCCAAGATATATTACCGCAACTATCACCAGTAGAACGTAGTAAATTTGCTGAAGACAAAGAAGCACTTTTCCGCGAAAGAGCAGAAAATTTGCAACCACTGTCAGGATTTACAGAACTTATACAATGGACAGAAAAACACCAGAGAAGGAGAGCATTAGTTACCAATGCGCCTAAACTAAATGCTTATTTTATGCTAAAAGTTTTAGGAATCAAAGAACTATTTGAAATCGTAATTTTAGGCGAAGAATGTATAGCAGGTAAACCAGACCCAGCACCTTACAAAGCTGCACTCTCGAAATTAGGAATTTCAGCAGAACAAGCAATCACATTAGAAGATTCTCCCTCTGGTATTACTTCATCAGTTGGTGCTGGTATTCGTACTATTGGTATTGCTTCCACTCACGACCCGAAAAAGTTGTGTGAAGTAGGTGCATTTATGGCAGTTCCCGATTTTACTGATTTACAATTGTGGACATTACTGAATTCGTTAATAGAACTGCCTTAAAAGTCTACTTTTATTATTTATTGTAACCGTAACTCCCACACACATCATGCAGTGTATTACAGGTTTATGAGGTACAGTTATATTACCTCGTAAGGGCACGGCACTAGTGGGATTTTTCATTCACCCACAGTATTTCGGACGCCGTGCCCCTACATGTTATTCTTGGTTGGTTTAATTATTGTGGCTACTATACCTCACCAAGTTGAAAACCCCTGTATATTACCTCGTAAGAGCGGTACTGCTAAAGCAGTACAGCCCTTTTCACGTATGCACCCAACAGAGAACTGATATATTAGTGTTACTTAACTTTCTACCGTGTTCTTTTTGCTTTCCTTACTTAGTTTCAATGCTGCTAATACAAACAATCCTAACGCTACGGTTGCAGCAGGTTCTGGTACTTTTGTTGGTTGAGTTGGCTTTTTATCAATTATTGTAGGTGGGGTAGTGACAACAGGTGGGGTAGTGACAACAGGTGGGGTAGTGACAACAGGTGGGGTAGTGACTACAGGAGGAGTGGTGACTACAGGTGGGGTAGTGACTACAGGTGGGGTAGTAACTACAGGTGGATTAGTGACTACAGGTGGGGTAGTGACTACAGGTGGATTAGTAACTACAGGAGGAGTGGTAACTACAGGAGGAGTGGTAACTACAGGAGGGGTAGTAACTACAGGAGGAGTGGTAACTACAGGTGGGGTAGTGACAACAGGTGGGGTAGTGACAACAGGTGGGAGTGTTAAAGGTTTATTAACAAAAGCTTCACTTCCACCATTATCAAAAGCTTGAACATGGAAACCTGTACGCAAAGAACCGTTAGTCAAACTAGCAAAAACATTCTCTAGAGTTTTACCAGACTCTAAATTAAACAAGATACTAACGAATTCTCCAGGGTTTACACCTTTTTGAGATACTGGTGTATTAGCTTTTACCCCAAAGTCTGCTGAAAAATTGATTGGATTTCCACCTGGTAGGTTGAGACGTCCTGTTGCTTCAGAAAAACTTATATTATCAGCATTACCAACATCACTATCGGTTATCGAAGCTATACTTCTTAGCAGTGGCGCCAAAGGGTTTTGGTCAAAGTAAATTTGAGTAATAGAAGATGCTCGTGTTCCAATATTGCTGAACTTGAATAAAGCTTGAGTTGAGGTAAGATTCTCACCTCCACTGATATCAGTAACATCCAAAAAAAGCTGATTTTCGCCAGTCGTTGCATTTGTAGCGTTATTGCTTGTGATATTTCTAAATGTCAGTTGTATCGCTTGTGCTGGTGTAGCAAGTAATGAAGATGTAAAAGTAATACCAGAGACGATTAAAGAATATTTAAGCAAAGTACGAATTGTTTTCATGTGAGTCAATGTCTCAATTAGAGAAAAGCTATTTGTTATCTGTGTCTCAATTTATTTAAAAGATTTAGGTTTGTCTATGGAAACTATTTAACTTTATAGACTTTTGATATTCAGCTATTACTCTGATGAAGCATCAGTATTATTACTAATTATTTATTTTTGAATGATACTAAGATAGGTTAGTGAAAATAAAGCTACCATTGGGAACGGAGAACAGGGAAAATACAAGAATTACAGCAAGGATGTTTCAGAAATTTAAATTTTCTTTCACAAGACTAGCATCGACCAACAGATTATGAAGTGCGGGATGTAAGTTCTAAATCCCACTAAAAATTAAGACGCACAAAAAATTAGCTCTTAAAACGGGAACACTAACCTTAAGGTTCTCCTATAGGGCAATACTATGAATATTTTGTCATTACGGACAATCAAATGGTGGTTTGGGATTGCAGTAATTCTCCTTCCTTGTTGGGTAGGATTAGGAGCGCTAACTTACTTGCTTTCTTCTCCACAAATTTCTGATTGTGAATCTGATTCCTGGTTACAAGATTCTCCTGCTGCCATTATTTACTGTGCTACCACAATTGCAGACGCACAAGATGCTAAAGAACTACATCGAGCGATCGCACTGGTTGACACCATCCCAAAAGATCACCCCCTACGTCGAGAAGGCGATCGCTTGATAGAAGAATGGTCAAAAGCGCTACTGCGCTTGAGTGAGATAGCTTTTCAGGAAGGGGAACTAGATAAAGCAAAAGATATGGCTAAACAAATTCCAGTTCACCACCCTGTTCACAATTTAGTAGTAGAACAAATCAAGCGATGGGAACTTATTTGGTCAAAAGCTGAAATTATTTATCAAAGCGCTGAAGCTCAAATGAAAATAGATAATCCTAGTAGCTGGTATCTTGCTTTAACTAAGGCTAAAGAATTAAAAAGTTTAGATAATAGTTACTGGGCAAGTACTAGGTATCGAGAATTAGTACACAATATTCAGGATATTAAGGAGAAAGACGAAGAAAATAATAAACCCCAACCAAAAGAGGAAGTGACAACGATTGATGAATTGAAAGTTAAACAAGAAGTTGAGGATTTAGCTCAATTAGAAAAAGCTCGTAAGCTAGCAGAATCAGGAAAACTTGAAGAGATGAAAAAAGCCTTAGATGAAGCGTATATGGTTTTCTCTGACGCTCACTACAACACAGCACAAAAATTTATTAATGATACAAGACGCAAAATTGCCATAACTGAAGACCGTTTGACATTAGAACAAGCTAAAGTTTCTGCAAAAAAGAACGATATACCATCTTTACTAACTGCAGTTAGCCAAGCCAGTATGATTACGAACGAAAGTGCTGTGTATAAAGAAGCTCATGAGAAGATAGCACAGTGGAATCAAAAAATATTTCAGTTAGAAGAAATCGAGGATAAAAATCAAGCAAGACGTTATACAGTCAACGCACCTAGTAAATCTAAGATTGCATCTACTGAAAACAACCATAATTTAACATCTGATTTCGATAAACCTGATCAACTACAATCTATAGAGCAACAAGCGGTAAAAGATACATCACAAGATAAACCAACATCGAATGATTCAAAGGTTAATAACCCTGATCCAGAATCTTCAAAACTATCAGAACTAGAAAATTCATTTATTAATCAGTAGTTTAGGTGACGGAGAGGGAGCAGGGG
>Ga0224723_1001625_pt1 | contig 13355 bp, 11 predicted proteins | sample Balambano_FR2_Me_FD_161647 | JGI IMG/M metagenome (GOLD analysis project Ga0224723, IMG submission 161647) | Freshwater sediment microbial communities from Lake Towuti, South Sulawesi, Indonesia - Balambano_FR2_MetaG | ecosystem: Environmental > Aquatic > Freshwater > Lake > Sediment | place...
TATACCTGGCCGACAGGGCACTTACCATTAAGTTACTCGGCCGCGGTATGGCGTGGCTGGATACGGGCACCCATCAATCTATGCTGCAGGCGTCAAATTTTATTGAATCGATCGAGGAGCGGCAGGGGCTCAAGGTGGCATGTTTGGAGGAAGTTGCTTACAGAAAGGGTTATATTTCTAAAGCACAATTAGAGGATTTGGCCAAACCTCTTTATAGAAGTCAATACGGAAAATACCTTCTTAAAATCGTTAATGAAAAGATTACGAGATAGGAGCAAGGCCAGGTATTAAGTCGAAATTTTGATAGTCTCGATAATATAATGGTGCCTGACTTATTCTCTGGTGATGTATTTAATTCGTAATTAATACCTTTGCAAAAATTTGATAAATCCAAACTATACGAATATGAAAAAAGCCTTAATAACGGGCGTGACAGGTCAAGACGGTGCATATTTATCTGAACATTTACTATCTAAGGGGTACGAAGTTCACGGAGTAAAGAGAAGGTCATCATTACTGAATACTGGAAGAATTGATCACCTCTACCAAGATCCTCACCGTGAAGAAGCTAGGTTCAAGCTTCATTTTGGTGATCTATCAGACTCAGCCAGCATAATACGGATAGTCCAGGAAGTTCAGCCGGATGAAATCTACAATCTTGGGGCTATGTCACATGTTAAAGTCAGTTTTGATTCGCCTGAATATACTGCTGATGTCGATGGAATCGGTACCCTAAGGTTACTGGAAGCGATAAGAATTTTGGGGTTCGAGAAGAAAACAAGATTTTATCAGGCTTCAACATCTGAATTATACGGATTAGTGCAAGAGGTTCCACAAAAAGAAACTACGCCATTTTATCCGCGCTCTCCTTACGCTGTTGCAAAACTTTATGCGTATTGGATTACGGTGAACTACAGAGAAGCATACAATATTTTTGCATGTAATGGGATATTGTTTAATCATGAGTCGCCATTAAGAGGTGAAACTTTCGTTACACGCAAAATTACCCGAGGTGTTGCTCAAATCGCCTTGGGTATGCAAGATTGCCTCTACATGGGAAATATCGATGCCAAACGTGATTGGGGACATGCGAGAGACTATGTTCATGCGATGTGGCTGATGTTACAGCATAAAAAACCTGATGATTTTGTGATTGCCACAGGAATTACTACAACTATCCGGGAGTTTGTCTCAAGATCATTTGACAAACTTGGCATAAGTGTAGCTTTTAGGGGTCGCGGCTTAGAAGAAATTGCTGTCGTTGAGAAAGTTGATAATCCGAGTGTTAAAGTTAAAGTTGGTTCTGTAGTCATGAGAATAGATCCGGCTTATTTTAGGCCGACCGAGGTGGAACTTCTGATCGGTGACCCATCGAAGGCAAAACGAGAGTTGGGTTGGGAGTTGTCACATGACCTTGATTCTTTAGTTGATGACATGGTTAATTCTGACTTTAAATTTTTCAAGAAGAAATTAGACACCAACCACAATCCTCAAAAGTCAAAGGCTTTTCAAGATTGATGTAAAGGCAATCTCCATTATTGGAATGAAAACTGCTCTTATCAGCGGAATAACGGGTCAAGATGGCCCTTACCTTGCCTCGTTTCTTCTTGCTAAAGGATATAAAGTTATAGGTACTGTTAGGCATCAACATTTTGATCTTTCAGGCCTGCAATTTTTGAATATTGAGGACAAGGTGATAGTAGAAGAAGCAGATCTGTTAGATCAAAGAGATATTTTCAGACTTTTCGAAAGTTATTCTCCATCTGAAATATACAACCTTGCTTCTCAGAGTTCGGTTGGAGTCTCATTCCAGAAGCCTTTTGAAACGATTCATTTTAATTTCTTGTCCGTTTTAAATCTGTTAGAATGCATCAGGCAAATACGGGCCGACATCAAACTGTTCCAAGCATCAACTAGCGAGATTTTTGGGAAGGCAAACGCTATGCCTGTAACTGAGGCCACGCCAATAAATCCTTTAAGCCCGTATGGAGTTTCTAAAGCAGCAGCGCATTTAGCGGTAGCCAATTACAGGCAGTCTTATAGTCTACATTTGTCTAATGGCATATTATTTAGTCATGAATCCGTTTTAAGGGGAAATAATTTTTTTATCAAGAAAGTTGTTAGCGAATCGATTCGCATCGCACAAGGTTTTCAAAGTAATTTAAGGGTAGGCAACATTGAAATAAGAAGAGATTTTGGTTTTGCTCCAATGTATGTTGAAGCGATGTGGCTAATGCTCCAGGCCGAGAGCCCGGACGATTACCTTATTTGTTCGGGAGTTTCGGTATCATTGAAGGAAATTATCGAATATGTATTTACTAAGCTTGGAATTTCCCAAGACAAGCTTATCGTTGATACTGGCCTGTACCGACCTGCCGACATCGAAGAGATATTTGGAGATAATTCAAAAATAAAGAAGAAGTTAAATTGGCAATATGAGATGTCATTTTTTGATGTTTTGGATGTGTTGATTGAAAACGAACGCGAGCAGTTATCTACACGATAGTATTATCTTTTTCCATTGATGTCATCTGACACTGTTAAAAATATGAGAAAACTAAATCTAGGATGCGGAAATGATATTAGGAGTGATTATGTCAATCTTGATTCTAAATTATTACCCGGTGTAAATGTGGTTCATGACTTGGAGAACCTTCCGTTACCTTTCGAAAACGCATCATTTGAGTTCATTTTGTGCCAAGACGTATTAGAACATGTCGAATATATTCAATTGCTAAAGGAGTTACATCGTATTTTGATCCCAGGTGGTAAAGTTCAAATAAGAGTTCCGCATTTCACATCTGTAAACAATTTCAGGGATCCAACCCATAAGAAAATGTTTTCTGTTTTTCTGTTCAACATGTTTGTAAAACTTACACTCCACGACAGAGGTTACTATTTCGACTTTCATTTTTCCGAAAGTATTGAGAGGCGAATCACATTTCGAGATAACCTCTTTTATATGCCAGTAAAAAGGATCGCGAACATAAACGATTGGTTTTTAAATTTTTATGAGTATTCATTTTTATCTAGAATATTTCCTGCGGATAATGTATTAGTCACTCTGGTAAAATGAAAAAGTTGCTAGTTCTTCCTTGAATAAATTCTTTTGAAAAGGAGTTTGTCAGGTTTTTTTTGGGTCTTCCTAATGCAAGGAGGAAACTACATACTTCCGGTGGTGGCAATACCCGTGTTGGTAAGGTATTTAGGCCCAGGTCACTACGGTATATTTAACCTGGCCCAAACATGGGGGGTGTATTTTTCTGTGATCATCGCCTATGGGTTTGAACTTAGTGCTACCAAGCAGATAGCCCTTCACCGCGATGATGCATGTCGAGTTTCTGAGATTTATGCAAAAGTATTATCGGCAAAAGTCTATTTGTTTTTCAGCTTGCTGGCAGTTTTTCTGTTGCTAATTTTGTCAAGTGACAATTTACGACAGTACTATTTGGTATATATCTTGATGTACCTTTGGACACTAAGTACTGTTTTTTTTCAAGGATGGTTGTACCTGGGCATTGAAGACCCAGCTAGGGTATCTATTTTTAACTTTTTGAGTCGCGCAATAGCATTTTTACTATTGTTGTTCTTCATTTATCTGAAGTTGTCGCTATTGGCGCTGGTCTTCGCCTATGTGTTTCCTCAAGTTATTGTGGCCTATGTATTTCACGTCAAAACAGTTAATGATTTCGGAATTGATTTTCGACTGTATTCGTTACGTCATACTATTCTGTTTTTGAAACAGTCATTCTCATTATTCCTGAGTACAATAGCCGGCACTCTAACAATTTCCCTAAGTACAATAGCCCTGGGGTTTTTATCTAATGAAGAAAGTGTCGGATATTTTTCTGTATCCACGAAAATTGTATCTCTTATTTTTGGTTTGGTTTTATATCCTTTTCAAATTGTGCTCCTCCCTATTATAGTACGGAAACTAAAGGAATCAACATCACGTGGTCTTGATTTTTTTTACAAAGTGTTAGCCGGGTCGAGCTTGATAATGGCGACAGTTATCGCAGTCATCTATATATTTGCAGCAGATATTATCGCAGTCTTTGTTGGAAGTGGTTTTGACCTTGCAGTTTACTCACTTAAAATTCTCTGTTGGGTTCCTCTATTTTCATTGGCAGACACTTTATTTGGCTACTTGTTCATTGCATTGGAGAAGCGGAGGGTATATATCAGTGTTGTATTGATTGGAAGTTTTCTTTGTTTGATTCTAAATCTTAGCTTGACTCCTCGATACAACCTGATTGGTAGCTCTTATTCCTGGTTATGTGCTGAAATTTGCTGCTTCGTTTGCTTCGTTCTCTATTTTGCGATTAAGGTGTTACCGTCTGTTAAGTCAGTACCACCAACGACTTTTAATGCGACCCTGAAATGAATAAATTTGTTGTAAATGCTAATTTTCTAGAGAAACCATCTTCTGAGACTAATGGTGTGCTGAGGTTTTGTAGAGAAATTTCAATTCGACTAAAGTCTGTAGATAAATCTATTCAGTTTATTTCATCTAAAAACATTGAATTAAATGAGTATTCTGAATTGCTTGATCCGATCAAAGTAGGGGTCGCAAGGGGCTTTGTGTGGGAACAATGTGAGCTGCCTTTTTTCTTATATAAAAATTATAGAAATTTTTTTTTAGTTAATTTTAATAATGTATCACCAATTCTATATAACAAAAATATTAGTTCTGTATTAGACTTAACATGGAAACATTTTCCTGAGACGTTTGACTATAAGTCCAGAGTGTATTTAAATGCCATTGTACCTTTGGTAATGTATAGTTCGCGAAAAATATTAACAATTAGCGAGTATTCGAAAAGTGATATACTACGAAATTACCCGGTTAGTGAAGGTAAAATTAGGGTGATCTATCCCGGGTTTTATGATCCTAGCGTAAACTCAGAAAGTAGCCATGTAGATTCAAGCTTAAGCGCAGCTGGAGTAAATATCGAAAAAGATCGGTATTTTCTCGCCACCATGTATAAGAACCCTGGCCGCCTAATTGAAGCCTTTAAGAAACTTAAAAACAAGGAACTTAAGTTAATATTTTACGGCAAGCTTTTTCAAAAAGTGTTTGGCCATTTGCTGACTGAGATTAACTCGTCAGAAAATATCATTTATTTGGGAAAGGTATCTGACAAACTACTGGGAACACTGTACAAGCATGCACTCGCATTTGTTTACCCAACGTTAAATGAAGGATTTGGAATGCCTCCTCTGGAGGCCATGAATGCCGGGTGTCCGGTAATTGCGTCACGGGTAGCTAGTATACCAGAAGTTTGTTCAGACGCTGCTTTGTACGTGAATCCGTATGATATAGATGAGCTATGTCAAGCAATGAAGATGATATACATCAACGAGACTCTCCGAACGTCTCTGGTGGAAAAGGGTAAACTTCGGGTGGCTCAATTCAATTATGATAAAACCGTGAAGGAGTTGTTGACTTTTCTGTCCGAACTTGGCCTATACAAACCGCTATTCAATTAATATGAGAAAAAAGGCAATTGTTACAATAGCTTGTGGAAGCAAACATTATAGTCTTTGGAAAAGATATGCTGAGTATTCGTGGAAGTTGTATGCGGAAAGGTATGGCTATGACATTATTTGTTTTACTGAGCCCTTAGACAATTCAGAGCGGGCGCGCAAGCGCTCCATGTCTTGGCAAAAATGTTTGGTGCTAAGTGAAAAGAAATTGAATGACTACGAGCAAGTTGTTTGGCTAGATTCAGATATAGTAATCAATTATCACACTGCCCCGTGTATTGTTTCAGCAATGAAATCAGACAAAGTTGGGGCCATTAATGCGTGGGAGTTTCACTCTACCAGTTTGTACAATATGCTCCATGAAAGAATGAGTAATTATGCGCAAAGGCATAATCTACCCACTTACCAAATCGGTAGAGAGTATTTTGTTGATTATGGCTTAGATCCCGTTTCTGACCAGGCCGTTCAAGGTGGCGTCTTGGTGCTAAACAAGTTGAAGCATAAAGAGATACTAGAAAAAGTATACCATAACTACGAGGATAATCGACCAGCTTATTGGCATTATGAAATGCGGCCGTTATCGTATGAGTTGATTAGGCAAAATATGGTGGAATGGCTCGATATGCGTTTTAACTATGTGGTAGAAAACCAAAAGGCATTTAACTATTTGCATCGCTACCCAAAGAACATCGTCCAAAGAATATTTCGAGGTATTAAAATAAAGTACTATCCGTTCATTTTGTGGACTGGCTTAGTGGCATGGGAAGAAGAACTCATCCTTAAGTCATTTAACGAAGGTTACTTTATTCACTTTGCTGGGAATGCGAAGGAGATGGTCTTCATCGAACGGATGCTAAGTAAGCACCACAGAAAATATAGTTTTTGAAATTGTGAACCAGGCTCCAAGTTCCTTCTTTGCACGCAAACTCTTCGACAATTTCATTGCAAAAGTGTTTATTTGTTGCCTACCATTTACATATGCGTTGACAATTAATTTGAGATTCCCCTTTAAGATTTCTGAACTTGCGTTATTTATACTTTTGTTTCTGCTACTTCTATCATCAAAGATACCTGCTAGATTTCTGAAAGATCGTGTCAATCTTGTATTCTTTGTTTTCTTGATTGTTGTATTTGTGTCGATGATAATAAATCTTTTTTGGACTTATTCCTACACATTAAGTGAATACGAAAGTCGATTTGGGTACAGTTTTGATAGCATACTAAAATTTTTTTATTTGGTTCTTGCTTTCTGGACCTTGTTCATATCCGCAAATTTGTTTCAACTCAACAGAATCAAATATGTAAACTATTTTATTTTTGGAGGAGTACTCGCAAGCATGTATGGCTGGTACTTACTTGTGTCGGGATTATTAGGGATGGCTCAGTTTGTTTTACCGGGAATTGAAGAGCCACAATATATTGCATTATCTATTGGCACATTTATTAGAAGCGGTACATTCAAAGAGGGGAACTTTATGGGGCTGTTTCTCATTTTTTGCATGATATTGTCATTTTACGTGCATAAGAAATTGTTGGGATATTATTTCGCTGCATCTTTATTACCAACTTTTTCGTCAATTGGTTTCATTTGCGCAACACTCTTTCTGATATGGTATTGGTATAGGAATAATTTTAATAGGAAGAAATTTATCAATTTGGTGTTTATTTTCTCGGCTGTAGTTCTGGTTTTTGTTGCGCTTCTTCCCAATGATGATTTTCGGTTTTTAATCCTATCAAAATTAAACTTTGGTAAGAGTACCGTTACGAACAATGCCGACATTTCCCGTAGAGACCGCGTCAATTCCCTTGTGACAGCGTTAAAGATAGGAGCGAATAACCCGATCATTGGAGTTGGCATTTCTAACTATGCGAGACATAGCCATAACTACAGTGAGGTTCCGCTTAAAGCCAATTTTAAGGGTATCGCTAACAACATCTATGCTGAAATTTTTGCTGAGGTGGGCGTCATTGGTTTATTTCTATTTATTTACCTACTGTTTCTGCTGTACAAAAAGGCACAACTAGATAAATCGGGAATAATGAAGTGGGGGCTATTAGTTACCTATATTTATTTCTTTGCTTTCCCTACATTCACGATTCTGTTCATTTGGGTGTTTTTTGGATTAGTCAATTCATTTACGTCCTAAAGCGATCGTTGGTATGCTGCTGAAGAACGAAAGTCTGTATGATCGCATCTTTAGTTATTCACTAATGGCGGTGCCCTTTACCTTTCCATTTGCAAAATTCGGTGTGCTTAATTTGACGATCATATTGTTGGTGCTGGTATGGTTATTTTCGGGTAAGATATTTTCTGTCTATAGAAGCCTGAGTTTAAACAAACTAGCGCTCTTATTCGTTTCGGCGTACTTAGTTTATGTTGTCGCTCTCATTTATTCGGAAGATATGAAAGCGGGCCTTTTTCTGCTCGAAAAGAAAGTCACGTTATTGATATTCCCCCTGATTTTTATTACGACTTCTTTGACACAGGATCAATTTATAAGAATATTTTTCTCATTTGTTTATTCTTGCCTGTTGGCTACCATCGTATCGTATATTTTTGTCATAAGCGTTCCTTTCCCCCTTGATACTTCTAAAAATGATTGGTATCGGGATATATTGATAGACTTTATGGATTTGCACCCCACTTACTTTGGTATGTACATAGCTTTTTCTATAGTCTTTCTATTTATTTTTCTTTTAACCAAATGGAGAGTCTTGTTTAAATGGCAAAGGGGTGGCGTCTTGACGATATTGTTGTACTTCCTGGTATTCTTATTGTTTCTGTCTTCCAGGATAGCAACCATTGCGGTGTTTGTTTCGATGATCGCTGTATGCTATTTGTTTTGGATGAGGAATATAAAATTTACCATAGTGTTGGCAGCGGGTATGCTCGCGGTTGGAGTCTTTCTATCATCAAAAGTTGAATCGATAGGTGGCAGATTTAAGGAGATTTTTGTAACTGCTTGGACTCCTCCAGTGGGTATTTACCACAATTCAACTAATTTGAGAATTGGAGTTTATTTCTGCTCGATACCCTTGCTTAAAGACAATTGGTTAATTGGTCTTGGGACAGGCGATGTTCAAGCCGCTTTAAATGCTTGTTATAAAGAGCGTGGCTACAGCGATGTCATGTATAAAGATCAGCTTAATACTCACAACGAGTATCTAAATGTTTGGTTAAACACTGGTATAGTAGGATTCATAGTATTTCTTGCAACCCTGGTTATCCCCTGTAGGGCTGCGTACCTGAAGCATAATTACTTCTACCTGTCTTTCATTATTCTTGTAATGATTGTGTTTTTGACTGAGAATGTACTTGAAAGGCAAAAGGGTATCGTATTTTATTCATTTTTCAACTCCTTACTAGCATTTAACCTGTCTATTTTTCATTTGCCATCTCCCTCAAGAGACCATGAGTAGAAAAGTAATCTATATTAATGGAAGATTTTGTTCTCAGCCAGTTACGGGAGTTCAGCGATATGCGTTAAACTTAATACAGGCGCTTGATAAGTTAATTGACGGCAAGGCATATAAATTTATTTTGCTTGCCCCTAGATCCGTACAAAAGCCGGGCTTACAGTTAAAGAATATTTCCTTTCAAAGTCGGGGTTACCTGTCAGGCCATTTATGGGAGCAGATATGCCTCCCCATCATTACATTCGATTGCTTACTTCTTAATTTCTGTAATACAAGTCCTATCTTGAAAAGAAAACAAATTGTAACGATTCATGATGGAGCTGTGTTTCGGTTCTCAAGTAGTTATAACCTGGCGTTTGTTTTTTGGTATCGAATATTATTTTTTTTTAATAGGATTAATGGCAGTCAAATCATTACAATCTCACAATTTTCAAAAAGCGAGATAATTAGATTCATAAAAATTCGAAATGAGAAAATTGAGGTCATACTACCGTCAGGCCAGTTTGATGCAAGAGAACAAGATGAAAAAATTTTAGAGAAGCATCAATTGCTACCGGGTAAGTTCATTTTGACCGTTGGCAGCCTAGACAAAAAGAAGAATCTAAAGAGTGTCATTTGGGCGTTTGAGAATCTTGGTATCGATGAATTTGATTTAGTTGTCGTTGGTGGAAGTAATTCCAAAGTTTTCGGAGATGTGCCCGTTCAGGTAAATCAGAAAATAAAGTATACCGGTTACATAAATGACGAGGAGTTATTTGCGTTATATGCCAATGCTTATGTTTTTATTTTTGCTTCTTTTTATGAAGGATTTGGACTCCCTCCTCTTGAGGCAATGTATTGGGGGCTTCCTGTAGTAGCCTCAGGCACCGCATCTATTCCGGAGGCTTGCGGAGAGGCTGCGCTTTATATTGATCCGCACCAGCCGATGGAGATTGTGACATCCATTCGTAGGATTTATAATGACCCAACTTATTATGAGAAGATGAAAAAGTCATCGCTACTTCAGTCAAAGCGCTTTTCATGGGAGTCTTCGGCAAAGCAATTGCTTGACTTTGTAATTAAATTCAGTTAAGCTGACCATGAAAGTAGCAATAGTTCATGATGATTTAATGAGGCGAGGAGGAGCGGAGCAGGTGGTTTTGAGCATGCTTAAAGCCTTCCCAAATGCAGATCTTTTCACCCTGTGTTACAGGTCCCATCTCACTTATCCTGAATTTAAAGGTCGTACAATATTCACTTCCGCCTATAATGCTATAGCAACAAATGAAAGACGAATGAAGATGTTTTTCTTTCCGTTAGGTATTATGGCGATGAAATTTTTGCGTGTAACGGGATATGACGTTGTCATTATTTCAAACACCTATTGTGCAAAGTATGTTTCCGTGGACAAAAAATCAAAAATTTTCATTTACACCTATACTCCGTTTAGATTAGCTTGGAATCCCACTTCGTATCAAGAGTATCAGTTATCAAACGGGCTAAGAAGGCATGTTTTTGATCTCGTAATTTCTGTTCTCAGGAGAATTGACAGGGCGGAGTCCAAGAAGGGTCATTTTCATCTAAGCATGACCGAGGAGACTAAGCAGCGAGTAATTCGTGCCTATCAGGTAGATGATGTAGAAATTATTCACCCGCCAGTTAAGTGCTCTAATTTTTTTGTGCAAGATAATCCTAGATGTGATTATTATCTGATTGTTTCTAGATTGGAGTACTATAAAAATGTTCATTTAGCCATCAATGCATTCAATTCCTTGGGTTACCGGCTTGTTATTGTGGGTAATGGTAGCAAGCGAAAGGATTTGGAATCTATGGCTAAATCCAACATTCAATTCAAGAAGGATTTGTCTAGTGCAGAGCTCGCTGATTTATATTCAAACTGCAAGGCACTTGTTTTTCCGCAGCATGAGGATTATGGGATAACTCCCCTAGAAGCCAATGCATCTGGTAGACCGGTTATCGCATATGGTGATGGCGGGGTGTTGGAAACCATGTTACCTTTTACGGAACAAAGCCGACCATTTACAGCAGTTTTCTTTAAAGATCAAACGGAGGAGTCATTAGTTAGTGCAATTAAAATTTTTGACAATTTGGCGGTTGACCCCACCTTCATTCGCACTCATGCCGAGAAATTTGATGAAACCAGATTTATACGATTACTGACTGCGTTCGTTCGCAATAAATTTAACACAGCCTAGCAATAAGCAGGATGTATTTTGTGGTACGTTCGAGCGGTCTAAACTAGTTTTTTGAGTATCTTTATTCAATGATTTTCCTCCGCGGACTTCGCCAGACTACAGAGGTACTTTTTTTTGGTTTTTTAGTCTTACTACCTCTCAATCAATTTTTCAGTACACGCCTGTTGTTTGCTTCTTTGGTTGTTGGGTTAGCAGCGGTAAAGCGAGTTCATTTGATATCTGCCTTAAGAAGTAGTTGGGAAGTTTTTCTGTACTTACTTGTGCTGTTACTAGGTTTGATTTATACAGTTGATTTCAAGAATGGACTCCAGGTTGTAGAGACAAGTTTCCCTTTGCTGGCATTGCCGCTTCTTTTTGGAAGGTTGGAAGTGCGTGAAAAAGCTAAGATAACCTCATTTTTTAAGGCCTTTAATGCTGGCCTACTTAGTGCCTGCACCATCCTATCTGTTTACGCATTTTATCAAATAGTATTCGGTGGAGAGACCAACGGGTTGACCTACGAGGCATTCACCTCGCTGCTCGGATTCCAACCAACTTATTTTTCGTATTATCTAGTTTTTGGAATTACTTTTAACCTCTACCGCTATTTTTATGATCACGAAGCTGAAAGTTCAGTGTTACAACTGATATCCATATTGGTTTTCTTTTGTTGTTTGTTGCTCACATCAAGTAAGACGACATTCGTTACCCTCGTGCTTATTATGGCCTTCTTTATCCTGCGGTTTTTGAATGAAGAGAAAACTAAAAATAAAAAGGTAGCCACTTTATTGTGCTGCATAATTCTGATGAGTATTTTTCTGATACAAGTGGCCGGGCTTTTTCACCTGGGCCAGGGGGATGCTTGGGATCGTGGTAGATTATGGAGTGCCTCCTTGCAGGCGATTCCTAATTTGTTTTTTGGAGCGGGGACCGGTGGCGACAGGGTTGCGCTCATAAGTTTTTTCAACAGCCACGATCTACCAGAGTATGCCCGTCAGGGACTTAATGCGCATAATCAAATTATTGAGGTCTTGCTGTCAAATGGTGTGCTTGGGTTGTTGTCTTTTCTCTTAGTGCTTGTTTTACCGTTGTATCGGGCTGCACGGGGTGGGCATATGGTTGCTGTAATCAGTTTGTTTCCTTTTGTCGTCTATGGAGTAACGGAGGTTTTTTTAGGTAGATATCAAGGTGTTGTTTTTTTTGCGTTTTTGCATCAGAGTTTTGCCTATTGGATGAGCATAGAACAACGTGAACACACTCAATTGGTATCTTATAAAAGATTCTGAATGCCGATCTTTACCCGTTTGATCTTTTTTGTGGCTGACATAGCGCTGCTGAACGCAGCGATTTTTCTGGCGCTAACCATTGAAAGTTCAATTTTTCATCACCCAATGGGCTATGACATAGCGTATCTATTTGCCTACTCAAATGTTGCGTGGATTTATTTGGTGCTGGTTTCCTCTCCCTACAATCTTACTAAAGTCTGGTCGGTTTCACGGGTACTTCGCAGTCAAATATCTTTCTTGTGTGTACACCTGTTGGTTACATTATGCTTAGTTATTTTTTTTGACCGACAGATGAGTGTTGCCCTGTTAGTGGTGCTGTATGCAGCGTTCACGTTATCATTCTTCTTATATCGGCTTATATTCTATTTCATCAGGAAGCTATATGTCAAGGAGCCCAACGAAAAATCCTTTGTTATTATCGGCAGAAACTCATTGGCTTATCAAACCCGTAAATTCTATTTACTGAATCGCGATTTACGCTATCGGTTCGTTGGTTACTTGGATATAGGAAAAACCGTAGAGCTAGCCTTTTTAGAGAGGTTGGCACACATCGTAAAGACATATGATGTGCATGAAATTTTTTGTTGTGTCGAATACCTTGACCGTCATTCTACTCAGACCCTTATAAAATTTGGTTTGGATTCGTTGATAAAGGTGAAGATTATTTTTTCGGGAAATGATGAGTTAGGTGCGGGTTTAGAGAATGATCGCTTGCCTGGGCTTAAGATATCAACAGTAGCAATCGATGAAATGCAGAGCCAGGTTCTGAAGCGCTTGTTTGACCTGGCATTTAGTACCTTGTTCTTTATCCTCATACTCTCCTGGCTCATTCCAATCATCGGGCTTTTGATTAAGTTAGAGTCCAAAGGCCCGGTGTTTTTCATTCAACAACGCAACGGTGAGGGCAACAAGCCCTTTGGATGCATCAAATTTCGCACGATGGTAGTCAACGATGAGGCAGACTCCAAGCAAGCCACTAAAAATGATCCGC
>Ga0224723_1001626_pt1 | contig 13345 bp, 9 predicted proteins | sample Balambano_FR2_Me_FD_161647 | JGI IMG/M metagenome (GOLD analysis project Ga0224723, IMG submission 161647) | Freshwater sediment microbial communities from Lake Towuti, South Sulawesi, Indonesia - Balambano_FR2_MetaG | ecosystem: Environmental > Aquatic > Freshwater > Lake > Sediment | place...
GTGATCGCCGTTTCTGCCCTCGATGCCACTGGCATTAAAGCACCCTACTCTAACTTTGGAGCCGGGGTAGATATTTCTGCACCGGGCGGAGCGATGGCTGGCGACAATCCCAACGGCGGCATTCTACAAAACACGATCGACCCTGAAACCGGCGCAGGCGTGTTCCGATCCTTTCAGGGAACCAGCATGGCAGCGCCTCACGTCGCTGGGGTCGCAGCGTTGGTTCGAGCAACTGGCGTAGAAGAACCGGATGCGATCACTGAAATTCTGAAAAAATCAGCCCGCGTCATTCAGGGTGACGAACTCAATCACTTCGGTGCCGGTCAACTCGATGCGGATGCTGCCGTCAAGCTGGCGCAAAAAGGACAGATTACCGTCCGGGATTTCTTCCGCTGGCTGCGAGACAACGGCTACCTGAATCTGCGCTTCTGGTTTGACGGCGGCGTAGTGACGCTGCTGCCCAAGCTGGCGATGGTCATCGGTTCCTTCCTGCTAGCCTGGTTCATGCGAAATTATCTGCCCTGGTGGAGTTTGTCCCTCACCAGTGGCATGGTCGTTGGCAGCTCTGGCTTGTGCTTTTTCAAAGGTTTGTATGTGTTCGATGCGCCTCAGTTTCCCTTCCGCGTTTTGGGCAGCTCAATCCCCGAACTGGGCAGTGCAATTCAGGGCAGCAGCCTGTTAAATCCTTTCTTCGCCAGCGTGCTGATTCCGTTTGTTCTGGTGGCGCTATTGCTGAGCCACCCGCAGTGGAAGTGGTTTGCCGTGGGATCAGCCCTGGGAGTGGCGGCTTGTCTGGCAGTGAGTGCTATGGTGTCGCCAGCAGTCCTCTGGTTGGGCAGCGGCACGATCGCCCGTTCCTTCCTGGTCGTCAATGCCGTTCTCTGCTACGGACTGGCATACCTGGCAGCAAAAGCGGAGGCAGCAGCATGAGTAGTATTACCGTTCAAGGCATTGTCCAAAAGTCGAATCTGGGGTCAGGCACCTGGGCTTTGGTGACAGACCAGGGCGAAACCTATGAGATTCATCACGATGCGCCTGAAGACCTGCTGAAGGAGGGACAAAAGGTAAAAGCCAAAGGGCAGATTCGCGATGATGTGATGACGATCGCCATGATTGGGCCGGTGCTGGAAGTCAAGAGCTTCGAGGTGCAGTAAATCTCAGTCCATTGCTATTCGATCGCAGCCAGGAGTCCACATGCAAACTGACTCCTGACTGCGAAATCTTCATTGGCGGCTAGCTGGCAGAAACTTGATTTAACACGTCCTGCAAGCGGCTGCGAAACTCGCCTTTGGGATGGGCACCTTTGACCTCACCTAAAATTTGGAAGTCTGCTTCCGGTGATTCACAAATCAGATAGGTGGGCCACCCCATCGCGGCTTTGTCGGGGTACTGCGTCAGCAAAATTTTGCGGTACTTGCGGTAGGTTGCCGTATCTTGCATTTTGACATCAACAAATTCCAAACCTAACTCTGCTGCAACCTTCTGGTCGTAAAACGACATTTTGTGGCACAGACCGCAGTCTTCCGAAGAAAATTTAATGACAGCGACACTCATATTTTTTGTAACTCCCGTCCCCAACCGCTGGGGGTGATCACTCTCTTGAGCCTGTCAAAAATTGCCAAACTCAGCAGCCGAATTTATCAATTCGCTACAGGCTGCCGCAGCTTTGGTGTGGGTGAAACACTCGATCGCTGCGGCAACCGTTTGCAGATCAACTTTGTAGAACTAGAGACACCGACTAAGCATCATCTAGAGCAGCAATTCCAGGCAATTCCTTGCCTTCCAGCAGCTCCAAACTGGCACCGCCCCCGGTCGAAATGTGGCTCATTTGCTCAGCCACCCCGACCTTTTCGACCGCCGCCACCGAATCGCCGCCGCCGATAATGGTGGTCACACCCTGGGGAGTCAGTTCTGCCAGCGTGCGGGCGATCGATTCGGTGCCCTTGGCAAACTGGTCGAACTCAAACACACCCATCGGACCGTTCCAGATCACGCTTCTGCACGCCTTCAAAGCCTCCTGGAACACCTCGACCGATTCAGGTCCGATATCCAGTCCCATCCAGCCGTCGGGAATCTCTTCAACGCGCACCGTTTGAGCATTCGCATCTGCCGCAAAGTTGTCTGCCACAACCACATCGCTGGGCAGCAGCAGATCAACGCCTTTTTCTTTGGCTTTTGCTTCGAGCGACTTGGCTAACTCTAGCTTGTCTTCTTCGACCAGCGACTTGCCCACGTTCAAACCCCGCGCTTTGTAGAAGGTGAAGATCATGCCGCCGCCAATCAGCAGCTTGTCTACCTTTTCCAGCAGGGTTTCGATGACACCAATTTTGCTGGAAACCTTTGAGCCACCGATAATTGCCGCCAGCGGACGCTGGGGATTTTCGATCGCATTTTGCAGATACTGCAATTCTTTTTCAATCAGAAATCCGGCAACGGAAGGCTTGAGATAGTGCGTCACGCCTTCGGTCGAAGCGTGGGCGCGATGGGCAGTGCCAAACGCATCGTTTACGTAAAGATCGGCGATCGAAGCGAGCTGCTTGGCAAACTCCGGGTCATTTTTTTCTTCTTCGGGGTGAAAGCGCACGTTCTCTAGCAGAATCACCTGACCTGGCTGTATCCCTGCCACCGTGCTGGCAACTTGCTCACCGATGCAGTCATCGCACTTGATGACATCCTGTCCCAATAGTTCGGACAGCCGCTTGGCAACCGGAGTCAGCCGGAATTTGTCGGTAGCACGACTCTGAAAATCATCGCCTTTGGGACGACCAAAGTGGCTCGACAAAATGACTTTTGCGCCCTTTGAAGTTAGCTCTTGAATCGTCGGCAGAGCTGCTCGAATTCGGGTATCGTCAGTGATGTTCCCCTGGTCATCAAGGGGGACGTTAAAATCTGCCCGAACCAATACCCGCTTACCAGACAAATCGGATGCTGATAAATTTGCTAGAGTTTTTTTTGACACGGCGTAAGCTATCCCCTAAGTGAGTCTTTATACTTATTTTAAGCCCTTAGTGACCACCCATTCGCGATTAGCCTGTTCAGACACTCTGCTCAACATCAAAATTACGGGTTAGATTGCTCAACCTGATATTTGAGCGATCCAACAGCTAGAATCTACCGCTAATCGCTATTTACGATCGTTAACAGCTCATGACTGGTTGCTCTCAACACCGTCCACATTTTACCGGAGTCTGTGTCCCTGCGAGGCGTGTATGTTCAAGACTGTGCTTTTCCCGATCGACCAGAGTCGCGAATCCCGTGAAGCGGCAGATACAGTCGCCAATCTTGTAAAAACTTATGGCAGTCGCCTGATCGTGCTCTCGGTGGTAGAACCCCCGGAGCCTGGGCGAGATGCAGACATGACTTCACCCGAAGCAATTGCCAAGCTTTTAGAAACGGCAACCGTTCTGTTTGCCGACCTGGGCATTACCGCCGAGGCGATCGAACGACAGGGCAAGCCTGCGTTTACGATTTGTGATGTCGCCGATGAAGTTGAAGCCGATCTGATTATTATGGGCTGTCGCGGCTTGGGGCTAACCGAAGAAGGCGTGGCTGAAAGTGTCACAAACCGGGTGATCAATCTCTCTCCCTGCCCGGTGCTGATCGTTCCCTAACCGATCGCGCTGTTTGTGCCACCCGCTGCTTGCATCGGCTGTGCTGCTGCGATCGCTGTTACTGGTTTAGCTCCTGGCGCTCTGATTCAGAAGTGCTATCAGGCGTTTGCGAAAGCCAATTGAACGCGGCCACAATGAGCAGCAAAGAACCGACGATCACGGCAAACCCAACGTAGCCAGACACCGGCTGCCTGCTTGCCGCAGCCCTCCGGTCTGGCTCAACCTGCACCGGAACGTGCTGCTCTGAGACAACCTCTTGCTCTCCGTCAGCGGTCGGAATTGAAATCGAGACGATCGGTTTTGCTGGAGTTGGTTTCTGACGATGGTTGAAATTCGCAGCGTTTTGCTCGCCAGCGATCGGAGGATTTGGGAGCTGAAATTCCTCACTCCAGGCTGGCAACCAATCGCCAGTTCGCTGACCGTAAACTTTAACCCTTTCGATCGAGCTGGCTGCCAGCCCCGTCATGCCTTTACGGATAAACGTCGTCACAGCCTGTCGTGGCAGTTGATCGCCCTCTAATTTGATGTAAAGGCATCCATCCTGTGATGCAGTTTTTGCATAGATACCTTTGGGCTGAAGGTGGTGATTCATCAGGGCAGCAATTGCCTGTGCGTCGCCTTGTTTGGCAAGTTCTACGAGGTCTGGCTGTGAGGTCGTCATGGCGGGACTCAAAAAAGAGCTGGACGATCGCGCGGTCGTCCAGTGCCCCCGCCGCAATTGCGACTGCTGCCCCTGAAAGGCAGTAATTTTACGGTCAAGGCGCACAACAAATTATTCAGAGGAGCTATGGCAGTTCCGGAAGTCCAGCCACTCGTTCCATTTGTTGAGCGTTATGTTCAAACCGGTGTCCGTGCGTGGTGCAGCCCGCCATCCTTCATCCCTGATTCTTCTTTGCAGGTTTCATACTTGCGTAAGAGGGGGGGTTTGAGAAATTCCGCTAGCTTTGTTAGCGAAAGTTTTGGTGTCGAGTAGCAGAATGATTTTGAAAGACGATGCGCTCTGGTTCAAGAATGCCATTATCTACGAAGTGCCGGTACGGGCGTTTGCCGACAGCAATGGCGATGGCGTTGGCGACTTTCGGGGACTGGCTGAAAAACTCGACTACCTGCAAGAACTGGGCGTAACCGCACTGTGGATTCTGCCATTTTTTCCATCGCCGCTGCGAGACGATGGCTACGACATTGCCGATTACACCAGCGTCAACCCGATCTATGGCACGATCGCCGACTTCAAAGCATTCCTGGAAGCAGCTCACCAGCGCGATATTCGGGTGATTATTGAGCTGATTGTCAACCACACCTCAGACCAGCACCCGTGGTTTCAGCGCGCCCGTCGCGCACCCAAGGGCAGTCCTGAGCGAGAGTTTTATGTGTGGAGCGACACGCCAGAAAAGTATCAGGAAGCGCGCATTATCTTTCAGGATTTTGAATCTTCAAACTGGGCGTGGGACCCGATCGCCAAAGCCTACTACTGGCATCGCTTTTATTCACACCAGCCCGACCTCAACTACGACAACCCGGCAGTGCGTCAGGCAGTGTTTGAGGTGCTTGATTTCTGGCTCAGCATGGGCGTGGATGGACTGCGGATGGATGCTGTGCCTTATTTGTATGAGCGGGAAGGCACTAACTGCGAAAACCTGCCCGAAACTCACGCTTTCCTGAAGCAGCTCCGGCAATATGTAGACGACAAATATCCCAACCGGATGCTGCTGGCAGAAGCAAACCAGTGGCCCGAAGATGCGGCTGCCTATTACGGCGACGGCGACGAGTGTCACATGAACTTTCATTTTCCGCTGATGCCCCGCCTATTTATGGCGCTGCGGATGGAAGACAATTTTCCGATCGCCGATATTTTGCAGCAAACGCCCGCGATTCCCGATAACTGCCAGTGGGGATTGTTTTTACGCAACCACGATGAGCTGACCTTAGAAATGGTCACCGACGAAGACCGAGATTATATGTATCGGGTGTATGCCCAAGACCCAGAGATGCGAGTGAATTTGGGAATTCGCCGTCGCTTGGCACCGCTGTTGGGCAACGATCGCCGCCAGATTGAATTGCTCAACAGTCTGCTGCTGTCGCTGCCGGGAACGCCCGTGTTGTACTACGGCGACGAGATTGGCATGGGCGACAACGTGTATGTGGGCGACCGCAACGGCGTGCGGACTCCGATGCAGTGGACTCCCGACCGTAACGCAGGGTTTAGTCGCGCAAATCCGCAGCGGCTCTATCTGCCGCTCATTGTGGATTCTGAATATCACTACAACACCGTTAACGTTGAAGCACAGCGGGCAAATTCCAATTCGCTGTTGAATGCGACGAAGCGCCTGATCGCCACACGCAAGCGGTTTCAAGCGCTGGGTCGCGGCGATTTTCAACTGCTGCATCCTGACAATCGCAAGGTGCTTGCCTTTACGCGCACCTATGAGAACGAGCAAATTCTGGTTGTGGCAAATCTATCGCGCTTTGTGCAAACGGTAGAGTTAGATTTGGCGACATTTCAGGGACGAGTGCCAATCGAAATCTTTGGGCGAACTGCATTTCCGGCGATCGGCGAGTCGCCCTACTTCCTGAGCCTTGGTGCCTACGCGGTTTACTGGTTCACGCTAAAGCTGCAACCCAGTCTGCTGTCTGCGAAGCCGCAGGCAGAAATTCCGACACTTGTCGTCACACACTGGCAATCGCTGTTTTCGCAGCCCAGCCTGCGGAGCAAGTTAGAAACGCTGTTGCCCGATTACCTATCAAACTATGGGTGGTTTGGCGGCAAAACTCGGACTGTCCAGACCGCACAAATCACCGAAACGATCGCCCTGCCCCACGCCAACGGTGCAACTCAACTGCTGTGTCTGCACATCGATTATATTGAGGGCGATCCTGACACTTACCTGCTGTTTCTTAGCAGTGCCGAGGGTGAGCCAGCGATTCATCTGCTCACCGAAACGCCACAGGCAGTGGTGGCACGACTGCGAACCGCAGGCACCGACCAAGTTGCCGTACTGTTTGATGTGATCGCCGACAAATCTTTTCTCAGCGGTCTGCTCGATCTCATCGCCCGTCAGCAGACGTTTGTAGGCATCGCAGGCGAACTAATTGCTGCTGCGACCGATCGATTTGCGTTGCTCAGCGGCAGCAGTCTGCAAGTCGATCCCACGCTGCTAAAAGGGGAACACACCAATACCTCGGTGATTTACTGCGACCCAATCCGAGGTGCCGATTCGCCGCAGCTCATTCTGAAACTGTTCCGCAAAGCAGAAGCAGGCATCAATCCCGACCTGGAAGTTCGCCAGTTTTTAGACCAGCACGGCTTTGAGAATATCACCTCGATCGCCGGATGTCTGGAATATCGTCGTGCTACAGCGGCACCAACCACCGTTGGCATTTTGCAGCAGTATATTCCAGACGCACGCAACACCTGGGACTATACGCTTGACAGTCTGCGTGACTACTTTGATGCAGTCAGTCTACAGCAAACAGAAACAACAGACGTACCAGTTCCCACCCATGCGCTGCTCACGCTCCAGGCAGCGTTTGCTGAAGCGCCAGAAGCATACGGAGACGGCAGCAGGTTGAGTGTGTCTCAAGCGCTGTCTGCGAGTGCAGCAATCGCTGATTCACAGGCAAACGCCCAGGCAAATTCACAGACCGTTGCCAAACTGTTTGCCTCACAAACGATCGGTTCTTATTTAGCCAATGTGCAGTTGTTAGGACAGCGCACGGCAGAACTGCATGTAGCGCTGGCATCTGACCCAGACCATCCCGATTTTGCGCCAGAGCCATTCACCTCGTTTTATCAGCGATCGATCTACCAGTACGCTCGAAATCTGGTGGGGCGCGTGTTTCTGCTGCTTAAAGAGCGACTGCACTCGCTTTCTCCAGAGGTGCAACCGATCGCGCAAACGGTGTTAGACCAACAGCAGGTGTATCTCGATCGCTTCCGGTTAATTCTGGATCAAAAAATTACTGCGCTGCGGACTCGCTATCACGGCGACTATCATCTGGGACAGGTGCTTTACACCGGCAAAGACTTTTTCATTATCGATTTTGAAGGAAACGCGACCCGCGCTGTGAGCGAACGTCGGATGAAACGATCGCCGATGCGAGATATCGCAGGAATGCTGCAATCGTTCCACTATGCCGTTAGCTATGCGTTGCAAAACGAAGTAGAAAGCGGCATGATTCATCCGGAGCAATATTCGCGGATGCAGCAGTGGGGACAGTTTTGGGAAAGCTGGGTCAGCGCTGCGTTTCTACACGCTTATCTGGCAACTGCCAGCAAAGATACATTCCTGCCCACAACTCAGCAAGAGTTAAAGATTTTATTAGATAACTACCTGCTGGAAAGAGCAGTCTACGATTTGGGATACGAGCTAACAAACCGTCCTGAGCAAGTCAAAATCCCGCTACAGCGAGTCCTCCAGTTTCAAACCTATAGTGACAGCCAGTTAGTTTAGGAAATTTTGAGGGCACAAGCGCGTCCTCAAACTCTCCAATATCCTAACTGCTGTCGCTGCAGCGATAAACATCGTAATATAGCCTGCCTTGCTCTGGTCAGAAGTCAAATCGCGTAGCAAAGCAGCACTTATGCTGTTGGTAATCATGAATCGTCATGTTCTTCGGGCGCGAAGCGCTCCAAAAGACATGACCTCAACCATTACAGTGCAGTACTACCTACTGTTATCAATTATGTGAGTTTTCAATCAGTTAGCAAACAGAAAAACGATTGCTCCGGGTAAGCATTGTAACAGAAGACCCTTAACACAAACTACAACTCCGGATGGATAGTCAACAAAGCGAGGAATCGCTATCGTTTTAGTTAAGTTTTGTATAAATTATTGCATCAATTCACGGGCATCGACCTGATTCTTAAACGTCCTCTTTGAATTCATTCAATAACTGGAGCTGATTCTATGCACGTTGCGGTCTGGCCCGGCGATGTTTATCCGCTGGGTGCGTATTGGGATGGAAAAGGAACGAACTTTGCGCTTTTCTCTGAAAATGCAGCGGGCGCAGAGCTTTGTCTATTCGATCGCGACGACCAGGAAACCCGTGTGGCTCTCACCGAAGTCAGCAACTTTGTCTGGCATGGTTATTTACCTGGCATTGGTCCGGGTCAGCGCTATGGCTATCGCGTGTATGGACCGTATGCTCCAGCGGAAGGACATCGATTTAATCCCCACAAACTGTTAATTGATCCTTACGCTAAGGCGATCGATGGCGAAGTCAAAAACGGACCAGAGCTGTTTGGCTATGACTGGAATAGCGAAGACGAAGATTTATCTTTTTCAGAGCTAGACAGCGCAGCGCTGATGCCAAAATCAGTTGTCGTCGATCAAACATTTGATTGGGAAGGAGATGGGCTGCTGCGAACTCCGTGGCATGAAACAGTAATTTATGAAGTGCATGTTAAGGGATTTACCAAACGGCATCCTGATATTCCTGAAAAACTGCGGGGCACCTATGCTGGACTGAGTCATCCGGCAGCGATCGAACACTTGCAGCGGTTGGGAGTTACGGCGATCGAGCTAATGCCGATTCATCATTTTCTATCGCTTCCCGGACATTTAGTAGACAAAGGACTGACCAATTACTGGGGCTATGATTCGATCAATTACTTTGCTCCTCACGCAGGTTACAGCTCCAGCGGCACAATGGGTCAGCAGGTCAACGAATTTAAGGAAATGGTAAAATCGCTGCACCGCGCTGGCATTGAAGTAATTCTCGATGTGGTTTACAACCACACGGGCGAAGGCAATCATTTAGGTCCAACGCTGTCGCTGGCAGGAATTGATAACTCCAACTACTACCGCCTGGTAGAAGCAGACGGTCGCTACTACATGGATTTCACTGGCTGCGGGAACTCGCTTTACATGCGGCATCCGCAGGTGCTCAAGCTGATTATGGACAGCCTGCGCTACTGGGTTTTAGAAATGCATGTCGATGGCTTCCGGTTTGATTTAGCGTCGGCGCTGGCGCGCGAGCTATATGAAGTCAACAGCCTGTCAGCGTTTTTTGATTTGATTCACCAGGACCCCGTGCTCGCAGGCGTAAAGCTGATTGCCGAACCGTGGGATGTAGGCGACGGCGGCTATCAGGTCGGCAACTTTCCGGTGAACTGGTCAGAGTGGAACGGCAAATATCGCGACACCGTGCGGGATTTCTGGCGCAGCGAAGATAGTACGCTGGGCGAGTTTGCCTACCGATTTACAGGCAGCCCCGATCTTTACTTTCAAACGAACGGGCGACAGCCAAACGCCAGCATCAACTTTATCACCGCACACGACGGCTTTACGCTCAACGACTTGGTGAGCTACAACGAAAAACACAATGAAGCTAACGGTGAAGACAACCGGGATGGCGAAAGCCACAATCGCTCCTGGAACTGCGGCGTAGAAGGTGAAACGGATGATGCAGAAGTGCTGCTGCTGCGAGAACGGCAGCGCCGCAATTTTTTAACAACGCTGATGCTGTCGCAGGGCATCCCGATGCTGTTGGGCGGCGATGAACTGGGTCGCACGCAGCGCGGCAACAACAATGCTTACTGTCAAGACAACGAAATTTCCTGGTTCAATTGGGAGTTGCAGCGGTCCAACGAGGATCTGGTTAACTTCTGTCGGGAACTCGTTTTCTTTCGCAAGCAGCATCCAGTGTTCCGTCGCCGCAAGTGGTTCCAGGGGCAAGCCATTCACGGTTCTGACGTAACCGACATTAGCTGGTACAACCCCGATGGCAGCGAGATGACCCAGGAGCAATGGGATGCTGGCTACGCCAAGTCGATCGCCGTCTTTCTCAACGGCAATAAGATTCCCAGTCCCGGTCGTCAGGGGGAGCGCATCAGCGACGACAGCTTTTTGCTGTTCTTCAACACTCACTATGAGACGCTGGAATTCACGATTCCCGCTCAATTGCAGGCTGATGAATGGACTGGGGTGATTGACACCAAAGAGCCTCGCTTTCTTCAGGAAGCGCGATCGATCACAGGCGAACAAACCGTGCTGGTTGTGGCGCGATCGATGATGGTGCTGCGGCGCTTAGAGTAGGCGATGATCGAATAAAGCCTGTGCGCTTCACACCGCTTGCGTTCAACTCCAGATTCCCAACTGCAACTGCTATGGCTGCTCTCAACTCCGAACCGCGTGCAAGTGTCTCGCTGCTGAGCGAAGATGACCTTTATTTGTTTAACGAAGGGTCACATTTTCACCTCTACAGCAAACTCGGTGCTCATCCGCTCACGCATGACGGGATGACAGGCACTTACTTTGCGGTCTGGGCACCCAACGCCGCCTTTGTGGCGGTGAAAGGTGACTTCAACCACTGGAGCCGCGACAGCCATCCCCTGACCCGCAGAGGACTTTCTGGCATCTGGGAAGGGTTTGTTGCCGATGTGGGCAAAGGCAGCGTCTACAAATACCACATCGCGGCGCAGCACCAGGATTACGAGGTGGAAAAAGCTGACCCGTTTGCGTTTGCTTATGAAGTGCCGCCCAAAACCGCGTCGGTGGTTTGGGATACTGAGTACAACTGGCAGGATGTGGTGTGGATGGCAGACCGCCGTCGCCGCACTGCGCTGGACGCACCGATCGCCATTTATGAAGTGCATTTTGGGTCGTGGATGCATGTGCCAGAGGAAGGCGATCGATCGCTCAGCTACCGCGAGATGGCACCCCGACTGGCAGACTACGTGCAGCAGATGGGCTTTACACACGTCGAGTTTCTGCCCATGACCGAACATCCCTTTTATGGGTCTTGGGGCTATCAAACCAGTGGCTATTTTGCGCCCAGCAGCCGCTTCGGCACGCTGCAAGATTTTATGTATCTGGTGGATTACCTGCACCAGCACAACATTGGGGTGATTCTCGACTGGGTGCCGTCTCACTTTCCCACCGACCAACATGCCCTCGCTTACTTTGACGGCACGAATTTGTATGAGCACGCAGATCCCCGGCAAGGGTTTCATCCCGACTGGGGCAGCTTTATTTTCAACTACGGTCGTCATGAAGTTGCCAGTTTTCTGATCAGCAGCGCTTTTTTCTGGCTGGAGGTTTGCCACATCGACGGGCTGCGCGTCGATGCCGTCGCCTCCATGCTGTATCTCGACTATTCCCGCAAAGCGGGCGAGTGGGTGCCCAATGCCTACGGCGGCAAAGAAAATCTAGAGGCGATCGACTTTTTGCGGCGATTCAATGAAGCCGTTTATGCTCACTTCCCAGATGTGCAGACGATCGCCGAAGAATCAACGGCATATCCAGCCGTGTCTCGTCCGATTTACATCGGCGGTTTAGGATTTGGCATGAAGTGGGATATGGGCTGGATGCACGACACGCTCAGCTATTTCAGCCACGAGCCGATTCACCGCAAATTTCACCACGATCTGCTGACGTTTCGATTGCTCTACGCCTTTCACGAAAATTTTGTGCTGCCGCTGTCGCATGACGAAGTGGTGCACCTCAAAGGATCGCTGATTACCAAAATGCCAGGAGACCACTGGCAAAAGTTTGCGAATCTGCGGGCGCTCTATGGCTACATGTACGCGCAGGCGGGCAAAAAGCTGCTGTTTATGGGCGGCGAGTTTGGGCAGTGGGCAGAGTGGAATCACGATCGCAGTCTGGATTGGCACTTGCTGCAACAGCCGCTGCACGCCGGTTTGCAAAGGTGGGTGGCAGATTTGAATCGGCTGTATCGCACGCAGCCTGCCATGCATGAACTGGACTGTGAGCCAGCCGGATTTGAGTGGGTCGATTGCAATGATGTCGAAAACAGCGTGTTTACGCTGCTTCGCAAAGGCAGAGCCAAAGCAGAGGTAGTGCTGGTTGCCTGCAACTTCACGCCCGTGCCGCGCTATAACTACCGGGTTGGCGTGCCTTTTGACGGCTTCTGGCAAGAATTGCTCAACAGCGATGCCACTGCCTACGGCGGCAGCGGAGTCGGCAACTGGGGCGGCAAAGCCGCTGAGGTTATTCCGGCTCACGGTCATTCCTTCTCGCTGGATCTGACGCTGCCGCCGCTGGCAGTCGTGTTTCTAGAGCGCAGCTAATCCGGTTCGATCGCACCATCTTTCAAACACAACGTGACATCTTCCCGACGCTGATTGCTACGCAATAGCGCACGGGCTTCCCAAAATCGGGTAGTCACGCATCGTCATGTTTTTCGGGATGCGAATTGCCCCAAAAAACATGACCTCAACCATGACAATGCAGTACTACCAGAGGTGAAATCTGAGTTGCCCCCAAAATCCCCGATTCTGGGGGAATTCCGAGCCAGAACTGTGCTCATCGCCCACGGGTAGGGGAATTTTGGGGGCTAAGGCTTAATCCGTCAGCTTGAGATATTTGATCAGGCTGCTCATCACATCACCGGGACGTGGCGTAATCACGATCGGCGGATCACTCAGCGGCAGCAGCGTGCTCCAATCGCCCGCATCCGCGTAGCGCAAGACATGCAGTCGATGAATTGTGATTTGCACAGCAGCCGGTGAGCCAATCAGCAGATGTTTGATCGGCTCTCGCCCCGAAGCTGGGTTGGGCTGGGCGCTGCCAATTTGGGGTGAGCCTTCACCCGCAGTCCAGATGGATTCGTTCATGAGGTTTCCTTTTGTGAGGTGGTGAGAAAACCCCAAAAATCTAGCCGCCCCGCGTCACGCCATTGCAATCGAGGCGACTAGAGAGTTGTTAAAATACTCCCTTAGCCCGCCAACTGCTCAGTACAGTTCGGCTGGGTTAGCGGCTCGGAGTTGCTGG